>Ga0105048_10005471_pt1 | contig 20535 bp, 19 predicted proteins | sample MAT05_FD_78382 | JGI IMG/M metagenome (GOLD analysis project Ga0105048, IMG submission 78382) | Freshwater microbial communities from Lake Fryxell liftoff mats and glacier meltwater in Antarctica - MAT-05 | ecosystem: Environmental > Aquatic > Freshwater > Ice > Liftoff microbial mat | place...
ACGCCCCGCTCTGCACGATGAAGGCGCTGCTGGCCGCGACCGGCGCGAGCGAGGAGGCGCTGCGCGCGGGCCTCGACGGCTTGCCCGAGAACGGCGTCGCGCAGCTCATCTTCGAGCCGCACGCCTCATCCAACCTCGCCGCGTGAGGCAACTTGCCTCATCGTAACGCGCGATGTGCCGCGCGCTACAGATGGCGCGATATCTGCTTTTCGTACCGTCGTGCTCTCTCTCGGCCGGTCGATCCCAGTCTCACTCTTCGCACTCGCGACGGCGCTCGCGGCGTGCTCTGGCACCGAGGAGGGCGGTGACGGCGGCATCTACGACGGTGGAATTCCCGACGCGACCGCCGGCGACGCCTTGCCAGAGGACGCGAAGGACATGCGCCACGTCGACGCCAACACGTTCACCGATCGCGGCCTGTTCGAGGCGCCCGACGCGGGCCTCACCGGTGAGGGGGGCGATGGCAGCATCCTCGATCGCGAGCGCGACGGCTCGCAGGCCAGCCTCGGCGACGGCTCGGAGCAGCGAAACGACGGCGGACCGCGGCCCGGCGACGGCGAGGCCGAGCTCTTCGAGGACGCGTCCGACGGCTCGCTGAGCGAGGACGGCAACCTCGATCCCGACGGCAGCTGGTTCGACGGCGGTCGCGGTGACGGCAACTTCGAGGGCAACGACGGCAACGTCGACTTCGACGGCGACTTCCCGGACGGCGCCGACCCGATCCAGGACGGCGCGCAGCCCGGCAGCGACGGCAACATCCTGACGTTGCGCGACACCGGCCCGGTCTCGTTCGACGGCGATCTCTCGAACGGATTCTGCGGCGATGGGATCTGCGATCCCACCGAGAACCCGTTCAACTGCATGCCGGACTGCGGCGAGCCCGGGTTCGACGGGAATTAAAGGCCCAACGCGGCGAGCACCTTGCCGAGGAGGTCGCCGCCGTGACCGTCGACCGCCATCCCCACCACCGGCATCGCCAGACCCGCGAGCCCCGCGACCACCACCGTCGCGCGATCCGCCTGCTTAACGACCTTAACCGCCCCGATGTCGTGCGCGACGACGTGCAGCAGGAGGCCGCTCGCGATTGCGCTGATCCACGGCTGCACCGCCGGCAACCCGCCCGTCGTGAGCCACTCGCCCGCCAAGAGGCCGAGGATCGTGAAGGCCGCGATGAGCGTGGCCCGCACCACCGCGCGCCCTTTGCGGGCGGTGTCGCGCAGCACCAGTACGCTCGTCACCGGCACCATGTGCGCCGCCAGCGCGACCGCCGCGCCAAGGTGCTCCTGGCCCGGCTTCGTGAAGGTCCAGAGCGCGACGCCATCGCCGACCGCGTGCGCGAGCAGGCCGATGAACCCGACCTCGAACGCCACCCGCTCACCGCCGACGGTGCGCTCGATCAGCGCCGGCAACGCGAGGCCGATCCCCAGACCGAGCAAGGCCGGCAGACCCAGCGCTTCCAGTGACTCAGGCAGGAGGTGCAGCACCACCACCGCCGCCGCCGCCGTCAGCGCGAACGCCAGGACGGCGCTCAGCGCGCGCCCGCCCATGCCCGGCAAAAACGCCAGGATCGTGCCGAGACCGATCGTCCCGAGGATCACGGCGAGCCCCAGCAGCAGAGCGCGCGCGGTAACGCTTACGCAGTCGAGTTGCAACTAGTTGATGATCCCGCGCCGGATGCGGTCTAAAGTGCCCCGCCCCGATGATGATACGCCGCCTCGTTTCGACCTCACTTCTGCTGCTGCTGGCCTCCTGCGCCGCCTCGCGCCCGTTCGTGTGGATCGATCAGCTCCCCGACGCCGGCGCCGACGTCTATCGCATCGCGGTCGGCGATCGCCTCTCGGTGGTGGTGAACGGCCAGATCGCGCTCAGCGGCGAGTTCGAGGTGCTCCCGACCGGCGGCTACATCCAGCCGGTCGTCGGCGAGATCATGGTGGCGGGCCAGTCGCTCGGTGACGCCGAGGCGATGCTGAAGGAGAAGCTCAAGAACATCGTCACCAACCCGGTGGTGACGATCTCGGTGCGCACGCTGCGATCGCTCTCCATCAACGTGCTCGGCGAGGTGCGCCAGCCCGGCACGGTGCTGGTCCCGTTCGGCGAGGGCGTCCTCACCGTGCTCGCGCGCGCCGGCGGTATCACCGAGTTCGCCGACGCCAACGCGATCTACGTCATCCGCCAGGTCCCCGAGCTGATGCGCATCCGCTTCCGTTACCGCGACCTCGTCGGGGCCGACCCGAAGAGCCTCGAGTTCAAGCTGTACGACGGCGACATCGTCGTCGTGGAGTGATCGGGTGAGCGCAGCCCTGGTGGTCCTCGTCGCTTCCGCGCTGGCGGGCGAGTGGGACTGGAACGCCGGCGTCGACGCGACGACGCGCGGGGGCGTCACGCCGATCGCCGCGGGCATCGATCCGATCAGCCAGGTCCGCGTCGAAGCCGAGCCGCGCCTCGGCGTCACGTACACCAGCGGGAGATCCGAGCTCGCGCTCACCTACCGCCCGCGCATCGTGCAGCGCTTCCTGCTCGCGCCGATCACCGATCTGCGCGGCGTGACCCGCACCGCGACGCTCACCGGGCCGCTGGTGATGAACCAGCTCGACCTCGGCGGCCACCTCCAGGCTACCCGGCGCGTGCGCCTCGACAGCGGCGTGAGCGTGGGTTTCGGCACGCTGGCGTACAACGACGCGGCCCTCTTCGGCTCGCGCGATCCCGCCAATCCCGGCCCCTCCACCGACGCGACCGTGCTCGAGGTGCAGGCGCGCGCCTCGATCGCCTACGTCACCGACGCCGATCGCGACACGCTCCGCTTCGGCGTGATCGGCTCGGTGAACCGCATCATCGACGATCTCCCCGCCACCGTCGGAGCCGCCGATCGCACGCGCATCAACGGCTTCGCCAGCTACACGTTCAACCCTTCGCGCGTCGACGCGATCGAGCTGGCCGCGACCACCGAGGTCGCGCTCTACGAGCAGGATCCGAGCGCACCGCCGCTGTTGACCAACCAGACCAGCGTGGTGGGCGTCACCGGCGGCTGGATCCGCACCTTCTCTCGCCGCGTGCGCTGCGCCGCGAGAGGCGGAGCGGTCGCGCTCTTCAGCGCGGGCGACCCGTCGTTCGCGCCTTCGGGCGGCGCCGATTGCACGATCGACACCTATCGCTCCGCGGGCCTCCGCGTGACCGGTGCGTTCGCCGCGTCGGTGATCGGCTCGACCAGCGCGGTGACCGCCGCAGCCGAGCCCCGCATCCTCTCGAGCCTCGATTTCCGCTTCATGTTCCCGCCCGACAAGGGCCTGCGCATCGCCGCCAGCTTCACCGCGCCCATCCGCGTAGACCCCGCGAGCGCGCCGCCACCGGAGGTCTCCGACGCGGTCTTCGAGCTCACGGTGCCCTTCAGCTGGCAGGTGCAGCCGGGGCTCGACGTGATCGTCGGCGCAGGCTTCGGCGTGCGCGGGCGGCTCGACGGCAACTTCGATCAGATCGACGCGCAAGGCTTCGCGCAGCTCGCCTGGTCGTATGACTCGGCGGGAAACAGCCGCTATCAGCGGCCGTGAAGCTTCACATCAGCGGGCCGTCGAGCGGGAAGTAGACCAGCGTCAGCAGCGACCACGTGAGGTGGGTCAGGTACGGCGCGATCAAGCCGCCCCGCCACAGACGCTCGGCGCTCCACAGCACGCCGCAGCCGAGCGCGATCGGCGCCAGGAGCAGGGATGGCGCGCCGAGCTGCGCGATCGTGTACGCGATCACCGAGAGCACTGCCGATCGGCGATCGCGCACCAGCACGCCGCGAAACACGATCTCCTCGCAGGCGATGATCACCACCAGGACCGGCAGCAGGAGCTCGAGCGGAGGCGCAGCGCGCATCGTCCGGTACAGCACATCGACGTGAGCACCGAGCTCGGGCGAGGCCGCGCGGGCGCCGAGGTACGCGACGCGCGTGAGCAGCGCAAGCACGAGGCCGCCCGCGAGGCCGATGATCACGTCGGAGACGCGGAACTGCAGCAGGCTGATCAGGTGCGGCCCGTCGACCGCGAACGCCAGCGCGATCAGCGCGATCGAGACGATCGCCAGCGGGACGTGGATGCTGGTGTGGCGCGTGAGAAAGCCGGTGATGATCCAGGCGGCGACGGTGAGGATCGCGAGCAGCTTCGTCACGCCGACCTGCCGAGGCGCTGGATCAGCCACTCCACGGCAAGCGAGCGCGTCGATCGGCCCGCCCTGGTCTCCTGCAGCGCGCTGGCGATCGCGGCGTCGAGAGGGAGTCGCGTATGACCGGGAAAAAGAGCCCAGAACCCATTCCCGTCCGCGACGAGATCGCTCTTCAGGCCCTCGACGAGCTGCGACGCGATCGCGTAGTCGGCGCCCGTCACGAAGCGCAGCCAGTACGCCGAAAGCCGCGGCGTGAGCAGCGGGACCCGGAGCGTGAAGGGCCGCAGCCCGATCGCTCGCGCGACACGGGCGAGCAGATCTTCGCCGCTGATCGTCTCCGGACCCGGCAGATCGTGGATCCCGGCGCACGAGGGCCCGAGCTCGATCGCGTGCGCGATGGCCGCGACGACGTCATCGATCGCGATCGGCTGGAGCCGATGGCGAAGCCACCGCGGATAGATCATCGCCGGCAGACGCGCCGCGAGATCGCGCAGGATCTCCCAGCTCGCGCTCCCTTCGCCGAGGATCACGCCGGCGCGCAGCTCGGTCACCGGCACCCCGCTCTGCCGCAGCGCCTCTCCGGTCGCCAGCCGGCTCTGGAGATGGTGCGACAGCGTCCCGCGCGGCACGACCCCGCCGAGGTACACGATGTGCTCGACGCCCGCCCGCTTCGCAGCCGCACCGAGCGCCGTCGCCGCGGCGCGCTCCCTCGCCGCGTAGTCGCCACCGTCCGCCATCGCGTGCACCAGATAGACGATCGTCGCGACGCCCTCGACCGCCGCCGGGATCGAGGCGACGTCGTCGAGGTCGAGCCGCACCCATCCGGGCTCGGCGGGTGGGCGCCGGCTCGCGCGGCGCAATTCGTGGTCTTTCAGGTGGGGCGCGAGGTGCTGACCGACGAAGCCAGTCGCTCCGGTCAGGAGCACACGTCTCGATCGAACTTCGGTCACGGTCGCGCGAGCATACGCTAGCGCTTCGCCTTTCTGGCCTGCTTCTTCTCGTACATGAGCTCGTCGGCGCGCTTCAGCATCTCGGCGACGCTGGTGCCCTGTTCTGCCGGCCCGCTCACGCCGACGCTCATCGCGAGCGTGAACGGCAGGCGCCCCTCCTTGTTCACGCGCGACACATCGGACTCGATGCGCGCCACCAAGGCGTCGGGATCGAAGCTCCCCGTCTCGCTGGTGAGCGCCACGAACTCGTCGCCGCCGAGTCGCGCGATGATGTCGCTCGAGCGAAGCGTCCGGCGCAGCACGCCCGCCGTCTCGACCAGCGCGACGTCGCCGGCCTCGTGACCGAGCTCGTCGTTGATGCGCTTCATCCCGTCGAGATCGGCGAACAGCAGGAAGCTGCGCTGGCCGGATCGCAGGCGTTCCTCCGCGAGCTTCATGAAACCGCGGCGGTTGTAGAGCTGGGTGAGCTCGTCGATCATCGACTGCGCGCGCAGGCCTTCGGTCTGCTGCGCGGCGAGCATCTGGTTGCGCTCGCGATCCACCACTCGACCGAGCTGGAGGCCGGCGTACGTCGCGAGCGAGAGGAAGCGCTCATCGATCGGACCGGAGCGGCTCGAGTAGAACTCGAGCACCGCCATCACTCGATCGCCGACCTGCACCGGCGCCGCGACCGTTCGCCGCAAGCCGCTCTCCGACGCCGAGGCAAAGCGGCGAAAAGACTCTGCGCCGAGCTCCTGAACCACCACCGGCTTCTTCTCGCGCAACACTGCGCCCACCGTGCCCACCTCCGGCGTGAACGAGGTGCGCGCGGTCTCCTGGCGGAAGCTGCGCGACACGTCGCTCGCGGCGGCGTTCCATATGCCGGTCGGGATCAGGCGATCGGAGTCGTCGGCCGAGCGTACGTACACGTGGCCCAGCTCCCACTCGCTGCCCTCGCCACACAGCAGATCGATGCAGGTGCGGAACGCCTCGGTGAGGCTGGTGGACTCGTTGGCCGCAACCGCGATCTTCGCCTGGATCGAGGCGATCCGCCGCTGCTCGGAGATCTCCGCAGCGACCTCCAGCGCCTCGGTAACGTCCCAGCTCGTCCCGATCAAGCGCACCGGCCGCCCCGACGGATCCCGGGTCAGACGCGCCGCGCTCTTGAGGTGTCGCACGGTGCCGTCGGGCCAGCAGATGGAGTGCTGCAGGTCGACGTCACTCGTGCCTGAGACGGCTGCGTCGAGCGCCGAGCGGAGCGCGGCGTAGCTCTCGCGGGGCAGGCGCTCTCGCCACTCGTCGCTGCTTATCGCGTCCCTACCCTCGACGCCGTAGAGCGCGAACATGCGGTCGTCCCAGGTGATGCCCCGCGTGGCGAGATCGATCTCCCAGACACCGATTCCGCCAGCGTCGGTGGCGAGCGCGACGCGGTCATTGGCGTCCTTCAGCGCCTGCCGCGCGAGCACCTGATCGGTGACGTCCTGCAGCGTGCCGATCAGGCGCACCAGCTTGCCGCTCGCGCTCTGGGCCGATCCCACCGTGCGCACGAAACGCGCGGCGCCGTCGGCGCGCTTGAACGGGAGCTCGAGATTCCAGCTCGTCCCGCCCTCCATGCAGCGGCTGTACGCTGCCTGGAGCCGCCCGGTCGAGTCGGGAGGGAAGAAGCTCAGCGCCGCCTGCAGCGCGGGGCGATACTCGGGGCCCACGCCGTGGATGCGGCGCATCTCGGCCGACCACACCAGGTGGGCCGTCGCGACGTCGTACTCCCAGCCTCCGACCCCGGCGATCTTGCCGGTGCGATCCAGGAACGCCTCGCTGCGCCGCAGCGCGCGCATCGCCCTGCGGCCCTCCAGCATCTGCGCGGCGACGTTGCTCATGCTCTGCAGGATCTCGCGCTGCATCGGGGTCAGCGTACGCGGCGTCCGATCGATCACGCACAGTGTCCCGACGCGGTGGCCGTCGCGCAGATGGATCGGCGCCCCCGCGTAGAAGCGGATCGACGGATCGCCGAGCACCAGCGGGTTCGCGGAGAATCGCGCGTCCTTGGTCGCGTCGGGCACCTCGAACAGCTCGCCATCCAGCACCGCGTGCGCGCAGAACGCCACGTCGCGCGGCGTCTCGGTGAGGCCCTCGAGCCCGACGTTGGCCTTGAACCACTGCCGATCACGATCGATCAGCGTAATCAGCGAGATCGGCACGCCGCACGCCAGCGACGCCGTGCGCACGAGTTCGTCGAAGGCCATTTCGGGCTCGCTATCGAGCACATCGAGGGCATCGAGGGCATCGAGGGCGCCATGCTCGTCCTCGCGATGGGGTGCAGATTTGGTCATCACCAGCGGTACTATAGGCTGCGCTCCGCGGTTTCGAGCCCATCCTCGCGTGTTGACTGTGTCTTTCGCGCTCGGGACGCGCGTTTTCCAGAAAAATCCTGCTTAACGAGGTTTTCTGGCGACACATCGCGATCGGCGGGGTGAGCAGCGCGGTGGCCCTCGCCTCTTCGCGTCGGGTCGGTCGATGAGAGATCGCGGTGCATTTGCAATCTACCTTGCATTCAGATCTTCGGCCCGGTCCCACGCGACGCGTGCCACAGCGACAGCACCCGATCTCTCCCTTCGCCGCGTCCACGCTGTAATAGACGTAGTACCGCACGCGCGGGAGGTGGAGACGGCGGATGTTCTGACCGCGCTTCTGGCGCGGCCGCGTCCCGATCACGTCGACCCATCCGCTCGAGCCGATCGACGGCGTCGCGCACGTCCGCCTCGACGGCACCAGGAGCCTTCGGTCGGTGGGTAAGCCAGCGCGCGAGCGCGCGCTCGTACTCGGCGTCCGCGCGCTTGGAGAAGATGACGCGATAGATGACGGACCTCGTCAGCGGCGGGCGTGGCGGTTCAACACGTCCCGCGCTTCGACAAATTCGCCGGCTCGCACGCGCTCGAGCCGCGCGACCAGCTCGTCCTCGTCGGCTTCGCTGAGCGCTCCGCCGTCCGCCTCGAGGCTGGACGCGAGCTCGGCGAGGAGTTGCTCGCGGGCCTCGGCGGGAAGCGCGAGCGCGGCCTTCAGCAGTTCGGCGGGCACGGCGTTCATCGTTCGGACCCTAGCATCGCTGCTTCGCGCCTCGCCAGCGCGACTTGCTTGCAGAGGGGCCATCATGGCTTGTGTCCGTCGTCCGGCTTGGCCATAGGCACGCGCGGGATCGCTCGTGGCCGCTCCGCCGGGTGCGTCCGCTCGTGCACCGTCTTCAGCGTCTGGATCGCGACCTTCGTGTAGACCTGCGTCGAGGTCAGGTTCGCGTGTCCGAGAAACTCCTGGATCACTCGGATGTCCGCCCCGCCCTCGAGCATCCCCGTCGCCGCGCTGTGCCGGTAGATGTGCAGCGAACCCGGCTTCTCGAGCCCCGCGCGGTCGCGGCAACGCTTCCCCATCACCGTGAGCGAGCCCTCCGCCATCGGCGTCCCGTACTTCGACAGGAAGATCTCGCCCTCGTCCGAGTCCGTCACGAAAAAACGGCCGCACGTCCTCCAGGTACTTCTCCAACCACGCCAGGGCGCGCGCGCCGATCGGCACCACTCGATCCTTCTTCCCCTTCCCCTGACGCACCAGCACCGTCCCACGAGCCGCGTCGATGTCGCTCAGCTTCACGTGCGCCAGCTCGATCCGACGCATCCCCGTCGAGTACGCCATCTCCAGGATCGTCCGATCGCGCAGACCCAGCGGCTGCGTCACGTCGATCGCGCCGAGCACCTGCTCCACCTCCGCAGGCGTCAGCGCAGGATGCGGCAAGTTCCGCTCGACGCGCGGCAGCTCGAGCATCGCGCCCGGGTTTGTCAGGCGCAGACCGCGCTTCGTGAGCCACTTGAAGAGCCCCAGCACGCTCCCGAGCACGTGCATCTGCGTCGTGCGCCGCAGCGGCCGACCATCTTCTTTTCTCCGGTGAAACAAGTGCCGCTTGTAGTCCTCGAGCACGTCGCGCGTGACGTCGACCGCGAGCACCACCGCGCGCTCGTCGCACCAGCCCAAGAAGCGCTGCAGGTGCAGCATCACCTGCGTGTTCCCGATGCCCATCGCCTCGCGGATCTCGCGACGCGTGAAGCGCACCTCCTCACGGCTGATCTTCTTCTCCTCGGCGCGCTTCGACACGAAGGCCGCGATCTTCACCAGCACGCGCTCCGTCTGCGCCGGCATCTCCGACGCCGTCCGTCTCAGCGCGTCCCCCGTCAGACGATTGGCCAGCTCGATGTCCGCGAGCTCGACCTCGATGTACTCGACGACCTTGCCGCGCTTGGTCATCAGCGTCTTGATCGGCCTCTGGTACTGCTTCAAGAGCGCGATCGTGCGGATGAGCGCGAGGTACTTGGGCTGATCACGCCGCGTGCGCGTGCGATCGTTGGCGAAGGACAGCTCCTCGGCGAACGGGTTGATCACGTGGACGCACTTGAGGAGACGCTGCGCGGTCTTGTGCAGGTGCACGATCTCCTCCCGCTCCTCGTCGAAGATCAGGCCCGCCAGCGTCTCGCGCTTCCGCTGCAGCCGGTGGATCGCCAACCGCGCCCATCACCTTGCGCGGTTGGCAGACCACCGGCCCGTGACCGGATTTTTGCCCGTCGACGCGATCGAGAGCTTGTGATCGCTCTGCAGCAGCTTCAGCGGTTAGCTCGCGCGCTCCGCGCCTTCCTTCTCGGCGATCGCCAAGATCTTGTTCTGCAGGCCCGTTCAGCCATGTAATAGAGCGCCTTTTCAGTAAGGGCGCTGAAGTGCTCGCGCTCCTCGTTCGGAAAGCAAGACGTCACGCCGCCGACAAGTGAGGTCTTCCCGGCTGCGCTCGAGCTCTGGATGATCACGGCGAGCGGGTCAGGCAGCTTGCGCGAGACCGCCGCGAGATAGGCGAGCACCTTGTTCGTGTCCTCGCCGACGACCCCGATCCGCCCGAGGTCATCCTTGATCCGATCGTCGGTCTTCGGGTCCTTCAGAAACTCCATCGCCGCGGCCTCGTCCTCCGGCGAGATCTCCGGTCGCGTGTTCTTCGGCGCCAGCAGCGCGTCGATCCGGGCGTTCTGCAGCTCCTCGAGCTTGCGTAAGATCTTGCCCAGGTCGCGCTCGAGCACGTCCTCCCCGAGCCCCAGCTTGATCGACGCGAGCCGCTCGTACTTCGAGCGCGGCGTGGTGAGGTACAGATCGAAGCTGTCGACGAAGTATTCTTCGCCGCGCATCACCAAGAGGTTGATCCGGAGCGACTCGCGCGAGGTGTTCTTCGCAAGGCCGCGTACGCGGTAGCCCCGATCCTCGATCGAGAGGTACAGCTCGTCGCCGCGCTCCTCGACCTCCACGCCCGTCACGGGCGGCAGCTTGAATGCCATCGAGGCTGGCTTCGGTGAGCTCGGCGGTACAGCGGCGGCCACCAGGGACACGAGCGGGGCGAGCGCGGGCGTGACCACCGGCGGTGCATGCTCGAGCCTCGCTGGCGAGGTGTCGAGCTTCGGGGACGTTGGGACCGACGTCGTCGACGCCGATCGAAGATCGCTCTCGGCGGTGGATGACGTCGCCGCATCGTCCGCATTCCAGAGCGATTCCAAGCTTGGTTCCACGCGCCAGTCAGCGATCGGCAGCGATGGTGACGTGCTCGCGCTAGACGTCGAGATCGCGGGTGCTGCGCGATCGGGTCACCAGCACCGAGTTCGGGAGGGGACGCGGCGTTCGTCAGCGGGAAGACCACGCGCGCGCGCGCCGAGCATCGGCGCGGCCTTTCGAAGCACGAGGCCGAAACTCTTCTGCGCCGGCTTGAGCCGGCACGCATAGTCATTCGCGGTCATGCCCTTGGGAAACTCGACCCGGTAGCAACAGATCCCTTCGGCGGTCATCGTCGCGGCCACCAGCTCCGCGCCACGATCACCGGCCGCGGTGTGGTCGTAGGCGATCAGCACGCGCCGGGTGCTGTGCCGCTTCAGCGCAGCGAGGTGCAGCGGCGTGAAGCCTTCGACCCCGTTCGACGCGATCGCGTTCTGATGTCCGGCGACCCAGAAGGTGAGGCAGCCCAGCGGGCTCGACGCCAGGATGATCTCCTCGCCGAGGTCGAGGGCCTTGGCGTTGAACACGGCGCGATGCGCGCCCGGCAAGTACCGTTCGACCGGCTCGCCGCGCGCCGGAGGATGGATGCGGTGCCCGTACATGCTGACGATGCGTCCGCCGTCGTCGCGGATCGGCACGACCAATGAGCCAGCGAGGAACTCGAACTTGGTCGTGAGGATGCCGAGGGCCTGGGGATCCCGACGGCGCGGACGAAGGGGACGTTGTCCCGCTTCATCGCCCAGTCGATGGTCGTGCCGCCCACGGCGCACTCGCCGCTGCACACCCAGAGGTTCTTCGCAGCCGTCACCACGAGAGAGGACGTCCCGTCGCGGCCGCCAGCGCACCAAAGGCAGCGGCCGACGAGCTGCGCGCCGTGGCGATCGAGACGAACGCCGCTGGCCTCCACTAGCTCGACGATCGGCACCGACTGCTTCAGCCGTTCGATCTCTGCGTCACTGATTCGGGCCACGACCACCTCCGCGCTTCAGCGCACGGCTTGGGCTCCGCGCGCTCGAGAGCTGCGGCTCGCGGCCTTCGGCGATTCGGTGAAGGGCGTCGAGGAGTGCGATCGCATCCGAGGTCACACGGAGGTCGCGCCACAGCTCGTCCTTCAGTGTCCCGATCAACACCCTGAAGCCGCCCTCCTCGCCGCGGAGTTCGATCTCGACCGGGCCGTCCTCACCCGGCCAGTACTCGAGCACCGCTCGTCGCCGCGAGTCCGTGGGCGACTCGCATTGCAGCGTGCACACGAGCTGGACCCATGCCTCGGATCCCAACCCCTCGAAGCGTAGCTGCCGAGGGATCTGCTTGAGCCGTGCCGCCGCCCTCGCGGCGGCTCCGCGCGCGCCTCAGCTTGGGATCGCCACTCGCTCGCGTCTTCAACTGATCGATCTTTGGGTCGCTGCTCTGGGCCACGAAACCTCCGGGAAAATCCGTCGAGCCCCTCAGGGCTGTCGACGTGACTATCCTATTGTCCTGAATATATTCTGTTATAGAATATGCCGTCAAGCGACCTCGAAACAGGCGCTACAGTTCAGCCGCGCATGGTGCGGGTGAAGCGTTCGCGGGTTCAGCGAGAGGCCTCGGCTGCTCTCGGACGGCGGATTGCTGCCTTCCGAAAAGGAAAAGGCATCACCCAGGTCGAGCTCTCCCAGCGGATGAAGATCAGTCAGCCAGTCATCTCGCACTACGAGAGCGGACGATTGCGCGCTCCGCCCGAGTTCATCCTCAAGTTCGCCGACATCGTGGGCGTGTCGACGGATCAAGTCCTCGGTCGAGAGAAGGCAGAGAAAGCCGACGAACACGGTCTCGATCGGCGTTTTCTGCGACGTTTGAAGGTCGTCCAGGGCCTACCCAAGCGCGACCAAGACGCTCTTCTTCGCACCATCGATGCCTTCATCACTGCGCGCGCCGCGCGTTGAGCACGCGCGAGATCGTGAGAGCAGGTACCTCTGAGATCTGGATGACCAAGGTCCGTGAGCGCGAGCGGCGTCCGCGCCGATCGGGATCACGGACCCGTCAAGCGCGAGCCCCCGCCCGGTCAAGCGCCTAAGTTGAACGCGCGCGACAGAGGGCACTCGCCTCGCTCGAGCTGTTGGTCCAGCGGCACAGAATCGAAGGCCAACGTCTCGGTGCACGCGATGACCGCCAGACTGAACGGAGAAGATTCCTCGTACGCCTCGAACCCCAGCACCTCAACGACCAGGCCCTGGCGGTGAGCTGCTGCCCGCGTCCCTCCACGTCATGCGGGCCGCCGACTGTTCGCGATGAACTGACCGCCGCGATCTGCACGGAGACATCCCTCGTGCACCTCGAACTCCATCACCGTGTCTTAGGTCGCGCTCCTTGCTCCTCCTCCGCGCAGGAGGCGCGCGGAGCGAGCGGGGCAGCCAAGGCCACGCGCCCGAACACCGAGGCGAGCCCACCAGCGCCCTCGAATCCAGCACAGGAACGGCATAGGGGACGACGGGAGCTGTCTCCCGTCGTTCCCCTGCCACACCACCGGACGTGCGGGTCCGCATCCGGCGGTTCGAGATGTTGAGGTCAGCGGCCAACTCATGCGCTCACCCGATCGCGAGCCCCATGGACCAACCCATGCCCAGACCCGTCCTTCCCTTCCTCGCCGCCGACGCTTCCTCGCTGATGGCAAACACGAGGCTTCACCTCGCCCCTGTCTATCGAGCTCTGCTCGCGCAAGCTTCTGAGGCACTTTGTCGACGAGATTCCAGGCGACTTGATCCTCCTTCTCGTTCGGTCCTTCGACGACATGCAGACGGCCATCAAAGGCCCACGCCGACTACTACGACCTATGCTGACTTCTCGCTCCGCCACACCGCGTCGCCCTTTCAGGCGTGAGGCGAGATCTCCCGGAGTAAGAACGTTCCACTTCGCCGCGCGAACGTCGGATCTACGTCGTCGACCCTTGGTCGCGGGAGCTTTGCGGTCAACGGGCCGCTCGCCCCGGTCTTCGACGCCTCGTATCCGCTTCTTGTCCATCGCCCCGCGGTTTCGCTCCACGCTTCCTTCACGCCGGCCTCGCGGTCGGACGCTCTGCGCTTCGCTTCGATCGCTGCAACCTGCTTTCGAGAGGACTCGCACCTCCTGTGTCTCGTTCATGTCCGACGCACCGCTAGCCTCGCTCCGCTCGGACACCGCGCGCGACTGCAGAAGCTCCGCCCTTCATCGCGCGCGGTGTCGCCTGTGCTGGGGATTCGACGGCGCTCCTCTCGCACGCACGCCGCGCTGGCGAGGCGCGAGGCACAAATGCTAGCGTCGCAACGATGAACGCCGTGCCCGCCGAACTGCTCAAGGCCGCGCTCGCTCTTCCTGCCGAGGCGCGCGAACAGCTTCTGAGCGAGCTCGCAGCCAGCCTCGAGGAGGACGGCGCGGACGTCGACGACGAGACGGCGGGCGAGCTGCTCCGCCGGATCGCGAGCGTGGAAGCCGGGAACGTCGTGGACGCTCGAGAAGGCATGGCTCGGATTCGTCAGAAGCGGGCCTGATCCTCCGTGCGCGTTGTCTACGAGTCGCAGCTGGTGCTGCTCGAGATCGAGCGCGCCCTGGAGTGGTGGCGAGCGAACCGCGACAAGGCGCCTGATGCGCTGGAGAGCGACCTGGAGCAGGCGATCGATGACCTGGAGACGCGCGGCGCTATGATCGGCACGCCGGTCCGCCACGCGCGGCTGAGCAACGTGAGGCGTCTCCATCTCCGGCGAGCACGTTTCTTCCTCTACTTTCGGCTCAGCGCAGACCACGAGACGATCGCCGTGCTCTCGCTATGGCATGCGAGCCGCGGCACGACGCCGCTGATCTAAGCGCCACGAGATGCAAGGTAGGTTGCGGATCGACGCCCACGCACGGCGTCGTGGCCACCACGGTCGCGGTCGCCCATCGTGTCGGCGGCAAACCGCGCTAAGCAGGAGCGGCCTGGAAAACGCGCGTTTTCTGCCGACGGCCGAGTTTTTCTCGGTCACCGCCGTCGAAACTCACGCGCGAGCGCTGGGATCTTCCCCCATATCCTCGAGCACGCAGGGTTGACCGAGTGGCCGTTCGAGCTGGTCCCCCACGGTCGTGGCGCTACCACGAAGGAGCTGATGCCGGGATACGCATTCGGCGCGGGCGCTCCCGACCAGGAGCTCGACGCCGCCGGCACCTTTCGCTACGACCCCAAGCGCAAGCTCATCGGAACGTGTCAATGAATCTGAGACACCTGAATTTGGAAATTAGTGAGCCACCTCGGCATTCCGGCCTATCGGGCGGTTGAGTTGTACCTGCAAGCTAACTTGCAATTCAGGGACGTCGGCGATGGGCATCTGCAGGGTAGGTTGCGGGTCGGCTTCTGCGACCTCCGTGGCGCTCGGTGCGCCGCCGTCGTGGGCGACGTCCGGGGGCGGGTTGATGTACACCGCGGCCGGCGGGCCAAGGGCCTGTGGCGGGCGTCTGACGAAGCGCTCGGGGTGCCGCGCGTGCGCCTCGTCGAGCACACGCTGTCGAGCGCTCACCACGCGCGTAGAGTCGCCCGAGTGGACCTGGTTCGGCGTGAGGTATCGCAGACCCGAGTGGCGGTGCTCCTCGTTGTACCAGTCGAAGAAGCGGCGGCAGAAGCCGCGGGCCTCGTCCATGCTGTCGAAGCGGTCTGGGAACTCCGGCAATACTTCAGCGTCTTGAACTGGGCTTCGGAGCCAGTACAAGCTCAAGCCGCTCGATCGCCTTGAACTGCTGGATCAGTACCTTCGCCACGAACCGCGACCCTACCAAGATCCGCGCGAGCCCAACAGGCAAAGCTCGCTCGACGCGCTCGTCGGCCCGACTCGCCGAGCGCCAGTCGCTCCCAACAACCTCTCCGCCGCGCCGGAAACGGGTCATAGACCCACGAAATCCGCCGGACTCGCTACCAGCGGTACGGTAAGTTCGATCCCTCGCTCCGCACCGACAGCGTCGTCGTCGACGGGGTCTGCGCCACCGCCGCGCGCGCCATTGCCATGCGCTCTGCCTTGAGCTGCCGCAGCCGGAGCAGCGTCGCCAATCCCAGCGCGAGCACCCCGAACGCCACGGTCCCCGCCGTCGTGCGCACCAGCCCGACCTTGAGCGGGTTCGGGACCTCGAGCGCCGGCGGCGAGATGATCTCGTAACGCGACTGCGCCGAGGCCTTTTCCAGGTCGTACTGCAGCCGCGTCGCCTTGAGCTGCGCGAAGATGCTGCTGTGGAGGCCGCGCGACGTGTCGTACGAGCGCTGCAGATCGGCGTACTGCGCGTCCAGCTCGGGGAGCCGATCAACCACACTGCGCACCCGCTCGAGATCGCGGCGCAGGCGGCCCAGTTCGCTGCGCGCGGTCTCCTCGTCGGCGTCGAGCCCGCGCAGGTTGTCCTGGATCGCGTTGTACGTCGGGTTGCGGCGGCGCTCGACGTCGGTGCCCGAGCCGGAGGTCTCGGCCTCCTTCGCCAGGCGCTCGAGCTCGTCGAGGTTGGCCTTGAGCGCGACGATCTCGGGGTGCTCCTCGCCTTTGCCCGAAGCGCGCGCGGCCGCCAGCCGTGAGTTCACGTCGAAGATCGCCGACTGGTACGGGCGGGTGTTGCTGATGCGGCTCTCGGTGAGCGGGTTCTCGGCGTTGAGCCGCACGCGGCCCAGGCGCTTCAGCGACCCGATGCGCGAGACCGCGACCTCGGTCGTGCTCTGCTGCTTCTGCAGCTCGAACAGGAGGTCGTAGTACTGGCGCGCCTGCTCTGGCAGGCCGTCGATGTTCTTCTTCTTGAACTCGAGGACCTCGCGCTCGGTGCGGCGCAGCTCCTTCTCGTTGTTCGCCAGCTGCTTCTCGAGGAAGTCGGCCTCGACGCGGATGAGCTTCAGCGTCTTGTCGATCTCGGTGTCGAGGAAGAGGCGCACGTGCGCGGCGAGGAAGCGCAGAGACCACGTCGGCGTCGGCCCGCGGTAGTCGCCGCGATAGGTGACGTTGTTGTTCACCTTCGCCACGCCCTCCATCGCGAGCGAGCGCTGCACGCCCTGGATGCGCGCCGGCGTGATGTCGACCTCGCCCAGCGCAGCGAGCGTCTTCTCGATCAGCGCGGGGCTGCGGAAGCTGATGTGCGCCGAGCGGAAGAACTCGATCAGGCCGCGCTCGAACGGCTTCACCGGGTTGTTGGCCATCGAGCCGATGAGGTTGACCTCGAAGCTCGCCGGCTGGTTCGGCGGCATCCAGCGGACCGAGCTGAGGCCCACGCCCGCGCCGATCATCGTCAGGACGATCATCATGCGCAGGTAGGGCCGATAGAAGTCCCAGATGGGCTTCAGCTTGAGGATAAGATCCTTCATCGAGGCGGCATCGGGCTCGGCGTCGTTGCCGCCCTGCCCCTGGCCCTGGTTGAACGCCATCGCGTTCATCTGAGCCTGCTGCATCATCGCCATCTGGCTGAGCAGCATCTGCGCCTGCAGCGCGGCCGGACTCGCGTTCGGGTTCGTGCCCGCGCTCGGCACCAGCGCATTCGAAGGCGCGACCGGCACCGCCGCGCGCGCCCCCGCGGTCTGCACGTACTCGATCTGGGTGTTGCCGATCGCGATGACGTCGCCAGACTTCAGCTCCGACTGATCGACCCGGCGGCCGTTGATGAACGTCCCCGTCTCGGAGCCCAGATCGTAGACGAAGTCGCGGCCGTCCTTCGACAGGACCATGGCGTGGTTCTCGGAGGCCTGGCCGTCGGGGAGCTTGATCTCCGCGGTCTGGCCGCGACCGATGACCTTGCCTTGCGCCGTGATGGGATAGCGCTGGCCCAGGGCAAGGCCGGACGCGATGCGCAGCTCGGACGGGTTCATCGCCGCGCGGAGCTTACCAATAGAACGGCGATCTTGCATCTCCCGGCTGTGAGCCGGCCGGGAAGCTGGCATAAAGCGTTTGAGCCGATGAGGGGTGGATCTTACTCATGGCCGCCTGGTCCGGTGGCGCGCCCGAGCGAGTCGCTCAAGCAGCGGGCCGTGCGCGGGACGATCCTCAGCCTCACGGGTCTCGGAATCAGCCTGCTCATCCGCCTCATCGCGAACGCGATCATGACGCGATTCCTCGATCCCGGCGTGTACGGGATCATGGCGATGATGATCACGCTCGAGGTCGGCTTCAAGATGCTGTCCGACCTCGGCACCCGCATCAGTATCGTGAACAGCCCGCGCGGTGAGGAGAAGAGCTTCCTCGACACCGCGTGGACCATCGAGGTGGTGCGCGGCATCGCCATGTGGCTCGGCGTCGTTCTCCTCGCCTGGCCGTGGTCGCGCTTCTATGAACAGCCAGCGCTGCTCACACTGCTGCCCGTCTTCTCGTTCAGCCTTGCCCTCGGCGGCTTCACGTCCGCGAAGCTGTACGTGCTGAAGCGCAAGATGGAGCTCGGCAAGGTGATGGCGTTCGACATCGGCGAGCAGCTGATCGCCTCGACCTCCAGCATCCTGTGGGCGCTGTACGTCGACTGTTCGATCTGGGCGCTGGTGGCAGGCGGCCTGATCGGCACGCTCTCGCGCGTGCTTGCCAGCTACTTCCTTCTCCGCGGCCCGGGCGATCGCTTCCGCTGGGATCCCGAGGCGGTGGCTACGATCCGCTCGTTCGGCTCGTGGATCTTCGTCTCCACCGCCCTCACGTTCTTCGCGCAGCGGCTCGACATCCTGATGATGCCGCGGCTCCTCACCATCGGCGAGGTCGGCGTCTACAACGTCGCGAGCCAGCTCGCCGGGGTCCCGATGCTGCTCGGCGGGCGGGTCATCACGGCGGTGCTGCTACCCGCGCTCGCCGAGTCGCGGCGCGAGAGCGCTGCGACGCTACAGACCAACTACGTGCGTGCGATGGACGCGGTGCTGATGGCCGGCGGCGTGGTGTGCCTCGGGGTCGCGCTCGTTTCACCGACCTTCTTCTGGCTGATCTACCGCGTCGAGTATCACGACGCGCAATGGATCAGCCCGATGTTGACCATCGTCGCGTGGTTCAGCTTCGGCCAGGAAGCGGCCACGGCGTCGCTCCAGGCGCTGGGAAAATCGCGCCCGCTGGTTGTTGCGAACGGCATCAAGCTGGTGGTCACCGCGGGCGCATGTTTCGTCGGATACCAGGCGGCGCTCATGCCGGGGTTCATCATCGGCGCGGCGATCGGCGCGCTGAGCGGGCACCTCGTGCTGGTGATGGTGCTGCGGCAGTACGATCTGCCGGCGGGCGGGCGCGACGTGCTCTGGACGATCGTGGTGCTCGTGCTCGGCCTGGTCGGCGTGCTCGCGCCGCGCGCGTTCGCAGAGAAGGTCGGCGTCGATCCCGCGCTGCTGGCGATCGGCTCGCTGGTGCTCGTCGGTTTGCCCGCCCTGGCATACGTCGCGCGACATTTGATGCGAGAAATCCGCGAAAAACGTGAAGGTACGTGATCGTTGACGGCAGTGCCCTCGCCCGGTAGAGGTGCGCGGGCTGGCGGACTGACCGCGAGCCCGAGCGAGGGTTCTGCGATGTCTGCTCCCATGAAGCTCGTCCTCGAGGACGGCACGATCCTCCCCGGTCGCGGCTTTGCCGCCGCCAAGCCCGTCGGCGGTGAGGTGGTGTTCAACACCGCCATGACCGGCTACGTGGAGTCGCTCACCGACCCCTCGTATCGCGGCCAGATCCTGGTCCTGACGTACCCCCTCCAGGGCAGCTACGGCGTGCCCGCGCCGCGCAAGGCCGGATCGATCGATCGCCCCTTCGAGGCGAGCAAGATCCAGGTCCAGGGGCTGGTCGTGCAGAACTATGTCCCGACCCACTCGCACCACTCGAGCGGACGCTCACTCGGAGAGTGGCTGTCGTCGGAGGACGTCCCGGGCATCACTGGTGTCGACACGCGCACGCTCACGCGCAAGCTCCGCGAGAAGGGCACAATGCGCGGCTGGCTCTTCCCCGCGGAGATGACCATCGAGCGCGCAAAGGCCGCCGCGGCCGAGGTCGAGATGAAGGAGGACGTGTTCCGCCTCGTCGCTCCGACCGCGCCCATCAAGTACCCCGGCGGTGACCCGCACATCCTGCTGATCGACGCGGGCGCGAAGGACAACCTGGTGCGCTCGCTGCTCGATCGCGGCGCGACCGTGACCCGCGCGCCCTGGCACGCCGACCTCGCGAAGCTGGCGAGCGAGTGCGACGGGATCTTGCTCGGAAACGGCCCCGGCGATCCGAAGGATCTCCAGCCGCTGATCACCAAGATGCGCGGGCTGCTGAGCACCTATACCCGGCCGATCTTCGGCGTCTGTCTGGGCCACCAGATCCTCGGCCTCGCGTGCGGCGGTGACACCGCCAAGCTGCCGTACGGTCACCGCGGCGTGAACCAGCCGGTGCAGGATCTATTGACCCGCCGCTGCTTCATCACGTCGCAGAATCATGGGTACGCGGTGCTCGACTCCTCGCTCCCGTCCGACTGGGAGCCCTGGTTCGTGAACCTCAACGACGGAACCAACGAAGGTATCCGCTCGCGCAACAAACCATTTTTCAGCGTGCAATTCCACCCCGAGGCGTCTCCAGGACCGCGCGACACGGCGTACCTGTTCGATGATTTTCTGCGCCTGGTGGGCGCGAGCCGGAGGGCTTGATCATGTACGGCGCATATCTCCCCAAGAAACCCAAGAAGGTCCTGATCCTCGGATCGGGCGCGCTGCAGATCGGGCAAGCGGGTGAGTTCGATTACTCCGGAAGCCAGTGCATCAAGGCGCTCGCCGAAGAGAAGATCAAGACCGTACTCATCAATCCGAACATCGCCACGATCCAGACCAGCGAAGGCCTGGCCGATCGCATCTATCTCATCGCGGTGACGCCGGAGATGGTCGAGCAGGTGATCGTGAAGGAAGAGGTCGACGCGATCCTCCTCTCCTTCGGCGGTCAGACCGCGCTCAACTGCGGCCTCGAGCTCGACGCACGCGGCGTGCTCG
>Ga0105048_10005472_pt1 | contig 20535 bp, 17 predicted proteins | sample MAT05_FD_78382 | JGI IMG/M metagenome (GOLD analysis project Ga0105048, IMG submission 78382) | Freshwater microbial communities from Lake Fryxell liftoff mats and glacier meltwater in Antarctica - MAT-05 | ecosystem: Environmental > Aquatic > Freshwater > Ice > Liftoff microbial mat | place...
GCCGGTCTCGCCGCCCTGCGCATGTCGATCACGATTGCCGAAGACGCCGATCCGCCGTTGCCGCTTATCTCACATCGGGTCACCGAAGCCGGGGTCGAACTCTACGAATAGGCGGACAGGCACTCCCAGTACGACCGCCGTTCGGATATCTTTTCAATTGGGCCGTGAGCCGGCCGCCTTCTGATCACCGACGCTCCGCGTCCCTGTCGCCATCCCATGATTGCTCCGAAGACGAACCGTCTGCTCAGTCTCGTGGCCGCCGCCGCTGTGCTGCCCCTGCTCGGTCTGTACGGCCTGTTGATGTACATCGCGACCCCGAGCATCACGGGGGGCATGGAGCCCACGGTCACCACGGTCTGCTACATCGCGTTCACCGGCATTTTTTCGGCGTTGATCGTCGTCATGCTGAACTTCTCGAAGCAGCTCTCGCGCGAAGCGAAGGGAGTCTACCTCACGCCGTAATTTCGGCGCGGGTCGATGGTGTGAAAAGCGCGGGATCATCATGATCCCGCGCTTTTTCTATAGGACCAGGCGCCAGCACGTAGGGTCATGACGAGGAATCGGTGTTCAGGATCACAACACATGATTGACCGTGCACGATTTCCACGCTCCAGGGCTCCCGCCGTGCGCCACTTCAAGCGCCACATCATGCTTCGCACGATAGTGATCACGCTCTTCACGGCATCGCTCGAGCTGAGCGCGTGCGCGGGTGACGCGACCACGAGTCCTGCCGCGCTCAACACCCCCACGGTCACGCCGATCACGGAACCCATAGCGGTCCTGTCGGCGAATGGCACCCAAGCGGCGATGGTCGGCGTGCCGTTCGCATACGATGCCACCAAGGCCGGTACGGTGTTCAGCGATCCGCGGAAGTCGGGACTGACGTACACCGTATCGTTCACGCCCGCCGTGACGGGAATGACGGCGGCCAACGGCACTATCACCGGGACCGCCAGCAATCCCGGCGTCTACACCGTGACGATCTCGGCGCGCGACAACAGCGGCAGCAGCGCTTCGCACAGCTTCACGATCGTGGTGTTCGCGGGTGATCTCACCGCGCCCACGTTGCCGGCCAACGCGGCGCTGTACTCCGATGCCAGCAACCCGCTGCCGCGTCATTTCTTTCAGGCCGCCCCGAATGCCGGCAGCCCGATCGGCGCCGACAATACGCCAGCGTCGAACATCACGACCAACGCCGGTGCCACGCTGGGCCGCGTGTTGTTCTACGACCGCCGCCTGTCGGTGAACGATCGCGTATCGTGCAGTTCGTGCCACCAACAGCAGTTCGCATTCTCCGACACGGCCCGCTTGAGTCGTGGATTCTTGGGCGGCGTGACTGGCCGACACAGCATGGGCCTCGCCAACGCTCGATTCTACGCCAACCGCCGGTTCTTCTGGGACGAACGCGCCGCCTCGCTGGAAGCGCAGGTGCTGCAGCCCATTCAGGACGGCACCGAGATGGGTCTGACGCTGCCGAACGCGATGGCCAAGCTGTCTGCAACGACGTATTACCCAGCGCTGTTCAACGCGGCGTTCGGCTCGGCTGAGATCACGAGCGACCGCGTTGGTCTCGCGCTCTCGCAGTTCGTGCGTTCGCTGGTGTCGGTGAACTCGAAGTTCGACCGCGCGTTCGGCGCGAACGGTGTGCCGAATTTCGCAGCCGCATTCACGGCGCAGGAGCTCGCAGGACAGAATCTCTTCAACGGTCGCGCCGGCTGCGCGCGCTGTCACGGCACGAACGCGCATATCGGCGACGACGCGCACAACACCGGTCTCGACGCCACGATCACCGATGTCGGTGCCGGCACCGGCCGTTTCAAGTCGCCGTCGCTGCGCAACATCGCCGTGCGCCCACCATACATGCACGACGGCCGCTTCCAGACCCTCGCGCAAGTGGTCGCGTTCTACGACTCGGGTGTGCAGAATAATCCGGGGCTCGACAACCGCTTGCGCGGGCCCGGTGGACAGCCGCTGCGGCTCAATCTCTCCGCCGCTGAGCGGGCGTCGCTCGTGGCCTTCCTCGGGACACTGACCGACAACACGTTTTTGACGGATGTACGGTTGTCAAATCCATTTGCCCGGTAAAACAACAGTGAGCCGTGGGTAATGCGTAAAAGTTCCGGGTCGCGAATGAAAACTCACAACTCCAGACTTCAACTCAAAACCCACGACTCACGTGAGTCCCGCCCTACCACCCATCCCGCGGCCTAGACGTCGAGATTCGTCACGAATCTCGCATTCGTTTCGATGAACAACCGGCGCGGCTCGACTTCGTCGCCCATCAGCGTCTGGAACGTCTGGTCGGCGAGCACGGCGTCGTCCATCGTCACGCGGAACATCGTGCGTGTTTCCGGATCCATCGTCGTCTTCCAGAGCTGCTCGGGGTTCATTTCGCCAAGACCCTTGTAGCGCTGGATGTTCACGTTGCCGCGTCCTTCCGGACCACCGAGACGCTCCACGTACCCGTCGCGCTCCTTCTCGGTGTAGGCGTAGAACTCCTCCTTGCCTCTGGCCACGCGATACAAGGGTGGCTGGGCGATGTACATGTAGCCGGCGTCGATCAACTCCGGCATCTGACGGAAGAAGAAGGTGAGTAGCAGGGTGCGAATATGCGCGCCGTCCACGTCGGCGTCGGTCATGATGATGATCTTGTGGTAGCGCGTCTTCGCCAGGTCGAACTCTTCTTTGATACCCGTGCCGATCGCCGTGATGATCGTCCGGATTTCCTCGTTGTTCAGCACCTTGTCGAAACGCGCCTTTTCCACGTTGATGATCTTGCCACGCAGTGGCAGAATCGCCTGGAAGTCGCGCTTGCGTCCCTGCTTGGCGGAGCCGCCGGCCGAGTCGCCCTCCACGAGATAGATCTCGCAGAGCGCGGGGTCGGAGAGTGAGCAGTCGGCCAGCTTCCCGGGCAGGTTGGCGACATCCAGCGCCGACTTCTTGCGCGTGAGGTCGCGCGCCTTGCGCGCCGCTTCGCGCGCACGCGCCGCCGACATCGCCTTGTCGATGATGATGTTGGCCGACTTCGGATGCTCGTCGAGGTACTGCGTGAGCAGTTCGTTCATCACGCTGCGCACCGCGCCTTCCACTTCCGAGTTGCCCAGCTTGGTCTTGGTCTGCCCCTCGAACTGCGGCTCCAGCACTTTCACCGACAGGACGGCGGTCAGGCCTTCACGCACGTCGTCACCAGACAGGCGCGTTTCCTTGTCCTTCTTGTTGAGCGTCGACTTGTCCTGGATGTATTTGTTGATGACCGACGTCAACGCACTCTTGAAGCCGGTCAGGTGCGTACCGCCTTCGTGCGTGTTGATGTTGTTCACGAACGAGAACACATTTTCGGCGTAGCTGTCGTTGTACTGCAGCGCCATCTCGATGCCGATGTCGTCACGCGTCGTGTCGAGGTAGACCACGTCCTGGTGCAGCGGCTTCTTGTTGCCGATCAGATACGTCACGAACTCCTTGAGGCCGCCACGCGCGAAGAAAATTTCCTCGCGGGCCTGGCCGTCCTTCATTTCGTCGGGGCGTTCGTCGCGCAGCGTGATCTGGATGCCCTTGTTCAGATACGCGAGCTCGCGCAGGCGGCTGGCGAGAGTGACCCACTCGTAGCGTAGCGTTTCCTGGAAGATCTCCGCATCGGGCTGGAACCACACTTTCGTACCCGTTTCCTTCGGTGCCACGCTGCGCATCACCTTGAGCTTCGTCTGCGTGATGCCACGCTCGAAGTCCATGTAATGCTCCTTGCCGTCGCGCTTGATCCACACCTTCAGCTGCTTCGACAACGCGTTGACCACCGACACACCCACACCGTGGAGACCGCCGGACACTTTGTACGATTCCTTGTCGAACTTGCCGCCGGCATGCAGCACCGTCATGGCCAGCTCGACGCCCGGCATCTTCTCGATCGGGTGCATGTCCACGGGGATACCACGTCCGTTGTCTTCAACGGAGATGGAGTCGTCGGCATGAATCGTGACGAACACGCGGTCGGCATGGCCGGCCAGCGCTTCGTCGATCGAGTTGTCCACCACTTCGTACACAAGGTGGTGAAGACCGCGCGCCGACGTGGAGCCGATGTACATGCCGGGGCGCTTGCGGACCGCTTCGAGCCCCTTGAGAACGGTGATGCTGTTTGCGCCGTACCCGTTCTCGGGCTGTTCGCTGCTATTCGCCATGAGGTGGGGATGTCCCGAAGAAATGAACCGCTGCGGCCTTGAGACTGGCCTGCAAACACAACCCCTGAATATACTCGACCCGGGCTCAGCACGCAACTCAGCCGCGATATCGTAAGTCTCTATGCATAAACGACTTAAGGGTGAGGCAACCTCAGCGTTGCAGCATCCACCGCAGGCGGGTGACCGGCGGCCGCGATGGGTCCCGGTTCAGCGACCGCAGCAGTTCGGGCTCCAGGAACGTCAGCTCCTGCATCCACGCGTGCGTTTTCACCATCACCACCAGCGTGCCATCCTGCTGCAGCAGCAACGGTTCCGTCACGGTGGCGATCTGCGAGCCGACCAACGACGGCCATTCCGGAATCACCGCCGCCTGCGCCACACGATCCGTCAGCCCCGCCTGCCGCAACACCGACGCGAGCACATCGCCGAGCTTGGCCGGCGCGCGCTTCTTCGGATCGGTGCTCATGCTCGCCGCTCCGCTCGCTGCACCAACGGCTGCAACACACCGTCACACATCGACCGTTGCTCGAGACGCGTAAACGCCGCCGGAATGTCTTCCACGCGTGGCACTGCCAACAACACCTGTGACGCACCGGCGTCCTCCAACAACGCCAGCACCCGTCCCGCGCGCCCGAGGTCGAGTTCGGCGAACGGATCATCCAGCAGCAGCAGTGGCGGATAGCCCACGGCATCACGCAGCGTGGTCAGCTCCAGCAGACGCAGCGCGATCGCTGCACTCCGCTGTTGACCCGCCGAACCGAACGTGCGCAAATCCCGGCCACCCAACAGCAACTGCAGATCATCACGATGCGGTCCGACCAGCGTGATGCCACGACGCAGCTCCTGCGCGCGCTGTTGCGCATACGCGCGTCGATACGCGTCGGCCTGCGCCTCGGCGTTGGTGAGCTGCTCATCAGATGACGCTCCGCCGGTCGCCGCGACCTTCATCACGACCGTTTGACGCTCACCGATCGCGGCCGAGAGCTGCGTGAATCGCTCCGCATGGTCGCGCACGAAGGCGTGGCGCGTGGCAGCCACGAAGCCGCCGTGCTCCGCCAATGCCGGCTCCCACACGCTCACGCGTCCCTCGTGATCGCTACTGCGCGCACCGTCGCGTTGGGCCGTGCGCAGCGCGGCGTTGCGCCGCAGCAGGGCGCCGCGGTACGACTGCAGTGCCTGCAAGTACGCCCGCGACGACAGCGCGAGCATGACATCGAGGTAGTGCCGACGCTCACTCGGCCCACCGGAAACCAGCGCCACATCGGCCGGTGAGAATTCCACCGATGGCACCGCCCCGAGCGCACTGGTGAGTCGTGGCTGCTCCACGCCGTCGAGCGTGGCGCGCTTGCGTCGCGTGCTGCGCTCGAAGCCGACGGTGACCACGTTGAAGGCCGATGGCGGCGCCAGTTCGGCGCGCACGTGAAACGCCGGCGCACCGAAGCGCACCACGTCGGCATCGCGCCCGCCGCGGAAGGAGCGCAGCAGCGCGAGATACGCGACCGCTTCGAGCAGGTTGGTCTTGCCGTGCCCGTTCTCGCCGATCACCACGAGTCCGGTCGACGGAATCTCGAGATCGAGCTGCGTGAAGTTGCGGTAATCCTTGGCGATCAGGCGGGCGAGCACGTCGTCGGCGCGTTCAGCGCCCGGTGAACTGGGGAGGGCGCTTCTCCAGAAACGCGCGCATCCCTTCCTTCATGTCGGCGGTGCTCGACAGCAATCCGAAGAAGTCGGACTCGATCGTACACCCTTCTTCGAGTGGCACGTCCTGGCCGCGATTCACCGCTTCGATGCAACCGGCGATCGCCAGCGGCGCGTTGGCCAGCATCGTCGTGAGGATCGCGCGCACCGTCGAGATCAGCTCGTCGGGCGTCGTGACTTGATCGACCAGGCCGAGCCGATGCGCTTCGGCGGCATCGATCATGTCGCCCGTGAGCAGCAGACGGAGTGCCGCCCCACGGCCAACGAGGCGCGGCAGTCGCTGCGTGCCGCCGTAGCCTGGCACGATGCCGAGCTTGGCTTCGGGCTGACCCAGCTTCGCCTTCTCGCTCGCAATGCGCATGTGGCACGCCATGGCCAGCTCGCACCCGCCGCCAAGCGCGAACCCGTTGATCGCGGCGATCGTGGGCTTGGAACTCGTCTCGAAGCGACGGAAGATCACTTGCCCCGCCCGGGCGCGACGCTGCGCGTCCAGCGGCGACTGACTTTCCAACTCCGAGATATCCGCGCCCGCCACGAAGGCCCGGCCGGCGCCGGTGAGCAGGACCGCGCCCACGTCATCGCGCGCGTTGGCTTCATCGATGGCATGCCCAAGCTCGGCGATCGTGGCATCGTTGAGGGCGTTCAGTTTGTCCGGACGGTTGACCGTGATCGTGGCGATGCGGTCGGCGACGTCGAAGGTCAGGAACTGATAGGACATGTCAGACGGGTGCGGAGCGGGGTGGCCGGTGGGGAACGCGAAATCTACACGGGACGCTGCCGCTGACGCTCCGGCCTGCTACTTTTGGCCCGTGCTTCCCCTCCTCCTCGTCGTCGGCTGGTCCCCCGACCAGCGCGCGCTCCGTATCCTCGATCAGCGTTTCCTCCCCGCCGCCGAGGTGATGCGGGACCTCGTCACGCTAAACGAGGTGATCGACGCGATCCGCACCCTCGCCGTTCGCGGCGCACCGGCGATCGGCGTGGCCGCCGGGATCGGATTGGTGGTGGCCCTCGAGCACGAGAGCGAAGGCCGGGGCGTTCGCGCCCGGGAGATCCTGTCGCGTTACGCCGAACGGCTCACCGCCTCGCGACCCACCGCGGTGAATCTTTCGTGGGCCGTCCGACGACTGCTGGCCGTCGCGGCGGTCGCGGGAGACGACACGTTGCTGATCGCACTGCGGGCCGAGGCCGAAGCCATCCGAGCCGAGGACGTCGCCATGTGCGACGCGATCGCGCGGTTCGGCCTCGAGCTCATTCCCGACGGGACGCGGGTACTCACCCACTGCAATGCCGGCGCGTTGGCCACGGCCGGCATCGGCACCGCCTTGGCACCGGTGCACCTGGCGCATCGTGAAGGGCGCCGGGTGCACGTGTATGCCGATGAAACGCGCCCGCTGCGTCAGGGCGCCCGACTGACCGCGTGGGAACTGCAACGCGCCGGGATTCCCGTCACCGTGCTGCCCGATGGGGCGGCGGCGTCGTTGCTGCGGAGCGGGGCGGTCGACGTGGTGATCGTCGGCGCCGACCGGATCACCGCCAACGGCGATGTCGCCAACAAGATCGGCACCTATGGCGTGGCGCTCGCCGCGCGGGCCCATGGCATTCCATTTTATGTGGCCGCGCCCTGGAGCACGATCGATCCGGCCACCCACACCGGCGCCGATATCGAAATCGAACATCGACACGCCGACGAACTGGGCGACCTTCCCATCGGCACGCGGGTATGGAATCCCGCCTTCGATGTCACGCCGCACGAGTTGGTTCGCGGATACCTCACCGACCGCGGCTTCGTGAAGCCGCCCTTTTCCGGAGTCACCGGCGCATGACGTGCGTACTCGCCATCGATCAAGGCACCACCGGCACGACCTGTCTCGTGATCGGACAGAACGGTCGCATCCTCGGACGCGCGTACCGCGACATCACGCAATACTATCCCGTGCCGGGCTGGGTAGAACACGACGCACACGAGATTCTCGACCGCACCGTGGCCGCCGCCCGTGAGGCGATGGCCGACGCCGGTGTGGACCCGATCGCCATCGGCATTACGAATCAGCGCGAAACGATCGTGGTGTGGGAGCGCGCGACCGGACGCGCCGTGCATCGCGCCATTGTGTGGCAGGATCGTCGCACCGCCGATCGCTGTCTCGAACTCGCCCCTCACGCGACGATGATCGCCGAGAAAACGGGACTCGTCACCGACCCGTACTTCAGCGCCACCAAGCTCGAGTGGTTGTTGCAGCAGCCGGGCCTGCGCGCGCGCGCGGCGCGCGGCGAACTCGCGGCGGGCACGATCGACAGCTGGCTGGTGTGGCACCTCACCGGCGGCGCCTCGCACGTCACCGATCATACGAACGCGTCGCGCACGATGCTCTACGATCTTGGGCTCCACGCCTGGTCGCCCGAGCTGTGCGCCCTGTTCGACGTGCCGGCCAACCTGCTGCCGCAGATCGTGCCCTCGAGCGGGTTCATCGGTACCGCCATTCCATCCGTGCTCGGTCGCGAGATTCCCATCATGGGCATCGCCGGCGATCAGCAGGCGGCCCTCTTCGGGCAGGGTGGCTGGCACACCGGCAGTGGCAAGAATACCTACGGCACTGGTGCCTTCCTGCTGCTGAACACCGGCCGCGTGCGCCCACAGGGGGCAACCGGTCTGCTCACCACGATCGCCTGCGATGAGCGCGGCGAGCCGGTCTATGCGCTCGAGGCATCCATCTTTATTGCCGGCGCGGCGGTGCAGTGGTTGCGCGACGGGCTCGGCATCATTGCCGAAAGCCGCGAAACGGAGGGATTGGCGCGTTCGTTGGCGAGCAATGACGGCGTGTACTTCGTGCCGGCGCTGGTGGGGCTGGGCGCCCCCGACTGGGAGCCCAACGCCCGAGGCACGATCTTCGGCATCACGCGCGGGACCACCCGTGCGCACTTCGCCCGCGCTGCGCTCGAGGCGATGGCCTACGCCACCCAGGATGTGCTCGGGGACATGCGTACGCAGGGTGGCGTTCCGTTTGAAATGCTGCGGGTCGACGGCGGCGCCACCGCCAATGACTGGCTCATGCAGTTCCAGGCCGATGTCCTCGGGGTGCCGGTGGAGCGCCCGGACATCGTGGAGACCACAGCCATGGGCGCGGCGGGGTTGGCCGGCTTGGCCGCCGGGCTCTGGGCCAACGGGGACGAGTTCCTGACCGGGCGTCAATTCACGCGGTTCATCCCCACCGGTAACGGGACAGCGACTGCCGGATACGCGGGATGGCGGCGCGCGGTGCGGGGAGCGCTCGCCTGGGCTCGCGATACCGATCGCGTAGGCTGATGCCGTAGAAGTACGAAGGGTGACGCCTGACCGTCCCACCGCTATCTTTTCCGAACACCATCCGAACGACGAGGACGGGCCCCGTGAAAGCGCGAAATAAATTTCTGTTGGGCGGCGTGCTGGTGCTCAGCACGGCCAGTTACCTGATGGCCAGCTCGATCGACGAGACGGCCACCTACTATCTCACGCCTGCTGAGCTCGCGAGCAAAGTGTCGGACAATCCGCGCTTCGTGAAGAACGGCGTGAAGGTCGGTGCGCGCGTCGTGAGCGGCACGATCGTGCGTGAGCCGTCAGGCCGGTCGGTCATGTTCAAGATGACCGACGGCACCAAAACGTACGACGTGAAGCACACCGGCATCGTGCCGGACACGTTCACCGATGGGGTCGATGTCGTGGTCGAAGGCCGACTCGATGCCAACGGAACGTTCCAGTCCACGATCTTGCTGGCCAAGTGCGCGTCGCGCTACGAGAACGCTCCCGATAAGTACCCGGATACGCCCGGCTACAAGCAGGGCATGCCGGCAACCCCGCGCGCATAGCTGTTGCGCGCCTGCGCGTGAGCGCGAGGCAACATGATTCTCGTAGGTGAGCTGTCGCTCTGGGTCGCCCTCTTGATGGCGGCCTGGACGACCACCGTGTCGTTCTCCGGGGGCCTGCAGGGGCGCCCCGATCTGGTGAAGAGTGGTGAGCGCGCGTTGTACGCGACGTTCGGGTTCACGCTGCTCGCGTCCATTGGACTCTGGACCGCGCTCTTCATGCACGACTTCTCGATCAAGTTCGTTGCCTCGTATACGAGCACGAACCTCCCCAAGATCTACACCTTCACGGCCTTCTGGGCCGGACAGTCGGGATCGATGCTCTTCTGGGCGCTGATCCTGACCGCGTATTCGGCGATCGCGGTCTTCTCGAACCGAAAGACGAATCGCGCCATGATGCCGTACGTCACCGGGACCTTGGGCATCATCTGCCTGTTCTTCCTGATGACGATGTGCTTCGGCGCCAATCCGTACGAGCGACTCGACTGGATCCCGCCCGAAGGCCGCGGCATGAATCCGCAGCTGCAGAATCCAGGCATGGCGATCCATCCGCCCATGCTCTATCTGGGGTTGGTCGGCACGGCGATCCCGTTCGCCTTCGCCATCGGTGCCCTCGTCACGCGCCAGCTCGACGCGCAGTGGCTGGGCGCGGTCCGTCGCTGGGCGCTGCTCTCCTGGTTCTTCCTCACCATCGGCATCGTACTCGGCATGTGGTGGGCGTACGTGGAGCTCGGCTGGGCCGGCTACTGGGCGTGGGACGCCGTCGAGAACTCGTCGTTCCTGCCGTGGCTCACGATCACCGCGTTCCTGCACAGCATCATGATCCAGGAAAAGCGCGGCATGTTGCGCAAGTGGAATGTGACACTGGTGGCGATGTCGTTCCTGCTCACGATCCTCGGCACGTTCATCACGCGCAGCGGCATCATCGAGAGCGTGCATGCGTTTGCGCAGTCCCCGGTGGGCGACTGGTTCCTGGTCTTTCTCATCGCAGCGGCGGTGGCTACGGCGTATCTCGTGTCCACGCGCCTGAATGATCTGCAGGCGAACGCCGAGCTGGAAAGCATGGTGAGTCGCGAGGCCGCGTTCCTGTACAACAACCTCGTGCTGATCGGCATTTGCTTCGCCACGCTGTGGGGGGTGCTGTTCCCGATCCTGAGCGAATGGGTGAAGGGCGACAAGATCACGGTCGGTCCGCCGTTCTTCAATGCGGTGAACGGCCCGCTCGGTCTGCTGCTGCTGGCGCTTACCGGCATCGGGCCGCTCATTGCCTGGCGGCGCGCGTCGACGACGAACCTCAAGCGCCAGTTCACGTGGCCCGTTATTTCCGGCGTCGTCACCTTCACCGTGTTGTTTGCGCTGGGCATGCGCCAGATGTACGCGCTGGTGTCGTATCTGCTGGCCGGCTTCGTGTTCGGCACGATCATTCAGGAGTTCGTGAAAGGCATCGACGCCCGTCGTCGCATGTACGGCGAAGGTCTGTTCAGCGCCTCGATGCGACTGGTCGGCCGCAACCGTCGTCGATACGGCGGCTACATCGTGCACTTCGGTGTCGCCATTCTGTTCTGCGCGTTCGCCGGCCTGATGTTCAAGAAAGACCTCACCGCCACGCTGAAAGCCGGTGAGTCGGTCAAGGCGAAGGACGCCTATGGCAGCGAGTGGGTGTTCACGAGTCAGGGCATCTCGTCGTTCGAACAGCTCAATCGTCGGGTCGTGGCGGCGTCGTTCAACGTGACGCGCGACGGCAAGAACATGGGTATCCTGTCGAGCGAGAAGCGTCAGCACGTGAACGCGGCCGGCGAGGCGACCTTCGAACCGTCTACCGAAGTCGGCATTCTCGAATCGCCGAAGCAGGATGTGTATCTCGTGTTCACCGGCGCAGTCGACCGCGAAACGGCAGCGATTCACATCAACTTCAACCCGCTCGTGTGGTGGGTATGGTTCGGCGGTATCATCATGGCGTTCGGTGGACTGATCGTGATGTGGCCGCAGGCGTTGCGCGCCGAGCGCGAGGGCGGCTACGTGGCCGAGCTGCCGTCGGAGTCGACGGCGACGCTGGTCGGGGCGGGCGCGTGATGTTGTCCGGGAAGTCGTCGCGCGATTCGTCGCGCGATGCTTGGTGTGAGAGCCGCCGTCTGTTTCTCTCCCGCGCGGGCTCGGTCGTGGTGGTCGCGGCGGGATCACTGCTGTTGGCGCGCACAGGCCGGGCGCAGGACGCCGCCACGCCGCAAGCCGCGACGGCCCCCGGCGGCGAAGAGATGACGTCGGATTCGTACAAGCCGGTGTCACGGCCGGCCAAGCCGAATGCCGCAAAGCAGATGGATGAGAAGCAGCTCGAAGCGTTCGAGCGCAACCTCGCCTGTCCGTGTCCGTGCACGCTCGACATCTACACGTGCCGGACCACGGACTTCAACTGCGGGATCTCTCCGGCCGTGCACGGCGACATTCAGCGCTTGGTCGACGGTGGGTACAACGCCGACGAAATCATGACGGCGATGACGCAGACGTACGGTGATTTCATTCTCATGCAGCCTCGCAAGCAGGGCTTCAATCTGCTGGCGTGGTTCGCGCCGTTCGCGGCCATCGCCCTGGGTGCGGTGGCGATCGGTGTGTTGCTGCGTAGCTGGCGTCGAAACGCCGACGTGGCGGCAGCGAAGCGTGCCTCGGAACCGGTTCGGCTCGACACCTCTGTCAATGCGACCCCCGATGAATTGGCGCGCCTTCAGGCCGCAGTGCGGGAGGAACGCTGATGGCGCTCGTGGCTGTGCCGGAGGGTGCCGTTCCGCTGGTGCTGGGAACGGTGCTGGCGCTCACGGCGCTCACGTTGGTGCTGTCGCCGCTGTTGAGCGGTGAGGCGGAAGTGCGGGCCGACGACGAAAAATCGGCCGCGACGGAGGCGGCGCGCGTGAAGGCTGCGCGCGCCAAGCGGTCCGGTCGCGAAGAAGAGCAGCTTGACGGTGCCGTGGCTGCCCTGCGCGAAATCGAGTTCGACCGCGAGACGGGAAAGCTCTCGGACAGCGACTATGCGGAACTGAAAGCGCGTTACACACGCGAAGCGTTGGCCGAGCTGCGCGCGTCCGACGCGCGCGAGGCGGCGGCGGCAGGCGTCGTCAGCGTGTCCGTCGCGGCCACGGCTGACAGCCCTGATGACGCCGCCGACCCGGTGGAGGCCGCGATTCGTCGGGCGCGCGACAATCAGCGCTCCTGCGGCGTCTGTGGGCCACGGCCGGAGCCCGATGCAACGTATTGCTCCAGCTGCGGACGGTTTCTCCCCGGCGCGTGCGCGAAATGTGGCACCAGCGTCGATCTGGTCGGGTCGCGATTCTGCGGTGGGTGCGGCGATCAGCTGGCGGCGGCGTAGTCCGCGTCGCGCTGCATCAGCCCGTGGTCGAAACGCGCCGCTTGCCCTTCCGGGTGAGCGGCGCGTCGGTTTTGCCAGACGCCTCGGCCTCGAGGAGCGGGAACGTCGAGCAGCCGGGCTTCACGGGACAGATCCCGCAGCGCGGCACGCGGGCCGTGCACACCAGTGCTCCAAGCTCCATCAGCGCCTGATTGTGCGTCCACGTGGTCTTGCCCGTGCGCGGTAAGAGCTGTTCGGCGATCAGCCACAATTGCTTGAGCCCCGGCCCCGTCTTTGGATGCAGGTGCGGAGCGAACACACGCTGCAGTACGCGGGCCACGTTGGTGTCGACCAGGGCCGCCCGCTTCTCGTACGCGAACGACGCTACCGCGCCCGCCGTATAGGCACCCACGCCCGGCAACTCACGCAGCGCGATCGGTTCGCTCGGAATCACGCCATCCTGCTTGGTCGTGACGTGCTTCGCCAAGGCATGCAGGTTTCGCGCGCGCGCGTAGTAGCCGAGCCCCTGCCACGCCTCCATGACCTTCTTCGGTCGCGCGTCGGCCAGCGTGTACAGATCGGGAAAACGGTCGAGAAAGCGTCGGTAAAAATCAAGCACGCGAGAGACCTGTGTCTGCTGGAGCATCAGCTCCGACACGAGGATCCGGTACGGATCCCGTGTCTGTCGCCAAGGCAGGTCGCGCGAATGCGTCTTGTACCACGCGCGCAACCGACGGCGAAAGGCCGTGGCGGCGTCGGGCGCGACCGTGAGGCCGATCGGGGCAGGGCGTCGTGTGGCCATCGGGCAACAACCTAGCGGCGGGGCGGCCGAAAGAACAAAGCCGCTCGGCCAATCGTACGGTGCGCTTATCTGTGCCGTTCGGTACGATCCGCCGTTTCCGTGATCCCGCGGTTGCTGTTGCCGACGGATGCTGCGGAAACGCACGGACAAGCCGTCAGCGATGTCGTCTACGCCCGCTCCATCCCGTCCAGTCGTCGCCGTGCCATGACGAGTGGTGCAACGGTCGCCGCTATGCAGGCCGTGGCCGCGAGGGCGAACGGTAGCAGCATCTCGGTTGGTGTACGCGCCCATCCGAAGTGCTCCGCCACCACGAACCGCGCGGCCGGACGACCGGTCAGATACGCCACTGCCCCGATCAACACGATGGCGGTCATCATAAAAAGCAGCCCACCGAACGACGTCGGGATCTGCGCCGCGTTTTCCGTGTCGAACTGCGGATAGAAGGTGCCGTAGCTCAAGGCCAACGCCGTGAGCGGGAACACCAGCGCCGTGATCGCGGACAGTGACACGAGATGCACGAACGGGCGCACGCCGAGCATGAGGTTGGTGCATCCCACCAGCACCAGCGCCAGCAAGAGCAACGGCACGGCCCCTACCCAGAATTTCGCCCAGAGAAGGTCCGACATGCGGAGCGGGCTCGATCGCAGTAGCCAGAGCGCGCGCCCCTCGAGACTGACGCTCGGGAACACGAACCGCGCCGCAATCGACGCGAGCACGAAGCCGGCCAACGCCAGATTCAAGAAGGGAATCACGTTGCGCAGCAGTGTGGTGATGCCGGCACCGGACAGTGGCAGGTACCGCACATTCGCGACATACACGACCACCAGGACGGCGAGCATCACCAGCTGTGACCACTGCGTGCTGTCGCGCATGAACACGCGGAGCTCCTTGAGGACGAGCTCACGCCGCGTGGTTCCGAGGAATGACAGCATCCGATCGAGTAACGGACGTCCGGTGCGCTGCCGCGCGCGTTGATTCGCGCCTTCCTGTGCCATACTGTACGCGCGATGCCAGCCGCGGGCGTGCAGCAGCTGCCCGACAAGAATCAGCACCGACGTGACGCCCCAGAGACGTAACATCGGCGACCACACACTTCGGCCGTCGAGATACTTCACGATCGATTCCGCCACCCACTCGCTCGGCAGCCACGGCGACGAGGGCGTGTCGAGCGCGGCGATGAACTGCATGAAGTTCTGAAAGCCTTCCGGTCGCGCCAGCTGTTCCGGTCGTGCGGCACGGAACAACAGCACCAGTCCGCACACGGCGAGCGCCGTGATCACACTGAGCAGATCGCGGGTGCGGCGCGCCGGGAACACGTTGACCAGCAGCAGCGTGACCGTCGATCCTGCCGCCGCAGGGATGAGTAGAAACGGCACCAGCACCACGATCGCGAAGAGTACGAACGAGGCGTTCGCGCTGTACGCCACGCCGTATGCAGCCACCAGCGGGATCAGCAGCAGGGCCACCATCCAGCTCGAGTGCAGCGCCGTTTCCAGCAAGCGCGCGCGATACAACGCGCCGGCGCGAATCGGCGCGGCCGCCAGTTGATCGAGATCGCGTGCCAAGAAGAAGTTCGACAGCGCGGCAATCGTGTTCGACAGCAGCAGGATCGAGCCGAACGACAACAGGATCATCGACAGCAGCTTCGCGGCCAGCAGCGCGCCGATGTCCTCGGCTCCTCGGAAATAGCGCAGGAGCTTGAGCGAGATCGCGAAGGCGCCCAGCCAGAAGAGTGCGCCGAGTGCGCTGACCACGACCAGACGACGGATGTCGCCCTTCTCGTGACGACGCATGCGGTGTCGCGCCATCTGCCACTTGGGCGCCAACAGTTGCCATGTCGTCGTGGCCGGCAGCGCCGCCGTCGGCAGCGCTACCTCAGGCATCCAGCACCTCGATCAGTTCACGGGCCACATGGTCGCCGGTGAGGCGCAGGAAGATATCTTCGAGGGCATCGTCGGTACCCGACGTGCGCCGCAACTCCTCCATGGTGCCGCACGCCACCAGTTCACCACGCTGCATGATGCCGATGCGGTCGCACATGCTCTCGGCGATTTCCAGCGTGTGCGTGGACATCATGACCGTGTGTCCGCGTCGTGTATACTCGCGAAACAGGTCCTTCAGAATCTTCGACGATTTGGGATCGAGACCCACCATCGGTTCGTCCACCACGATCACCGACGGCCGGTGCACGAAGGCGCTGGCGATGATCAGCTTCTGGCGCATGCCGTGGCTGTAGCTCTCCACCAGCTCGTCGCGCCACGCCTCGAGGTCGAAGAGGGCCAATAGCTCCTGCCCCCGCTTCTCGACCTCCGGGCCCTGCTCGCCGTACAAGCCCGCACTGAAGCGCAGGAACTCGATGCCGGTGAGCTTCTCGTAGATGAACGGCCGGTCGGGGATGAATCCCAGCGCCCGCTTGGCCGCCAGCGGGTTCACGCGAAGGTCATGGCCGGCGATCCGAACCGCGCCCGCAGTGGGTTGCAGGATGCCGGCGATCATGCGCATGGTGGTCGTCTTGCCGGCCCCGTTCGGCCCCAAGAAGCCGAAAAGTTCTCCGGACGGCACCACCAGGTCCAACGAGCGGACGGCCGTGAACGACCCATACCGCTTGCAGAGCGAACTGATCTCGATCATACCCGCAGGACGACCGAGCGCCACCCCCACGCAACTTCTTGGTGGTGGCGCGCGTTCCGGACCACGGAGGCGTTTCGGCAGTGGCCCCGATTCGCACGGTGGCGGGGTTGTCTTGCCCGTCCGATCCCCGCACCTTCAGTGACTATGTCCGAACCGGTCCTTCCGTCCAATGCGCTCGTGGTGCGTGGTGCCCGCGAGCACAACCTGCGCAACATCAGCGTCACGATACCACGCGACAAGCTGACGGTCGTGACCGGCTTGTCGGGCTCGGGAAAATCGTCGCTCGCGTTCGATACCATCTACGCCGAAGGGCAGCGCCGGTATGTCGAGTCGCTCTCGGCCTATGCGCGACAGTTTCTGGGGCTCATGGAGAAGCCCGATGTGGACGCCATCGAGGGGCTTTCACCAGCCATCTCGATCGAGCAGAAGTCGGCCGGCCACAATCCGCGCTCCACTGTAGGCACGGTCACCGAAGTGTACGACTATCTGCGCTTGCTCTATGCACGCACCGGCACGCCGCACTGTCCGAGCTGCGGACGCGCCGTGCAGCGGCAGAGCCCGACGCAGATCGCCGAGATGGTACTCGCCTGGCCGGAGGGCACGCGTCTCGAGATTCGCGCGCCGCTGGTCCAGCAGCGCAAGGGTGAGTTCAAGGACCTGTTCGAAGACGCGCGGAAGCAGGGTTTCGTGCGGGCGGTGGTCGATGGTGAACTCATCGAACTCGCCGATCCGCCGAAGCTCAACCGTCGGTTGAATCACTCAGTGTCCGTGGTCGTCGATCGGCTGGTGGTACGTACCGAAGATCGTGGGCGTATCACCGACTCGGTGGAAACCGCACTGCGATTGGCCGAAGGACTGGCCGAAGTCGTGCGCTACGACGGCTCGGCGCCGGTCACCGAGATGTTTTCGGAACGTTACGGCTGTGCCGCGTGCGGGATCTCCATGCCGGAGCTCGAGCCGCGTCACTTCTCGTTCAACTCGCCCTTTGGTGCCTGCGAGATGTGCAGCGGTCTGGGTACCACGCGCACCGTGAGCGAAGATCTCATGCTCGGCGATCCGAGCATCTCGATCCTCGAGGGTGTCGTGCTGCCGTGGGGCGAACCCGACGGCTACATGCGCAAGGTGATTCTCCCGGGACTCGCCAAGAGTCTGGGCTTCGACCTCAACAAACCGTGGGGGCAGATTCCCGCGAAGGTGCGTCAGCAACTGTTGCACGGAGTTGGTGACGCGCCGCCGCGAGCGCGCAAGGCGGTGAAGAAGGCGGTCAAGGGCGCGGCCGCGAAGACCGCCGCCAAGACGGCGGCGAAGGCCGCCGCCGAGAGCACATGGGAGGGCATCGTCGCGCAGGTGCAACGGCGCTACGACGAAAGCAGCTCCGACGGTGTACGCCTCGATCTCGAATCGTTCATGGTGGCGGGACCGTGTCCGGCCTGTGAAGGCCGCCGGTTGCGTCCCCAGTCACTGGCCGTCACCGTACACGGCCTCAACATCGGGGAAGTCGTCGAGCGCAGCGTGGTGGATTCGCTGGCGTTCTTCGAGACGGTTCCCGTGCGCAGTGCCGGACATCCCGGCCTCGATCCCGGCGTCGCTGGTCCGATCCTCAAGGAAGTGCGCGAACGATTGCGCTTTCTCGTGGACGTCGGACTCGACTATCTCACACTCAATCGCAGCGCCGAATCGCTATCCGGTGGCGAAGCACAGCGTATCCGTCTGGCCACGCAGATCGGGTCGCGCCTCGTCGGCGTGCTGTATATCCTCGACGAGCCAAGCATCGGCTTGCACCAGCGCGACAACGGTCGTCTGCTCTCCACGCTCAAGCAGCTGCGCGACCTCGGCAACACGGTCATCGTGGTCGAACACGACGAAGAAACGATCCGTGATGCCGACTATCTGATCGATCTCGGTCCGGGTGCCGGCAAGCACGGCGGTGAAGTGATTGCCGCCGGCTCCGTTCAGGACGTCATCAATACACCCGCGTCGATCACGGGGCAGTATCTACGCGGTACGCGCTGCATCGAGGTGCCGCTGCACCGTCGACCGCGTGATGTGGCACGCATGCTCACCGTGCAGGGTGCGCGCGAACACAACTTGCGTGATGTCACCGCCGAGTTTCCGCTCGGCCTGTTCGTGGCGGTCACCGGCGTGTCGGGGTCGGGCAAGTCCACGCTCGTGACCGACATTCTGCAGCGTACGCTGTCGCGGCACTTCTTCCGGGCGCGCGTGTTACCGGGTGCGCACACGCGCATTACCGGATTGGAGCATCTCGACAAGATCATCGATATCGACCAGAGTCCGATCGGTCGTACGCCACGCTCGAATCCGGCCACGTACACGGGCATCTTCACGCCGGTACGTGAGCTGTTCGCTGAGCTCCCGGAGTCGAAGATCCGCGGCTACGGTCCGGGTCGATTCTCCTTCAACGTGAAGGGCGGACGGTGCGAAAGTTGTCAGGGTGACGGGCTCGTGAAGATCGAGATGCACTTCCTGCCCGATGTCTTCGTGTCGTGCGATGTCTGCAAGGGGAAGCGGTTCAACCGTGAGACGCTCGAAGTGCACTTCCGCGGGCGCAGCATCGCCGAAATTCTCGATCTCACCGTCGAAGAAGCGTGTACGGTGTTCGAGAATCAACCGCGCATCCTGCTCAAGCTCGAGACGCTTCGCGATGTCGGTTTGGGATACATCCATCTCGGACAGAGCGCCACTACGCTCAGCGGTGGTGAAGCGCAGCGAGTGAAGCTGGGCACCGAGCTATCGAAACGTGACACGGGTCGCACCCTCTATATCCTCGATGAGCCGACCACCGGTTTGCATTTCGAAGACGTGCGCGTGCTGCTGGGTGTGCTGCACAAGTTGGTCGAGCGCGGAAACACCGTACTGGTGATCGAACACAATCTCGATGTCATCAAGACCGCCGACTGGATCGTGGACCTCGGACCCGAAGGCGGCATCCGCGGCGGTACGATCGTAGCGCAAGGCACACCGGAAGAGGTCGCCCGTGTGAAGGAGAGCCACACGGGACGATATCTGGCGCCCATGCTGAGGAAGCAATAGCGGGCACGCCTATTGCTTGAATGTGGGATGCATCACGATTGCGACATGCGGTCGTATGGATGCGTTTGGTCACGCTTCCAATCCCATTGAGGCTTCCATGAATATCGCAGCACGTTTTACTTACGCGGCTTTAGCCGCATCGGTGGCGCTCGCGACACCGGTAGCCGCGCAGATCACGTTCACCGGCTACACGAATGCGTGCTTTTACACGGGCGTGGTCGCGTGTGTCCCGGAGACCGTGAGTGGAGTGGCGATCGATGTGGCCGGTGCGCTCATCTATACGAACTCCACGTTCAGCGTGACAACGGCTGGCGGTTCGGCGCCGATCGGCAACGCGCCGGCCGCACCGAATATCAACAACCTGGGCTCGTTCACGTTTCCGAATGATGTTCCGACCTTTAACTTTGCCGACCAAAGATTCGCGCTGAGCGTGTTTTTTACTCTTCCCGCCGGTGTTGTGCCCCCAGCCACCACATTTACAGCTTTGCTATCGGGTCAAGTAATGGGGAACACGGGCGGCGCGACGATCACGTTCGATAACCCATTGCAGATGTTTGCATTCCCGGGTGGTTCGTTCACCCTAAAAGTCACCGACGTGAACCTCACTAACACGGTCCTTGGCACGACCGCAGCCGTGACGGGTAACTTGATCGCTACGGTTATCCCCGAGCCGGGCACGTATCTGCTCATGGCCTCGGGCCTCGCGGGATTGGGCATCATGTATCGTCGCCGTCGCAGCGCATAATCCGCGTGGTGCCGTTCAGTGCTGAACAGCAGGCGTCCGGCGACAGTCGCCGGACGCCTGCTTTCTGTTGTACGGCACCACCGGCAGGTACATTCCCCTCATGGTCTCTCTCCTCGACATCATCGGCCCCGTCATGGTGGGACCGAGCAGCTCCCATACCGCGGGCGCCTGTCGCCTCGGTCTCCTCGCGCGGTGCCTGGTTGGCGGCACACCCGAAAAGGCGCGCGTGGAACTGCACGGCTCGTTCGCGCGCACCGGTGAA
>Ga0105048_10005473_pt1 | contig 20533 bp, 9 predicted proteins | sample MAT05_FD_78382 | JGI IMG/M metagenome (GOLD analysis project Ga0105048, IMG submission 78382) | Freshwater microbial communities from Lake Fryxell liftoff mats and glacier meltwater in Antarctica - MAT-05 | ecosystem: Environmental > Aquatic > Freshwater > Ice > Liftoff microbial mat | place...
AATTACAGGAAATGCCGCTGGAATATTAACAGTAGCTGCAGGCGCAACACTTCAAATTGGCGCAGCAAATGCTACAATCACAGCTTTCCCAACTAATTTTGTAACAGCAAATATTACCCTAGCGCCAACATCAACTTTAGTATACACAACGATAACAAATCCCCAAACTGTATCGGCTGCTCCTTCAGCTTATGGCAACTTGACACTTACAGGTGCCAATACTAAAAATATTGCAGGAAACACTGTGATTGCAGGAAGTTTGAGTATTGCAACTATTGGTGAAACAGTAAATGATGGTGGATTTACTATAACAGTAAACGGAAATATCTCCAATGCAAGTTCAACTCCCGGACATACAGGTTCAGGAAAAATTATTCTTGCAGGAGGCGCTTCTGCACACGTTCTCACAGGAACGGGATCTTATACAAACATTGAGTTGAATGATAGTTTTAGTGCGACACAATCTGCTTCTTTTATCATCAATGGCACATTAAGTCTCACCTCTGGTGCATGGGCAATTGGAGCAAATACGTTGTCGCTCAATGGACCGGCAATTGCACAGACCTCAGGAACGATGTCTTCAATTTTTACTTCCAATATTTCATTTGGAGCAGCTTCGAATGGTAATACAGGATTGTTTATTCCTTCGAGCGTTGGCGTATTGGGCAATCTTACTTTGAATGTTGCCTCTGGTAATTCTGTGACTTTAAATGGCCCATTAAACGTGGTTGCCAGCCCAGGAATTACACTCACTCAAGGGTTGTTAAATACTACATCTTCTAATTTATTGACAGTGGTAAATACACTTGCAGCAGCAGTTGCAACGGGTTCTCCTACATCATACATCAATGGTCCAATGCGCAGAAATTTACCTGCATCATTGGTGAGTGGAAGTACTTATAGATTTCCGGTCGGTAAATCGGTTTACAATCAACTTGAACTTATCAACCCAACTACAAATGCAACAGACACTGTTCGCGTTACTGTAGAGCTCAACATGGGAGCGCCAGGTGGAACCAATGGATTGGTGTTTGATTTGACACCTGCGAATCGCTTCTGGGATGTAGATAGAACAGGAAGTGGTGTTCTAACTTCTTGGGGTAATGTTCGACTTACCAATACAGGTGTGAGCGCAACAAATAGAATTGGTTATGCAACAAGTCAAACCGGGCAATACGATCAACAGGGAGGAACTTTGAGTGGAAGCACTTTGGCAACAACCTCAGTAGTTCCTATCGGATCGGCTGCCAATTTCTTTGCTATTGGTCAAATCGGTTGCTTCAATGCAGGAACATATACTGTTGGCACCTCAGGTCAATTTGCGAACATCACAAGCGCTGCGTCAATGTTAAATGCAGCAGGAATTTGTGGTAATGTAATTTTTGAATTACAAAGTGATTATGTTGGAACATCGGAAACATTCCCAATTACATTTAACCAAATCACCAATTTCTCAGGTACGTACAACATTACTTTCAGACCGGCCTCAGGAGTTACTGCAACTACATCTGGAGTACCAGCAAGTGCCGCTAATTTCTTCTTCTTCAATGGAACAGACAGGATCACTTTTGATGGACGTCAAGCCGGTATTGGATCAACATCTGCTTGGACAATACAGAACACAAGAAATGCCGCAACATTTGCTCCGACATTTATGATCAACAATGGTTGCGATAATAATACACTGCAATATCTCTCTGTTCAAAGTCAGAATAATTTAACAGCAAGTGGTACCATTATGCTCGGAACTACAGGTACAAACAACAATATCAATTTGTTGAACAATACCATCAGAGACAATGGAACAGGAAATCCTGCCAATGGCTTATACAGTTCTGGTACAAACAATACAGCGATTACAGTTTCTAATAACGAATTTGTGAACCACACGAATTCAGGAGTGCTTGTTGCGAGTGCTGCGAACAATGCAACTATTACTAATAACCAATTCTATCAAACCATAACAAGCACTACTGCGCAGAATCCAATTTCGTTGGGAGGTGGTAATGGACATAGTATAACAGGCAACACCATCGGTGGCTCTGCAACTGGCGCAACGGGTACTTGGACCAACAGCGGAGCAGTTACATTAAATGGAATTAGTATTAGTACCGCTTCAACAGGAACAGCATCTGTTATTGATAACAATACAATTAAAAACATCAGCATGACCGGAACGGGTGCAATGGCATTTAATGGTATCAATAGCTCTGCTGGATTGCATAACATCGGAACAGCATCTGGTAATATTATAAGTGATATTACAATTGGCGCTGGATCAGGCAATAGCAGTGGTATAACTTCAACTTCATCATCAACTGTTGAGATTAAGAAGAATACTATTCGCGATATCACTTCTACAACGACAGGACTTACAAGAGGAATTTTTGGTTCAGCAGGAACGTTTGTAGTTCTAGAAAATAGTGTACATGATGTTACATCCTCATCAGCAAATGCTGGAACGGGTGTTATGGCATCAGTAGGAGGAATTGTAATAAGCACTGTGAGTGTTCCCGGACAAACTGTGACTAACAATGAAGTGCATTCATTGATTAATACTGCTGCTTCGGCAAACGTAAATGTGAGTGGAATAGTTATCATTGCTCCAGATGTTGCAACTGTTACAGGTACTCTGTTCACAAGTGATTTTAGTGCACCGAGTGCTTGGACTCTCAATTCAGGGTCGGGATCCAATACGTGGGAAATTGGAACTGGAGAGAGTTTTCCAGGAGGAGTTGGAACATGTGGTGCTTCTGCAACAAATACGATGTATATAAGATGTCCTGGATTTCTTTGTGATTTCTTTGGAGGTGGAGGACCTGTTTACAATACATCTTCAACTACGGATCGATTCTCTTTCACGGCAAATAATATTTCAACGATTGGTCATACAGGTATCAATTTAAAATTTGCATGGCTTTGTGATGGGTCTAGTAACTCCTACGGTTCTGTGCGATATAGTATCGACGGTGGATCATCTTGGATTGACCTACCAACTCAATATTTTGACACACCATCTTGGCAATGTGAATCAATTGCCTTGCCTGCAACTTGTGAAAACATTAGCAACCTGAGGGTTGGATTTAGATGGAGAAATGGTGGAACAGGTGAAGATCCTCCTTTTACCGTAGCTAATGTTGTAGTTGAAGGTCAATATTCAGCTTCTCTTGATAACTTGGTGGATAAAAACTTCATTCACTCACTTAATGCTAGTAGCACAGGAACAACGGCTGGAATAAACGGTGTTGATATTGTTAGCGGTAATATCAAGTTGTACAACAACATGATCCGTCTCGGCATTAATGCGTCAGGGTCGTCCATTACTAACGGAATCATTACTAGAGGTATTAATCAAACAGCGGGTGCATCCAATATGTATCACAATTCCGTTTACATCGGGGGAACTAGTGTTGGTGGCAGTGGCTCTTCATACGCTATCTACAGCAACTCAACAGGAATGCGTAATTACATCAATAACATTCTTGTGAATTCGCGTTCGAATGGAGCTGGATCAGGAAATCATATTGGCTTACGCGTAGCCAACAATACTGATCTAGTAAGTGATTATAACGACCTATTTGTAACTGGAACAGGTGGCATTTTCGGCACAGTTAATACAACAAATTATGCATTTGCTCCTGCTTGGCATCTGGCCACTTCGCAAGATTTGCATTCAGTTTCCGGTGACCCGGAATTCGTTGATGCGACTGGTAACGCAACAAATGTGGATCTGCATATAACCCCATTGATCGATACACCCATAGAGAGCGCGGGAACCGTTCTTGCTATCGTAACAGTTGACAAAGACAACGAAACTCGTTCAGGTCTAACTCCATCAGATATTGGAGCCGATGCCGGCGACTTTGTTGAAAAAGATGTTACTCCACCTGCAATTACATACACGCCAATAACCACTCAGATAATTTGTGCCGGCAATGCTATTACAACTTCTGCAATTGAGGTAACCGACGCACAAAGTGGAATATCACTTTCTGCCAACAAACCGAGAATGTATTTCAGAAGAAGTGTCGGTTCTACTACCACTTGGAGTTTTGCCAATAGTGTTGAAGGAACGTTTGTTTCTGGCGACACACTTACAAGCAATTGGTCGTTCTCACTTGACTATGCTGCCTTTAGCATCACTCTGACTCAAGGCGATGTTTTCGAGTACTATTTTGTTGCACAGGATCAATGGACTACTCCAAATGTTGGTGTTACACAAACTGATGGAGCAACTCCATTGCATGCTTCAGTGAGTTCACTTACAACTGCTGCAACTTTCGCCTTCGGTGCAACAGGGACATATCTCATGGATGTTCCATTGCAAGGCACCGTATATGTTGGGACAGGAGCCGGAACACCACAATACGCGGGCTTTAGAGAGCTTGGTGATGCAATTGCATTACTCGGAATGGAGGATGACTTGCTCGTATTGGTTCAAAATAATGTTACTGAAACAGGACCTGCAACCATTATCGAGAATTTCTCTTGTGGTGCAGATAGTTTAACAATCGACATTCAACCTGTCAATGCTACTGTTAGAACTATAACAAGTTCGAGTGGTGTATTGCTCACTGTAAATGGAGTTTCGCATCTTACTATTGATGGTAATTTCAGTAGTTCAGGTAGGTATTTGAGATTTAGAAGTGCCATAACAAATACTCCGGCTTTGGTTCTTAATAATGGAACAGATAGCACTGCAGTTAAAAATTGTATTCTCGAAGCTTCAGGATTATTAGGCGATGTATTGACACTTGGTTTTACAGGAAATGCAGTAAAAGATATTTTGATCGACGGTAACGATATTAGAAACAGATCTGATCTAACTCAAAACGCCGCAAGCCGAATGTTGAATGCGATAGAATCATCTGGTACAGGAATAAGTCAGCTCAATCAGAGAATTACACTCTCGAATAACCTCATTAGCAATTTTGCTCAAAGCGGAATTAACATGAACGAGAGTAGCTTTAATGGACCAAACATGGTTATTGATGGCAACCGATTCTTTAATCCGATTAATAATTCAGGAAATTATTATTTGGTTCCGATTTATATCAAGCCGGGAATCAATTCTCACTCCAATCAAATAACAAATAATATTATTGGAGGAAATGCTTCTGATAACACTGGAACGTGGACCAATCCCGTGACTCAACCGATGGGTGGAATGGATGTTCTTGTAGGAGGAACAAATGCTTCTCAAGCTACGTTGATTCAAGGCAATACAATTCAAAACATAAACATGTCCGGCGGCAGCGGAGGATATGGTTGTTTTGTAGGAATTGAAATTAATGGTGGCCGCATTGAAATTGATAGCAATATCGTAGGAAGTCTTAGTACAGCCAACTCCATTGTTTCAAATGGAAATGGTTTTGTCTCCGGCGGATCGTCTTTGCTTTTTGTGAGTTACGTTTATGGTATTTGGAACAGAAGTTCAGATACTGTTTCGATAACCAACAACAACATAGCCAATATGACCTCGACTTCTGTAGGTGGATACACAACTATGAATGGCATAAGAACCGGAACTCGAGAATACTTTTTTGACAATGGTAGTCTTTTGCTGTCACCTGCTTCCGGACAAGTTCATATTAGCGGAAATACTGTTACTAAACTTCTTTCTCCTTCATCAAGGCACCGAAATCTTACAAGTTTAGATTCACCAGCGCACCCGGGTGGACTTGGCGGTATTGTTGTCATGTCCAATTCTGCAGGTAATGTTGTAAGCAACAATACTGTCAACGATTTATTTGCCAATGGTACTTTTAATCGAGGAGTTGGTGTAGTAGGTATTTCTGTTGATGGCAATGGAGTTGGAGGAACTAGCTCCGCAGGTGTAGTCACAAACAATAGGGTATATGACCTTAGAAACAACAACACAGGAACCGCAAGCGTGCGTCCTGAGATGATTGGCATTGCAGTTGGAACTATGATTGCAGTTACTTCATCAGGCACCACACAAGGTCGTGGTAGTTATGAAGTAGCAAATAATACAGTCTCACTTATTCCTGCAACATCAAACAATATGATGGTAGCAGGTATTATGGATCAAATTCAAACTCCTAGTGTTTCTGAATATTATAATAACTCAGTTTATATCGCTGGAGCCGGAACAGTTGGTCAATCAAACTCTGCTGCATTTGTGCATTGGCCCAATCGTGGTGTTACAACAACGGGTGGTGATATTACTCTTCGCAATAATATCTTGATGAACAACAGAACCGGTGTTTCAAATGCCTACGCAATTTCTGCTAGAATAAACGGAACCCCAAATTTCTCTTCAGATCACAACTTCCTTTCTTCGAATGATACTACTAGAATAGGATCATGGCAGAATGTGAATTATGGTTTATCAGGATGGCAAACAAATGCTTTATCAGACTCAAGCAGTACCAAAGCACTTGTCGTAAACGCCGGTAATTCAAATGCTACTGATGTTCGGCCTTCGGAATTGTTCGCCAATCCTTCTAGTGATCTTCACATTGTATTGTTGCCGCCGAATGATCCATATCCATGGGATTTTATCGATGCTATTGGAACTCCGATTGCATCTGTACTGCAGGACATAGATAGTGAATTGAGAAACGCTATTACTCCCGATGCAGGAGCAGATGAAATTGATAAATGTGAAGTAATTGATTTGGTCAGTATTTCAACAGACCAAACAAATTGTATCAATAAAAGTGTAACTTTTGGAGTTGTGCTTGGCGGAACTGCACCATTTACTTATCAATGGCAGGAGTCGCAAGACACAGGTGCTACTTGGTTGGATTTGAGTGATACGTTGGTTTACACTGGTACAGCAACTGATAGCTTGGTGCTAGATAGTATAACATTTGATATGAATGGTTATCTGTACAGATTGTATGTACTGAATGGTTGCGACACAGTAACAACAGATTCATTAAAATTGAACGTGCTGCAGATTCCTCAGGCAACAATTTTAAGTTCTGATACTGTTTGTTATGGTGGAAACTTCGACATCAACTTCGAAGGAACTCCAAACTCAACTGTAACTTATAAAGTAAACGGTGGTGCCGAACAAACAATCGGGCTCAATGGTGTTGGTTCTGCTACATTAAATACAGGTGCTCTAACTTCAAGTTCTACTTACGAATTAATATTGGCTGGCAATGGTTTTTGTACGGATTCAATCTCGGGAATTATCACGGTAACCGTTGCGTCCTTGCCATCGGTAACTATCGCAACTTCGGATACAATTTGTTATGGAACCGATACACTGGTTTATTTTACAGGTACACCAAATGCAACAGTGAGCTACAACATCAACAATGGAATTATGCAGACAGTTGTTTTGGATGTTACAGGTAATTATACACTTGCTACTGGTACTTTAATTGCCACAACCAATTATTATGTGACGAACATCGAACTAGGAGCATGCTCTTATGCACTGGCCGATACGGTTACATTTACTATTGTAGCAGAACCCGAAGTAAATGCAGGTTCAAACATCACGGTCGATTGTTCAGCCTCTACTCTTGTCTTTGGTAATGGTGCTAATTCAGAAAACACTGCTTCGATTCTTTGGACATCAAATGGAGCCGGAAGTATTACGAATGCTACAACATTAACCCCAACCTACACAATTGCTTCTGGTGATACCATCGTAACGTTCACGCTCACTGGCAATGGCAATTCGCCATGCGCTTCGACAACAGATACAATGATTCTTACAATAGAAACATTTGTGTTTTATGCCGATACAGATGGCGATGGATATGGTGATTCTGGTAACTCAACAACGGGTTGCACTGCGCCTCCAGGTTACGTTTCTGATAGTACAGACTTTTGTGATTCTGACATAACTCTTAATCCCATGACTGTTTGGTGGGCCGACGTAGATGGTGATGGCTTCGGTGGATTTATCTATGCAACAGGCAATCTTGCTTCGGGTTGTACTAATCCAATGCCCGGAGATCTTATTTTCATAGGAGGTGATTGCAACGATAGTAATCCAAACGTATATCCCGGATCAATTGAAATTTGCACCAATTCCATTGACGACAACTGTGACGGATTTGTAAATGAAAGCTGCACACTTGCTGCCAATGACATACCAGGACAAGCAATTGTGATTCCATTAAGTGGAAATAGTTTCCCTAATTGTGGACTTGTTTCTGGTAACCTTGCCAATGCAACTAACTCTACCGAGAGCGTTGGATTCACCGGCAATGATCTTTGGTACAAATTCACGGCCGCTAGCACAGGAGTGAGTATATCCATGAATGGAGCATCAACAGATAATGTCTTGCTGTTGTACACTAGTTCTCTGGTGTTAATGCCGGGAAATAGCACAGAAAATGCAGTTGGAACTGGTATTAGTGAAACCCTTAATTATAATGGATTAACTATTGGACAGCAGTACTATATTTCTGCCGGGGCAGTTTCTGGAACAGGAGGAGGAAATATATCTGTTTGCTTAAAACATCTTACAGCTTCTTCTTGTGCAGATGGCTCAGGCACATATCAGTTGTGTTCGAATTTGAAAGCAATCTGGACAGGAGCCACTAACTACACCTACACATTTACTCCAACAGGAGGCACTGGTGGTTCAGTAACATCAATAACGTTTTCAGGCCAGTTACCAATGGCTAATCCTACTACAGCTCTTCGATATGGAGGGACTTACACGGTGCGGATTGACGCCAATTACAACAACCTTACATACGGAGCAAATGTTGCTGATTCTCCAATTACAATTATTGGAATTCAGATATGCAATATTACCATTGCACCTCACGCTGAGTTGTTCACCAGAGCAACACAACAATGTCCGTCAACGTTATTGAGAGGTAGTATTCTTTCATGCAAACCTTTTGTTTGCTCCGCAACTAGCTTTACTGTTTCATTTAGAAAAGTGAGCGGGCCATGCACAGGTTGGACATATATAGACCCTTCTGCATTCACGGTGAATACTACAGGAGCTTCGCCAAATCTTTATCTCAATTTTACTTTACCACAAGCGCTAACAGCGCAGAGCTATTATGAAGTAAGATGGCGACCTAATTTCACATACGGTTCAGGTACATATGGTCAAAGTAATATCGTATTCATCGGTGGCACTGCAATGGATGGAACAATGGAGTTGGAACAATTGGTTAATTATAGGGATGATACCTTTGAAATTGAAACAGCAATTTATCCTAATCCAAATACAGGCGATATGTTTACTCTTAATGTTGTCAATGTAAAAGGTGACGATGTTTATGTTCGAATATTTGATGGGATGGGAAGAGTTATCTATACAAATAGATTCACAGCAAATGGAAGTTTAACAACCATATTAAATTTCACCAAGCCATTGGCAGGTGGCCTTTATACTGTCGAATTGACAATGGATGACGAAGTGATTAGTAAAAGAATGATTGTAACGAAATAAAACGGTATCGGCATTTCATTACGGTATATTAATTCTTTAAAAAAACCGCACGGCATACCGATGCGGTTTTTTGTTTTTTTTCGCGCTTTTTTTATACAGTATACGCATTCAACATAATCCAAAATTGTTCGGAATTATTTATTAGTCCAATTCCATTACTCTGCATTGTAATAAACATCAATCTCAACGGCACTACATACTAATAGTTCATAGAGGCAAAGCCGCTTATTGCACTATGTTGAATGCGTATACGGTACTATACCGCATGGATTTATGTATTAGTTCAATTCCGTTTTTCTGCATTGTAATAAACATCTATCGCTACGGCATTTACCACTGTAACTTCTAAAATGGTTTAGACCATTTGATAAGTAACATTGGTATTACAAATGAGATCATTTTTACATTTGCCTTTTTTGTATTTTGTTCGATTAATTAATATTACCGAAAGCATTTGCCCTTAAGTAAATAATGCGAGATTTTATCAAAACCTCACATTATTTGGTATTTTTGATTAGAAAATTTCAAATGATTGAATCTATCCCATACCAAAAAAAACTGACGAGTCTTATAATTCAGCAACAGAAAAGGCCAAAGAATAAATCTGAATAGATGATTATGAATAATTTCATCACAATGACGCGCGGTGTTCAGAATAAAGATGAAGCAATTACTCCTGAAAAAACACTCTATGTCCATAAGCTTATTTCAGATAATAGACTTGATAACACTGAGGATGAAGGGAAATTTAGAGACCAAAATGATGTACATGTTGTAAATCATTCTAGTAGAAAAATTGTACATTTACCTCCACCGAAATCAGAGTTGGAAGGGCTAATATGCAATCTGTGTGTCTTTTTTAATTCGGAGACAGATAATTTTATTTTTCCAATTGTAAAAGGATGCAGAATACATTTTATGGTTAGTTGGATATATCCATTTATTGATGGCAATGGCAGGTCAGCTAGAGCAATTTTCTATGGGTTTATGGTCAAAAACGTAGATTGGCTTACCCAATACTTATCTATTTCTAGCATAATAAAAGATACAAAATCTCAATGCGAAAGAGCGAATCTATATTTTGAAGATGATGAAAATGATTTGGGATATATTATCACTAACCACTTAGAAACAATCGAAAAAGTCCACAATGCGTTAAAAGAGTATATTGGTACAAAGCAGAAAGAAAAATTCCAATCCGCCAAAGTCATGAAGATTCTCCATGTTAACAATCGGATGGCTCAAGTTTTAAAAGTTATTAATGACGATTCAGAAAGAGTTTTATATTCAAAAGAAATTATAACTCGCTTTAATATTTCAAGCTATACAGCAAGAACAGATTTAAAAAGTCTAAATGATTTGGGATTTTTAGCAATCCTAAAGAATAAGAAAAAAAAACAAAACTTTATCAGATCAACGAAGTTTGAAGAGAAGCCTGAGACGATATAAATTACAGTGCTTGCGCTTTCAGATTTCAGGTAAAATTTTTCATCAAAAAAAAAACATTTAAGAACATCTATGCGAATTGACAAATACTTATGGTGTGTTCGAATTTTTAAAACGCGCACGCTTGCAACCACTCAGTGTAAACTGAATAAAGTTTGGGTGAATGGTGAATTGGTGAAAGCCAGCAGAGAACTCAAGCCTAATGATGCCGTTGTTGTGCGCAAAGGTCCTATCCATTTTTCGTGGAAAGTAAGGGCATTTCCAACTGCGCGTTTGGGAGCCAAATTTGTTCCGGAATATGCCGAGGATGTGACTACTCCAGATGAACGGGCTAAACTAGAAATCATAAAACTTCAGTATCAGGAACGCCCTCGCGGAATAGGCAGACCTACAAAAAAGGATAGAAGAGAGTTGGATGATTTTTTTGAATTGGAAGATGAATAAGGAAATTTGCAAATGAAACAATCATGAATTAGCAAAGGGAAGAATTAGCAAATTAGCAAATGAATCAATTTTATCTTTTGTGAGCGAACTTTATTATATCAGCGAATCCCCGTTTGGACATTTGCACATTTGGTCATCATCACATGAGTTCAAAAGTTCATTTGCACATTATTAGATTATGATTCAGATAAAATTAATCACTCCCGACCAAACCCAGCCGTTAAGACATTTGGTTTTGTGGCCGCACATCGAGCGAGAGGAGAATTGTGTTATCGCGCAAGATCATGATCCGAGTGCATTTCATCTTGGTGCGTTTCAAGGTGATGATCTTATTGCTATTGGTTCTTTTTTTGAAATGAGCAGTTCAAAGATCAATTACGCACTTCAATATAGACTGCGTGCAATGGCATCGCATCCTGATTGCAGAGGATCGGGAGCAGGCAAGGCGTTGCTTATTTATTCGTTGGAATTCCTGAGACAGAAACAAATCTATGTTCTTTGGTGTGATGCTCGTCTCAAAGCTGTTGGATTTTATAAGGGTATTGGATTTCAATTGATTGATGAGATTTATGATGTGCCTATAATTGGCCTTCATCAGTTTATGTATTACCCGTTGTGAGTTTTAATTTATTTTGGATTAATTTTTCATGCGATCCGCGCAATACACCTCATGTTTTCATTCGTTACATTTGCGGCCCTTTTGAATATGTTCTCAAGGAAATTTTATTAATAGACAACACACTTCGTTATGCCCGGAATTTCACAGAAAGCCCATACAATGCCAGCTTCACCAATTCGCAAACTGGTACCTTTTGCCGATGCTGCTAAGAAAGCAGGTCGCAAGGTTTATCACCTCAACATTGGGCAGCCTGATATTGAAACTCCTGAAGTGGTTCGTCATAAAATGAAGGAACTTGATCTTAAAATAGTTGAGTACAGCGCAAGTGAAGGCATTACTGCATACCGCCAAGGACTTGTTCAGTACTATAAATCGAAAGATATTTCGTTGACACCCGAAAATATTATGGTGACAACAGGTGGAAGTGAAGCGCTAGTATTTGCTTTTATGACCTGCTTTAATCCTGGAGATGAAGTTATTATTCCTGAGCCATTTTATGCAAACTACAATGGATTTGCTGTAATGGCAGGGGTGAAAGTTGTTTCAGTAATGTCGTCGATTGAAACCGGATTTGCATTGCCTCCGATTCAGGAATTTGAAAAATTAATTACAGAAAAAACGAAAGGAATTCTCATCTGTAATCCCGGAAATCCTACCGGATATCTATATAGTTATGAGGAATTGGAACAACTTAAAAGCATCGTGCAAAAGCACGATTTGTTTTTGATGGCAGACGAGGTGTATAGAGAATTTACCTACGATGGCGCAGTGCCACACTCTATTATGAACTTTAGCGGAATTGAGGACAACGCCATTATGATTGATAGCGTGAGCAAACGTTACAGCATGTGTGGAGCTAGAATAGGAGCACTCATTACTCGCAATAGATTGGTAATGGCAGCAGCTCTCAAATTTGCGCAAGCGCGTTTATCTCCACCAACATTCGGGCAAATGGCTTCATTGTATGCACTTGAAACGCCTCAGAGTTATTTTGATGGTGTAGTGAGTGAATATGTTAAACGCAGAGACTTATTAGTCGATGGACTCAATGCGATTCCAGGAGTTATTTGTCCCAAGCCGAAAGGAGCTTTTTATTGCATTGCACAATTGCCAATTGATAATTCAGATATATTTTGTCAATGGATGTTGGAAACATTTGAGTATGAAAATCAAACTGTGATGCTGGCTCCTGCGACCGGATTTTATTCGGTACCAGAACCAGGCAAACAGCAGGTCAGACTGGCTTATGTACTCAATTTGGAATCGCTCGAAAATGCTGTGAAATGCATAGCAAAAGCATTGGAAGTTTATCCCGGAAGACAAGTTTCATAATTGATATTTCAATAACGATTAAATCTCAATACACTGCGCCCTTACCGCAATACAGAAGGATTGTGTACAAATCGGATCATCAATCGTAGTATTTCTCTTCTTTCATAGGTACAATCGGGGCTAAATTGCGGACCGTTTTTAAATAGAATAGACCAAACCAAATTTAATTTCTTTTACAGAATGAAAAGATTTACAAGCTTCTTAATTGGAGCTTTATTCCTATGTGGAACATCAACAGCGCAAACGAATCCAACTGCTGACGAGGAAAAAAATATGAAAGCTTTAGCACCTGTTGAAGGGGAAGGTTGGAAGCGAAAAGGAAGCATCAACATGGGTTCCACATTCACGTATTTCAGTCAATGGGCTGCAGGAGGTATCAATTCTCTTGGTTTGAATGGAGGATTAAACTACGAAGCAAACTATCGCAAAGACAAAAATGCTTGGGATAATACACTCATAGTTGGATACGGATTGCTCAAACAAGGCTTTGAAAGATCTGTTCCATGGATCAAAACAGACGACCGTTTCGACTTTACTTCGAAATACGGAAGAAAAATCAATGATAAATTGTTCTATGCCGGATTGCTGAATTTTAACACTCAATTCTCACCGGGTTTTGCGCCTGCGGCAAATGGTCTACCAAACAGAGCTGCTAAAATTTCTGACTTTCTGGCACCCGCGAGATTGCTACTTTCACTCGGTGTCGACTATAAGCCCACAGCAGACATTTCCATTTTTGCATCTCCTTTGACGTACAGAGGTATTTTTGTTTACAATCAAAATCTCGCCGATCAGGGTGCTTTTGGTGTAGAAAGAGCTACGTATGATGATCTTGGAAACAGGCTTACTGCAGGCGAAAATATTCGCAACGAGGTAGGAGCTTACATTAGAGTGAATTATTCCAAAAAATTGAATGAGAATGCGAATTTCACTTCTAGGCTTGAACTCTTCTCTAATTATTTGGACAAAGCACAAAACATCGATATTAATTTCGAGAATTTACTCGCAGTAAAACTTGGAAAATATTTTGCTCTCAATGTTGGTGCGCAGTGGGTTTATGACGACAACACTGTGGTAACTAAAACCAAAGATGTTGAAGTTGAAGGAGTGACTGTGCAAACACCTTATGCCAGTAAGGGTTTTCAGTTTAGGGGTTTAACATCATTAGGGTTTACATATAATTTCTAAAAAGGATATTTCCATTTTGAATAAAAGCCTTTCGGAGATGAGAGGCTTTTTTCTTTTTTCCACTAAATCAGCGAGTCCCATTCAATCTTATTAAATTCGCTCCATGCAAGGTTCACCAATAGATGTAAATGATTTCAGCGATATCAGACCTTATGACAATGCTCAATTGAAGCAGGCCATAAATAGATTGGTTCAAGAACCACGCCTTTTCGACATGATGAAGTGGGTGTATCCAGGTCTTAGCAGAGCGTCCATCAAAAGGATGTTTTTGGAAATAGAAAATATTAACTCTTTTCAGGATGAGATAAGCGCACCTGCTGTTAAGGTTATCACTCAAATGACTACGAGTGGTCTTAGCTTCAACAATACGGATAGCATCGAGTCTGACAAGGCATATCTTTTTATCAGCAATCACCGCGATATTATTCTTGACAGTGCTCTGCTCAATGTAAGCCTTATGGAGCGCGGTTTTCCGACCACCGAAATTGCTATTGGAGATAATTTGCTAAAAACTCCTTTGGTAAGAGACATGGTAAGGTCGAATAAAAACTTTATCGTTAATCGCGATATAAACACCAAAGAGGTTTATTATTACTCATTGCGTCTCTCAAATTATATCCGCGATACAATTATGAATCGCAAAACTTCTATTTGGATTGCACAAAGAGAAGGTAGGAGTAAGGATGGTGATGACCGCACCAGTACAGGCCTGCTTAAAATGTTTGCCCTAAGCAGCACATTGCCACTGGATGAGGCATTAAAGCAACTCAATATTCGGCCAATGTGTGTGAGTTATGAATACGATCCTTGTGATTTGCTCAAAACGCACGAATTGTTACATATAAAACTTTTTGGAAGTTATACAAAGCAACCAAACGAGGATTTTCATTCTATGCTCTCAGGCATTACCGGACACAAAGGGCATGTAAATATTACTGTTGGCCCTAAGTTGGATTATGTTCTAAATAACATCAAAATCACTCAGAATAAAAATGAAAAAATAAAATTATTTGGTGAAGCCATCGACGATGCCATGCACAGTATTTACAAGCTGTGGCCAACGAATTATATCGCTTACGACTTATTAAATGGAACCAAAGAATACAAAGATTATTACTCCAATATTCAAAGAATTGCATTTACAAACTATATCCGTGGCAGAGTTTTTAAGCTTTCGCTAAGTCGCAAAAAAACAGGTCTTCCGAAAGAAAATCTAACCAAGTTTGCACGTGAAATAATGTTGAGTATGTACGCAAACCCTGTAATGAATCATCACAATCTTCAGTTGGAAAAAGCAGCAACTTCAGCCACTGCAACGAATCATTAATACAATGAAGTACATAGTTATTATAAGCGTAATTCTGTTTGCTTTGTTTGATCAAACGATGGGTCAATGTAATTTGTGTGAATACGAAGCAGACCTGATTCAGAATGGAGATTTTGAGCAAGGAAATACCGATTTTAGCACCACGCTCAATTTTGTAACAGGACTATTTAATTGTCCGCTTTGTCCCGAAAATACTTATACAATTGGGGCTAATGCAATTTTGTACCACAGTGGTTTTTTTGGCTCAGATCATACCAATCCTCCATTTGGCGATTTTTTTATTGCCAATGCACTTGGTCAAAGCAATACCCCGGTTTGGTGTCAAACGATGCAGGTCCAACCTTTCACAACGTATAATTTTTCATTTTGGCACCGCGATGTAAACAATAACAGTGATCCTCATCCTCTTGCATGGTTGCAACTTTCATGGAATGAGGTATTGCAACAAGATACAATTATTGCTGAAGGAGGATGGCAGCAATACACTACAAGTTGGAATAGCCTGTCAGCCACTTCGCTAGAATTGTGTCTTATCAATCAGCAATGGCAAACAGGAGGCAATGATTTTGGACTTGATGATATTAGTTTAACTGCTTGTCAGAATTATCAACTCTCGCAAGAAGCTTTTGCCGGCAACGACTTGCAAATTTGTAGCAACGAAACAATTACTCTTGGTCAACCTCAACTTACAGGTTTCAATTATAATTGGTCAGCAGATGCAGGACTGAGTTCAAACTCTATTGCATCACCTCAAATTACAATTTCAAATTCTAGTAATGAGATTATTGAATTGGAGTTTATTCTCACAACAGATTCTGCCGGTGTAGGTTGTATCACAACAGATACGGTCCATATTTCAGTGTTGTCTGTTCCCGAATTTCAAATTCTTGGAGCAACATCTGTTTGTCCGAGCGAAACTGCAATGTTAGATGCGGGAACGCAATGGGACCAAGTGCTATGGAATACAGGTTCTTCAGAAACTCAAATCGAAGTAGGAGCCGGAATTTTCATTGCAGAAGTTCAATATGGAATTTGTACATCAACAGATGAGATCCAAATAATGGAAATTGCAATGCCGATTATAGAATTGGGAGATGATATTTCCATTTGTAATAATTCACTACCACTTACTCTTAACGCAGGTGTTATTGTTGGTTGGAATACCGGAGCAGAATCACAGCAAATTGAGGTGAATGCTTCAGGCAATTACAATTGTACATACAGTGCAAGTGGCTGCGAGGTGGGAGATGAAATTGACATTGCTGTTTTTGAAATGCCAATTATTTCATTAACTCCTGATACTTTTTTCTGTGAAAATAGCAACATTACGCTGCAATCGTCCACAGATGGATTTTGGAGCACTGGAGAAAGTGGAAACTCTATAGTGGTTTCCACTTCAGGAATATTCAGCCTTACAGCAACTAATGGCCCATGTGAGTCCTTCGCAGCCTCATCTGTAGAGATGATTCTGTTACCTGACGTATTTCTCGGAGAAGACAAATCAGTTTGTGAAGACCAACAGCTTGAGCTATCGGCATACTCAAGTCAAAACATCGATTATTTATGGTCAAATGACAGCATAACATCTATGATCACTATTTTAGGTGCCGGAACATATTCTGTAGCGGTTTCAAATGTTTGCGGACAAGCAACAGATTCCATCATAGTTGATACTTATCCGTGTGGATGGCAATTGTTTGTGCCAAACAGTTTTAGTCCAAACAACGATGGGCTAAATGATTCATGGGCCGTTGTCGGATACAACATCTCCAATCCTGAAATACGCATTTATAACAGACTGGGCGACTTGGTTTTTATGACAAAAGAATTGGGTGTAGAATGGCAGCCGGATCTATCAATTGGACAAGATGTTTACAACTACAGAATCGAAGCGATAGACTACTCCGGCAATCATATTAAACGCACTGGGCATATTTATTTGTTGAGATAATTCGGTAATTTAAGTTCTATATTAAATTGAAATTGCCAACAAATTGAAATTCATCGTTTTGATTCTATTTTATGGATTGAATTAACGAAGTAGAATTAAAATCGACCTGCACTCTTACTTTCTGTTGATTATCTCGACAACAAAGTATCCTCGAAATGCTGCATATTTGCGTTTTACGAAGAATTCAAAATCAAGCTGGATATGAGTTGGTTTAAACGCAAAAAACAAGGTGTAACAACCGTTAGCAAAGAGAAGAAGGAGATTCCTGAAGGGCTTTGGTATCAATGTCCAGAGTGTAAAAATGTTGTGACAAGCGAGCAACATGCAGAAAATAATTGGGTTTGCGATAAATGTCGTTACCATGAAAAGTTAAACTCACGTCAATACTTTTCTATTTTATTTGACGAGAATGAATTCACTGAAGTGGCACCCAATCTCAAAAGTGGCGATCCATTAGAATTTACTGATACCAAAAGCTATAAGGATAGAATAAAAACGACCATAACAAAAACTGGTCTCAAAGATGCACTTCGTGTAGGTCTGGGTAAAATTGAACATGAGCTGGCGGTAGTGGCTTGTATGGATTTTGCGTTTATTGGTGGATCGATGGGTTCAGTCGTAGGCGAAAAATTTGCCAAAGGCGTAGATGAAGCTATCAAAAACAAATGTCCATTTATCTGTATTTCTAAAAGTGGCGGAGCCAGAATGATGGAGGCAGGATTTTCATTGATGCAAATGGCAAAAACTTCAGCCAAACTAACACAGCTTTCGGAGGCCGGACTGCCTTATATCTCAATTCTAACAGACCCTACAACAGGTGGTGTTACAGCATCATTCGCAATGCTGGGCGATCTAAACATTGGTGAGCCAAAAGCACTTATCGGTTTTGCCGGACCGCGCGTAGTAAAAGAAACAATAGGTAAAGATCTTCCTGCGGGATTCCAAAGTGCAGAATTCGTTCTCGAACATGGCTTCTTGGACTATATTGTAGATCGCAAAGACCTCAAACATAAACTTGCAGCCACATTAAAAATGTTGGCTCCTTCATCTTAAAAAATGGAGACATTAAAAGCAATGCAAACAGAAAAACAGTTTGATAGAGTGACCGGCGTTTGCAGGGATCTGTTTGCAAAAAAAACAATGGATTACGGCACAGCTTGGCGCATTCTTCGAGCCAAAAGTCTTACCGATCAAATCTTTATAAAAGCCCAGCGCATAAGAACTCTAGAAGAAAAAGGCAGGAGTGAAATAGGAGAGGGCATACGCGAGGAATTTGTGGGTATTCTCAATTATTCTGTGATCGCCCTCATTCAACTTTCGATGCACAACGATGAGGAGATGGAGCTTCATTTCGATAGAACACTTGCGCTGTACGATGCAGAAGTGACAGTGACAAAGGCCTTAATGCTAAAGAAAAATCATGATTATGGCGAAGCTTGGCGAGATATGCGGATCGCTTCGCTCACAGATCTTATTCTGATGAAATTGCTTCGCATCAAACAGATAGAAGACAACAAAGGAAAAACAATGGTGAGCGAAGGTATTGATAGTGGTTATCGCGATATCGTCAATTACGCTGCATTTGCACTCATCAAAATGGATGAGCAAGGATTGTAATGAGGTGTTAAGATTCTTAAACACTTGTTAACTGTGTCAACCTTTTTCGCTTTATTGAGATTAATAGATAAACAATTTTGAAACCAATATGAAATTACTGATTACCATTTGTAGAATTATTGTCGGTTCACTTTTTATCGTTTCCGGACTGATCAAAGTGAATGATGCCATTGGATTCTCTTACAAACTCGAAGAATACTTCAGTGAACGAGCTCTTGGTTTTCCGGGATTGATTGAATACGCGCTTCCTATCGCTGTATTTGTTGTCGTCGGAGAAGTCTTGCTGGGCGTAGCTATGTTACTAGGAGCATGGCCAAAGTTGTCTTCTACATTGATTCTCGCAATGACTGTATTTTTTACATGGCTTACTTTTTATACCTCGCATTGTGAGCCGACTTCGCTTGCTATTTTTCAGAATGAGGCAGGCCAATATTATATCGAAAGTCCCGATTGTGTGCTCACTTGCGGTTGTTTTGGTGATGCAATTAAGCTCGAACCGATAGAGTCATTTTATAAAGATGTGGTGCTACTTATTTTTATTATTCCAATCTTCTTTGCTGCATGGTTGGGTAAAATAAAACTCAATTCATACACTGATGATATCATTATTCTCATAGTATCATTGATTGTTGTTGCCGGATTTTCATATTCAATGTTAAGTTGGATGTTCCCTGTGTTTTTTACACTTATAACTTTTGGAATTGGAATATTAATCAAAAAAACGTATTCAGAAAAACAGTGGATGATGGCTCTTGGAGTTCTCCTTGTATGCGTGTTTTTTCAATATTGGACCTTGGTTCACTTACCCATAAAAGATTACAGAGCGTATGCAATTGGTAATAATATTTTGGAAAAAACAAGATCTGCCGAAGAGCTTGGACTAGAGCCTCCGCGTTATCTCAATATGTACTCAATGCTCGATAAGACCACAGGTGAAGTTACTGAGGTGGATAGCGAAACTTATCTCAAAGAAAAAGTTTGGGAGAACAAAAATCTGGAGATGCAAAAGGACAAAACGTATTCAAAAAAAGTCTCAGATGGTTATGAGCCGCCGATCAAAGATTTTCATCCAACCAACATGGACGGCGAAGATGTGCTCGATAGCTTGTTGAGTTATCCGAAGGTATTCTGGATGGTCTGTTATAATCTCGAGGTGGCAAACACAAAACACTTAAAAGAAATCAATGAATTTGCGAAAAAGGCAGA
>Ga0105048_10005474_pt1 | contig 20529 bp, 15 predicted proteins | sample MAT05_FD_78382 | JGI IMG/M metagenome (GOLD analysis project Ga0105048, IMG submission 78382) | Freshwater microbial communities from Lake Fryxell liftoff mats and glacier meltwater in Antarctica - MAT-05 | ecosystem: Environmental > Aquatic > Freshwater > Ice > Liftoff microbial mat | place...
GTTGGGCTCGACCCACCACCAGCTCCAAGGCCAGAAATCATGCGCCCCGCGCGCTCGGCGCTGCTGACGAGGCTGTGGCGCAGATGGGGGCTCATCGAGCCCCACGAAGTACCTGGAAAGCACCGATGGCCGCCACAAACGTAGAACCCGAAGCAGGCGACGTGGAACAGATCGAACGCGTCACTCTGGCTTGTGTCGCGCCTGCTCGACTCGAAGAGCTGTCAGTGACTTTCGCGCTGCCCTTCTTGGCGCAGCGCGCCGGCGAGACGTCTAGACCTCGGTTCTTCAGTTCGAAGCGGACAACGCGCCAGCGCTCGCCCTCTACCGCCGTGCTAGCTTCACGGCGCGTTGGCAATATTGCTATTGGACGCGCGACTGAGGGCGCAGCGAGGCCCAGACGCGACTGAGCGCGACTGAGGGCGGCGCGAAGCCCAGGCGGGATGGAGAGCGCGCCGCGGCCTTGGCTACACGAGAACGGACGGAGCTCGCAGGTGCGCTTTTCAGGGTTTCGAGGGCGCAGGTGCGGCCGGAGCCGCGGCGGCCTTCGGGGTCGCGGCAGGCGTCGTCACTTTAGGAGTAACGGTCTTCGGTGCTGGAGTCGTAGGCGTCGTTGTGGCGGTCGCGGTAGTGGTCGGCGTCGGCGTCGGCATCGGCGTTGAGGGTGCAGCGCCTGCCGCCGGGGGCGTGGCCGCTGGCAGGCTGGGCTCGGCAGGCACGCTTGGTGCGGCGGGCGCGTCGACTGCGGCTGGCAGCACGGGGACCTCTTCGGGTTCGTCGACGCTGCTCCGTGTGATGGCCACAGGCTCGAGATCCGCGGGCAGTTTCTCGTAGACCGGACTGGAAAGGGGAGGGGTCGCCGGAGGGGCAGCGCAGGCGATCAACGAGCCAGCGATCAACGAGCCCAGTGCGAGAGAGCCGGCGTGGAGCCAGCGCGAGTTCACGACTGCAACGGTACGAACGAACATGCGGCGTAGCCTACAGGACTCGAGGACGAAGCGCGATCTCGCCGGACACCAGCGCGGTCTTGCCGATCACGCGGCCCAGGAGTGTGTTGCCCGCCAGAACGGCCTTGCCTGCGGCGTCGCGAGGAGCGATGTCGTGCTCGGCGAGCGGCACGTTCTCGACGGTGCGCAAGCGGACCACGATGGCGGACGGAGACTCGTCTGCCTGCGCCACGGGCCCGAAGCGAAAGTCGATCTCGATCGGGACGCGCCGCGTTACGGCCAGATTCCGGATCACCAGGCGACCGACAGCGACCGCTCGCACGGTCAACACGCGCGCTTTGCCGTCGGTCGTCGCGATGGCCTTGCGGACATCCAGACGCGCCGCGCTCAGCTCGTGCAGGGCGTCGATCTCGAAGCGGCCGAAGCGGCGCTTGCGGCGATCGTCGTTGGGAACTTCGTTGCCGAGACCGAGCCAGTTTGCCGCTTCGAGCGTGCGCTCCGGGTCGTCGCCGCCGCGGTCGGCTGCCACCGTCAGCGTGGCTAGATCGAACAAGACCGTGCCGCGCGTGCGGCCCCAATCTCCAAGCTCGACGGTGAACGCTCCCCCCAGACCACCCACCGAGCCGCGGGCCGCCGCTTCTTTGGCAGGCAGACGAAACTGCAGACGCGCGTCGCTTGCGACGTCGCAGATCAACGTTCGAGCGGGCTCGTTGTCGCTGGATTGCTTGCTCGGACGCGCCAGCCAGGGTTCCGTGGGCTCCGGCGGAGGGGCGGGGTCATCGCACCCGCCGAGTGCAAGCGAGAGCAAGAGGAACGCCGACGGCAAGCTGGGCCACCATTTCTTCATCATCAATAGAACCCGCCGATTCCGAGACCCCAGTTGAAGTAGTCGCGACTCGTGTCGACGCTGGTGCGCAGCCGCCAGACGTAGCTGTCGGGCCAGGCGCCCCATACGTTCCAGTTGCCGAGGCGCAAATCGGCTCCGACCGTAGCATGCAGGCGCGCCCCCGCGTCATTGGCCGAAAATCGCGTCGGCTCCAGGTAGGTGCCGGCTCGCAAAATCACCCAATAAGGGATGACTTCGCTTTCGATGCCCAGGCGCGGCGAGACAGTCGCCGATTCGCCCGAGCGATTGACGACGCGCTCGAAGAACGACTCGATGCCCACCGCATTGCTCACCGCGCCGTCGACGAAGAAAGCGGCCGAGACCAGGAGGTAGCGACGCGTCAATGCAGCGAACCGCTCCTTGAGCCGAAGTCGCGTTTCTCTCTCGACGCGCATGAGCTCGGCCTCGTCGCGGGCGGCCTCGTCGGCCAAGCGCGCATCGAGTGCAGCCAGACGAATGCGGCGTTCGGTCAAGCTGCCACGCGTGTTGCGGATTTCCTGCTCGCGCAAGGCGTTGCGCTTGCCGGCGCGCACGGCGTGCGTTTCGCGCAGCGGTCGGGTCAGCGCGCTGGGATCGAGCCACTCCGGGTTGAAAGTACGACCGGAGCGGTAGGCGACGCCCAGCCCTAGCTGCCAAGGCGTCGACACACGACTAGGCAGGTACAGCGGCGTGGCCGAGTCCGGGTAGAGCACGTTGTCCAAGCTGGCATCGTTGCCCACTCCCGAGTCGAGCGGAGCGCGAAAGGACGCGCCGAACCGGTAGTTCTCACCGTTCGGCCGGTAGAGGAGGCCGAGTTCAGGCGAGATGCCGAAGCTTTGCAAGATCGAGCCGGCTGTCGATTGTCTCGTGTTCGTGTTGAACACCGACATCGACCCAAGTCGCGCGCCCACGCCAAGCACGAGCTGACCTTCGTAGAAGGCCCGCGCAACTTGCAGATTGTAGACGCCGAGCGTCGTACGCAGTCGGTCGCTGGAACCCACCGACGACTCCAAGCCGTACTGCTGCACGGAACTCGCCGCGCCGATGCCCCACGGACCGAGCTGCAGGTTGCCCGAGAGCTCGAAGAACACGAAGCCGTCCTGCGCCGTGGATGGCAAGCTGGTGTGTGATTTGCCGGTGTTGAAGAAGTCCGTTCCCGTGATCGTGCCCGGAAAGGTGACGCCGACACCGATGTCGTAGTCCAGGTGGTCGTAGCTGTAGTCGGGACGGACCGCGGGCGCGGCCGGGTTTTGCGTATTTCCCTCGACGAATTCGGACACAGCCACGTAAGCACCACTCATGCCCGTGACGCGCGGGCTGGCGAGGACGGGACCCTGGTAGGTGTCGATGGCGTAGTCGCCAGTGGTGATGGGCGCGCCGTTGGGGCCGAGCTGGGCCCGGGCAGGATGGCCCGTGAGCACTACGCCGAGAGCGCCGCTCAAAAAGGCCTTTTTCCACGCCTGCACGCGGCCATTCGGCTCGGCTGAGCGCCAAAAATCAAGGGGTGGCCTGTCGGTGGTTTGAGAATAAATTCCACGGCATACGGGTCACCCCGCCAAGAAGGCCTGAAATCGCCTCCGAAATGGAGAGCATGGCCCCGACTCTCCAGATTCTCTCCACTCCTACAAGGCAACTCGGACGGTGTAGACCTACCCGCAACCGACGCTCGGTCCTCTCTTGGTTGCCCACACTCCGCCAGACGGAGACGACGGTACCGCTCTCGGACCCAGCGCTCCAACGCCCAGCTGCTGAGCGACAATTACTTCTCCCCATCCAGCGACAACTAGATTTCCCCATCAATAAGTGAGCTGGCGTGATGGACAGCGGGCGATGCCGATCGCTCGCTGCGACCGTGACCACGACCGACGCTCAGGTGAGGAAACTGATGGCGGAGTTCAATAAGTGCGGGCGAATTGGGAGCGCGGGTCTCAAGGCCGGGATCGATCGCAAGACGGCCAGCAAGTACGTGAGCGCCGGCAAGCTGCCGAGCGAGCTCGTCGAGGACAGGCACTGGCGTACACGCCAGGATCCATTTGCGGAGCATTGGCCATGGGTCCAGGAGCGTCTGCGCGAGGCGCCGAAGCTCGAGGCCAGAACGTTGTTCGACGAGCTGCGCCGACTTCATCCCGAGCGATACAAGGATGGGCAACTGCGTACGCTGCAGCGTCAAGCGCGCCGTTGGCGTGCTCAGCGTGGCCCGGAGCGAGAGATTTTCTTCCCGCAGGAGCACCTGACTGGGCAGCTCGCGCAGACGGACTTCACGAGCACGGACGAGCTTGGTATCACGATTTCTGGCGAGGTTTTCGCCCATCTTTTGTGCAACTTCGTGCAGGTGTACTCCAATTGGCAATGGCTGACGGTGTGCCTCAGTGAGTCGTTCCTCGCGGTAAAGCGCGGCGTACAAGAGGCACTGCATCGACTCGATCACGTGCCGGCAGAGCATCAAACGGACAACTCGACTGCGGCTACGCACCAGGAAGGAACAAAGCGCACATTCAACGAGTCGTACGTGGCTCTCATGAACCACTACAACATGCGCTACCGAACGACCGGCATCGGCCAGAAGGAGCAGAATGGCGACGTCGAGGCCTCGAACGGCGCGTTGAAGCGCAAGCTCGAGCAGGAGCTGCTGCTCCGTGGTAGCCGCGATTTCGAGACCGTCGACGCCTACGAAAAGTGGCTCGAAGAGCGCCAAACGCGCTGGAACGCGCTGGAACGCGCAGCGTTCTGCGCGGTTTCAGGAGGAGCTACTGGCCATGAAAGCGGTCGATGTGCCTCGCTTGCCGGACTACCAGGACCTGCGTTGCAAGGTGACTCAGCAGAGTACGATTCGCATCGAGCGCAATGCGTACTCGGTGCCCTCGCGGCTCATGGGCCATGAAGTACGGGTGCGTCTCTTCGAACGCACGCTCGAAGTGTGGGTCGACGAGACTTTGCAGGTGGCGACGGAACGTCTCCGTGGCCGCCACGGCCATCGCGTCGACTGCCGACATGTTATCTGGTCGTTAGTGAGAAAGCCTCGGGCCTTTGCTCGGTACCGATTTCGCGAAGACCTGTTCCCGTCGCTCACGTTTCGTAGGGCCTACGACCATCTCTGCGAGCAAGGCCACAGCACGAGGATCGACCTTGAGTACCTGCGCATCCTCTTTCTTGCGGCGACGACGATGCAGAGCGACGTTGAAGTGGCGCTCAAACTGTTGCTCGAAGCCGGCAGCAAAATCAGCGCGACTAGCATCAAGGAGCTCGTGCAGCCGCAGGTGTCGCACGTGCCGACGCTGCTCGCGCCCGAAGTCGATCTCACGCCTTACGACTTGCTGCTGAGCGCTGGAGGAGCGCCAACCGCCCCGGTGCTGGCAAAGTACCAAGCGCCGTGCGCCAAGGCCGCCGCGCGGGTCACGGTGCTGAACGCAAGGGGAACTCGTGATTCCCAAGGAGACCGAGGCTGACATTCTGCGCCTCTTTCATGCCGAAAAGTGGCGTGTTGGCACGATCGCAGGCCAACTCGGCGTGCATCACACGACCGTGCAACGGGTGCTGCGGCATGCCGGTGTCGAGGCCAAGGCGCTGTCGACGCGCCCGTCGATGGCCGATCCATTCGTGCGGTTCATTGTCGAGCAGCTCGAGAAGTACGAGGGTCTTTGCTCCAGTCGATTATTCGAGATGGTCAAGGAGCGCGGCTATCTAGGCGGAGCCGATCACTTTCGCCGCGTCGTCGGACGATACCGTCCTCGCAAGTCCGCCGAGGCCTTCATGCGTCTCAAGACGCTCTCGGGCGAGCAAGCTCAGGTCGACTGGGCGCACTTCGGCAAACTTCAGGTCGGACGCGCCGAGCGCACGTTGTGGGCCTTCGTGATGGTGCTCAGCTACTCGAGGCAGGTTTTCTTGCGCTTCTTTCTTGGCGCCTCCATGCCGTTTTTCGTGCGCGGCCATGTGGACGTTTTCGCGTTCCTTGGGGGTGTTCCACGCGTGCTACTCTACGATAATCTCAAGAGTGCGGTGCTCGAGCGGCACGGCGACGTGATCCGCTTCAACCGGCGGCTGCTCGAACTCGCTGCCTACTACCGCTTCGAACCCAGGCCGGTTGCCGTAGCGCGCGGCAACGAGAAGGGTCGTGTGGAACGCGCCATCCGCTACGTTCGCGACGCCCTCTTCGCGGCTCGCAGCTTTGCGGACGTGGCCGATCTCAATCGTCAAGCTCATGAGTGGACCGTTTGTCGCTTGACCGGACGGCCGCTCAGGGGTAACTCTAAAAATAAGCTTTCACAGCTTCGACGAGAAACTTGAGGTAACCATGAACAATGCACACACGTTCCTTCTGCTGGCGGTACTGACCGGGTGCGGCAGCACCCAAAACATCGATTGCATTTGCGAGGAGTGGACCGAGGCAAAGTTCCAAGCGCCGGTAGAGTCTGCCACTGCTCTGACGGTCACCGTTACGTGGAGTGAAGGCAGCGTTACGTGCGATGTTGAGGGGACGAGCGCTGAATGCGATTCATCCGGCGCTCTCACTTCAGAAGAGGAAGAAGGCGTGATCTGGTTTGTGACTGATGTCACCGATCTCGAAGGTGACGGCCAACATGTGGAGGTCCACCCTCAAATCGAGTCCGTGCATGTTCCAGGCAAAGTGACTGACATTTCTGTAGAGCTGCTCGGGTCGACCTTCGCGACCAGCGGCGCCCTGAGGGCCGAGAACGGCAGCTCTTCGAACTGCTCTCTCTGCGACTACTGGTCGGTGGATCTCGTCGCTGACGACGAAAACACGTCCCAGCGCTAAGCCCAGTCGAAGAGCCCCCAAAAAGTCAAAGCCTCGCTGATGAGGTGAATGCGGAGCTTTGTCCTGAAATCGGAACTAGAGAGGATTTGTCATGAGCAGAACATTGATAGCAGGCACGGCGTTCATGGGCACGACCGTCGCTCTCCTAACACAGGGGTGCGTGAGCGAGGTCTCGCCAGACACGCGAGAAACGAGCCAATCGATCCTACTCAATAACGAGCGCTTCGAGCTGAAGCCACTGAAATCTGGCTACAAGTACGTTCGTACGTGGACCGAGAAGGACTACGGGCCCCCAGAAGGAAACGACGATAGACGGCGCACTCCCGAGGAGGCCGACGCCGGCCTCAAAGCGATACAAACGATGAGTCGTGCGGAACTCGCGAACGCTTTTCGCGACGTGGTTCTGCGGCCGGATGGGACCGAATGGGAAGAGATCGAACCCCGTTGGGACATCGCCGACATCATCATTGCTGAGCGGAACCGAAAGGAACCCGAGCGGCTGACGCCGACCCCTGGCGGCGGGCACACGCCTGGCCCAGTCCCGGAGTTGCTTGAGGGTCACCGGCTGTTCGGAACCGATAATCGCGTACGCATTCGCAACAACACGGCCCATCCATTCCGATCAATCGCGAAGCGGGTGAATGCCAGCTGCACGAGCACCCTCATCGGTCCCAGCACCGCGCTCGGGGCCGCGCATGCTACTACCGCAACGGGGCCTACTTCGCTAACACTGCGTTCGAGTTCGGCTTAGACAAAGGTGACACGCCCGACACGCCCTACGCGCAGGAGCCTTGCTACGACCGACACGTTCCGATCGAGTTCCGCAACGGGAACGAGGATGCGAACTTCGACTTTGCCGTCGTTGACTTCGAACCGTGCAATCGGTTCCCGGGTAACACCCTTGGTTGGATCGGCATGTGGGCGACACAGGACGGGCATTGGTCGTCCTTCACGGCGCTATGGCTCTATGGATATCCTAGGGAACTGGACGCACAGGGCCTAAGTTGCCCGTCCGGAACGAATCCGCTGACCTGCTACTGGCCGACCATCTGGGGTTCGAGCAGCAATTGGTTTGGCGTACGCTCCAGCTTGCAGATTAAGCACCAGATCGATGTTTCGGGAGGTCAGAGCGGGTCGGCAACTTACGTCATTGATGGTGGCGATCGCTACACGGTCGGAGTTCTAACCGGAAGCACCTACAACGCATTCGAGGGGGGCTGGTTTAACTACGGGCGTCGAGTCGATTCAACGCTCTTTGCCTACATCGAAGCGAACTCCGATTGGCAAAGAGACGCAGCCTCCGTCAAGCATCCATCGCTCTGATCGCGGCATTGGTTGGCTGCAACGGCGAGCGTCAGGGCGGATCCTTTGAGTCCGTGCTGGCGCTCGGCCATTGCGTTGGAACAGTGGTGGGCGAGGGAACAATGCTCTTACCCGAGCACTGCCTTGCGGCTTCCGCAGCGGTCGATGCATTCGGCCAAAAGTTGGAAGTGGAGGCATGCGTTTCTCACCCTGAGGCGAGCCTTGGCACCGGGACCGACTTTGCCTTCTGTGCGATCAAGGGCCCGCACCCAACTCCAATGACAATCGGCGAGCTGCCGAAGCCCACTACTCCGACGTTTCTAGTTCAGCGCAGGAACGACTCGTTCAGGACTTACCCCGTAGAAGTTGGAGGCGGTACGGCAAGTGACCTGGTCTACCGGGTTCCTCCGGACGCCTTCTGTCACGGGGATTCGGGTGCCCCGATCGTCGTAAGGACGGGTGGACGGACCACGATGGTCGCCATGGCTTCGGCACGCGAACGTGGAGCTGACTGCCACTCGCAGGGAACCTTGCATGCCATACCAGCAGCGGAGGCTCTCGCCTGGAAAGCTTCGCAGCCCTAGCCGCTCCAGCCGATGCGTCTGAGGGGACCTCTCAGCTCTCCAAAACTCCCCAGATTCTCTCCACCTCTCGTGCCCTCTCTTGACCGTTCATGCCCGTTCATGCCCGTTCATGCACCGTAGGCAAGCACCGGCTTCTCCTACAAAATAAGCCAAACCATGAAAAGTACTCTGGTTCACGTGACTCTCTCGTCGTCGAGAATATAGTCCGCGCCGTGCAGTACTCCGCGGTATTCAAGTGTTTTCGTGGTTGCGAGGGCAGCTGGGCCGTCACCGAGCCGATCTACACCTGTCCCACTTGCGGAGGTTTGCTCGAAGTCTCGCACGACATGGAAGCCCTGAAGGACCGCAGCGGTCCGGCCTGGATGCGCCTGTTCGACGAGCGCTACCGCCAGAATCAGTGGCCCTACGGCTCGGGCGTCTGGGGCAAGCGCGAGTGGGTGATGCCCAGCGTCACTGACGCTGAGATCGTCAGCATGTACGAAGGCGGCACGAACCTATTCTGGGCCGACCGCTACGGCAAAGAACTCGGCATCGACGACCTCTGGGTCAAGCTGTGCGGCAACAGCCACAGTGGCTCGTTCAAAGATCTGGGCATGACCGTGCTCGTGTCGGTCGTGAAGAAGGCCATTGCGCAGGGTCAGAAGATCAAGGCCGTGGCGTGCGCTTCGACCGGTGACACCTCGGCAGCCCTCGCTGCCTTCGGCGCGGCTGCCAACTTGCCTGTCGTGGTGCTCTTGCCGCGCGGCAAGATCTCCACGGCCCAGCTCGTCCAGCCGATCGCGCACGGCGCACTCGTGCTTGGCTTGGACACCGATTTCGACGGCTGCATGGCGATCGTCAAGCGGCTCGCCGAAGAAGGCATCGTCTACTTGGCCAACTCCATGAACGCCCTCCGTCTCGAAGGTCAGAAGACAGTCGGCATCGAGATCGTGCAGCAGTTCGGCTGGCAAGTGCCCGATTGGATCATTCTGCCTTCGGGCAACTTGGGCAACGCTTCAGCGCTCTACCAAGGCTTCCGCATGATGAAGGAGCTGGGAGTCATCCAACGCTTCCCTCGGCTCGTCGTCGCCCAAGCCCAGAATGCCAACCCGCTTTACCGCGCTTGGAAAGCGGGCAAGACCGAGGTCGAAGCCATCACCGCGCAGCCGACGCAAGCTACGGCGATCCAAATCGGCAATCCCGTTTCCGCGCCGCGCGCTTTACGTGCGCTCCAGGAGATGAATGGCATCGTCGAGGAGGCCAGCGAGCAGGAGTTGTCCGATGCAGCCGCCCGCGCCGATCGCACCGGCATGTACACGTGCCCGCATACGGCGGTCGGCCTGGCCGTGCTCGAGAAGCTGCGCAGCAACGGCACCATCGGCTCGACCGACAAGGTCGTCTGCATCTCCACCGCCAACGGCCTCAAGTTCACCGAATTCAAGGTGAAGTACCACGAGGAGCAGATTGCGGGCGTGAGCTCGAATCTCAAGAACCCGGCCGTGCTCTTGCCTGCCGACTTCGGTCAGGTCGTCGACGCCATCAATCAGCGTTTCTGATAGAGAACAGGCGCATTTCGCCAGTCACGGCGAAGGGCTCGGCGTACAGAGCACCGGCTCCGTGCTCGAGCCGATAGGGCAGATATACGTCGAAGCATTCGCCGTTTTCGCGTTCGAGCTGCGCGCATATGGCATCGCTGCTTCCAGAGTCGCCCGGCAGGTCGACGTGCACGTCGGCGCACATCCCTGCTGCTACGATGTCACCGGCCGTGACCGCGCGCCGCAATCCCTGCTGGATGGCTTCGACGAAAATCGGGACTTCGATTTCGTCCTCGGGTTCGGCGTCCAGCAACGAGAGGCGCCCTTGCACGTCGACCACGGCCGCAAAGGGCAAGAACCGACCCTCGGCGTCCAGCATGCCGCGGGCGCTGTCGAGCAACAGAACCAAGATTTTTTCGAGATCGGGATGTGCCATGGAGTTCCACGAAAAGAGGCGCCTTGCGGCGCCTCGAGTGCCCCGGGGGGCTGGGGACTGAGTGATCGGCAGCTCAGAAGCTGAGCTGCGCGCGTGCGCCGCCACCAGTTGGACCACCGTAGGGCGCGACCAAGAGGCGCCCCTTGTTGACGGCTGCGGGCTTCTCCTCGGCTTCGTCCTTGGCCGTGATGAGCACCACGCCGGTGATGCCGAGCGTCAGGGCGACGCCGAAGCTCATGTCCGCAATCAGCGCGTTGCGCTCGACTTCGTCGGCGCCGGCCGTCGTGGGGTTGGCGTCGTATTTACTCTTGGCATCCAGCGCCAAAATGCCGAACACCGTGCCGGTGATGAGGCCAGCCGCACCGAGACCCAACGTCACGTAGGCGGGAACCTTGCTGCGCGGTTGGGGCGGAACCGCCGCGGGCGCAGCCACTACGGTCGCAACCGGCGCGACCTTCGTGAGCGTGAGCGGTTGCTCGACCAGACTGCCACCTTCGACCTGGATCTCGACCACCGAAGTCTCGTAGCCCGACAGCGCGACTTCGATCTTGTGGGCGCCGGGCGCCAGCTGCACATCGAGCGGAGTGGCACCAGTCTGAGCTGCACCATCGATGGTCACTGCGGCGCCAGCGGGCGACGTCGTGAAGGTGTACTTGGCCGGCAGAGACTTCTTCAACTCGGAGGCGCGAGCCTTGGCTTCGGCCACTTTGTCTTCGCCCACGTGCGAGGCGCCCGGGTTGGACAAAAACAGCTCGTAAGCGGCGACGACGGTCGCAGCATCCTTACCCTGCTTGTCGAGGGCGCTGGCAATCCAGAACTCGGCGTGCGGGATCGGGATTAGCTCGTAGGCCTTCTTGAACTCGGCCTCGGCCAAGACGAAGTCACCCGCGTCGTAGGCCTTCTTGCCTGCCTCGAAGGCAGCGCGCGCTGCCGTCTGCTGCTCGGCGGTGGGTCCAAGCGGTGCGGCCGCGGGCTCGGTCGTGGTCGTCGCGCTGTCCCTCGCCTTGGAGCCGGGCGCAGCCGGCGCAGCTTTGGGGGCCGGCGCAGCTTTGGGGGCCGGCGCCGCAGCCGGGACCGCAGCGGCCTTCGGGGTCATTGCAGGGGCAGGAGCCACGGCGGGGGTCTGAGCGACCGCATCGGGGCAACCGAGCCAAGTTGCCACCCAGAGGGGGCCCAGCGCGACCAAAATACGGCGAAAGGTCGAAAGTTTGTTCATGTTTGGTGTCTCCTCGGGTTCGAATGCGCCGAACCTCCAGGCTGCTGTCCGGAGGCTAAACGCCACAATCTCGGGCCACAAGCCCAAGTTGGATATGATGGCGGGTGGGGCCCGTACCGAGTGGCCTTCGTTCGCTCGTCGTCATGGATAAGTCACACAAAGATACGTCGACACGGCCTCGACGCCCACGCTCCGTCCCGCCTCCCGATCTCGTCGAGCTGGGCGTCGAGTTGCCTGGATTGCGGTTGACCGGTTTCGCTTTGCCGCGCTTTCGCGGACAGCACGCCCCGCTCGCGGCCCTGGCGGCGCAGCTCCGCGGCGCGGACGCACTCCGCGACACCGAAGCGGCGGCCATCACCGCCGGACGCTTGGCGCGCCAGCTCGGGCGACGCCAAGTGGAACTGCGCGAAGTTCTGGGCTTGGCCGAGAAGGCGCTGTCGACGATCGACGATCTGAGTCTAGCCGAAGATCTCGCCGGCTGGTGGGCTCTAGCAGGCGACCTACCTCGGGCCGCGGCTCTTCTGCAGGGCACGATGGAGCGACGCAGTGCGGAGGAGCGTCCGGCGCTCTTTCGTCGCATCGGCGAGTGGTACGCACGGGCAGGCAAGGGCGGACCCGCAAGCGTGGCGTTGACGCGCGGCGCGCGCGAACCCGCGGCCGACGCCCGCCCGCTCGAATCGCTCGGTGCACTCGGTTTTTGGGCGGAAATGGAGCCTTCCGTCGCAGCCGAAGCCTATCTGCAAGCAGCGTTGCGCCGGGCCGAAACCGGCGACGACACCGCGGCTTTCGAAAATCACCTTCGCGCCTTCGAGGTCGATCCGGGCAGTGCTGCGGCTGCCGAAGGTTTGGCGCGTGCTCTCGGGTCCCGCGGACGGAGCGGCGCCGCCGAAGAGGTCGTTCGCGCGCACCTGCGCTTGGGACCTACGGCACGTCGCGTCGCCCACTACCAGCGGCGCTTCATCGCGGCCTTGGAGCGCGAAGACTGGGCAGTCGCACTCGGCGCAGGGCTCGAAGCCGAACTCGACGTCGAACTCGATCCGGAACGGCTCGTCGAAGTCTTGGCCGACCCCACGCTGCCACCTCGAGATTTCGAAGGACTGCTCGTGCGACTGGGGCGCGCGCCGCTTCTAGGCGATCCCGAGGTGTTCGGGCTTTGGCTCAGCGCGCTGATTGAGTTTCACGCCTTCGACTGGGGCAACGATCTGGTGTCTCGGCTCTCAGTCGAGGCTCGTCGTAGTCTATGCATTTCCGAGCTGCCCGGTGCAGAGATGCCGATCTTAGGTGCAAATTTGCGCGAAAAGCGGCGCACACTGGCGACCGAACCCGACTCGGCCAATCGCAGCGCCCTGCGTTTGGAAGTCGCACGGCTGGAGGCGGCTGGAGGTGCTTTTCAAGAGGCGCTGGCGGCGCTCGAGTCGTCGCTCACCGAAGCCGACGGGCCACTCCTCGGTACTGCGCTCGGCTTGTTCGTCGCTGGGCGCTCTCGGGATTCGGTCGCGCGCGCGCGAGCTTTATCCAAGCTCGCAGCCGCCCTGCCGACGCCAGCCCAAGGTGAGCTGTGCGCACTGGCCGCAGAGAGTTTGATTGCCGAAGAGCTGGTGACCGAAGCGCGTGCCGCGTCCGAACTCGCGTGCGCTGCCGCACCTGCTGGCGAACGTGCTGTAGCGGCGCGTGCGCTCGTGGCTCTGCGCGCTCCCGAAGAAGCGAGCCCCGGCCAGCTGGAGGCTTCGTTGTCGGTCCTGGTGGCGCGGGCCGAAACCTGCTTGGTGCTCGGTCGCGCGGCAGAAAAACGCGGCGCGCTCCGCTTGGCGCTGACTTGGGCCGAGCGAGCTCTCGATCTCCGCCCGGGCGACGCGCGTGTGGCCGGCGAGTTCTTGCGGCTGGCCATCGAGCTCGGCGAGCCCGAGTCGCTTTCGGACAGCCTGCTGCTGGTGGTTCGGGCGCCGTTGCCGCTCGGGGACATCGCCACTGACCTAGCCGCAGCCTTGGGCGCGCTGGCGGGGCTGGATCATGAGCGAGCACTGACCGCGGCCCGCAAGCTCTTGGACGTGGGCGCGCGCGCCGAGGAGTGTCGATACGCAGTCGGCCACGTCGCACGCACGCTCGGCGCTCCGGATTTGCTCGCTCAGGTCCTGGAGCGCGAACTCGTCGTCGCGCCGGCGTCTCTGCGTCCCAATCTCTTGCTCGAGATCGGTCACGCGCGCTTGACTGCCGGCGAGTTGGCTGGTGCTGCGCGGTCGGCGAGGAGGGCACTCTCGCTCGGGGCCGATCCAAACGCAGTCGAAGCGTTGCTAGCTCGACTGCCGACCGAACTCGAACCCGATGGCCTAATCGCCGTCCAGGAAGCCCGAGCCGACCTGGCCGAACTGCGAACGCCCGACGAACACGTCGCCCGCGCCGAACTGCTCTGGCATCTGGGGGTACTCCGCTGGGACGCCGCCGAAGACACGCCCGGCGCCGTCGCCGCGTTCCAAGAGGCCGCCGATCTCGAGCCCAGCGAAGGCCTGAACAAGCTGGCTTTCTGCCTCACGTCCGTGGCCGGATCTGAGGAAGCGGCGAGGGAACTCGAACGTGCTGCGCGAGACACCGAGAACCCCGAGCGCTCGGCTCGTCTCCTTGGCCTCGCGGCGCGCGCCATGCTTGACGTCGACAAGCAGAGCGAGGCTTTTCGGTTGGGGCGATTGGCACTCGAACGTGCTCCACTGTCGACGGACATTCTCACTGTCGTCGAGCGCGCAGCGGGCCCCGAGCAAACGGCCGAACTCGAGAGCATCTACGCCATGCTGGCGGAAGCGACTATGGGTTGTTACGCGGAGCGCGCCGTGCGCTACCGCGCGGCTCGCCAGCTCGAGCGGCGAGGGGCCCTGGAAGCTGCGCTCGTTCAAGCCTTGGGCGCGTTCCAGGCTGTTCCTGCTGAGGGCGTGGCCTTCGTCATGATGGCGCGACTTTCCGATCGCTTGGGAAAGAATCCTGACGTCGTGCGCCTGCTCGAACAGGTGGCGTCGCGAGCTCCTTACAACAACGAACGGGCACGTTGGCTCGAAAAGGCCGCTGCCCTGGCCGATACATCTTCGGTCGGCCGCCGCCAACGCGTCGACATTCTGCTCCGTGCGGCGGGCATGCGCCCCGAAGAATCGACGCTGCGCTCGCTTTCGGCGGCCATCGGTCAGTATCTCGAATACGAGCCAGGTTCGAAAAAGGAACTCAGTGATCGCTTTCGGCTGGTCGTCGGCGAAGCCATTGCTGTCGCGCGTGGCGCCTATGGCGCGCAGCTCGCCATCTTGCTCGCCGAAGCCGCGCTCCTGCATTTCGACGACCACGATCTGGCCCTCGCGTGCCTGAAGCGTGCGGTCGAGTCCGACCTGGATATCGCCGAATACAGGCGCCTCCTTCCCGACGCAGCCAAACTGTCCAGCAACGCCGAGCAAGCCTGGGCATTTCTCGACCAAGTGCGACGCCGCTACGAACAAGAAGGCGCCCCGCTCGGACGCGGTCTGGCCGAGTTGGCTGGTACTTGCGCAGAGCTGCTCGGCGATCTCTCGCTCGAAGCCGAGATGTTCGTGCGTGCGGCCACCGATGCACCATCGGACGGCGAGCTGGTCGCGCGCGCGCGCCAATGTGCTCTGCGAGCGCGTCGGGAAGATTTGTTGCAAATCGTCGAAGACCTGCTGCCCGTGTCCGAACGAGCGCGCTCGCTCTTGTCGCGGATCGAATCGATGGGTGTGGAGGAAGCGCTCGATGCCTTGCTCGAGATAGATCTCGAGGCCGCCGTCCCCGAGTTGCGCGTGAAGATCTTGATCGTTCTGGCGGACCGGCAAGAGCGCATCGGTCGGCTCGCCGACGCGCGCGACTCGTTCAAAGAGCTGCTCTCGCTCGTGCCGGGCGACGAAGTCGCGCTGCGGGGCCTCGAGCGCATAGCCGAGCGCGAACAGGACCACGAAGAATTGGCTCGTGTGCTGCGTCTGCGCGCGGAAGCTGCTCTCGATCCCCAGGACGCGCGCCGCATCCTGTTGCGTCGTGCTGTCGTGCTGGAGACACAGCTCGGACGAGCGGTCGAGGCGCGTTCCGTGCTCGAAGAACTGCTGAAGAGTTCGGGCGACAGCTGGGCCGTGCTGCGCGTGCTGTCCGATTCTTGGGAGCGCGCCGGCGACTACGCCAAGGCGGCCGAACTCTGGCTGCGAGCGCGCTCGGTTTCGCCAGACGTCGAGTCCGTGCTCGACGTCACGTTTCGCGCCGCTCAGGCCTATTTCGAGGCGGGCGAAGCACGAAGGGCGCGCGAGGCGCTCGTCTTGGCCGGTTCGGCATCGTCGGCCGTGCTCGAGCTGCGCCTAGCCGTCGAGCGAGCGCTCGATGACCCCCGCCCCGTGATGGAGGCGCTCGGTGCCTTGGCGGAGTTCGGTCGCGACGAACCGGGTCGCGTCGCCGGTTGGTTCATGGAGGCCGCTGAGATTGCGCTCGAGCTGCGCGAGTTCGATCGCGTCGAAGAGTTCGTGCAGGGAGCGTTGGTCCAAGGCTCCGATTCCCCGCTCGCGCGCCTTTTGGCCTGCCAGATGCGCGTCCGTCGCGAAGGCATCTGCACGACGTCCGACGCGCAAAAGGTGGTTGAAAGTCTCAAAGGCACGCAGACCCTCAAGTCCGCCAAGCACCGCGAACTTCGCAGCTATCTGCTGGCCGAGGCCAAGGACGTATTGGAGCCGAATGGGGCCTCGGTTCGTGAGCTGGAGAGTGCCTTGCTCGAGCAGGGAAAGCGGCCGCTCTTGGCCGTTGCACTCGCTGCACGTCTCGCCAACGATCCCGCGCGTGCTCTCGATCTCTACGAAACGGCCATTGGCGGTGACCTACTACACATGAAGCGAGCGGGCGACGTGCTCTTGGCGGCCGGTACGCTGGCGCGCGAGCAGGGCCAGCTCGATCGAGCGCAGACACTGCTCTCGGCGGTGCGGGACGACGATCCGCGTCGTCCCGATGCGGCGCGCGAGCAGGAGGGGATCGCACTCGAACGGACGCGTGCGGAGCGCAAGGCGCGTGAACAGCAGGCAGCTCGCGCCAAGCAGGCCCAGCTCGAAGAAGCCGAGCGCCAAGCGGAAGCGCGCCGCTTGGTCTTCGAGGAGGCTGCGCGCGTCCAAGCCGAAGAGGAGGCGGCTCGCGCGCGAGTCGAAGAAGAGACGGCTCGGGCGCGGGTCGAAGAAGAGGAAGCGCGGGTCGTCGCCGAGCAAGAACGCGCTGAGGTGGAGGCACGTGCCAGCGCCGAGGCCGCACGAGGGGCACGCGACGCCGCGCGAGCAGTGGAGGCAGCCCAAGCCGAGGCCGCAGCGGAACAAAATCGTATCGAACTCGCTCGAGCCCGCGCCGAGACGACCCGGCTGGCGCGCGAGGCCGATGCCGCAGCTCGCGCCGAGATTTCGCGTGTGGGACGCGCCGAACGGGCTTCGCGGCGCCCCCCTGCGTCGATGGCGCCCGCCGAGGGCCCGTCGTCGCTCGACGCAACGGCCATGCAGCAAGCGCTCGAGAGTCCCGCAGTTCCCTCGTTCGATGCCGTAGCGCTGGCCACTCTTGCGCTCGACGAACCCGATGTTGTGCTCGACGCCCCAGTTCCCAACGCGGCACCCGCGGTTGCTCGTCCTCCGGGTGCACCGGAGCGGACCGAGGCGGACTTGGTGTCTGCACTCGAAGCGGGCGACGTCGAAGCGGGCCAGGAACTCCTCGAGTTGCTGCGCCGTAACCGTGCCCGCTCGCGTGACGCAGTCGTGGTGGCGAGCCATCTCGTCAATCTCCGGCCCGGTGACGCCGAACTGCTCGGTCAGCTCGTAGCTGCGGCCACAGGCAATGGCGACGAAGCGCACGCTTTGGCCGTACGGCATGTGCTTGGTGCCTTCGGCGCCGGGGAGCCCGTCGCACCGCCAACGCTCGCCGACTTGCTCGAACAACCCGAAGCGACGCAGGCAGTGCTGTGGCGCGGTGTGCCACGTGACTCCGCAGAGATCCTGGCCATCGTTTGGGAAAACGCCGCCAAACTCTTCAAGCGCGAGTTGAGCCACTATGGCCTGAGCGGCGTCGAACGACTCGCGCCAACGTCGCCGCAGCCCCTGGCTTCGTCCTTTCGCTACGCATCGCGCGTGTTGGGTTCGCGCGCGACGTTGTATCGCTGCCGGCCTCGAGACGAAATCTCGTTGCGCGTGATGTTGACGATGCCGCCGGCGCTACTCGTCTCGGGTCCCGTCGACGAAATGTCGGCTGACCTCACCTACCACTTGGGCGCCATGCTCGCGGCGGCCACGCCTGAACACGTCCTGTTATTCGGGGCCGAGCCGGCGCTGCTCGCCGATCTGTTGGCTGCGTTGCAACTCTCGTTCGGCACGCGCGACAGTCGGGGGTCGCAGGTGAATCCCGAGGTGACGCGACTGGCGGCACTGCTTTGGGAAACGATCCCCGCGCGCTTCCAGCGTAGGCTCAGCCAGCTGTGCGCGGATGCGGAACTGCTATCGGTTCCGCTCATGGTCGAGTGTTCGCGCCGCGTCCTTCGTCGCGCCGGTCTGGTCGCATGTGGCGACGTGTCGGTGGCCATCGCAGATGCCTGTCAGGAAGAAGAGCTGCGGGCCCCTCGCACGCTGCCCGAACTGCGTGAACTCTGTGAGCGCAGCCCGCTCGCGCAAGATCTATTGGGGCTATCGCTCTCGGCGGAATATGCCGAACTGCGCTTTCGCAGTGTGTCGCTCAACGGCACGAACCTCGTCGCCACGCGCCGCGGCTGATCGCGGAGTGTCCGGCTGACGTCGCCATGACGGGTCTGTCGCGGTCGCATGACCGACCCCGAGCGTGGCAGCTCGGCAACCCGCGGAAAAAGGTGCATTTCTCGATTGGCATGGTAGTTGCCAACTCAGTCGTTCGAGAGCCGCCGTACGTAAGCGACGGCACGCTACCCGAACCATTGCCATGTCGAAGTCGCAGCGTTTGATTCGTTTTTGCCGCCTGTATTTCGGAGCACTCGTGCTTTCGGCGTGTAGCGTAGGCCAGGAATCCGCCGGCATCGACGGGCCAACGGCCAAAAATCAGTGCTCGGGTGATTCCGCATGTGCCGATGGCGTCTGCCAGAACCGAATGTGCGTCGCCCTGTCCGGCGACCTTCGAACGCTGCTGTTCGAGGTCACCCCGCCAGCCGGCGCGGGTTCGCTCGACGAGAACTCGGGGGGCACGCGCATCGCGGGCGTTCGCTTCACTCAAGTCGTACGCCAGATTGACGAGAAGCAAGGCGAGCTACATCTGACCCTTGGTTTCGTCAGCAAGATCCGCGGGACGGTTCGGGCTGCTCCGGTTGCGACCGAGGCGTGTGTCGCTGGGGATCCACTCGAAACCGCGCCGTTGCCGAGCGAGGACGGCACGCTGCCGGCACGCGTCACGCTGATTCCGCGCGAGCGGTTGCTCGGCCTTCCCAATCCCGTCCACACGACGGCGGCCGCGCTCGTGGATGGCGCGTACCGCTTTGCGCTCGAAGTGCCGCCGGGTGACTACGACGTATTCGTCGAGCCGCTCGGCGGTGATCCAGATTGCGTGCGTTCGCCCTATTTGGTCGTGGGTCAACGCATTCCGGCCCAAGATGTCGAACTGAACATCACTCTGCCTGTGCCGGACTCACTCGCCGTGCGCGTCCGCTGGCCATCGAACGCCGACGAGCTGACTGGCTGGACCATCGACATCGTCGAACGGGATGCTGGTCGATTGCTTTCCAACCGAGTCGTGCTCGGCGATCCCGTCGAAACCGCAAACGGCATCGAGTACCTAGCCGGACTGGCTTTCTCGGGTGTTTCGGGAGACACCAAGGCCCAGGTGGCCGAAATCGTGCGCCTGTCTCCTCCAACGGATCGAGTAGCGCCGACGATCTTCATTGAGCGCAGCGTCGTCGAATTGTTCCAAGGCGGGGAAGGTCTGATTGATCAGATCAACGATCTGCCGACGGCCGTGCGCCTGGCCGGGCAAGTCAACCGCCAAGGGCAGACCGCAGCCGTGCCGTCGACGGTGACCGTGATCGCCACCTCGATTGCAGGGGTGAACGCGGGTACCGTGGCCGCATTTTCGCGGACCGTCACTTCGGATCAGGACGGTTCGTTCGAGGTCGAACTCTTGCCGGGTGAGTACCGAGTGTTGGTCGAACCGGTGAAGGACGGCCAGGCCGCGACCGAGCAGCGCCTCACGGTCAGCCCTGCTGCCACGTCTCAGGCGGGGTGGGTGTTCGAGGTTCCGCCGCAAGGAAAGCTGACTGGCAAGATGCTCGACTACGGAGGTTCAGCCTTGGAAGGCATCTTGGTCCAAGCGACTTCACCATCTCCCTCGTTCGCAGGCAGCGTGATCGACTTGGCGCGCGGCGAAGGGAATTTGCAGCCTCGGGCGATTGGCGTCGCCAGTGGCGTCGATGGTTCGTTCGAATTGTTTGCCGATCCCGGCCGCTTCGATGTCGTGGCCCAGTCTCAGGACACGTCGGGTTTCCCCTGGGCGGTGCGGCTCGAGGTGTCGGTCTCGTCCGAAGGCAAATCGCTGGGTTCTTTGCGTATGCCCTTGCCCCAAGTCCTCGTGGGCAGCCTTTTCTCCGAGGACATCGGCATCGTGCCTTCCGCGCTCATCCGCGCCTACGCCTACGTCCGCATGGGAAAGCTCACGGCGGAACCCAGCGAGGCGACCAGCGTCGTGCCAGTTGCTGAGACGCGCGTGGATAGCGATGGCAACTATCGCTTACTGCTGCCCTCTACCTTCAAGTGAGAGCGGAAAGGCGCGCACCTCGCGAGCGGTTTCAGGCGCCGTACTGGTCAGATCGAGCGCGTGGGGGTAAGATTTTTTCCTAATTACGTGAGTACGCACAAGCTCAGTGCACCTCCGCCTTCTTCGGGGCGCGAGTCCAGAGA
>Ga0105048_10005475_pt1 | contig 20518 bp, 17 predicted proteins | sample MAT05_FD_78382 | JGI IMG/M metagenome (GOLD analysis project Ga0105048, IMG submission 78382) | Freshwater microbial communities from Lake Fryxell liftoff mats and glacier meltwater in Antarctica - MAT-05 | ecosystem: Environmental > Aquatic > Freshwater > Ice > Liftoff microbial mat | place...
AGTGAGTTTGGCCTGGGGCGATCGCGTGCTCGGCCTCGTTCCGCTCGGCGCGCGCAAGGAGTTCTTTCTGGGCGAAGCCATCGAGAAGGGGCGGACTTGCGATGTGTTCTTGCCAGAGGAAATCTTGGGAGCTCGTCGCCACCGCCTGCTTTGGGTCGACGCCATTGGCAGCGTGCACCTCAGTCCTCCTCGCGCCGCACGCGGCTGGGTGCGGCTCGCCAACGAGATGCAGATGAAATTGGAAGACATGCCCTCGCCGAGCGCGCGCGCCGCTGGCGAGCTCGACTTCGTGCTACCTAGTGGCTCTCGAGTGCACTTGGACCTGGGCGAGTTCGTGCTCACGGTGCGCGCTCTGGGTCGCGCCGCTCGGTTGCCGCGCGGAATCGGCGCGTTGGATGCGCGTGTACCGGCTGCCTATTTCGCATCGTCGCTCGCTGTCTTCGCGGGCTTGTTCGGCGCGTTGGCCTACGTGGTGCCGCACGCAGGGCTCGAAGAGGACGGTGACTTGAGCAAGGACCGGCTGGTGCTTCTCCAGCAATACATGGTGGCCGCAGCGCGCCGCGAAGAAGACGCACCAAAGCCCGAAGCCCCTTTGGAGCTGCCCACTCAAGCGAGCGGTCCGAGCGGCGAAGCTGCCGCCCAGGCCGCAGGCGCAGCAGGTACGACCAAGCCGACCACGAGCCACGGACGGTTTGCCGTGCAGCAGACGACGCCCAACCCCGACGCAGTCTTTTTGGCCCGCGTGCGAGCCAAGGAAGAAGCCTCGCTGTTTGGCATGATTGGCCTCTTGAGTTCGGCTCCAGCTGGCGATCCTTTGGCCCCGACCTCGCCCTTCGGTCGCGAGACGGCTCTCGGCGACGATCCGCTGAGCGCCAACGGCGCGATGTGGGGAGATACGCTGGGCGAGGCCGCAGGCAGCGGCGGGTTGAGCTTGTTGGGCGCAGAAGAGGGCGGCGGTCGCACGGGGCGCTGGATCGGCATGGACGGCGTGAACACCATCGGTCCCGGGAGCAACGGTCCGGGGCCCGGCGTCTTCGGTAGCTCGAACGCGCGCCCCGGTGGCGTTCACAAGCCCAAGACTCCGACGGTGCGCGTGCCGATGTCGATCACGACCAGCGGTCATCTGCCGGCCGAGATCATCCAGCGCACCGTGCGCCAGAATTTCGGACGATTCCGCATGTGCTATCAGGCCGGGCTTACGCGCAATCCGAGCCTCGAGGGCCGCGTGAGCGTGCGCTTCGTCATTGGCCGCGACGGGGCCGTGTCGAACGTGGGTCTCGTCGGTGCCGGCATGCCCGACGCCAGCGTCAACGATTGCCTGCGGGCGAGCTTCTACGGCATCAGCTTCACGCGGCCTGACAACGGCATCGTGCAGGTGACCTATCCGCTGTTGTTCAGCCCCGAATGATCACATGGTGAGCAGTTCGACGTGACCGGTGACGGCGGCCTCGACGAGACCGCGAGAGTTCCGAACCAGGAGTCGTCCTCGCTCGTCGATTCCGTCGGCCACGCCTTCGATTTCCCCGATACGAACGTGCTTTCCGCTCAAGAAATCATGCTCGCGCAGTTCCTCCAGGGACGGCGTGAGCCCGGCGCTCAGGTAGCGCGCCGTGCGCTCCTCGAGCGCCGCGAGCAGATCGAGCATCAAGTCTTCGAACTCGAGCGCTTCGAGCCGAGCACCGCTCGATCGGAGCGACGTCGCGTCCGGCAGGCTGTCCGGGAAAGCTGTCGTATGCACGTTCAAACCCAGGCCTAGAACTACACCGAGCTGCCCGTCGGGCGCGCGCCGACTTTCGACGAGAATGCCTGCGCATTTCTTGCCATCGAGCAGGACGTCATTGGGCCATTTGACCGCGGCGCGCACGGTCGAGGGCAGCAGCCGGGCTACGACGTCGCGTACGGCCAGACCGACCAAGAGGGAAAAGCCGGAGGCGAGTTCATCGGGTCCGGGAATGCGCAGGAGAATCGACAACGTCAGATTTTCACCGGCGTTCGAGCGCCAGGCGTTGCCGCGACGACCTCGCCCGGCCAACTGCTGACGCGCCACGAATACGATGCCCGTCTTGTCTGGACCGGCGACGGCCGAGAGCGCGAGATCGTTGGTGGAGGCGACCACTTCGTGGACGCGCACAGGGCGCCCCCAGCGCAGTCCGCTTGCGGCGCGCTTCTGTTCGAAAGCCTCGGCATCGAACCAGTCGCGATTCGAAGTCACGCCAGGCCCGGTACACGGGGCGCATCGCGCTCGATGGGCCAGAGACGCAGACTGATGTCGGAAGCAGGCGCCGAATGCGTCAGCGCACCCACGCTGATCACGTCGACCCCCAGACTCGAAAGGAAGCCGACGCGATCGAGCGTGATGCCTCCCGAGATCTCGACGACTGCGCGACCTCGAGCGCGATCGACGGCTGCGGGCAAGTCCGCGTCCTCGAAGTTGTCGAGCATGACGATGTCGGCTCCCACCGCCAAGGCTTCGTCCAGTTCGAGCAAGTTCGTCACCTCGACCTCGACTCGTGAGGTGTGAGGCGCGAAGCTGCGGGCGCTCTGCACGGCTCGGGTGATGCTTCCCGCAGCGGCGATGTGGTTGTCCTTGATCATGACGGCGGAGCCGAGTGCATCGCGGTGATTGTGCCCCCCACCGTGCCGAACCGCGCTCCTTTGCAGAGCGCGCAACCCGGGTACGGTCTTGCGCGTGTCGGTGATGCGTCCTTTGCCTTCGAGTCGTTCCACGAAGCGCCGCGTTAGAGTCGCCGTACCCGAGAGCTGCTGCAAGAAATTGAGGGCGGTGCGTTCGGCAGCCAGCAGGTCGCGTGTGCGTCCTTCGACGCTGAACAGCACCGTGCCTGTCTCCACTTGGACGCCTTCGGCGACCAGCTGTACGACGCGGCAGCTGGCTCCCACCAGGTGAAACACACGAGAAAATACGGTGGCCCCGGACAGGACCAGTGGGCTCTTGGCCACGGCTTCGGCCAGAGCCCAGGAGTTCTCGGAGATGAGTGCTTCGCTCGTCAGGTCACCGCCCGACAGATCTTCTTCGAGCGCGCGGGTGATCCAAGAGTCGATGAGGGGTAGCGGCAACACCAGCGTTCCTTACCATCAAAGGGCGCGAGACGGAGTGCCAGGCCACCCGATCGAGCGACCAACGGTGACCCCCAGGTGGCGCTCAGGGCGGCGCGCCGAAGCCGTAACCGGCAGCCAGGACTGCAGCCACCAGGTTGCACGTGGCGTGAAAGACGATCGAGGCACCGATGCCGCCCGTGCGTGCGCGCAACAGACCAAACAGCAACGAGGGGAAAAACACGGCGAGGCGTGCGGGATGAGGCGTCGTGGCTACGTGTCCCAGAGCGAAGATGGCGCTCGACACCCAAAGACCGTGGCCGATGTCCATGCCGAGTCCACGCAGCGGCGTGCCCCAGCGTCGATCGAGCGCGCTTTGGAGGTAGCCGCGGAAGAAAGCTTCTTCGGGCAGAGCGACGACCAGCAGGTGACCGAGCACCAAGTCGGCGAGGCCCCAGCTCGAGCCGCGTCCCAACTCCGAAACCGCGCGGGACCACTCGAAGGGAAGGTCGGGTTGGTACCAAATCGCGAAGCCGATGACGAACGGCGGGAACACGACGACCGACACAGCGAGCGACCAAGCGAGCGCCTGCGCGCACTCGCGAGCGAGGCGTCCTGGGTCGAGAGGCTCTCGTTCGAGCAGTCCGCCTCCGGCCAGACCGAAGTCGCCTGGCTGGCCTCCGCGAAGACACAACCAATAGGTCGCGCCCAGAAAGATCAGGCCGATGACCGAAGCCGCATGCTCGCTCGGCACGGTGCGACTGGCGAACGTGGCAGCGCCTGCCACGAGACCTGCAATCAGCAGGACATGACGTGCGTTCGGCGTCGGCGTGCGGCTGTTCGAGTGGGCCAAGGGGAGGAAACAAGCAGGGCGGAACTTTTCACGCGGCGGGCAAGCTCGCTTGGATGCTAGTTCGCGCGAGACACGAGGCAAAACGGCCCGCCTTCCGGCCGTGAGGATTTGGTGTAAGGTCCGACGCGCCAAAAAACCAGCAAAGCGGGGGTAAGAAGCTGCTGTTGGACGTTCCGACAGTGCACCGCCCCCACCCCGCAGATCGTCGGAGGATTCATGTTCGAGAAAGCCCGTGTCCGGCTTCGTCCCGCATTCGCTCGCTTCTTTTTCCCGGTCCAGCTCGTACCGGCCGGTATGTCCCCCGGCATGATGATGGCCCGCTTTCCCCCAGACGACGACGATCTGCCAGGCGGCGGTTCGCCCACGCACGGCCTGGGCGGCCCGGGTGGCTTCGATCCCGGCGACGGTGACTTCAAGAAGGGCAACAAGGGCAAGCTCATCGCCGTCGTGGCAGTGGTCGCAGCGCTCGGCGGCGGCGTCGCCTACCTGGGCATGAACAAGAGCGAAGCTCCGACCGAGCTGACCGTCGAGCAAGCGGCCGACCGCATGAAGGACATCTTCGTTCTGCCCAAAGAGCAGCAGCTCGGCGAGTGGAAGAAGTGGGCCGCGACGCCTGGCGACGAGGGAGGCCTCACGGAAATCAAGCAAGAAGCTCTCAAGCAGCTCGCTTGGGCTCGTGACCCCGAAGGCGTCGGCCTGGCGACTGCTCTGCTGAAGTCGCCTTCGCCCAAATTGCAGGGCATGGCTGCGACCGCGTTGGCTCACTACGGCTCGCCGGCTGCCGATGGCGCCAAGCCGGCTTTGATCGAAGCGCTCAAGACGGCAGGTGCTGGCTCGAAGCCCCAAATCGGCTGGGCGCTGGTCGTGCTCGGTGAGAGCAGCAACTTCGAAGAGATCCTGACGCTGTACCGCGCGGGCCAGCTCGCCAGCGTGCAGCGTTTGGGCGGCGGCCAGGCCTTCGATCCAAACAAGATCGTGGCCATGGTGCCGCTCGACAAGATCGCAGCTCTGTCCAAAGACGAGAGTCCGTCGGTGCGTCAGCTGGTGGCGACGGTGCTGTCGCGCAACGCTGCGCCGCGGTGGACGGACACGCTCATCCAGTTGCTCGGGGATGCCGACGGCGACGTCGCCCGCCAGGCCGCTCCGGGGCTCGGCAAGATCGGCGACCAGAAGGCGCGCGATCCGTTGATCGCCAAGCTGAAGGAAGCCGACAAGGAGTCGCGGGAAAAGTACCTCGAAGCACTCAAGAACGGCGCAGGAGGCATCGGCCTGGTGCTCGCGCTGTACGCGTTCACCGGCGTTGAGAACGAGGAGCAGAAGTGGTTTCGTAAAAAGGAAATCTTGGGCCTGATCGACCAGCTCAACGATCCCCGCGCGGCCGACGCACTCGTCGACTACCTGCAGGCCGAAACGCACGTCCACTACCAGTACCGCATCGCTCGTGCGTTGGCTCAAATCGGCGATATCCGCGCCGTGCCGATGCTGGCCAAGCGTCTGCGCATGGATCCCGAGAAGATCTACGGCGACCAGTACGATTGGGAGATGGAACTCAAGAACAAGGGCGACGAAGAACGCGTCGAAGCCGCTCGCATGATCTCCGATCTGAGCGTGCTGCATCCCGACCAGCTCGAAACCGTTCGCAAGCAAGCCGAAGATGCCGTCATCTTCTGGAATCACGAGCGCACGTCGCCGAGTGCCAACGGCTTGCGCGCCCTGGTCAACATGGGCTCGGTCAAGGATTTGACCGCCATGCAAGAGTGGGCCAATCCGAAGGCACCGCTCCCCAAGAAGGGCCAGGGTCCGCCCATGCCCGAAGAGTTCGTGATCATGCGCAGCGCGCTCCGCTACGCGGGCGCTCTCAAGGACAAGAAGTCCTGGGGCGTACTCCTCGACGGCCTCAAGAAACGTCCAGAGAAGCTGAACGTCTCCGACGAGTCGATGTTTCAGGGCGGCCTGGCCGTGCTGGGCGAGTCGCTCAACTGCTTTGGGTCGGGTGCATCCGACGGTCTGAGCGAGTGGGGTGATCCGAAGGCATTCGAGCCGTTGCTCACCTATGCGACCGACGTGAACAACAACGAGCGCGGTCGTGAGAGCGCCTGTGCCGCTTTGGCTTGGACCGCAGAAGGCGAGGCCATCCTCAAGGTGGCCGAGAAGATCCAGGAGTTCTCCAAGAACTCGCCGCAGGATGCCTTCACTCGGAAGTGCTTGCTCGAGACACTGGTGCAACGTCCGGTGCCCGGCACGGCCTCGGCACTTCTTGCGCTGCTCAACAAGGACCAAGCACTCGAGACCCGCAACAACGTGGCCCGCGCCATCGCCAAGAGCGGCATCGACGCCGACACCGAGAGCAAGCTGTTCGAGCTCGCACGTGACGAATCGCTGATGAACGACGCCGTGCTGGCGTTGATTCTGGGTGGTTCACCAGCCGCGGCGGCTCGCGCGATCGCGCTCTACGCCGACAAACCGAAGACGGCGCTCGAAGAGGTCCAAGATCTGTGGTTCCGCAGCTTCGGCTTCTGGTCTACGGACGATCTCAGCCAAGGCGTCTTGTTCCGCTACGTCGACAACGCCATCGCCATCAGCCACGTCGAGCTGAAGGCCACTCCTCAGGAGTGGGCACCGGTGCTGCTGCAGCGTCAGTTCGAGACGCTGGTGGGTGACAACGGTCCGCATTCGTTCACGCGTGTCGTGTTGCGCAAGCGTTTGCTCGACATGGCCCTCGGCGGCGACGAGGCTCAGGCCGCGGCGGCCGTGCGCACACTGCGCTTCTTGAAAGAGATGGGCGTGTTGATGACGGTGCGCGAGCAGACGACGCCGGCTGGTAAGCTGGCCGCCGACGCGGTCTTCGAGCTGGTCAATCCGAAGGTCGTGACCGGAGTGAACATCCCCGAAAAGGGCTGAACGCGAAGTCCATGCGAATTGGAAAGAACGGCTCGATCGCGCCCTTGGTGTGCTGGGCCGTTTTTTCTTGGTTTCTTTTCGGCTGCGGCGGCGCTCGGGTCGAGCGACCGCACGGCAGCCCAGGCGCCAGCGCACGGCCCGCGAGCATCGAGCGCTTGGCCGAGCCGCTCGGCTTGGACGTCGCCGAGCACTGCTTCAACGCGACCGACGACAACGCCAACGGTTTGCTCGACGAAGGCTGCGGGGTCGAACAAGGTCAGCTGCAGTTTTTGGCCTCGTGGCAAGAGGGAGCGGTGGACGTCGATTTGTCGGTCACGGGCCCGAGTGGTCAGGCTGCCGAGGTCGGTGCGCGCAGCAGCGACGGTCTGACCAAGATCCGCGATTGCCCGGGTGAAGGCCAAGCGTGTCAGGGCCAGAACCAAGAGAACGTGCTGCTCGACGGGCCCGATCTCGAAGCAGGCACCTATTGGGTGCGGCTGCGGCTCGAAGATCTCGGGGGCACGCCACCGCCCGTGGTGGTGCGCCTTGGCGTACGCGCCTCGGGAAGGACGACCGGTTTCGTCGTCGAACTGTGGGAGCCGGGATCCGAAGCGTTCGTGCGCGTCACGGAAAAGACCGCTAACGTCGGACCGTGAGCCAGCCGCTCGGCAAAGTGACGATCGATCTGGAAGTGGAACGGGGCGCGGATGCGGAAGTACGCATCGTCGTTCCTCATGAATGGCTCACGAGCGGCGCGACGGTCGAAGTCGAACTGCCGAGCTTGCTGGTGTGCGCTGGTTGCCACGGTGGCGGATGCGATGCCTGCGGCCGCTCGGGCGCAGTGCGCGTCGAGCGGGACCCGAGCGCACCACCGGTGCGCGTGACCTTACCTCGGCGCGATCCCTCGCTCGGCGAGTTCGCCTTGCGTCTGCCGCATCAAGGGGCCAGTTCGAGCGTTGCCCAGCGACCCCGCGGTCACCTCCTGCTCGTCGTCGAGAGCACGGAGGATGCCACGCGGGCGCCGAGTGTCGGTGTGCAGCGTATCGCGAATTTCTCGCAGGACGGCGCCGCGCGCGACCAAGAACGCCAGCGGCTCATGGTCCGCAGCCTGATCATGGCCACGTTTCTGATCCTGACGTTCGTCGGACTCTTGCGCCTATCCGGCTGGCTCTGAGAAGAAGGACACATGAACCCAGTCGCCATGGCTCTCGTGATCAGCTGCCTGGTCGGTTGCTTCTTGTGGACTGCACGCCGCCGCTGGTCGCTGATCCAAGTGGGCGCGCCCACCTGGGAGAGTCGCCTCGACCGCATCGGTGATCGGCTGTTGGCACTTTGGACCTACGCCTTCTTCCAAAAGAAGATGCGTTACTATCTTTGGGCCGGGCTCGCCCACCAGCTGATCTTCTTGGGCTTCGTGGTTCTCTTGCTCCGCACGCTGGTGCTGTGGGGCCGAGGCTTCGACCCAAGCTTCAATCTGTGGGTGCTCGGTCCCGACACGCTGCTTGGCCAAGCGTACGCGTTCTTCAAAGACGTGTTCGCGGTCTTGGTGCTCATTGGTGTTTCGGTGTTCGTCTACTACCGAGTGATCAAGCCGCAAAAGCGGATGGCACTCAGCGTCGAGGGATTGGTCATCCTGGGCATCATCGCCACGATGATGATTTCGGATTTCGTCTACGATGGCGCCTCGTGGGTGTTGAACTACAAGTACGAGAGCCTGTGCGGTCACAGCCAAGGCTCGGTCGATTGCCTGACCGCAAGGCAGCTGATCGCGCCGCTGTCTGCGGCTCCGAGTGAACTCGTTTGGCAGGCGTTCCCCGAGCCCGGCGGAAGCCTGACGGCGGTCCTGCTCCAGAACGTGCCGCTTGGCACACTGCTTGGCTTGGCGCAGGTGGGCTACTGGACGCACGCCTCGCTCGTGCTGATCTTCCTGAATATTCTGCCCTATTCGAAGCATTTTCACATCATCACGGCCTTCCCCAACGTGCTGTTCGGCGACCTCACCCCGCCTGGTCGATTGCGTCCGCTGGCGCCGAGCACCGAGGCCTTGATGGCGGCGGTGGAGAAGGCTTCGGAAAGTGACGACATGGGCGCCGCACGTATCGGCTACGCGCGCATCGACCACTTCTCGTGGAAAGACATCCTCGACTTCTACACTTGCACGGAGTGCGGTCGGTGCAGCGACAACTGCCCGGCGACACTCACGGGCAAGAAGCTGTCGCCCAAGCACTTGACGCTCGACTTGCGCGATCACCTTTACGCCATGCAGGACGAAGTGATGACCGGCGCACGACCGCTCAGCTCCGCTTTGGCCGAGATCAATGCGGACACCCTGCGCCTGGTCACGCGCGATTTGGTCCCGGACGTCATCGACCCGGACGTGCTCTGGGCTTGCACTACTTGCCGCGCCTGCGAGGAGCAGTGCCCCGTCAACATCACCTACGTCGACAAGATCGTGCAGATGCGGCGCAATCTGGTGACGATCCGCGGCGACTTCCCGGCTGAGTTGAACAAGCCGTTCGAGGGCATGGAGGTGAACGGCAATCCCTGGAATCTCTCGCGTCTCGATCGGGCCAAGTGGAGCGAAGGGCTCGATCTGCCCAAGGCGGCTGATCACCCCAGCGCGCCGGTGCTGTTTTGGGTCGGCTGCGCTGCCAGCTACGACGATCGCGCGAAGAAGATCGCGCGAGCCACGGCTCTGTTACTCAAGGAAGCGGGCGTCGATTTCGCGATCTTGGCCGAAGAAGAAACGTGCACGGGTGATCCGGCGCGTCGCGCTGGCAACGAGTATCTGTTCAGCATGTTGGCCGAGACCAACATCCAGACCTTGCGTGGTTACAAGGCCAAAGGCGGCGTGAAGCAGATTCTCACCACTTGCCCGCACTGCTTCAACACGCTGAAGAACGAGTACCCGGACTTCGGCGAACGCTTCGAAGTCGTGCATCATACCGACTATTTGCTGGGTTTGTTGTCTGAAAAGAAGCTGGAACCGAAGAGCCAAGTGTCGGCACGGGTCGCCTACCACGACTCCTGCTACCTGGGTCGCTACAACGGCATCTACGATCCACCGCGCCAGATCTTGGAGCGCATCGGTGCTGAGGTGCTCGAGGTCGAAGGCTTCTCCAAGAACAAGGGCCTCTGCTGCGGGGCCGGTGGCGCGCAGATGTTCATGGAAGAACAGAATCACGATCGCGTGAACGTGAAGCGTACCAAACAGTTGCTCGAGACCGGCGCCAACGTCATCGCCAGCGCCTGCCCTTTTTGCATGACCATGCTCACCGATGGTCTCAAGGCCGAAGGCCAAGAAGACCGAGTGCGACAACTCGACGTCGTCGAACTCCTGGCCGAAGCGTGCCTCACGCCGCGCGCCGCCGAGTAAACACGCTTCTCGTTACTTCGTGGCCGGCGGAGCCCCTGCGCCAGGCGGCAGCTGCGTGCCGGGAGGCATTCCCGCGGGGCCGCCATAGAGCGGGCGCGGCTGAGGAGCGCCCATGCCGGCCTGCTGCAAGAGGCCCCGGGTCGTCTCCTCGGGCAACACGACTTCGAGCGACAGGGTCGAGCCCGCGGTCGTCATCTTGGCTCCGGCCAATAACTGGCTGAGCGGGTTGGGGGGCATGCTCGGATTCGGTTTGATGAACATGTCGAGGTTGGTAACGAGCGCAGGCATGACTGCCGGATTGGTGAGGTCGAGTTGCAGCTTGATGAGCCCCTCGGTGTAAGCGAGGTTCGCGCCCGCGAAGGCGCCAGCTGCGGGGGCTAGCGGGGACTGGGCCAGCTGCGCGGTGACCAAAGGCGCAGCCGCCTGTGTCAGCGCCAGGGCAATGGGCTCGTTGGGCAACTTGTAGGCCAGGTGAGCTTCGCTGGCGGTGAGGGACTTTTCGAACGCCGGACGATCGTTGGCGATCACGAAGGCGCCGTCCTTGGCCTGGCCCATGTAGATGCCCTCCGCCTTGTCGTAGGCCACCTTCACGCCCGCGACCTCGATGATTTCCGGCGCGGGCTTTTTCTCGCTGCCAGGCTTGGCGCGGCTGAGCAGGGTTTTGAAGCGCTCGGAGAACGAATCGAACACCTCGAGCGCGGCGCCGGGGATGAACTGTCCGCCGAGTACCAGCACGAACGACGGCGGTTTGTCGCCCTGCGCTTCGGCGATCTTCCAAGCGCACAGGGCCAGCTCGCCAGGATCTCGACGTAAATCGATGTGCGTCTTTTCCAGGAACTCCTTCGCGTTCTTCATGTCGGCCGCCACTTCTGGATCGATGGGGGCATTGGCAACCGGAGGCGCCTCGAATTTCGTGAGTTCGCGATCGATGTTTCCCTTGACCGGCTCGAGCTCACGGAAGCGCGGCCAATCGAGACTGACCACGACTTCGCAGCCGCTGGGCAAATGGGCGCGGCCAACACTCTTCACCTTATCGCCGCTGACGGACGCGGCGCCCTTCGAAGCTTCGCCCGATGGCGCCTCTTTCTTGCAAGCGACCGCGCTCAACGCGCACAAAGCACACAAAGCACACAACGCGATGTTCCTGAATTTCATGATGCGGGGGGGCCTCTTCGGGGAGCAGATTCTTCCATGAGTGGACGAGCGCGCGGATGCTAACCTGAAGCCAGGCCGTTCATGAACCCTATTTGCCGGAACTAGCTCTCGCGTGCAGCTGCTAGGGTCGAGGCCATGGGTTCACCCGAAAAGGCGCGGCAAGTCTTCGTCATCCTGATCTTGGTCGCACTCGTCTTGGTCGGCATGGTGATGCGACCGTTCGCCGAGGCCTTCATCTTCGCCACCGTCCTTGCCGCGACGCTCAGCTCCGCTCACGCCTGGCTCACCAAGCGCCTCGGCAATCGCCCGCAACTGAGTGCAGGTTTTCTGTGCGCGGCCGTCGTATTGGCTCTGCTTTTGCCACTCGGCGGCTTGGGAGCGTTCATCGTCAACGAAACGGTCAAGGGCGTGCAGTTCGTAGCGCAAACCGTGCGCAGCGAAGGCATGAGCGGCCTCCTGGACAGGCTGCCCGAGTCGCTGCAGGGCTTGGTGAATCGCGCCATCGGCGCCCTGTCAATCGACAGTGGCGAACTGGATGCCGAACTCAGGAAGCGCGCGGGCCAGCACGGCGGCGAGGTCGCGACCTTGGTCAGCGGCGCGCTGGCCGCCACGGGCGAAGCGCTTCTGCAGGTGACGATGATGCTCATCGCGTTTTTCTTCCTGCTGGTGGACGGCAAGGCGCTCGTAGCCTGGATCGAGGACAACTCGCCACTGCGACGGGGTCAGGCTCACGAACTCTTGCTCGAGTTTCGCAGGGTCTCGGCCTCGGTGATTGTTTCGTCAGTGGTCACCTCTGGCGTCCAGGCGGTGGCGGCGCTTCTTGGCTATTTGGTGGCCGGCGTGCCCCATCCGTTCTTTTTCGCGCTCGTGACTTTCGTGGTGGCGTTCGTGCCCGCAGTGGGCGCAGGTGGCGTGTGCTTGGTGGCGGCGCTGTTGCTCTTGGCCCTGGGCCACCCCTGGGCCGCCCTATTCTTGTCCATTTGGGGCGTGCTGGCGGTGGGCTTGGTCGACAACCTGATCAAACCGCTGCTCGTGAAGCGCGGCATGCACATGCACGGTGGCGTCATTTTCTTCTCCTTGCTGGGCGGCTTGGCCGCGTTCGGCTCGGTCGGGCTCGTGCTCGGGCCCTTGATCGTGACTTTCCTGCTCGCGCTCGTGCGCATCTATTCACGCGATTTCAAACAGCCGGAATCGATCGCAGAGCCTCCGGTCGTGCAGCCATGAGCCATTCTGGGTTAAGCTCGGCTCGGTCATGCCGGTGTACCAAGCGCGCCTCGGCTCGAAAACTCATGGTTTCGCCGACCTGAAGGCTCTGCTCGGTGCGGCTTCGCCGCGCCGCTCGGGTGACGAGCTGGCTGGTGTCGCAGCGGCGAGCGACGAAGTTCGGGTGGTGGCGCGTCGCGTGTTGGCTGATCTGCCGCTGTCGACCTTCCTCGAAGACCTGGTCGTCCCTTACGAGAGCGACGAGGTGACGCGCTTGATCGTGGACGCACACGACAGATCCGCATTTTCGCCCGTGGCCTCGCTCAGCGTTGGGGAGTTTCGCGATTGGCTGCTGGCCCACGAAACCACCAGCGAGCGGCTGGCCGCACTCGCCCCGGGTCTGACCCCCGAAATGGTCGCCGCCGTCTCCAAGTTGCTGCGCAACCAAGACCTGGTGACCGTGGCGGCCAAGTGCCAGGTCGTTTCTGCCTTCCGAACGACCCTGGGCTTGCCCGGAACCTTGAGCTCGCGGCTGCAGCCGAACCACCCGACGGATGACTTGCGTGGCATCGCCGCGTCACTACTTGATGGCTTGTCCTTCGGCATGGGTGACGCTGTGATTGGCGTGAATCCAGCGGCAGATTCGGTCAGCGCAGTCGTCGAGCTCTTGCGGATGCTCGACACACTGCGCCAGCGTTTCGACATTCCGATGCAGACCTGTGTGCTGTCGCACGTGACGACGAGTCTGGCCGCCATCGAGCGCGGAGCGCCGCTCGACTTGATGTTTCAATCGATCGCCGGCAGCGAGCTGGCCAATCGCGCCTTCGGCATCGATCTTGCGCTGCTGCGGGAAGCACGTGACGCAACCCTCGGACTGGGGCGCGGCTCGGTTGGCCAGCAGGTCATGTACTTCGAGACCGGCCAGGGATCGGCGTTGTCGTCCGGTGCTCACCATGGGGTCGACCAACAGACCATGGAGTGCCGGGCCTACGCCGTGGCACGTGCCTTCGATCCGTTGCTCGTCAACACCGTCGTCGGCTTCATCGGCCCCGAGTACCTCTACGACAGCAAGCAGATCATTCGGGCTGGGCTCGAAGATCACTTTTCAGGCAAATTGCTGGGTCTGCCGATGGGGGTCGACGTTTGCTACACGAATCACGCCGAAGCCGACCAAGACGACATGGACACGCTCATGCTCGTTCTGGGCAACGCTGGCGTGCATTTCTTGATCGCCGTGCCCGGTGGCGATGACGTAATGCTCAGCTACCAGAGCTTGAGTTACCACGACGTGACCAGCTTGCGGCGCCTCTTGGGTCTGCGCCCCGCGCCCGAGTTCGCGGCTTGGCTCGAACGCTTTGGCTTGTTCGACGGCTCGGGTCAGCTCTTGCCGGAGCGCCAAGCGCAACTGGCGCTCGGCAAGTTGCTAGAGGCGAAATGAGCGACAAGCCAGTGCTCGATCCGTTCGCGGCCTTTCGGACCTTCACACGCGCGCGCGTGGGGCTCGGTCGGGCTGGCGACGCATTGCCGACGTCGGCCTTGCTCGACTTTCAAGCCGCGCACGCGCGAGCTCGCGACGCCGTGCACGCGACCGTCGACTTCGATCGGCTTGGCGGCGAACTCTTGCCCCAAAAGACGCTCCGTGTCCGTTCGAGAGCCGCGCACCGGGCGGAATACCTGCGTCGCCCCGATCTGGGGCGCAGGCTCGATGCGCGAGACGCCGAGCAATTGCTCACGCATCAGGGGGCCTACGACTTCTGTTTGGTCATTGCGGACGGGCTCTCGGCCAGCGCCGTCCAAGCGCGCGCCGTACCGTTGGCGCGTGAACTCGAACGCGTGCTCGGTGACATCGCGTGGGCACCCATCGTGTTGGCGGAGCAAGCGCGTGTCGCCTTGGGAGACGAGATCGGCCAGCTGCTCGGCGCTCGCTTCGTCGCAGTCGCCATCGGTGAGCGACCGGGCCTCTCGATCTCCGACAGCATCGGCCTCTACCTGACCTCGCGCCCGGTCGTGGGCAGGACCGACGCAGAACGCAACTGCATCTCCAACGTGCATGCGGACGGGCTTGGACCTGAAGAAGCCGCCGCGCTCGTGGGCCAAATCCTTCGCGAAGCCGAACGCCTCGGCTCGACGGGCGTCGGCCTCAAGCTTTCGTCCGGAACTCATGGGCAATTTGCACTTGTGGATGGGTAGGTGTCTGTAAATACAGGCACATTTTCTTTTGGGTAAGTGGCCCGTAGGCCGGTACCCTGGGTTTCGCCGTAGGGGAACGATGGGGAACTGGTTCAAAGCACGGTGGCGCGCCTACCTCGAATCGAGTGACCCAGATGAGGCAATGGCGGCATCGACGCCGAGCGCAACTCTCGCGGCAGGCGGCACGCTGATCGCAGTCTTGCTGGGCCTTGCCTACGTTCCGGCGCTCGCGCGGCTGAGCCAGTTTCGCAACGCTTGGGAGGCCGTCGTCCTGGTGCTCGTCGGCATGACGTGCACACACGTCGCCTGGCGTCATCAATGCCGAGGCACGGTCGGCTCCCTGGCTACGTTACTCGACAACACCTTCTACTCGGCCGCGCTTGCCTTCGCCGCCATGAACACCGAGCACGACGTCGGTGTCGCGCTCGCCATCGTGCACGCAATGATGTTGGCCGCCTTTCCCGGTCAACTTTACGCCTTCAGCTTCCTACTGGGCCTGAGCATTGCCACACCCGTCGTGCTGCTGCTCGTTCTTCTCCAGCCGCAGCTCTCGATTGCGATCATCACGATCTGCTCTGTGATCTTGATGCTTGTCTTCAGCGAAGTGACGAGGGGGCGGCGCGTCGCCAAGCAGAGAGAGGTACGTCTCGAGCAGGCCTTGGGCGCGGCTGATCGGCTGGCCGACGATAGCGTTCAGGCGGCTTTGACGACGACGCTGCTCACGCTTGGGCATTTTTTGCATGAATTGCGCAACTACCAGACGGCCATTTCGCTGAGCCTGGAGTACGTCTCCCTCAAGGCAGGCCTGACCGAGCCTGTCGCCTCGGCGCTGGAAGAGGCGCAGTCGGCCCAACGCCGGCAAGAAGCGCTGCTGAACGAAGTCATCAACGATCTGCGGGGCCGGTCACGACCCGTCGAGTCGAGCTTTTTGTTAGCGGACGCAGTGCGCAACTCAGTTGTCGAGAACCAGGGCGTCGACGTAATCGTCAACAAAGCCGATGTCGACTTCGAGGTGGCCGGAAACCCCGAGCATCTGCGCATTGTCCTGCTCAACTTGCTGCGCAACGCCGAGCAAGCCGGGGCCCGTACCGTCAGCATCGTCTGGCGCCCCGACACGTCCGGACAAGAGGTGCAGATAATGGTCCACGACGATGGTCAAGGCATTCCCGAAGATCGACGGCAGACCTTGTTCGAGTCCTTCGCACTGAGCGACAAGCCAGGTGGTACCGGACTCGGCCTTTACCTGGTCCGTCGCTATATCGAGGTACTGGGCGGTCAGGTGCGCATCGATGCGGGCCCGCTCGGCGGCGCCGCATTCATCATTCGCTTGCCGGCCCACGCCCGGCCTCGACCCGAAAGTGCTCCCCGTTCGTCGAAGCGTCTGCCCTCGACGTAACAAAACGAATACGGGCCTGTTTCGGTCCCGCGTCCGGGCCTCGGGTTCTGCAAAATATTTGTAGAGAACCAAGGTTTCGTCCGATAGCTCGACCGATGGACGACCTCACCGCGCTAAGCACATGCGCTGCGGGCACATGCCCCCCAGTTCCAGTGCCGCGCCGACTCCTGATTGTGCAGCGCAACGCTGCAGCTGCCCGCTCCATGGCTCGCTACCTGCAGCGCCACTTCGACTCCGTCCAGGTGCTCGAGACTTGGACCGAAGTCGAGGCGGCTCTGCTCGATCGACGCTGCCCGCCGACCCATCTGATCAGCGGTCAAGATCTTGGTGAGGGCTCGCCGACCGGGGCCAGCCTGATTCCTCGCTGGCGGCAGCTGTGTCCGGCGCTTGAGTGTGTAGTGCTCGCCACTGGCGTGGTCGAGCTTCCTGCCGAACTGCCAGGCGTGGACGCGGTTTTTCACAAGCCAGCCCAGCCCGCCGAGCTGCTGTCGCTGTTGGCTGCATGAATCGTCGCGTCCCCACTCCCGGACGGCAATGCCGTCCACAAAACAAAGGAAAAAAAATGAAAACCAAGACCGTCAAAGCCCATTCCATCAAGTCCCTCATCGAAAAGCTCGACGTGAAGCGCGCGTCGAACGACGCCAGCATCGCAGGGTCGGCCAAGGGGCTCACCGGCGTCTGAATTCGTCCTCGAGGGACCTCTCCGGAGGTCCCTCTCGTCCTTTTGCACCCGAGAACGACCCTTGTCCTCACGAAATTTCGAAGCCGGCCTCGCAACGTTCGTGCAACGAGTCCTGTCGCGCACGCGAGCCCAGGCGGAAACAACGAGTCTGCATCCCGACCAGCGTCGACTGCTCGGCGAAACCCTCGACCGTTTTGCGGCGCACTGCGAGCCCAGTGATCCGGCCCAACCGCTCGGCCTGCTCTACTTGGTCTTTCGCGCAGCTGGCCGAAAAGCCGACGAGCGAGCCGAGCACGTCGCCACGTTCTGCCTGCTCTATCTTTGCTCACTCGACTTGTTCGACGACATGCAGGACGACGATCTCGCCGGTAAGCCACACGCGAGCGCGGGCCCAGCCATCGCGGTCAACAGCGCCATCGCGCTGCTTTTTTTGGCGTTCGATTCGCTGCGCACGGCGATCGAGCTGGAAGAGGACGTCCTGATCAAGCAACGCTACCACGCCACGTTCAATCGCATTTCGCTGACGACGGTCGGCTGCCAGCACGCGGATCTCCTGGGCGAAAGCGCCGCGTCCACGCCTGAAGAAGTGTTGGCCGTCCACCGCGGCAAGACCTCGAGCGTGGCACTCTTTCTGGAGTGTGGAGCGCTTTTGGCAGGCTTCGGGCCCGAGCATGTCGCCGCCTACGGTCGTATCGGGGAGAGCCTCGCCTGCCTGATTCAGATCGTCGACGACGTGCGCGACATCTACGGCAAGGACTTCAGTCCCGACCTAGCAGGTAGAAAGGTCACCTACCCTCTGGCTTGTTTTCGGCAAACGGCCAGCAGTTCGCAAAGGCTCGAGCTTTCGAAACTCCTTTCGTCCGAGCCCGTTCCACTCGCCGAGGTTCGCCGATTGCTGCACGAGAGCACAGCGATTGACCAGTGCGCCACGGACCTCGAACGAATCAGAGTGACCATTCATCGAGAGATCGCGTCGCTGGCCACGCTGGCGCCGGAGCAGCGCATCTTGCTCGGAATCGTCGACGCGGTTGCAGGCGCCATTTACGAGGTCGAGCCTCTGAGTGAAACCGCTGCTTTGTGGCAGCCGCGCGGAGGCTTTCACGATCACGTGCGTGAGGCAGCGCGCGCCTTTCATGCCGAGCTAGCGCAGGTCGGAGCACCGCCCGTGCCACGCCTCGAGCCGTGGCATCAGCCGTTTTGTCTGTTCGAGCCCGAGCTGGGCGTTATTCGCTATCCGGACGTCGAGGGTCTGCCAAGCGAGGTGTTGCCCTTCCATGCGCAGCTCTGGGGTGTGAGCGACCAGGAAGCAGCGCGCCTCTGGTGGACCATTGCGCCGACCTTGATTGCGCACGAGATGTTCCACGTGTGGCGCCACGAACTCGGGCTATTGACGGAAGACGCCTGGCACGAGGAGTACGTAGCCAATCGACTCGCCGTTGCTTTCGCGAAGAGATATCGAACCGCCGAGCTCGATTTAGTGGCAGCTTTGGCCACCCGGGTGGTCAGCGATCAGAGCGAGCTGCTCGACGAGCAGGCACACGCGACCTTGCGGCGGAGCAAGGTCGCTTCGCGGCATGAGCGCTACGGCGTGTCACTGCCCACGGCCGCAGTCATGCACTGGCAAATGGTGCACGAATTGATTGGAGAAGGCCCGGACTTGGAGGCCGAAATCGATCGATTTCTCTCCGTTCGTGACCAAGTCACAGCCGCCGAATAGCTAGTGCTCTCAACCCACCGGCGCGATGGCGTCGATGCGAGCGAGTTCTTCGGCCGAAAATTCCGGCGTATCCAGGGCACCCAGAACATCGTCGATCTGCGAGACACGGCTGGCGCCGATCAATGCGGAGGTGACCGTCAGGTTGCGCAGCGTCCAGGCGACGGCCATCTGCGCTAGCGTTTGACCGCGCTCTTGGGCCAGTTCTCCCAAGGAACGCACCTGCGCCAGAGTCTTCTCGCTTACTTGCTCGCGCTGCAGGAAGCCGTGCGACTTGGCTGCGCGCGAGTCTGCGGGGATGTCTGTCAGGTAGCGATTGGTCAGCAGACCCTGGGCGAGGGGCGAGAAGACGATGCAACCGACGCCGTTCTTTGCCAGCGTGGGCAGCAGGCGCGGCTCGATCCAGCGATTGAGGATGCTGTACGAGGGCTGGTGGATCAGGCAGGGAGTACCGAGATTTTTCAGCGCGCCCAGCGCTCGCTCGGTTTGGTCGGCGTTGTAAGAGGAAATGCCCACGTAGAGCGCCTTGCCGCTCCGCACGATCTGGTCCAGAGCGCCCATCGTCTCCTCGAGCGGCGTCTCGGGATCGGGGCGGTGGTGGTAGAAAATGTCGACGTAGTCGAGCCCGAGGCGACGGAGGCTCTGGTCCAAGCTGGCGATCAGATATTTGCGCGAGCCAAAGTCGCCGTATGGCCCAGGCCACATGCCCCAGCCAGCTTTGGTCGAGACGACCAGTTCGTCGCGGTGAGCGCGCAGTTCTTTCTTGAGCACACGCCCGAACGTCTCTTCGGCGCTGCCGGCAGGCGGGCCGTAGTTGTTGGCCAAGTCGAAATGGGTGATGCCGCGATCGAAGCTGCGCGTCAGCATGCCGACCGCCGTCTCATAGGCATCGACGCCGCCGAAATTGTGCCAGAGCCCCAGCGAGATCTTGGGCAGCTTGAGACCGCTCGTCCCGGTGCGCGCGTAGGGCATCGAGTCGTAGCGGTCGGGAGAGGCTTGGTAGGTCGTGTCGGCCATCGCGCGCGGAGCTTACACGCCTTCGTCCTCTGGTTCAGCGGCCCGAGAGGAAGCCAAAACGCTGGAAGAGCCACTCAGGCACTTCACGCACCACGCGCATGATCGGCCGCCAAAAACCGGGCACGAACACCTCCGCGCGCCCGCCATCCACGGCGCGGACGATCGCTCGGGCTACGTACCCGGGCTGCGCGAACAAGGCCGTCTTTTCGTGATCGACCGTCATGGGCGTGTCGACGGGTCCCAGCTTGATGGTCGTGACGCTCACGCCCGTGCCGTAGAGCCGACTCCGCAGTCCTTGGAGGTAGAGGCCAAGAGCGCCCTTGGCCGCGCCGTACGTGTAGTTGCGCGGTCGACCCCGCTCACCGGCCACCGAGGTGATGACGCAGAGGTTGCCGTGGCCCTTGGCTTCCAAATGGTTGGCCAGCGGCACCAGCAGAGCAACGACGCTGACGAAGTTTACCTGAATCGAACGTTCGGCTTCGGCGAACGAACGCTCGGTCTCTCGCTGAACGCTCAGCTCGCCATGCGCAATCAGCACGCGGTCGATGCCACCCAATGTCGCGAGCCAAGTTGCAACGTCGAGCGCGCTCGAATCCGACCGTGTGAAATCGGCGACGCTGGCCGTCACTTGTGCCTCGCCAAGACTCTCGAGCAGCGTCACCAACTTGGCTTCTGTGCGGCCCACCAAATGCAGACGGTCGCCGCGCTGGGCGTAGAGGCGAGCCACTTCACTGGCGATGGCCGACGTGGCGCCCACGATCAGAATGCGTTCCAAGCCTCCGAGCTATCGCTCGTTCCGGGACGTGGCAAGACCGGCGCCCCTTCAACCACCGGCCCTGCGCCCGGTCCCACTGACGTTTCGCGGGCTTTGCTTTCCCGGCACATGATATCCTTCGTCTCCGTGACCGCCTCGACTTGGACCCCTGGAAACCCCGTGCAGCTCGTGGGGCGGCGCGTCGAGGTGCGGAGCGCTATCCCCGACGACGTGCCGAGTTACG
>Ga0105048_10005476_pt1 | contig 20517 bp, 14 predicted proteins | sample MAT05_FD_78382 | JGI IMG/M metagenome (GOLD analysis project Ga0105048, IMG submission 78382) | Freshwater microbial communities from Lake Fryxell liftoff mats and glacier meltwater in Antarctica - MAT-05 | ecosystem: Environmental > Aquatic > Freshwater > Ice > Liftoff microbial mat | place...
ATACCCGGCTCGCACCGGTGCTCAAGGAGCTCGGCATCCCCACACTGACCGAGCTGGTGGCCCGCCTCAAGCGCCGCCCGTTGAGCAATGTGCACCAGCGCGTCATCGAGGCGATGACCACCAACGAGACCTCGTTCTTCCGCGACATCCATCCGTTCGACACCCTGCGCAATGACATCCTGCCCGAGATCATCAAGCGCAGGGGCGGAGCTCCGCTCAACATCTGGTGCGCGGCGGCGTCGACCGGGCAGGAGCCCTACACCATCGCGATGATCCTGCGTGAGGCCTTCCCCGATGTGGCGGCGCGAACGAAGATCCTCTGCACCGACATCAACAACCCCGTGCTCGAGCGCACCAAGCAGGGCATGTACACCCAGCTCGAGGTCAATCGCGGTCTGCCGGCGGCGCTGCTGGTCAAGTACTTCGAGCGGCGCGGCAGCGACTGGCAGGTCAAGGAGGAGCTGCGTCGCATGATCGAGATCCGCGCAATGAACTTGGCGATCCCGTGGGCCGGCGTGCCGCCGATGGACATCGTGTTCATCCGCAACGTGCTGATCTACTTCGACGTCGAGACCAAGAAAACCATCGTCGGTCGCATCCGCCGCAACATGGCGATGGACGGGTTCCTGTTCATGGGCGGCGCCGAGACGCTGCTCAACATCGACAACGATTTCGCACGTACCACCGCCGGCAAGAGCACGCTGTACAGACGCGCCGCCTGATCGCGCCACGGAGAAGACACCATGCTCGAGGTTTTATCCGAAGACATTGCATCCATCGTCGGCTCCGTGTTCGAGGCGACCTTCGGGCTCGCCGTGGAGCGGGTCGACCCCGCTGCCACGAAGACGGAGCCGATGTCGTCGTCCCTGATCGGCATCGCCGGGAGCTGGGACGGCGCGGTCATCATCGAGTGCACGCCCGCGCTCGCGGTCTCGCTGGCGGCGATCATGTTCGGGGTCACGGAGCGCGAGCTCGCGGTCGACCAACTCGAGGACACACTCGGCGAGCTCGTCAACATGATCGGCGGCAACTTCAAGGCACTGCTCGCACCGCCCTGCACGCTTTCACTGCCCACCGTCGTCGAGGGGAAGGACTACCGCGTCCGCGTGCCCGGGGCGACGATCGTCCGCGACCTCCATTTTGCGATCGAGGGCGGATTCATGCGAGTGCTGATCGCCGAGCGTGGCACCGGCGAAGGTGCGGATGCCACGAGATCGAAACCCGCGCGGCGGGCCACCAACGCGTGATGCAAGCTGCTGATCGCTGCGATCACCGTCGCAGACGACGATCGCGGCCGCCCCCTTTTCATCGCTTCGCTCCTACTTTCCGTAGCGCGCGCCGAGCATCCGACATAGCTCCTCGAGCGCGGCTTGATCCGCGTCGCTGAACGCGTCGGGCTCGTCGGAGTCGATGTCGAGCACCGCGATCGTCTCGCCGTCGGCGGCGACGATCGGTACGACGATCTCCGAGCGCGTCGTCGACGAGCACGCGATGTGATCTGCGAACGCGTGCACGTCCGCGACGCGCTGCGTCGTGCGGGTGCGCGCTGCGGCTCCGCACACGCCGCGATCGAACGGGATCCGCAAACAGCCGTGGCCGCCTTGGTACGGTCCGACGGCGAGCGTCCGCGGCGCGACGACGCGATAAAAGCCGGTCCAGTGGAAGTACGCGACGCCGTGATGCAGCGCGCATGCGACGGTCGCCATCGCCGCGACGAAGTCGTCCTCGTCGCCGAGGAGCGCGCCGATCTCCGCACCCAGCTCGCGATAGTGCGTGCGGCGTCGGTCCGCCGAGGCGGCGAGCGGCAGGGGGTCCGTCACGTGGTCTGTAGATTAGCCGCGGGGCGAGCGCCTGCGCGTTCGTTCGCGAACGCACGTCACAAGCCGCGATCCCAGCCGCCGATTGTCGCGTATCGTCGTTTTGTGATGCCCCGTCTTCGCTGCGCCCCGCACCTCGCCCTCCTCGCCGCGTCGCTGGCGCCCCAGCTCGCGCACGCCGTGCGGCGCAGCACGGGTGACGACGCGGTGCTGCGCAGCAAAGCTGGTGTGATGGTGCAGCGCGAGCGCGCCGTGCAGTGGCGCGCCGCGAGTGTCGGCACGGTCGCCCGCGAGGTCGCGGCGCTGCGTCGCGATCTCGGCCGCACGTGGATCGCATGGGACGACGTCACCGGATCGCCGCATCGCATGCTGCTCGAGGGAGTCGATGCACCGGGCGTGATGGCGTCGGCGAGCGCGGCTGCGGCGTTCGCCGAGGGCGTGCTCGCGCGCCACGTCGCGCTGCTCGCCCCCGGCAGTGCCGCGTCGGACTTCGTGCTCGTCGCGAACGATCTGTCGGCGGACATCCGCTCGGTCGGCTTCGTGCAGCACCACCGCGGCGTGCCGGTGCACGGCGGACAGATCAGCTTCCGCTTCAAGAACGATCGCCTCGTCGTGGTCGCCAACGATGCGCTGCCGAACGTCGCCGTCGATCTGCGACCGGCCGATCCCGTCGCCGCGACGAGTCGTGCGCGTGCGTGGATCACCGCCGACATCGCCGGCAAGTCGCACGTGGCCTCCGCGAGGGGCGGCACGATCATCTTGCCGATCTTCGAGCGCGGCGCGGTCGCGTACCGCGAGGTCGTGCGCGTCGACGTCGAGGTCGAGGCGCCCGCAAGCAAGTGGGCGATCTACGTCGACACCCGCACCGGCGAGCCGATCGCGAGACGCCAGGAGCTCCTGCACGAGATCGCCGGTGTGGTCTATCGCGTCCCCGTGCGTTCGCCCCAGGATCCGCGTGCGGATTTCGCCGCGCCGTTCGTCGATGTCGTCGTCGACGGCGCCGGCACGACGACCGATGGCGGCGGCGTGTTCGAGTTCGCGGGGCCTGGCCAGAGCCTCAACTCGCCGGTCGGTCCGTTCGTCCAGGTGTTCAACGCGAGTGGCGATCTCGCGACGCAGTCGTTCACGGCGCAGCCGGGCAGCGGCGCGGTGTGGAACCCCGAGGGCGACGAAGTCGTCGACGCGCAGCTCAACGCGTTCATCCACACCTCGCGCGTCAAATCCCACGTGCGCGCGATCGACCCGAGCCTCGCGTGGCTCGACTCGCAGATCGCCGTCACCGTCAACATCGACGACGAGTGCAACGCGTTCTCGGACGGCGACTCGATCAACTTCTATCGCGCGAGCGACAATTGCGAGAACACCGGGCTGCTCGCCGATGTGGTGCACCACGAATTCGGCCACTCGGTGCACCACCAGTCGCTCATCGACGGCGTCGGCTTCTTCGACACCGCGCTGTCGGAAGGCATTTCCGACTACCTGTCGATGACGCTCGCCGACGACTCGGGGGTCGCGCGCGGCTTCTTCTTCGACGACACGCCGCTGCGCGAGCTCGATCCACCCGACTACGAGTATCGCTGGCCCGAAGACAACGGCGCGGTGCACGACGCGGGTCGCATCATCGGCGGCGCGCTGTGGGACCTGAGAAAGCTGCTCGTTGCGAAGTACGGTCCCGCGGGTGTCACCGTCACCGATCGCATCTGGTACGAGTCGACGCGACGCGCGGTCGACATCCCGTCGATGTACGTCGAGGCGCTCGTCGTCGACGACGACGACGGCAACCTCGCGAACGGTACGCCGAACGCGTGCGAGATCAACGCGGCGTACGGTCCGCATGGGCTCTTCACTGCGGGCGAGAACGCGGAGATCGTCACGGCCACGAACGAGGCCGACGGCGTACGCGTCGATCTGCAGGTCGCGCTGCCGAGCTTTCCGGGCTGTCCGATCGATGCCAGCCCGGACATCCTCTGGCGCCCGCGCGAAGCGCCCGAGAACGAGAACGGCCGGTCGATGGAGGGTGGCGGCGGCGCGTGGACGGCGAAGATTCCCGCCCCCGCGGAAGGCACGGTCCTGCAGTACCAGGTCGAGGTGAACTACTCGAGCGGCGCCGAGCGATCGCTGCCCGACAACTTCGCCGACCCTTGGTACGAGACGTACTGGGGATCGGTCATCCCGCTCTACTGCACCGGCTTCGGGGATGGTGCACCGGATTGGTCGACGGTCGGCGACTGGGACGTCGACGTGCCGCAGGGCAACTCGGGCAATCGCGATCCGTCGGCGTCCCACGATGCCGACGGCGTCGTGCTAGGCAACGTGCTGTCGAGCGACGGCCTGTACTTCCCCGGCAGCGATCTCGTCGCGCATGCGCCTTCGATCGCGACCAGCGGCTACTCGAACGTGCGCCTGCAGTATCGTCGCTGGCTCACTGTCGAGGACGGCTTCTTCGATCGTGCGGAGATCGTGGCGGACGGCTCGCGCGTCTGGGCGAACTACGCGTCGGAGGTCGACCTCGTCGCGACGGCGCACCACGTCGATCGCGAGTGGCGGTTCCACGACATCGATCTCTCGCAGTTCGTGTCGGATGGCTTCGTGCAGCTCGACTTCGGGCTCGTGTCGGACGGGGGGCTCGAGTTCGGCGGGTGGAACATCGACGAGTTCTGCGTCGTTGCGGCCGGCGTGCCGACGACCTGCGGCAACGGATTGCTCGACGTCGGCGAGAGCTGCGACGACGGCAACGTCGCGGCGGGCGACGGCTGCGATCCGGCGTGCCTCGTCGAGCCCGGCGGATCGACGACGCCGAGCACCGGCGGCAACGACACGGGCGACGAAGATCCGACCGACGACAGCAGCAGCAGCGGTGACGACGGCGGGCTCGAGGAGAGCGGGCTGCTCGGCCGCGGCTGTCGCTGCGATGCGAACGGTCGCACGGGTCGGGCAGGGTGGTTCGTGCTGCTCGCCGGCGCGATCACGTTGCGGCGCCGCCGACGATCGTGACCAGTCTGCCCTGAGCGCCGCCGCGACGGCGTGCAGAACCGAGCGTTTCCGCTACGCGTCGCGCGGCGGGATCGTCTTCAGATGCAGGGTCGAGCTACCGCGATCGTCATGGCATGAATCACCGATGTGCTAGAAGCCCAATCGATGCCTTCGCACGCGCGTCGCTGGTCGATGCTGATTCAGGACCGTTGGGCGACGGCGCTGGGCTGCGCACCGTCGTCGCGCGCCGGTGTCGTCGCCGCGATGATGCGTGTCACCCCAAGCGAACGCGCGGCCTACTGGCTGCAGCTCGCGCTGTCGGTCGGAATCGCGACGATGGGACTCGTGCTCGACAGCGGTGCGGTCGTGATCGCGGCGATGCTCGTTGCGCCGCTCATGACCCCCATCGTCAACCTCGGCATGGGCTTGGCGATCGGGTCCCCCCTACTCGTGCTGCGCTCGGGAGCGCGCGTGCTCGTCAGCGTGATGATCGCGGTCGCGGCCTCGGCGATCCTGGTGCGGTCGCTGCCGTTTCAGGCGATCACGGCCGAGATCTCCGCCCGTACGACGCCGACGGCGCTCGATCTCGCGACTGCAGGCTTCTGCGCGCTGGCGGGTGTGTACGCAGCGATGCGCCCGGGCTCCGACGTCGCGTCCACAGCGGCGGGTACCTCGATCGGGATCTCGTTGGTTCCGCCGCTGTGCGTGTGCGGCTACGGCCTCGGTGCCTTGGATCTGCGCACGGCGAGCGGTGCCGCGCTGTTGTTCGTCACGAACCTCGTGGCGATCGTCTTCGTCGGAACCATCGCGTTCATGATCTTCGGCTTCAACCGCGTCGACGTCCGCGCGATCGAGCGTGAGCTGCCCGAAGGCGAAGGCGGGAGCTCGCTCGCCGCACGACTCGCGCGGCGCCTGTCGAGGACCTCGACGTCAACGGGCTCGATTGCGTTGCGGCTCGCGATGCCGGTCATCTTGCTCGCTGTGGTGTTCTTGCCGCTGCGGACGGCGCTCGACGAAGTCGCGTGGGAGATACGGGTTCGCAGTCGGACCGAGCGCGTGCTCGCGTCGATCGAAGGCGACGTTCTCGAGTCCCGCGTCCGCATCGATCGACGCGCCGTCGATCTCGCCGTCGTGCTCATCGGCACCACCGCCGAGGCGCAGGCTCTCCACGAGCGTCTCGAGCGCGAGGTCACCGAGATCGCCGGCTCGCCACCGCGGCTCGCCATCTATGCGGTGCCGGACGCCGCCGCATTCGCGGGTCTCGAGGACGCGCTACGCCGCCTGCCCGCGCCGGTACCTGTGCAGCCGGTCGTCGTGCCTCCGCCTGCGCCGCTGCCCCAGCCCGACGGCGAACGACTGACCGACGCGCTCTCCTCGATCGCTGACGCAGTCGAGACGCGGTGGCCCGAAGAAGTGCTCGGCCCGGTGCTCACGCTGCGGGTGCGCACGCTGACCGACGACCGCTCTGCGGTCGCGATCGTGCACCACGGTCCTGTGCTCGATCCGGCGACGCAGGCGCTGCTGCAGACCATCCTCGCCGAAGATCTCGAGCGCGCGGTGGTCGTCGAGGACGAGGCGATTCCGGCGACGCCGCTCGTGCCGCAGGCCGGCTTGGAGGCGTTCGCTGTCGAGATCGGCGCGTCGATCGAGCGGGCCCGTGCGATCGAAGATCTGTGGCTGTGTGTCGACACAGTACCCGAGCCCCCGTCGCCGCGTCGCGGCGCGCGACGAGCCACGCCTGACCTCGGTCGCGAGCTGGTGATGGCGGCGATCGCCGACTTCCCGCGCTTGCAGACGCGCGAGGCGGAGAGCTGGCGCGTGCGCTTCGCTCGCGGCGGATGTGAAGATGCCGCGGTCGCGCCGTAGCGACGCGAGCTCCGCGCTGGCCTTCACCCGACCGCCGCACCTGTCGCAGAGCAACAGTCAGTTCACTGGTGGCATCAGCGACGCGGGCGTCGAGGCGCGCTCAGCCACAGACGCCGCAGCCGAAGATGTCGACCTCGGCGGCGCAGGTCTCGCTCCAGAAGTCGATGCAGCACACCTCGTCCTGCGAGCACACGCACTCGGTCACGGCAGGGTCGCTGCAGCCGGGGCCGTCGTGCGAGACGCAGCAGTCGCCGAGGTCGGAACCGGTCTCGACGCCCGTGTCGACGACACCCGTATCGAAGCCACCCGTGTCGAGGTCGCCGGTGTCGAAGCCACCCGTGTCGAGCGTGTCGGGGCCGCTCGCCGAATTCGTGTCCGTGTCGGGATCGATCGAGGCGCTGCCGACGTCGTCGGGCACGCCGCCGTAGTACCCGCACACCGCCGGACGCGGCTGGATGCACTCGCCGTCCTCGCAGACAAATGGCAGCCCGCAGAAGCCGGCAGGGCACTCCTCACCGAGCGTCGGCGGATTGGCGCACACGAACGGCGACTCCGACGTCTCGCAGTACAGGCCCTCGGCGCACGCGCCGTCCGGACACTCGTCGCCGAGCCCCGGCAACGCGGCGCACACCGGATCGCCGACCTCGGACATGTCGCACAACAGATCCTCGGCGCACAGAAAGCCGAAGTCGGACTCGACACACGGCGATCCTGCCCCCGGCAACGCCGCACACACCGGGAACAGCGGCGTGGTCTCGCCATCGCACCACGCACCTTCGACGCAGCCGTACTCGATCGCACATGCCTGGCCGACATTCGGCAGATCGGGCTCGGCGCAGGGATTCACGCAGACGCCCTCGCTGCACGCGAGCCCTTGCTTGCAGTTGTCGTAGCCGTTGATGCTCGTGCACGTCCCGCCCGTGCCCATCGGCCCGTGCCACAGCTTGCACGGCGTCTTGCACTCCGCGTCGGGATCCGGGACCAGCACACCGCAGCCCAGCGAGCCGACCGCGTCGATCTCCCGCTGCGCGCAGACACCATCGAAGCTCAGACCCTCGACACCATTGAACTCCGCCAGTGACGAGGCACCGACGCCGAGCTGCGCGAGGCAGTGATCGAGCAGCGCACCGTTCGGGTAGTCGCAGTTGCACGCGAGCACGGCGTCGCAGACCGCGGCGGGCCACGACTCGGCGAACTGGCCGGTGTCGATGCCCTCGTCCTTGCAGGCGACCAGGCCGAGCGATACACCGAGCACCGCGAGGAGGCGGGGAGCAACGTCGAAGAGCTTCATGCGCGAGGCATAGCGGATCTGCCGGCGAGTCGCGGTGCGGGGATAATGCAAACGCGATTCTCGAGGCGTGCGTTCACGGCCGGCAGAATCCATCCCAGCGGCCGCAACTGCGGGCGATCGGTGGCGTCACCCTCTCCAAGTCAGTCGCGCAGCCACGGCTTCAGGATCAGGCGCACGCACCGCGGCCCGCCGCGGCGCCCGGACGTGATGGCGAGATCCGCCCCGCGCGATCGCCCGAGGCGATGGTGTGGACCATCGCGACCCCGGCGACGCCGAGCGCAACTGGTCGCTCGTCAAGGCGTTCATCGACGGCCCAGGGGTCGGATGGATCTTCCTCAACCGCACCCAGCAAGATTGGTTGCGCACCGCCGCGGTTGCCGATGTCGGCGCGGCCGCGGCCCTTCGCTACTGCCTTCGGCGCCGGCGAAGCGTCGCTGAGACAACATCGTGTGGGCGGGTCGCGCGGCTCCCAGCCGGAGTGCGTCCCCGCCGAGTGCGAGTCAGGCCGTGGCGCGGCGAACCGGCGAAGCGGTCGACGACGGGGCTTGCCGTGGCCGCGCCGCCGCGACCAGGATCAGCAGCCACGCCCACGGAGCGGCCCCATGCGTGCGGTTTCCACCGACGCTGCAGCCACCGTCGTCGTCGTCCTGCCCAGCGTCCGTGTCGACCGGCTCGCCGCCGCCGCTGTCATCGGTGCCCGCGGTGTCCGTGTCGACGGGATCGACCTCGTCGATCGTGTCGTCACAGTCGTCGTCCACGCCGTTGTCGCTCTCGGGGGCGCCGGGATACACCGCGGGATCGTCGGGCTTGCAGTCGCCGCGCTCGGGCGTGTAGCCCGCCACGTTGTTGCACGCGTACTCGGGCATGGCGAGGTCGCTGGCATAGCCGTCGCCATCCGTGTCGAGGTAGTAGATGCCCGGCTCGAGGCCCTCGTCGGCGTTGCCGTCACAGTCGTCGTCGACCGCATTGCAGCGCTCCTCGGCGTCGGGGTTGATCATGGCGTCCGCATCGTCACAATCGCCTGCCTGCGCGACCAGGCCGACGATCGGCTCGCACGAGAGCTCGGCGCTGGCGATGTCGCCGAACCCGTCGCCGTCGTCGTCGGCGTAGTAGTCGATCCCCGTGCAACCATGCGCGATGCTGGCGCCCTTGGTCGCGTGGTGATCGTCCGCGGAGTCGCCGTTGGTGTTGCCGGTGATCGACCAGACCGTGAAATCCGTGACGCCGATCTCTGCGGGGGCCGTCCACTCGAACTGGAACTGGGCGCGGCCCTGCGCGTCGAGATCGCGCGGCTGCGCGTGCAGGACCGCCGTGAGCACCCCATCCATCGCATAGCGCGTCGCGGCCGGCTCGAGCAGGCCGAATCCACCGCGCTCGCTGGTCAGGTACACGCCCGTGCGCAGGGCCTGGGCCCAGACCGCCTCGAGCGCGATGGTGACGACGACGGTCTCGCCGAGTGCCGGGGCGCCGTTGTCGAAGGTGACGTCGATGCGCGGGCCTTCGCTGTTCTCGTAGTGGCAGTTCGCGCAGGCCTGGGGCTCGCCCGTCGGTCGAGCCGCGGCGGTCGAGCCCACGGTCGCGAGGAGCAGCGCGGCGGGCAGGACAGCGAGGCGGGTCCACGCGTGGGACGGCATTGCACGAGAGTTTTGGGGACCGGAGCACGAATGTCCAACGGTTCATCGCGTTGGATGCGGCACATTGTCGGTTGCACCGCTGCGACAGCGTGTTCTTCGTCGTCGATTCGAGAATATCTTCCTTGTGAATCGATATTCTCTACTCGACATGGCCTGCGGTGCACTGGTCGACCCGCCGACCGGGAGCGGGCACTGGTTCGATGGTGACGCACGCAGACTCGTACCGCCCATGCGTGAGACGTCGCGGCGCTGGTCGCCTACGCGCTGACGGGGCGGATATGATGCGGTCGGCGCTGGCGATGTCGAACGATGCGAGCAAGGCGGAGGCGACCGAAGAGCAGACCCTCGCCGGGACGCAGGCGACACTCGGTCCGGACGCCGCGGCGCACGCCGTGCTCCCGCGGGGCCAGAGCGTCGGCCGCTACCTGATCCTCGCCGAGCTCGGGCGCGGCACGATGGGCGCGGTCTACGACGCCTACGACACGGATCTCGACCGGCGGGTCGCGCTGAAGTTGATCGCCGAGCCGCTCGGCGCCGGAGATGCCCAGCGCCAGCGGCTGCTCGGCGAGGCCCAGCTGATGGCGAAGATCTCTCACCCCAACGTCGTGAGCGTCTTCGACGTCGGCGTGTGGCGGGACCGCCTGTACGTCGCCATGGAACTGGTCGAGAGCAGCACGCTCGATCAGTGGTGCGCGGCACCAGGTCGGCGCCCGACCGAGGTCCTCGATGCGTTCGCGGCCGCGGGCGTGGGCCTCGCGGCCGTCCACGACGCCGGCGTCGTCCATCGCGACTTCAAGCCGAGCAACGTGCTGGTCAGCGCTGACGGTCGCGTGCGCGTCGCCGACTTCGGGATCGCCCAGCGCGAGGCCGCGGTCCCCTCGACGGCGACCAGTGCCGACGCCCCGGACGCGTCGCGGGGCGTCGGCACGCCAGCGTACATGTCCCCCGAGCAATGGGCCCGTGTCCCAGTGGACGCGCGCAGCGACCAGTTCTCCTATTGCGTCGCGCTGTTCGACGCGCTGTTCGGCAAGCGACCGTTCGCCGGCAAGAACGCCCTCGAGCTCGCGGCCGCGGCGTCGCTGGGCCGCATCGTCGAGCACGACATCCGACGCGTGGATGCCCGCGTTCGTGCGGTGGTCGTGCGCGGCCTGGAGGTTGCGCCCGGCGACCGTCACCCGTCGATGCACGCGCTGGTCGAGGCGCTCCGTGCGGCGAGACGCCCGCGGCCGATCGCCCGCCTCGCGGTGCTCGCCGCGTTCATCGTCGCTGGTTCGGGCGCTTGGCTTGCCCTGCGCTCGCCGCCCGCGGACGCTTGCAGCGCGTCGGAGCAGCTCGCCGGGCGGTGGAACGGGTCGGTGCAGCGGGCGCTCCGGGTGGACGACGCCGAGGTCACGCCGAGCTACGCCGACGGCCAACGCGAGGCCCTCATCGCGGGGCTCGATCGATACGCCCAGCGATGGGACGAGCTGCGCGCCGAGCTGTGCCAGGCCACCGCCGCGGCCCCGGCCGACGCGCTCCTGCGGTTGCGCCGCTCGTGCATCGAGGATCGCTTCACCGCGCTGTCGGGCACGATCGCCGCGCTGCGCGACCGACCGATCGATCCGACGCGGGTCGATTCGGTCCTGGGCCTGCTGCCCGAGCTCGAGGCATGCAACGAGGGCACCGCGAACTGGGAGCCCGTGCCCAGCGATCCCGAGCAGGCCCGCGCGGTCGCGGCGCTACGTGAGCGCCTGCTTGCCGTGCGGATCGAACGACGCGCGGGTCGCTCGGGCGGCGACGTCGAAGCCATGGTGGCGATCGTCGCGGACGCCGAGGCCATCGGCTTCCCGGATCTCGTGGCCCGGGCGAATATCGAGCTCGCCGCGCACCACAGCGAGCTCGGTCGCTGGGCCGACGAGGACGCGGCGGTCCAGCGCGCCCTGGTCGTGGCCGCCGAGGGTGGCGACGACGCGTTGATGGCCAGCGCGATCAACCGCCTGTTGATGAGCGACTCGACGTCACGCATGGGCGCCGACGAGCTGCGACGATGGGCGGCAGTGGGCGACGCGGTCGCGCGGCGGGCCGAGCTGCACACGGGGATCCACGGCGACCTGCACAACAACCTCGGCCTCGCCCTGCGATCGATCGGCGAGCTCGACGGGGCCTTGGTCGCCTGTCACGACGCCGAGGCTGCTTACGCCGCGGTCGACGGCCCCAACGGGATCCTGGCCACGCGCGCGCGCCTCAATTGTGCCGGGACGCTGGTGCTGGCGGGCCGGCACCAAGAGGCTCGCGACGAGGCCGAGCGCGTGCTCGCGCGCATGGACGAGCTGCAGAGCTCGACCTCCCCCGAGAACATCTCCGCGGTCGAGCACCTCGCAGCAGCGCGCCTGTACACCGGCGATCGCCGGGGCTCGGTCGCGATGATGGAGGAGGCGGTGCGACGGCGGATGCTGGTGTCGGGGCCGCGGGGCCGCCGCATCGCCAAGGCGCTGGTGAACGTCGCGCTCGCGCGCGCGGTGATCGGCGATGTCGACGGCGCGCGTGGGGCTGCGGATCAGGCCCGCGCGATCTTCCCCGGCGATGCCGCCGGGCCCGCCCAGGCGGAGGTCGTCATCGCGGCGCAGGGTCGTGACCCTTCCGAGCTGCGGCGGGCCCTGGAGGTCGCTCGCGCGCTCCCCGTCGCCCGGGCCAAGCAGGAGGAGTTCATGACGTACCTCGACGCGTCCAACGCCGTCGTCATCGGGCAGCCGCAGCGGGCCATGGCGCTGCTCGAGCCGATCTGCGGCACGGGCGAGGTCGTACCACCGCTGACGCCGACGGCCTGCTGCGGCGCCGCGCTGATCGCCGCGGTCATGGCCGACGACCGCGACGCGACGGCGCTGTGGTCGTCGCGCCTCGGGCAGAGCGTACCCACCGACGTCGAGGACCGACTCATCTACGACGTCGCCAGCGCCGCGGCAGGGCGACTGTCCGATCCCCCCGCGATCGAAGATCTACGCGCACGGATCGAGGCGCTCGTCGCCGCCACGCACCGCGACCACCCGTCGGCCCAGCTGCTGACCGCCGCAATCGATCGACTCGCCGGCGGGACCGCGGCGAACGCCGGGTCGGGCACGCCACGGCCCCGCAGATAGGTCGGACGAAGGGCTCGCCACTCGATCCCCGCGAAGGCGCCCAAGGGTCGCAGCGCGGCGAGGTAGCACTCGGCGAGCGTCTTGTTCTCGGCCGGAGTTGAACGCGGCAGTCGGGATCGTCCGCCGTCATGGGTCGCGATCCTGCCCGGCACACCCGGCCGGTGACAATCGCGACGGCGTGTCACCACCCGTTCGTACCCGGACCACCTTTGAACGGCCCGACCATGTGGCGTGTGATCCATCCCCCGTAGAAACCGCCCGGCTGGGGGTCGGCCCGCTCGCCGCCGACGAGGCACGCGTCCATCGCCGCGCAGTAGAACGCGACGTGGTCGGCGAGCGCCGCGAAGTCGTCGAAGGGATCGGGGTAGCTCCACGCCGCGCGGGCGGCCACGCGGTCGCCGACGCGCACCGTCCAGTAGCGCGCGATGCCCTTCCACTCGCACATCGAGCTGCCGGCCGCGCGCTCGAGCCGATCCCACGCGATGTCGCCCGGCGGCACGTAGTACGTCGGCGGATGCGAGGTCTCGAGCAGGCGCAGGGCCGCGTCGCTGCGCGCAATGACCTCGCCGCCGAACACCACGCGGATCGGGTGGACGCACGGCTCGACCCGCGGCGGCCGCGGGAAGCTCCACACCGATTCCTGACCGGGGCCGGGGGTCTCGATCACGTCGGGACGCGGGTGGCCAGATGCGGACCACTGGGCGCGCGCGCGGAGGATCTCGTCACTGGGCACGGCCACGCGGGGTTCCTAGCACGGAGGCGCGCGTCGACCAGGGCGCGTGCGTCGACACGCCGTGGGCCAAGGCGACACACACATACGGGAGGGCGCACGATCGATCCTTCGGACGTCGACGCGATCTCGGTGCCGAACTTGTCGGCGGCACGTCGTTTCCCGAAGGCCGGGCACGACGATCGCGCTCGACATTCCGCTGCATCGCGTCGAGAGCATTCGCAAGCTGTGCCCCGAGTCGCTCGCTCGCTCGCCTCGCGAAGGATGCGTGCACGACCGCCGAGGACTTCGCGAAGAAGATGTATCTGCGGCTGCCGGAGTTCCTCGAGGTGCGACGCAAGTACGATCCGTACAGCCGGATCGACTCGGCGCAGCGCCGCAGCCGATCGATGCGCAGGCGTGGGCTGTCCGACGATCTGCAGCCGCTCGCGACCGGCGTGATCGGTCGCGAGGTGTTCGAGGTCGCATTCCCGGAGACGGTCTGCGATCTCGGGCTCGGCACGACCGCGCAGTGCGAGTTCTAGTCGTCGGCTTCGAGGCATCACCACCGCCGTTGCCTTGGCAGCACAGCGTGCGGACTCACTCCGTCCTAACGCTCGTACGTGTACCGTTTCGGGGCAGTGACGCGCTCACTGGGGCGTAACGCTCCCTCCTGGTGCGTTCGCCCCGGGTGAGCTCCTCGCTCGCGCACTTCGCTCGCCTCGGTGAACGCTACGCTCTCGGCGAGCGGCCGAGGATCGTCTGATCACAGACAGACGCGGTAGCCCGCGATCTCGTCGGAGCCCCGGAAGCTCGCGATGCCCTCGAAGCAGGCGTCCGAGGCGCCGTAGCCCTCGAACGCGATCTCCGTGCCCTCGGCGTCGGCGATCACGAAGCTGAGGTAGTGGGGGTCACTCTCGGTCTTGCCCTCCGGGACCTGCGTCCACAGGCCGCCGTAGTCGGGCCGCTCGGGCAGCAATAGCTCGCCCGTGCCGAGGAAGCCGAGGTCGAACTCGGCGAGCGTCTGTGAGCCATCGATGCACTCGAAGAACGACCCGAGATTGGTGTCGCTGCAGTGCTCGACGCTCGCGCGCCCCCCGCCGTCGAGATCGACCGCGTAGTCGAGGAGCACGGCCGAGTGGGTCGCGACGTTGTTGGTGAGCAGGGTCTCGGCCGACGTCGTCGCCACCGAAGCGGTGATGCCGAGGATGTCGTCGGTCTGCGGGAGCGCGACGTCGAAGCCAATCGTGACCACCCCATTGGGCTTCAGTCGGCCCAGGCGGCACTCCAGCTGGGTGCCGCGCACGCGGCAGCGCGGGTCGATGGTGCCGAGGTCGCCCAGGATCCGCGGGCCGGTGTGGGCGTCGTACTCCGGGAGCAGCACCGTGAGCACCACGCCCATCGCCCGCGAGTTGCCGACGTTCGAGACCACCACCGCATAGTGGATGTCGTCGTAGACGTAGGCCGGCTTGGGGTTTGCGATCGCGACGCGGACGTCCGAGGCCGCTTGCGCGGTGGTGGCGGCGAGAAAAGTGGCGAGACCGAGGATGGTGGCGCGGACAATCATGGTGAACCTCCGGATCGGGGGGGCAGGGGTTGCGCGCCGTTCGATTCGGCGCGGCGGTGTGCCCCGTCCTTCGGCCGGACGACTGCAGTCCTGAGGGGTTCGCGACGGAGGGGTCCGCGGCCGCAGCGCCCGGGGCTGGGCTCCTTGGCGCCGGCGGGCGGACTAGCTAGGCGGACAAAGGGCTCGCCACTCGTCCGAGCTCGATCAACTGCTCACGCATGGTCGCGAGTCGCGGTGTCGCTACGCGCCGTCGTGGAGCTCGACGGCGCGGGGGCCAGCGCGAGTACGAGTAGCAGTCCAGATGTCATTGGAACGCGAACCCTTCGAAGGTGAGCAGCGCACTCGTGGGGTCGGTGGGGTCTTGGACGACTACGCACAAATCCGGGAGGTAGTCGATTACGAACAACGACAGTCCGTCGGTCGTGATGATCGTGTAGGGGGGGTAGCCGGTGATGCGTGCTCAGAGGTCGTCGGACGCACGCATCGCGTCCCGCTCGATCGGAAGCATTACCACGTGCGACATCGTGCGGCCGACGAACTTCCGCGGGAACCTCCACTGTGTCGCCGCACTGCGGACGCAGGCGACGACGTCGAGCGGCATGTCCGGCCCGTCGATCCGCACTGCGGCCGGATTGGAACCCTCGGCGAAGTCGATCTCGAAGCGCAGCACACCCGCCACCGTCGCGGCGGGGTCGCACGCGTGGACCCCCTCGGGCACGTGCGCGAGCATGACGCTCTCGAACATCTGCTCGCGCCACGCCTCGTCGTCGAGGCCGCCGGACGGCTGCCCGAGCCGCACGAGGTCGTCGGCCACGTCGACGTCGCCGCGCGCGAGGCGGCTCGCGAGCGCGCGGAGCCACGGCAGGTCACGCACGGCGATGAGGCGGCGAGGTATCGCGCGCGACGACCCAACGGGTCGAGGCTAGCTCAGCTTCGATTGCGCGTCCGCACATCCAAGGCGATGATCGTCGCGACCATGCCCGTCCGCGACATCGCGCCGTTGACCCCCGCACATCGCCACGCTCAGACCCCGCCGATGGGCGACGACCCGCCGATGTACTACGAGTGGTGGTACTTCGAGGTCGAGTTCCTCGACAACCTCGGCCGTCCGTTCCGCATCATCACGAGCTTCCACTACCCGCACGCGTTCGACTCGCGTCGCGTGACCGCGCACGAGAAATTCCGCAACCACGCCACCAAGTACGGCGACGACCCGCGTCACTACGCCGGACTCGCGACATACGTCGTCGACATGGAGCGCTCCGAGAACGTGGCGCTGTTCATCTCGCGGTTCCGCCGCAACGACATCCAAAACCAAGTCTCGTTGTCGCGCACCGGCGCCGTCGATCTGCGATTCGGTGCGTCGTCGTTCCGCGAGATTTCTGCCGGCAAGTACCAGCTCACCCTCGACCAAACCGGACGGCAGCAGACGGCTGGCCGCCTGCCGCTCCACATCCGCCTCGTCGCGACGTTCGAGCAGAACACGCCCGGCTTCGAACCTCCGGGCGGCGTGCTCCTCTCGGCCGCCGGAAAGCAGCATCACTGGGCGTGCGTCATGCCGAACCCGGTGGTGCGCATCGACGGCGTGGTCGTCCGCCGCAAGAGCCGTCGCGAGTGGCAGTCGATCTGCGAAGCGGACGAGAACGTCGGGACGCTCGGCGGTTACCACGACCACCAGTGGGGCGACGACCTGTTCTGGGAGCAGATGACGCGGTGGAGCTGGGGCCGGGTCCCGCTCACGAGCAGCAGCGCGAGCGCAAAGGTCGTCTTCTTCGACGTCGTCCCCGCCCATGGCGCCGCGCAGCCGGATCCCGTCTTGGTGCACGTGCCGGCGGGTGCCGTGATGCCGCAGGCGATGACGCCGGTCGCTGGGCACGCGCCGTTCGTCGTCAGCAAGATCTGGGACCGCATCGACCTGCGCGATGGCTGCAAGTTGGCGACGCGAGGCAAGCGCATCGAGTACCCGCGCACGCTGATGATCTGTGCCCGCGACGCTGGCGGGGCCCTTCGCCGCTTCGATCTGCATCACTCGAACGCTGACAACGTCGACGTCTGGCCGTTCTACTTGCGGTTCGTACCCGAGGTGAGCGTCGGGCAAACGCGGGTCGCCGCGATCAGCGAGTTCATGCGCGCGGATCGGCTGAATGATCCACCGACGCTGCGCGCGCTGACGGCGTCGAACTTGATCACGACGATTGCGACGTGAAGGTTGCCCTGGCGATCGTCGGCAGACGGCAGACGGTCAGCACCAGATCACTCGCGACGGGTGCCAGCCTCATCGTCATCATGCGGCGCTGCGTCGTGGCTCTGCTCGCTTGTGCCTGTGCGCCCGCCGGGCCCGGGACTGCCTCCGCCGCCGTCCAAACCACTTCGGACCCGGGTCCACCCGCCTCCTGCGCCCTCTGGAACCATCTTGGACCCGGATCGATCCGGCCCGGCGATGGTTCCTGGGGAACTTGATGGGTCCAACACCTACACGGGCTTGACGATGTCCACAGGCGTAACTTCGCCGGCCCCGGCGTCGGGCCCCGCCGTCGCTGCGCGACGATCGGCCTTTTTCTCCGCCAGTTGCGTGCTGGACTCTTCGCCGGTTCCTGTCGCTTTTGCGGCGAGCAGTTGCGCGTGCCGCACGACGACAGCACCTGGCCGGACGTCGAGTAGCGCGGGATCAGCACCGCGACGGCGGCGTGCGCTGCGAGATCGCGTCGCGGATTCCGGAGGCGCCTCAGATGCTGCAGCGGGTGTATCGGCGGCAGCAGATCGGTGGCAGCCGCGTCTCGGAGGCCGACAGCGAAGGCGTGCGCCTCATCCAGAAGTGGTTGGGAGCCGGCGTGCTGGAGGACGGAGCTCGAACGACGAGCGAGGTCGGGACCGGACAGGGCGGGAGCATCAGCTCGGCATGGGGCTCCTGCGGGGCGGGTCAATCGCCTCTGAGCCACGACGGGGCATCGCCGATCACGGCGGGCGAGAGAAAAAACCGGCTTGCGAACGGGTCGAGCGCGTCGTCACCACATGCAGACGAGCTCGCCGAAGATCGACCGGCACACGCGGCCGCCACTGCAGTCGTCGTCGACCTCGCAGCCGATCGCACACACTTCGACGGCAACAACGGGCGCCAGACAGACCTGCCCGATGCCGCACGAACCGTCCTGGCAGGGAGGCATGCAGGTGCCGACTGGCATGCGCTCGGTGCTCACGCACGAGTCGCCGTCTGCGCACAGCGTGGGATCGGTGCAGCCCGAGAAGGGCTCGCAGTCCTGCCCACAGCCGCTGCACTCGAGCAGACTCGTGGCGCAGTCAGGCGTGCACACCAGCGGGCCGTCGCCGGCGCCATAGTCGGCACAGCTCATCGCCTGCGGCGCGTCGCCGTCGCAGGACTCGACGCCGTCGTTGATGATCCCGTCGCCACAGATCGCGAGGTTGCACAGGCTCGAACACCCGTCGCTGTCCACGGCGTTGGCATCGTCGCACTCCTCACCAGCGTCGATGATCCCGTCGCCACAGTCGCTCGGCGACGACGTCGTGGTCGTCGTGGTCGTCGTGGATGTCGTCGTATCGGTGGTGGTCGCCGTCGCGTCGGTCACGGTCGCGTCGGTCGCGTCGGTCACGGTCGCGTCGGTCGTCGCCGTCGCGGTGACGTCGCCCTGGGTGGTCGCCGGTGCCGACGTCGTGTCGCTACCGCCGTCGGTGCCGGCCATCTCGGGTACGCAGCCACCGGCCAGGCCAGCGCCGACATGTTCACCGTACCGCTGACCCGAGGCACAGCCATCGTCGGGGAAACTGCACCAACCGTCGGACTGGCAAACGCCGGTATCAGCACCACCGCCGACGCAGTCTTGGGCTTGCTCGCACTCGAACGAGCCGAGCCCGCACGCGACCGACCCGCGGGCCGCGAGCACGGCGAGAGCGAACGGCACCAGGCGCAAGCGCCACACCACGCCACGGTACCACCGCGAACCCGGACCTGTCGCACGTCTAGCGAGACGGTGCGCGAGCGCTTCCGTGTCGATGCCCGAGTCGACGCGCTCGATCCAAGCGAGAGCAGCCAGATTGCCGCCCGCCTGCGGATGTCGCCGAGCCAGCGGCTCCGCTATCTCCTCGACATGCTCGCCTTCGAGGCCCTCGCTCGCAGGGCGAGACGCATGGAACATGGATGACCAACTGGGACACCGACGGCTTCGACGTCGCGGGCATCACGACCGCCGAGCTCGCCTTGCCTGCCTCCGGCCGCGGTGCCACAGTGCGCCGCGATGAAGCTGTACCTGCTCCCAGGCTGCCCGTTCGCCCACCGCGCCACCTTCGTGCTGCGCGAAAAGGGCGTCGACTTCGAGCCGGTGTTCTTCGACTCGAAGGCGCGGCCCGCCGAGCTCGCCGCCGCAGGGCCGAACGCGAAGTCGCCGACGCTGTTCGACGGCGACGACGTGATCTGGGACTCGCAGATCGTGCTCGAGTACCTCGAGGATCGCTTCCCCACGCCGGCGCTCATGCCCGCCGATGCACAGGGGCGCGCGACGACGCGGATGCTCGCCGCGACCGCAGAGAAGGAGCTCGGCCCGAAGCAAGGCATCCTCGTGCAGGAGCTCATCATCAAGCCGCAGGAGCATCGCGACGCGGCGAAGGTCGACGCCGCCAAGCGTGAGCTGCTCGCGCTTTTGCCGGCCTGGAACGCGCGCCTCCAGCCCGGGCCGTTCCTGCAGGGCGCGACGCTCGGGCTCGCCGACGTCACGCTCTACTCGATCCTCGGCGCCGCCGAGCGTGCCGCTGGCGTCACGATCCCCGCCGAGCTGCCAGCGCTGCAGCGCTGGTACGCGGAGCTCGCGGCACGCCCCTCGGCGGAGCTCTCGATGCGGAGCTGATTCGGCTGCAGCTGCCGCAGCCGAAGCTCTCGATCTCGCCATGCCCGAGCCGCCCGTCATCCGCCGTGATCCAACCAAGGCCGTGCGCGTCGGAGTGCCGCGCACACCGCTGTCGGATCTCTACTAAAAGACGATGCACCGGCGCTACCTGCATCACCGTCGCCGAAACTCCCCTTTTTCATCGCTTCGCTCCGTCTTTGCAACTCAAGTCGCGAGGAGTCGATCGACCCGCGCTCGCAGCCTCGCGTCGTCGCTGCGCGCCGCGAGCGTCGCCAACGACGAGCGTACGCTCGGGTCATCCGCGAGCCGCCGACCCAGCGCACTGACCAACGCGCCCGCGAGCCGAGGGTGGTGCGCACCGCTGTGGGCAATCGCAGCGAGCCGTGCCGAGCCGTCGACGCCGAGCTGGTGATCCGTGAGGGCGCCGAGTGCCGCGATCGCAACCGCGTCGTCGTCGTCCGCGAGCATCTCGAGCAGCGTCTCGCGGGCGCGCTCGTCGTCGAATGCCCGCAGCGTCGCCGCGGCCTGGGTGCGCACGAGCGGGTCCGCGTGGTCGACCCGCGCGAGCACATCGTCGATCGCGTCGGGCCGCGCCTCGTTGCCGATCCCCGCGAGCGCCGCGACCTCGACGTCCGCATCGTCGAGCGACTCGCGAATCACCCCGTGCATCGCCGCTGCCATCAGCGGC
>Ga0105048_10005479_pt1 | contig 20515 bp, 19 predicted proteins | sample MAT05_FD_78382 | JGI IMG/M metagenome (GOLD analysis project Ga0105048, IMG submission 78382) | Freshwater microbial communities from Lake Fryxell liftoff mats and glacier meltwater in Antarctica - MAT-05 | ecosystem: Environmental > Aquatic > Freshwater > Ice > Liftoff microbial mat | place...
CAAACGACACCGCCGCATCCCCTTGGAGCAATTGCCCTAGGTTGCACTATGCGGCTCGATCTGCGCGCCCCGCCGACCGGCGCTTCACCCGAGTGCGGGCGTCGACTCCCTGTTCAACCTCGAGCTCCATGTCCCGACATCTGACGATTATCTCAGCCACCCCAGGGCGTGGCCGTTCGTCACCACCGCGTGGCCGAACAAATCCATGCCGTGGCCATCCGTCACCACCGCGTGGCCGAACAAATCCATGCCGTGGCCATCCGTCACCACCGCGTGGCCGAACAAATCCATGCCGTGGCCGTCCGTCACCACCTCGTGGCCGAACAAATCTATGCCGTGGCCGTCCGTCACCACCTCGTGGCCGAGCAACACCTGGGCGTGGCGCTCCAACACCACCTCGTGGCCGAACAAATCCATCCCGTGGCGGAGCGGCGAGGAACCGCCCCGCTTTCAGCGCGGAAAGGTGCGCTTGAAGAGGACCACGCCCGCGTCGTCAACGAGCACCTTCATATCCGAGGCCTCCTTCAGACGAGCGATCGCCAGGTCCACAGCTTGCTCGCCGCCCGGCCTCCGCGCTGCGCCCTGGCGATCGAGGAGGATGTAGTCGTCGCTGGCCTCGCCGTCGGGGAAGGCGTGGATGTCGACGCGTCTGGAGACATGAGGAACGACGTTCTCCTGAGCAGAGATCGAGGCCTCCTTCGGCACCGCGAGGATCGCCGCGCCGAGCGCCGCAGCGCGCGGGGAGCGGCTGAAGCCGGCGTCGATCGCCGAGCCCGGCCCGCGGATCGAGGGCACCTCCAGAGTGTCGTGGATCAAGACCAACGAGAGCCAGCTGGCGGCGACGATGGCGCGGGCGTCGCCCCGAGCCGGAAGGAAAGCCAAGGCGAGCACGGCGGCCACGGCGAAGAGGGGAACGAGGGGCGCGCCGTAGTGCGAGTGGATGCTCCATTTGGCGGGATCGTCGCTGTAGAGCTGGACGGCGAGGAGCGGGGCGGCGAGGAGGAGCGGCCACGCAGCGCGGCGGATCGAGCGGAGGGAGAGGAAGAGGAGGGGGAGGGCGCCGCTGGCGATCGAGAGCGCGAAGAGCTTGCGATCGCCCTGGAAGGCCATGGCGAGGAAGGCGAGAGGGCCGCTCGTGGCGGTGGTGAGCACGCCGTCGGCGGTGCCGCCGAGGCGGTTGTACTGGGTCATGTAGCGGAACGATTGGCCGGATCCGAAGGCCGGGATCGCCCACTTGACGGCCAAGAAGAAGAAGCCGAGCCCGCCAAGGGCGAGGGCGCCGGCTTCGAAGGCTCGGCGCTTTCCGTGGCGGATCACCCAGGCGACGGCGGCGGCGACGAGGAGGAGCCCCATCTGTTCGCGGAGCGAGACCGCAGCGAGGGCGGCGAGGGCCACGGTGCGCCGTGAGTCGACCTCGATGCCCCAGGCGAGGATCGCCATCGGGAGGACGCAGAGCGTGGCCGCGTGGAAGTCGGCGAGCTCGGCGAGGAGGAGCTGCGGAGTCAGCAGCATGGCGAGAGACGCGAGCGCGGAGATCAAGCGATCGCCGGTGATCCGTCGGGCAAGGGCCTCGATCGGGAACGCCGCCGCGGCGACGGCGAGGGTCTGGGTGATCAGGAGCCAGACCGGCGAGGCGTAAAGCAGGTAGGGGATCCCGAGCCAGACGAGGCCGAGCTCGAGGTGGTTCGACCACTGATGGACTCGCTCGATCCCGTTGTACGGCGTGCCTCGGTGCGCGAGGTTCCAGAACACCGAGTCGTAGGCGCCGAGGTCGACGCCAGAGCCGTAGTGGTGGTGGCGAAGGAGGGACCAGGCCAGCATCGTCGCGGCGTAGGCGCCGATGACGAAGAGGAAGGCGGGATGACGGCGGACCACTACGTCCCCGGATCCCTCGCTGGGGTCGGGGGCGCGCTCGAGCTTCGAGGGCATGCCCGAGCGAGCGTATCAGCGAGCGCCTGGGTATGGTACGCAGCTCGCGCATGACAATGGCTTCGTCGCCCCTCCACGATCGCCTCAAGGTCGTCGCCGGCTCCCTCGAGCGCCAGTTCCTCGGCAAAGACGAGATCATCCGCCTGCTCATGATCGCCGTCGTCGCCGGCGAGCACTGCGTCCTCCTCGGGCCGCCCGGGACCGCCAAGAGCGCGCTGATCCGCTCGCTGGCCGAGCTCCTCCAGGCCCAGTACTTCGAGTACCTGCTCACCCGCTTCACCGAGCCCAACGAGATCTTCGGGCCGGTGGACATCGCCGCGTTCCGCGAGGGCATCTACCGGCGTAACACCGCGGGCATGCTCCCCGAGGCCGAGGTCGTGTTCCTCGACGAGGTGTTCAAGTCCAACAGCGCGATCCTCAACGCGCTGCTGACGCTGCTGAACGAGCGCAAGTACACGAGCGGCGGGCAGGTGATCAAGTGCCCGCTGATCAGCGTCTTCGCGGCCTCGAACGAGGTCCCGGGGGACGAGACGCTCAACGCGATCTTCGACCGCTTCCTGCTGCGCGTCCACTCCGACAACCTCGACGCGTACCACTTCAACGAGCTCCTCCAGCGCGGGATCCAGCACGAGGTCCGGCAGATGTCGGGGCAGACGCAGCAGCCGATCGTCGCAGCGCGCGAGCTCGCGGATCTCGGCCGCGCCTTCGGCAGCCGGATGAGCTTCACCGACGCGTTCCTCTCGGCCTACAAAGGCCTGGTGTTCCAGATCCGCGCCGAGGGCGTCTCGCTCTCCGACCGGCGCGTGGTGAAGATGCTCAAGCTCTTCGCCGCGAGCTCGTTCCTCGACGGGCGCACCACCGCCGACTCGAGCGATTTCTTCGTGCTCAAGCACATCTGGAACAACCAGGATCAAGCGGCGATCCTCGAGGGGATCGTCCAGCCGGTGCTCGAGGCGTTCTTCCGCGAGCACCCCGATCGTCGCCGCGTCGGCGCGCTCGGCGTGGGCGTCGAGGCGCTGGCCGCGGAGATCGATCGGATCCGTCAGATCCTCACCGGCGGCGCCGCCCTCGGGGACGTGCAGCTCTTCAGCCAGCTCAAGGCGCTGGGGGAGATCAAGACGGCGCTCTCGTCGCTCACCGACGCGCGGGCGCGCGAGCTCGAGTCCCGCGTCTCGCAGCTGCTCGAGGCGAGCTTTCGCAGCGGGCGCTTCGCGCAGATCTGAAGCGTCAGCGCCGCACGGATCGCGTCGAGGTCGACGCGATCGCGCGGCCTCGCTTCAGGAGCGGCGGGGCTTCGCGGGGCCGGTGCGGCGCGGGCGCGCGGGGGCGTCGTCCTGACGAGCAGGCTGACGCGCAGGAGGCTTGGCGCGCGTCGGCTTCGAGGACTGGGCGCCGCGGCGCGCGCGGGGGTTGTCGAGCCCGGCGAGGGGCTCCGGGCGCGGCGTCGCGTTGCGATCGATGCGCGCCGTGCTGCGGCCATCCGGACGCGCCGCGCGGACCGGCGGCCCCGAGCGACGGGCGGGCGGAGCGCCTTCATGCGTGAGGCGCGTGGCTTCACGTGAAGGGCGCGACACTTCACGTGAAGGGCGCGGGCCCTCGCGCGAAGGGCCCGCGGCATCCCTGCGCTGGGCGCGCGCGCCTTCCCGCTCGGGGCGCGCGGCGCCGGGCTCGGCGCGAGGCAAGCCGCGCTGCGTGGGAGAGCCCCCGCGCTCGGGGCGAGCCGCCGGGCCGCGCGCGGGGCGCGCCGATCGATCGGTGCGGTCGGGGCCGTGGCGCCCGGGCTTGTCGATCGGGCCGGCCATCGAGGCCATGCGGACCTTCTTCGGGACCCCGAAGTGCTTACGGATGTCGAGCAGCTCGTCGACGCTGATCGGGCGCCACTCGCCGGGGCGCAGGCCCTCGCTGGTGACGCCGGCGAAGCTCAGCCGGGCGAGGCGCATGACGGGGAAGCCGGTGGCCTCGCCCATGCGGCGGATCTGCTGGTTGCGCCCTTCGCGCAGGGTGACCTCGAGCCAGGTCTTGTCGTCCTCGTGGCGGAGGATGCGCACGTCGGCGGGGAGCGTGACGCCGTCGTCGAGCTGCACGCCGGTGGCCCAGCGGATCACGTCTTCTTCGCCCATGTTCCCGTGGACCTTGAGCACGTAGGTCTTCGGCACGCCGCCGCGGGGGTGGAGGAGCGCGTTGGCGAAGTCGCCGTCGTTGGTGGCGAGGAGGACGCCGCTGGTGGCGAAGTCGAGGCGCCCGACCGGGTAGATGCGTCCACCGACGTCGCGGAGCAGGTCGGCCACGGTCGGCCGCCCCTCGGGATCGGCGAGCGTGGAGACGACGTTCCGCGGCTTGTGAAGGACGATGTAGCGCGGCGCTTCGGCGACGAGGCGCACCCCGTCGACCTCGACCTTGTCGACGAACATGTCGGCCTTGGCGCCGAGCTCCGTCACGATCGTGCCGTTGACGCGCACCCGCCCCGCGAGGATCAGCTCTTCCCCGGCGCGCCGCGAGGCGAGGCCCGCTCGCGCGATGATTTTCTGAAGTCGTTCCTGCATGGCTGAAGTCTCTCGGAGGGGGTGGGCCGAGGCAAATGAGCCTGGCCTTAACGGCGTGCACGGCGCGCGCGCGCCGTGTTAAGCACGGCGGATGCGCCGCGTCGACAAACCTTGGGGACACGAGCTGGTCTGGGCTGAAACGGCTCGTTACGTCGGGAAGGTCCTGCACATCAAGGCCGGCCAGTGCCTTTCGCGGCAGTACCACCGCGTCAAAGAAGAGACCTTCATGGTCCAGCAGGGCGAGATGGACTTGGAGATCGGCCCCGTGGACGCGATGGAAACCCGGCGGATGAAGGCGGGCGACGTCTTCCACGTGCTCCCCGGTACCATCCACCGCATGGTCGGCGTCGTCGACGTCGACGTGGTCGAGGTCTCCACGCCCGAGCTCGACGACGTGGTGCGCCTCGAGGACGTGTACGGCCGCGAGGGGACCAGCAACCCGTAGCTGCGGCCCCCCGGTCGCTCGGCTACTTCTTCTTCGTGTTCTGCTTGCGCTTCGAGGACTCGGCCGGCGTGGCGTCTTCGCCGTCGGTCCCGTTCTCCTTGTCGGAGGCCTCTTTCGCGTCGGCGGTCTTCTTCGCCGCGGTCGCGACGGCGTCTTCTTCCTTCTTCCGCTCGGCGTCCTCGAAGCGGCGGCGCAGCTCGTTGTCATGGTCCCAGCGATCCACGTGCTCGTCGCCGTCCACGTCGACGCCCATGCGCTCGAGCTTGCCGTCGCGGTAGATCTCCCAGATGTCGGGCTTCGAGTCGCGGTTGGTGTCGCGCGTCACCCGCGAGAGCTTGCCGCCGCTGTAGTACTTCCACTCGTCGGGGTTGCCGTCGTAGTTGGTGTCGAGCCGGACCTCGGCGAGGCGGCCCTTCACGAAGGTGATCCAGGTGTCGATCCGGCCGTCGTAGTTCGAGTCGGCCTCTTCCGAGACGCTCTCGCCCTTGTCGTTGTAGCGCCGGACGACATCCTTCACCTGATCGAAGTTGGTGTCGATCTCGCGGCAGACGAGCACCTTGTGGCGATCGTCCCCGACGCCGATGAGCTGGTAGACGCGGCGCACGTTGGGCGTCACCGAGCCGGGGCCGGCGGTCTCGCTCGCCTCGCGATCGGTCTTGCCCTTCCAGTCGCAGAGCGAGCGATCGTCGACGGAGCCGTCGGCGCGGCGCTCGGCCTTCACGCCGGGGCTCTTGGCCTCGAACTTCGTGCCGCCGCACGCCGTCAACGCGGCGACCAGCGAGAGCGTGAGCGGCAGGAGAGAGAGGCGCATCGAGTGGTTCATCGCAGGCTCACTTCTTGGGGGCAGGGGACGAGGCAGACGGCGCAGGGACAGCGTTCGCGGCGCTCCCGCTGGCGACGGGCGTCGCGAGCTTCGGCGCCACGTAGGCCTCGCCGCAGAGGTCGACCACGCTGTCCGGATCGGGCTTGCCGTCGGCGTTGTGGTCCGACGCGACGACCGCGCACTTCGGGTTGGTGGGGTTGTTGTACGTCCACCACTGGTCGATGATGCCGTCGCCGTCGGTGTCGCGCTCGCGCTTCGCCAGGCGGCCGGCCTCGTAGTAGTCCCAGGTGTCGATCTTGTTGTCGAAATTGGTCTCGCGCAGCTTGAGCGTGATCTGCCCGCGCTCGGAGATGGAGATCTCGTCGGGCCGCCCGTCGCGATCGAAGTCGGACTCGCGGCGCCGCTCCGTCTTCCCGTCGGCCTCGTAGTAAACGAACGAGTCGGGGTTGCCGTCGAGGTTGAGGTCGACGATGCGGCAGACCTCCTTGTCGCCCTTCATCACGTGGACGATGTCAGGCTTGCCGTCGCCGTTGATGTCGACCTTCGCGGCCGTCGCCGCGTTGCCGTCGCAGGTCTCGTGCTTGATCTCGGTGTCGCGCTTCTCGTTCCCGGTGGGCGTGGTCGGCTTGTTCTGGTCGGGATCGGCGCTCGTACACGCGGCTACCAGAGCCAGGGCCACGGCGGAGAGCAAGCGCGTGGCGAACGGAAGGGGCTGAGTCATCGAAGGAGCCTCGCCGCCCCGGCGGATGATCCGCGGGGACGCAGGAAAGAAGGGCATCCGCCTCCAAGGGCGGATCGGACGAAGATTCGACCGGGTCAAGGCCGATCGGATCGTGGGACGCGGGCTTGAGGCAAGCGACGAAGGCCGCCCGCTCCCAGGGCAGGAAAATCAGCGACGGGGCGGAGTCTAGAACGCGCGCGCAGGGGTGAGCAAGCGAGGGCGAGCCAGCCGCTTCAGCGGGGCGGCCCGGATGCGGCGGGAAACTTCGGCGCCTTGCTTCCGTTGCAGACGGACGCGCTGCCGTTCACCCTGAACGAAGGCGCCGTGCCCCGTGGCAGGACCGATTGACATCACACGTACCGGCATCTAGGGTAACGTCTTGTCAGTGCATGCCCTGCGCGTTTTGCGCGCAGTGCGACGGCCTGACGTTGCAGGTTCCAAGGCTCCATTGCTCTCCCGGGGCCGTAAGGCTTCTCCACCCCAGGGTCCGCAGGGCCCCTCGCGGGTCGCGGGGGCCGGCCCCAGCGGTTGGGTCACGGCACCTTCGGCCAAACCGGCGTGATATGTCGCGAAAGAAAGTCTCGATGACCATCTACACCACCCCGGAGCAGGCAGAGCACCTGAAGCTGCTGCACGATCGCACCAAGGTGCCGATAGCGGTCTACATCCGTGAGGGCATCGACATGGTGCTCAAGCACTACGACCACTTGCTCCCCGGCCAGATGTCGCTCGACTCGCCCGGCGGTTCGAACTCGTCCTCCGCGTCGAACCCGAAAAAGTAGGCGCTCGACGCGCCGGTCGCGTTTGTCGCGTTTGCTGAGAAAAGCGACGCGCTGGTAGCCATCGCCGAAGGCTCGCGCTAGGAGCACCGCGCCGAGCCCTACCCCTGGGCTCGCCCTCAAGCTGCCGACATGCCTGCCGACCCGAAGCTCATCCGCAACTTCGCGATCATCGCCCACATCGACCACGGAAAGTCGACGCTCGCCGATCGCATCCTCGAGTTCACGGGAGCGCTGAGCGACCGCGAGAAACAGGCCCAGTTTCTCGACAAGATGGACATCGAGCGCGAGCGCGGGATCACCATCAAGGCCCAGACCGTGCGGCTCGACTACAAGGCCAAGGACGGCCTGGTTTACAAGCTCCACCTGATCGACACGCCCGGGCACGTGGACTTCAACTACGAGGTCTCGCGCAGCCTCTCCGCCTGCGAGGGCGCGCTCCTCGTCGTCGACGCCTCGCAGGGCGTCGAGGCCCAGACGCTGGCGAACGTCTTTCTCGCGCTCGACAACAACCTCGAGATCATCCCGGTCCTCAACAAGATCGACCTGCCCTCGGCCGACGTCGACCGCACCAAGCAGGAGATCGAGGACGTCATCGGGCTCGACTGCTCCGGGGCGATCGCCGCCAGCGCCAAGTCGGGCATCGGGATCGAGGACATCCTCGAGGCCGTGGTCGCGCGCGTGCCGGCTCCGAAGGGCAACCCCGACGCGCCGATGCGCGCCCTGATCTTCGACAGCTGGTACGACAGCTACCGCGGCGCTGTCGTCATGGTCCGCGTCGTCGACGGGACGATCCGCAAAGGCCAGAAGATCCGCTTCATGGCCACCGGCCGGGACTACGAGCTCGTCGAGATCGGCGTCTTCGCTCCACACGCCACCGCGCTTCAGGAGATCGGCCCGGGCGAGGTCGGCTTCCTCGCGGCGAACATCAAGAGCGTGGTCGACACCAAGATCGGCGACACCGTCACCGACTCGGTTCACCCGTCGACGGACGCGCTGCCCGGCTACAAAGATGTGAAGCCGATGGTGTTCGCGGGCATCTTCCCGACGGACTCCGCCCAGTACGAGGATCTGCGCGACGCGCTCTCCAAGCTCCACATGAACGACGCGGCGTTCGTGTTCGAGCCCGACACCTCGGAGGCCCTCGGCTTCGGCTTCCGCTGCGGCTTCCTCGGCCTGCTCCACATGGAGATCATCCAGGAGCGGCTGGAGCGCGAGTACAACCTCGACCTCATCACCACGGCGCCGAGCGTCGTTTATCACTGCTACATGACCGACGGCTCGATGAAGGTCATCGAGAACCCGGCGCGCCTCCCGCCGCTCAACCTGATGACCCGGATCGAAGAGCCGATCTTCCGGATGACGGTCCACGTCCCGGCGAGCTACGTCGGCGCGGTCCTCGCGCTCTGCCAGGAGCGGCGCGGCGAGCAGAAGTCGATCCAGTACGCCTCGGCCGAGCGCGTGATCATCACCTACGACATGCCCCTCAGCGAGGTGCTGTTCGACTTCCACGACAAGCTCAAGAGCGTCTCCCGCGGCTACGCCTCGATGGACTACGAGCTGATCGGCTACCGCGCCGACGAGCTGATCCGGCTCGACATGCTGGTCAACGGCGAGGCGCTCGACGCGCTCAGCGTGATCGTGCATCGCGACAAGGCCTTCGCCCGCGGGCGCGACCTCGCGGTCAAGCTCAAGGAGATCGTCCCCCGCCAGCAATACGAGGTGGCGATCCAGGCCGCGATCGGCTCCAAGATCATCGCCCGGACCACGGTGCGCGCCATGCGCAAGGACGTGACGGCGAAGTGCTACGGCGGCGACATCTCCCGCAAGCGCAAGCTCCTCGAGAAGCAGAAAGAGGGCAAGAAGCGGATGAAGATGGTCGGGAGCGTCGAGATCCCGCAGGAGGCGTTTCTCGCCATCCTCAAGATCGACTGAGCGAAGATTTTCGGAGGGGAATGACAGGAAGGCGGGAAGGCCGGGATTTTAAAATCCGACCTTCCTCTGGTCTTCCCCTTCTTCCCGCCTTCCCGTAACTCTCGTCCGCTCCGCTCTCGGCTCACTCTCTCCAGAGGAACTTCCACGGGTTGTGCTTCAGATCCCGCGCTAGCTCCTGGAGATCGTCGAAGAGCTGCTCGTCCATCACCAGCGCTCCGACGGTGCCCTTGCCGCGGCGCATGTGAGCGACCACCGCCTGCGCGTCGACCGTCATCGATTTTGCGCGGCCGGTGATATCGGCGATGTCGTCCACCGCTTGCTTGATCTTCGCCTGGGCGGCCGGATCGCCGAGCGTGGCGGAGAGGCGCTTGGTGTTGGCCAGCGTCTCCTTGGCGTCGGCGAGGAGCGGCGGGCCATCCTTGGCGAGCGTGCCGGTGGTCTTGTCGACGTTGTCGAGGATGCGGTCAATCTGCGGGTTCTCGACGAATTTGCTCTTGGCGCCGACGACGAGCTCGTCGGCGTGCTCGCTGATCTTCACGGCGTTGCCCGCGATGGTGGTGAGCTTGTCGCCGTTCTTGTCGAAGAACTCCCCCGTGCCCTTGAGCGTGCTGGTGAGGCCGTGGAAGGCCTTGCCGATGTCCTCTTTGTTCTCGCGGATCGACGAGACCGTGGAGTGAAGCAGCTCGTACATTTCGGCCACGAGCATGTCGAGGCGCGGCGGATCGAGGGCACGGACGACGGCGCCTTCCGGGAGCACCGGCTGGTCGGCAGAGCCAGGCTCGATCGCCAGGAACTGCTCGCCGAGCACGCCCTGCGTCGTCACGTAGAAGATCGAGTTGGTGTGGACGCTCGAGAGGTAACGCCGCTCCACCTCGATCCGGAGGCGGACGAGCGCCTCGCGCTTGCCCTCTTTCATCTCCCCGCCGCGGAAGGCGATCTCCTTGATCTTGCCGACCTTGATCCCGGCGATCTTCACCGGAGCCCCGGTCTGCAGGCCGCCTGGATTATCAAAATCGACGAAGATGGAGTACGTCGGCTGGAAGTTGATGCCCCCCATGACGAGGATGAACGCCGCCAGGAGGGCCGCCGCCGTGAGGATCAGCATGCCGACCTTGACTTCAATCGAACGCGGGCTCGCCATGGAGGCTATCTTCCTCGATTTGTTGACGGAAGCGAAACCGTGATCTCCTTCCAGCACGTGAAGAAGTCCTTCGGGGACAAGGTCGTCCTCACGGACGTGTCCTTCGACGTGCAGGACGGGGAGGTCTTCTTCATCATCGGTCAGAGCGGGGTGGGGAAGAGCGTGCTGATCAAGCACCTCGTTGGCCTGCTCTACCCGGACGGCGGGGAGATCTGGCTCGACGGCGAAGACGTGAGCCGCTTCGACGAAGAGCAGATGTACCCCGTGCGGATGAAGTGCGCGATGGTCTTCCAGCACTCCACGCTCTTCGACTCCATGACCTGCGCGGAGAACGTGGCGCTCCCTCTGCGGAAGCACAAAGGCCTCAAGCCGAAGGAGGCGATCGCCGAGGCGCGCAAGCGGCTGGTCCAGGTCCACATGCAGGACTTCGCCGACCGCTACCCGCCCGAGCTCGGCGACGGGATGCGCAAGCGCGTCGCCATCGCCCGCGCCCTCACGCTCGACCCGCGCTACGTGCTCTTCGACGAGCCGACGACGAGCCTCGATCCGGTGAGCGCGCGCCGCGTCGACAAGCTGATCCGCGAGCTCAGCGACACGCTCGGGGTGACCAGCATCGTGGTCAGCCACGATCTGCCGAGCATCTTCACGATCGCCGACCGGATCGTCATGCTCTACCAGGGCGTGGTGCGGCTCCTCGGCTCGCGCGAGGACTTCAAGCGCTGCCCCGACGCGGTCGTGCAGCAGTTCATCACCGGCCGCGCCGAGGGGCCGATCGAATGAGGGCGCTCGGCCAGATCGTTGCGGTCACAACGCTGCTCGCGCTCGCTGGCTCGGCCGACGCGAAGGCCGAGCCGACCCACCGGCTGAGCTTCAACGGCTACGTCGACGTGCCCGTCGCCGCCGGCCTCACCTTGATCTACGCGGTGAGCGAGCTCGGCGTGAAGGCGCGCCTCGCCCCGCGGGCGCCTTACTGGGACGACCGCAACGCCAGCGGCGAAGACGTCCTCGCGCCCCTCGACCGCCTGGCGACGCGGCTCCGCTGGGAGCGCCCCCGGGTGGCTGGCCGGATCAGCGACGCCGGGCTCGGCCTGGCGATGATCTCGGCGCTCGGCCTGAGCGCCGCGGCCGGGGCCAACGATCACGACACGCTCGCTCACCTCACCGAGAACAACACGATCATCCTCGAGGCGATGTCGGCGGCGATGACGTTGAACCAGATCACCAAGTTCTTCGCCGGCCGCCAGCGCCCCTGCGCTCATTTCGGCCTCGACCAGGCGCGGCCTTGTTTCTCCGATGGATCCGACAACAACCTCTCGTCGTTCTCGGGGCACGCCACCTTCACCTCGTCGCTCGCGGTGGCGAGCGGCATGGTCGCCTCGATGCGAGGGTATCGCCTCGCTCCCCTGGTCTGGGCGAGCGGCGCGGTGATCAGCGTCAGCACCGGCTATCTGCGCCTCGCGGCCGACAAGCACTATCTGAGCGACGTCGTCGCGGGGATGGTGATCGGCTCGACCATCGGCTTCTTCGTGCCTTATCTCTTCCACGGCCCGCGCCCCACGAGCGACGCGGCGGCGTCCCCGGCGACCGGGACGACGGCGTCCTCGCTGCGCACCGAGCCCCTGTTCGCCTTCTCCGGCACCTGGTGACGCGCCCGCTCGCGATACTCGGGAGCGCGCTCCTGCTCCTCCTCGGCGCGGCGAACCTCGCGCGCGCCGACGAGCCCACAGCGCCGGCAGTAGAGCCGACCAGCGCTCCGGCGCCCGTCAAGGCGCCGGAGCCGGTGAAGCCGCGCGAGCCGGTGAAGCCGCCGGAGGCGGCGAAGGTGCCGGAGCCCGTGAAGGTGGTCCTACCGGCTCAGGTCCGCGGCATGGGCCGCCCCGCTGTGCGGCCCAACCGGGCCCTGGGCGCGTTCGCCGCCGCGCTCCTCTTCCTCCCGCGCAAGATGGTGGAGCTGATCTTCCTCGCCAGCGGTACCGCCGCGGGCCTGGTGCGTGATCAGCAGGTCGTCCCCCGCGTCGAGGAGCTGTTCTCGCCGAGCTCCGGCGAGATCACGATCTTTCCCACCCTCTTCCTCGCCTCGCGCCAGCGCCCGAGCGCGGGCGTCCGCGTCCTCGGGCGCCTCGATCCGTTCGCTGCGTCCCTCGCCTTCGGCATCGGCGGCCTCAACGACATCAACAGCGAGGCGCGCCTCCGCTATGCCGTCTCGAAGCCGCTGCCGATTGCTGTCGACGTCGAGGGGCTCTACGACATCCGCTCCGGCTTGCAGTACCTCGGGCTCGGGCAGCGGCCGGATCGCGACTGCCGCAACAACTTCGTCGGCCTCGGGACCGACGCGGAGTGCGACGGCAAGAGCCTCGTGCGCACGGCCAGGACCGAGCCGGCGGCCCTCTACCTCGAGCGCCGCGCCCGCGGGATCGTCAGCCTCGGCGTGCGCCCCGGCGAAAACTTCGAGCTCTTCGTCTCCTCGAGCTTCCTCCGCAGCGCGGTCGAGGACAGCCCCGACGCCGGGACGGTGGCGCTGAGCCGGGTCTTCCAGCCTGGCAGCGTCCTCGGATCGAGCGGCTCGACCCACCAGTTCTACACCGAGATCGCGCTCCGTTACGACACCCGCCTCACGTCGGGGAGGCCCTCGAGCGGAGGGCTGCTCGAGGGCTACACCGGGCTCGCCCGCGGCACCGGCGACGACAACTTGGGCTACTTCCGCGTCGGCGGCCGCGCCGCGCTCTTCATCCCTGTCCTGCGCAAGTCCAACATCCTCTCGCCGCAGATCACGCTGGACGGGCTCGCCCCGGCGCTCGACTCACGCGTCCCCTTCACCAATCTGATCAGCCAGCCCGAGTTTCGCGGGTTCGACACCCGCCGCGACTACTTCAGCGCCATGGCCACGATCGACTATCGCTGGAGCCTGATGCGCTACCTCGCGGCCCGCATCTTCCTCGACGCGGCGGCGGTGGCGTCGAGCCCGGCCCACATCTTCGACGCGCCCCCGCGGATCGCCACCGGCTTCGGGATTGATCTCTTCGGCGAGTCGGCGCTGCTCGGGCAGCTCGCCTTCTCCTTCAGCGCCGACGGCGTGCGCCTCCTGCTCTCCTTCGGCCTCCCGCCCGGCTTCGGCGACCGGCAGCATCGGTATTGAGGAAAGGCTCGTTGTCCATGCGATCGAGGATCCGGACTGCTGTGCTGCTCGCCCTCGTGGCCTCGCCCTTCGCGTGCTCGTACCGCCCCGCGCTCTTCGCCGCGGCGCCGCCGGTCGTGCTGGTGAGCGACACCGATCCCATCCCCGTTCCGGACAAGCTCGATCCGTTGAAAGAGGTTTACTACACCGACGCCTACGTGCGGCGTCCCCTCGTCCTGGCGCTCGACCCCGAGATCCCTATGGACGCGGGGGACGTGAACGCCCTCGACGAGGTGCCCCGATCGAGCTGGTTCGATCCGCCCGACGCGCGCCCCGACGGGCCGCCGGTGCTGCCGTTGACGCCGATCGGCGCGGCCGAGAGCGGGCAGCCGGGGCTCGCGGTCTCCGACGCGCGCGGCCTTCTCTACGAGCTCCGGCGGGACGACAAAGAGCGCCCCGAGCTGATCAGCGCCTCGGCCGCGGTCGCGAGTCGTCTCCTCGCCGCGCTCGGCTACCGCACGCCCGAGGTCCATGTGGTCACCATCGCCGCGACTGACCTCAAGGAAGGCGCCACCAAGCTCGCGGCGGAGGCCATGACCGACCTCCTCCGCGAAGGGTCGCCGCCCAAAGGCGATCGCTACCGGGTGCGCGCGACGCGCTGGCCGATCGGGATCGATCTCGGCCCCACGCCCGTCGCCGGGATTCATCCGGGGGATCCCAACGATCGCGTGCCTCACGCCGAGCGGCGCACCCTCCGCGCCCTCGGCCTCGCGCTCTACTGGATGGGCCTGCGTCGACTCAAGCCCTACGCGCTCCGCGACGTCTACGTCGGCGAGCCGGGGAAGGGGCACCTGCTTCATTACCTGGTCGCGGTCGACGACGCGTTCGGCGCGGAGGCGGTCGGCCGCGAGGCGCAGGCCCGCCTCGGCGGCGAAGGAAAGTACCTCGACGAGAACGCGCTCACGGCGCTGGTCACCCTCGGTCTGCGGCGGCGAACGGCGCCGCCGGTCCAGACGCGCTGGCTCGCGCTCGGCGAGTTCGAGCCGACCGCCGATCCCGAGACCTTCGACACGAGCCCGCCCTACGAGCCGATGGATCGGCTCCTCCCCGCGGACGCGTACTGGATGGGCAAGCGCCTCGCCGCGGTTCCGGCCGAGACGATCACCGCGGCGCTCGCCGCCGCCCACTTCAGCGATCCCACCGCCCGCGCGCGGGTGGCTGAGGTGCTCGAGGCGCGCCGCCTCCGCGCGATCGCCTGGGCCTTCGCTCAGGTCACGCCCGCGGAGGTCGAGCGCGTCGAGCCCGGGCACCTGACGCTGCGAGACCAGGCCAACGGCCGCAAGATCCCCGGGCTCGAGGCCGATCGCTACGCGGTGACGTTCCTCGACGACAACGGCACCCGGGTCGCGCCGCCGCTGCTCGTCAAGCCCCCCGACACCGCGGTGACCATCCCGCTCCCGCGCGGCGCCCCCGACTACCTCGTCGTCCGCGCGCAGGCGATCCGCGGCAGCGGCCGCGCGCCGCGCCCGATCGAGATCCACCTCTTCAAGAACCGCGTCGGTGTCCGGGTGGTCGGCGTCGTCCATTAGAGCACGACGGCGGAGCCTGCTTGTCGCGGCTCAAAACCAGGCAGGCTTCATCCGAGCATACGAGTCCTCCGCCGAGCGGCAGAGCTCGGCGAGCGCTGGAATGCGCGGGATCTCCGTCGAGATCCAGTATTGCGCCGCGCAGAGCTTGCCCTCGTAGAAATCGCCGAGGCCGCGATCTTCCCCGGCGAGCTGCTCCCGCGCTGCCGCGGCCTGGTGCAGCCACTGCCAGCCGATCACCAGCACGGAGAAGAGCTCCAGATAATCGACGCTGTGGAGCATCATCTTCTCCACGTCGCCGCTCATCGCATAGCCGCCGAGCTCGGCGGTCAGGCCGGCGACGGCGGCGCCGGCGCCGGTGACCGCGTCGATCCACGTCGTCGCCACGCCCGCGCGGCGGGCCCGCCCGGCGGCCTCGGCGATCTCCTCGAGCAGCGTCGCGAGCGCCGCGTCGCCTCCGGCGACGGCCTTCCTGCCGAGCAGATCCATGCTCTGGATCCCGGTCGTCCCTTCGTGGATCGTGTTGAGCTTCTGATCGCGCAACCAGGCCTCGGGCAGGTACTCGCTCGAGTAACCGTAGCCGCCATGCACCTGCACGCTGAGCGCGTTGGCCTCGAACCCCTTCTCCGCGGCGAACGATTTGGCCACCGGCGTCAGCAGATCGAGGAGCAACGCGCTGCGCTTGCGGGCCTCGGGCGTGGCCGCGTGGGCCGCGAGATCCGCGTAGCGCGAGGCGGCGAGAGAGAGGCAGAGCGCGCCCTCGACGATCGCCTTCTGCCGCAGCAGCATCCGCCGCACGTCGGCGTGCTCGATGATCGGGATCTGCGGCGCGGCCGGATCGCGCGCCCCCACCTTTCGCCCCTGCGGCCGCACCCGCGCGTAGCCGACGGCCTCGTGGTAGGCGGCCGAGGCCGTCGCCGCGGCGCTGACGCCGACGAGGATCCGGGCCTCGTTCATCATCTGGAACATGTAGCCGATGCCCTTGTGGGGCTCGCCGACGAGGAAGCCGTGGCAGCCGCCGGCCTCGCCGAAGCTCAGGATCACGCTGGGGATCCCGCGCCAACCGATCTTGTGGATCACCCCCGCGGTCTGCACGTCGTTGTCGACGAGCCCTGCGCCCTCGGGCCTTCGGCGCGGGACCACGAAGAGCGAGACGCCCTTGATCCCCGGCGGAGCGCCGTCGATCCGCGCCAGCGTGAGGTTGACGATGTTCTCGGTGAGATCGTGATCGCCGCCGGAGATGAACGTCTTGCTCCCGCGGATCAAGTAATGACCTCCGGCCGTGGGCGTCGCCGTCGTCTTCACGTCGCTGAGGCTGCTCCCGGCCTGCGGCTCGGTCAGCGCCATGGTCCCTGTCCAGGTGCCGTCGTACATCGGGCGCATGTACGTGGCCTTGAGCGCCTCGTCGCCGAAGGCCTCGATCAAGTGCGCCGCGCCCGTCGTCAGGAAGACGAAGCCCGCGGCGCTGCCGTTGGCCGCCATCAAGTAGGCCAGCGCCGCCGTGGAGATCGTCAGCGGCAGATCGATCCCGCCCGCCGCGGCGGGGCGTGAGGCGTTGAGCAGCCCGAGCTCGACCAGCTTCGGGTAGATCGCGTGCATGCTCGGGTGAACGGTGACGCGGCCTTGGGCGAGCTTGGGCGGGGCTTCATCCATCGGCTTGAACGCTGGATAGAGCACCTCGCGGGCGAGGCGGCGCGCGGTCTTGAGCAGCAGATCGAAGGTCTCGCGCCCGTGCTCGGCGAAGCCCGAGAGCTCGACGAGGCGCTCGGCGTGGAGCACGTCGTAGAGGAGGAAATCGACGTCGCGATCGTCGAGCAGCGGGTTGTCGTGGTCGGCCATGGCTCCGGCTTATCTTATTTGAGGATGACGCGATCCATCGCGAACCGGAAGAAGCTCGAGTACGCGGCCGCATCGAGGCAAACACCGAGGCTCACCGCGGCGTTGTTCTTGTCGGTGCATGTGGTGACGAGCTTTTGGGCGTTCACGCCGAGCTTGTAGGGTGCGCCCGCGCCTCCCACGGGCGCGGCCGGATCGGCCTTGTCGGGCTGTGACGCCGTGATAGCCAGCACCGGAATCCCCAGGTTGACCGTGCAGCCGTACACGATGACATCGAGGAACGAGCTCGCCGTGGTGTAGCCCTCGGTGCAGGGGAGAGAGCCGCCGGGGAGGAGCTCAGGCGGAATCGGGGCCAGTGAGAGCGATCTGGCGCTGATGTCGCCGCAGAGCTTGCCAGAGAAGCTGGTGTTGGTCTGCCCGAGGTGCGAGAAGCTCTGGAGAGCGGGATCCAGGTGCTCGGAGGGCAGGTGACCGGGCGGCATCCCCCCGGCCGCGCTGCCCGGCGCGGCGTTTGCTCCGACGAGGATCTGGAGCTTGGCGCTCGACAGGCGGAGCACCGTCGCGCTGCTCGAGAAGAAGTTGATGGCCATGCTCATCGCGCCCGGCCCTGCGGTGAGCGTGCCGCCGGTGATGCTGCCAGTGAGCCTGTCGAGCGGGCTCCGCGAGGCGTCGATCGTCGCCGCGTTCACCGTGTACCACCACTCGAGATCGCTGGCGCCGGTATAGCCCGCGCCCGCCACGGGGAGCGCGCGCATGACGCCGACGTCGAGCGTCGGATCGTCGCCGCCGACGAGGTTGTCGAGGCCGAGCATCTTGACGACGATGCCGGTGCTCCCGGCGGTGATGCCCTGCGTGATGCTGCTCTGCACCTGGTTCTGCGCGACCGTGTTGGGGATCGCGGCGCCGAGCTTGTTGGCGTTGCCGCAGAAGGCGTCGACGCCGAACTGCATCTGCAGGTAATTCGACCGCAGGTCCTGCTCGAACTTGCAGCTCGCGTCGCAGCCGTCGAGGTTCACGGTGTTCCCGTCGTCACACTGCTCGCTCGCCTGCCGGATCCCGTCGCCGCAGATGGTCACGACGACGGTCTTGCACATCGCGTCGCACATGCCGGCGCCCGGCGGCTCGCACTGCTCGCCCTTCGAGGCGTCGACGCAGCCGTCGCCGCAGATGGATGCCTTGCACACGCCGGAGCCGCACACCCCGGAAGCGCACGAGGAGCAGTCGAGGAGCTGCGCGCCCGGCAGGCACTTCTGCCCTGTGCTCGCGCCGCTCATCACCGTGGTGCAGAGCTCGACACCGTTGCACGCCTCGGCGTCCGGGCAGGAGTCAGGACCCTTGGTGCACGAGAAGGTGCAGTTGGTCTCGCAGCCTGTCTTGAGCCCGTTGCCCGCGCCAAAGTCGCACTGCTCGGCGCCCTCGGTGACCCCATCGCCACAGACGATGGCCGCGCAGACTCCGGCCTTGCAAACCGCGTTCAGGCCGCAGGAGGCTCCGTTCTGCGCCGGATCGGCGACGACCATGCAGGTGTGATTGGCGAGACAGGTAGTGATCTGGCAGGGCAGCGCCGCGGGACAGTCGACCGCGGGGGCGACGCAGGAGAAGGTGCAGTCCTGATCGCAGCCGTCGCCGTCGACAGCGTTGCCGTCATCGCACTGCTCCGAGGGCGTGAGCACGCCATCGACGACGCAGCCAGGCGCTCCGCCGGTGCCACTGGTGCTGCCGGTGCTACCGGTGGTCATGGCGCCGCCCGTGCTGGCCGTGCTGCTCATGCCGCCCGTGCCGCCCATGCCGCCGGAGCTGCTCGTGCTGCTCGTGCTGCTCATGCCGCCGGAGCTGCTCGTGCTGCCGGTGCTGCCCGTGCTGCCCGTGCTGCTCGTGCTGCTCGTGCTGCCGATCCCACCCGTGCCGCCGATGCCGCCCGTCCCGCTGCTCGTGGTGGTGCCGCCGGAGCTAGGGCTCGAGGCATCTCCGCAACCGGCGAAGACAAGACCACCCAAAGAAATGCCGAGAACGATGCGCTTCATGGGCACTGTATTACTCGGATTGCGGAGGTGAAAGAAGCCCTTCCGGAGGGTTCAGACCGCGATCTTCATTCTTATCGCTTCACACCTCGTTCGCTTTTGCTCGCACCCACGCCGTGGGGGCGCCGCCCTGGATCATGGCGCCCCTTGCGCGGCGCCTCGATCGTGTAGGCTCCCCGCGGTGAAGTACTGCCCGGGCCCGCTCTGTCCGCATCGGTCGCGCATCCACCAGGCGGCGGAGTTCCTGGACACGGTCACGGTCTGCAGCGACTGCGGCGCCGAGCTGGTGAGCGAGCTCGACCTCGCCTCGGCCGAGATCGCGCTGGCGACGCAGGGCGTGGCCGGCACCTCCAGCGTCTACCGCCAGGCGCGGCGCGGGAGGCTGAAGCGGCGCCCCAACCCCGTCGATCCCGAGCACGCCCGAAGGGTGGCGAGGGCCTCGCTCGTGGGGGGCGTCGTGCTCATGGGCCTGGGGTGCGCGCTCGTCTCGTTGACCGGCGGCCGTCAGAACGTGCTCTTGCTCGGCCCGATCCTCTATGCGGGCTACCGCTTCGCGCGGGAGCGCCTCGACGGCCCGGCCACGCCGAAGAAGGTCACGGGAAAGAAGTCTTAGCCAGGTCCACGGCGACGCCGTCAGCGCATCAGCTGCGTGACCTGAATGACGTTACCGCAGGTGTCGTTCGGCATGGCGATCTTCGACCCGGTCACGTCGGTTGGCGGCATGGTGAACTCGGCGCCGCGCGCCTTCATGCGCTCGTGATCGGCCTGCATGTCGTCGGAGTACAAGTTGATGGCGGGCTGGCCTTGCTGGAAGATCGCTTGCTGGTAGGCTTTGGCCGCCGGGTTGTCGTTGCGCGCCAACTGCAGCTCCGTGCCGTCCGGGTCCTCTGGTGAGGCTACCGTGAGCCAGCAAAACGGCCCCTGGCTGAAGTCGGCCTTCTTCACGAAGCCCAGCACTTCGGTATAGAAGCGCATGGCCTTCTCCTGGTCGTCGACGTACACGCTGGTCAGTTTGATCTTCATTGGTTTCCTCCTGTTGTCACGTTCGCGGGCGCTGCCGCGTCAGCCCGATTTCGTCGGGGCGATCTTTCAACGCCTGATCGCGCGCCTGGATGTCTCGATTCGGCTCATCCCAGCCGCGCAGCGAGGTGTTTCCCCGTCAGCGACTTGCTCGCTTTCAGCAGCTCGCGCGGCGCTCCCTCGAACACGACTTTGCCACCTTCGGCGCCTGCGCCCGGCCCCATGTCGATGATCCAATCGGCGTGCGCGACGACATCCAGGTTGTGCTCGATCATGATCAACGTGGTTCCCTTGTCGACCAGCGCGTCGAGGAGCGCGAGCAGGTTCGCCACATCGGCCATGTGCAGACCGGTCGTCGGCTCGTCGAGAACCACGATTCAGATGTCGGGACATGGAGTTCGAGGTTCATGATGCCCGCTCCCTCCCGACGCTCCTAGGCGTTAACCAGGTTCTTCCCGTGGCCGTGGCCGTGGCCGTGGTCGTGGCCGTGGCCGACCCGCCCGTGTCCCGATCCGGATCGGTGCGCGGGGGGAACGGCCACGGCCACGGCCACGGCCACGGGACGCTGGTTAACGCCCAGGCTCCCGACGCCCCGCTACGCCGAGTTGACGTGGAAGACCA
>Ga0105048_10005483_pt1 | contig 20506 bp, 17 predicted proteins | sample MAT05_FD_78382 | JGI IMG/M metagenome (GOLD analysis project Ga0105048, IMG submission 78382) | Freshwater microbial communities from Lake Fryxell liftoff mats and glacier meltwater in Antarctica - MAT-05 | ecosystem: Environmental > Aquatic > Freshwater > Ice > Liftoff microbial mat | place...
CCATCGGCCAACTGTTGCGAGGCTCACCGGTTTTAAGCGGCGAGGGCGTACGTTTGATCGTTCGCAGTTACTTTTGTTTCCAGTGGATTTACGAGCGAACTGGTGCTCGGCATGCCCCGCGCCAACTCCGTACCCACGTCGAAGCCAAGTCGGTCCCTGAGTGCATAGTCTAAGCCAGATCCAGATCCAGACACTCGAAGAGCATGTTGGGCGTTAGCAGCACCAGATCAGCGCCCCACTCGTCAACGTTTGCGCCATGACCCAGGTAACCCCAAGCCGCCGCCAAAGTGGTCATCCCAGCAGCGCGACCAGCCTGCATGTCACGCAGGTCGTCTCCAACATAGACACACTGTTCTGGCTTGACGCCCAGCTGCCTTGCTGCCTCCAGAAGTGGCGCGGGGTGAGGTTTGGTGTGTGCTGTACTGTCACCGCCGACCAGAATTTTGGTCCGAGGTACCAAACCCAAAGCAGCAGTCATCGGCTGCGCGAATCGAAGAGCCTTGTTGGTCACGATGCCCCAAGGCATGCCGATCTGGTCCAAACGGTCCAGCATGGGATTGACCTCATCGAACAAACGCGTCTTTTCCATCATTCGCTGCTCATAGCGCTGCAGGAATTCGTCGCGAAGTTCAGCGAAGTCGCCATGCCCTGGCATCACCGAAAACGCCACTCCCAGCATGCCACGCGCGCCCGAACCAACGGCTGGGCGAAGTTCATGAAATGGCAAAGCTGCCAAATTACGTGCAATGCGCATGTCGTTGGCGCAGTCGGCCAGACCGGCGGCGCTGTCGGCCAGCGTGCCGTCAAGGTCAAAGAAAACGGCCGATGGCCGACGAGTGAACAGGCCCAAGCTCAAGCTGGTTTACGGCAGGCAATAAGGTAATTGACGCTGGTGTCGCCAGACAGCCAATAACGCTTGGTCACCGGGTTGTATTGCATACCACGGCTGCCGTGTACTACGAGCCCGGCATCCCTTGACCAACGAGCCAATTCGCTGGGCCTGATGAACCGAGCGTATTCGTGTGTACCTTTGGGCAACAGCCCGAGCACATACTCGGCACCAATGATCGCGAACAAGAACGACTTTGCACTGCGGTTGAGAGTCGAGAAAAAGACCCAACCACCTGGGACAACAAGTTCGGAACAGGCGCTCACCACTGCTGACGGGTCTGGCACGTGTTCCAGCATTTCCATGCAGGTCACCACATCAAAAGCCGCCGGGCTTTGTGCCGCTAGAGCTTCAGTTGCCAGCTCGCGATAGTCCAAGTTGGTCATACCCGCGTCCAAGGCGTGAAGCCTGGCAACGGCGAGGGGCTTGGCCGCGAGATCGATCCCGGTGACGTGAGCAGCTCGCCGCGCCATCGATTCAGCCAGGATGCCTCCCCCACAGCCGACGTCCAAAACTTTCTTGCCGCTCAAGGCTGCCAGGCTGTCGATCCAGTCAAGCCGCAATGGATTGATTTGGTGCAACGGCCGAAACTCGCTCTCGGGATCCCACCAGCGGTGAGCCAGTTCGCTGAATTTGGCCAACTCCTGAGCATCTACGTTTTGCATCGAACAGTCCTTCTGAGCCAAGTGAGGGGCGTCCGGTGGCATCAGACCACAGCCACACAAAGACTTGCATTGGATTGGATCTGCCAAGCAAAAACCCCGCCGGAGCGGGGTTTTTTTTGACCAGGACGCAAAGCCCGGCGAAATTACCTACGGGTGCGAGTGCCGACTACTTCGACCTCAACCCGACGGTTCTTTGCTCGCCCTTCAGATGACTTGTTGTCAGCCACAGGTGACTTCTCGCCCTTACCTTCGGTGTAAACGCGATTCTTCTCAACGCCCTTACCCACCAGGAACGCCTTGACTGCGTCCGCACGGCGAACAGACAACGCGTTGTTGTAAGAATCGGCACCGATCGAATCGGTGTGACCGACGGCGATGATCACTTCCAAATTGACACCCTTGGTCTTGTCGACCAAGTCAGCCAGCTTGGCTTGGGCTTCAGGCCTCAACACAGCCTTGTCGAATTCAAAAAACGCGTCTGCCGCAAACGTTACTTTCTCAGCAACAGGCGGAGCCGGCGGCGCTGGAGGAGCAGGCGGCGGCCGTGGTGCAGGCGGCGGAGGTGCCGGGGCCGCAGCAGGCGGCGGGGGCGGCGGCGGTGCTGCACGCGGCGCCGGGGGCGGCGGTGGGGCCGGCGGCTTTATAGCGCCGTCACAACGCGGGTCAGCGGTCGCAGGCGTCCAGACAGAATCGCGCCAGCAAAGTTCGTTGGTGCCGTTTCTCCAGACATTACCGTCGGATGAACGCCAGTTGTCGATCGGCTTTGCCTGAGCAAAAGCGATGATCGGGACGGCAAGTGCAACAGAAGCAAAAAGCCCCGCCACCTTGTTCAGTTTTTTCATTGATTCTCCTCTCGAGGAAAGCCGCAATTGGCTGCCAAACGTCTAATGCGAAAGCGTGGATTTCGGGTAACCATTCGCTGTTTACGAGTGCTCACCACCGACAAAGGATTCTGCCACAGGGTGTCGGTTGCACCGCATTCTGGGCCCAGCGACAGCCTCACCCGACGTGCCTGTTGCGGATCTGCGACAAGGGTTGGCCCCGTAGAATCATTCAGTTGCAAAGCTCGGGATGGCGATCAGTGAGCGGTCGCCTGATTCCCTGCCGAACCCCACTCGCTCGTTTTCGGCGCTTGTCGCCCGCCGCACCGCATGACCTCGTTCGCCAAGGAAACTGTTCCCGTTAGCCTCGAAGAAGAGATGCGACGCTCCTATCTGGATTACGCCATGAGCGTGATCGTTGGGCGAGCACTCCCCGACGCCCGAGACGGCCTCAAACCGGTGCATCGCCGGGTGCTGTTTGCGATGCACGAGCTCAGCAACCACTGGAACCGGCCGTATAAAAAGAGCGCGCGCATCGTCGGTGACGTCATCGGCAAGTACCACCCTCACGGGGACACTGCGGTCTATGACACCATCGTGCGCATGGCGCAGGACTTCAGCTTGCGGCACATGCTGGTCGACGGCCAAGGCAACTTCGGCAGCGTGGACGGCGACAACGCCGCGGCCATGCGGTACACCGAAATTCGCTTGTCGAAGATCGCGCATGAAATGCTTGAAGACATCGACAAGGACACGGTCGATTTCGAGCCAAATTACGATGGCTCTGAGCAGCAGCCCACCGTCCTGCCGACACGACTACCAAACCTGCTGGTGAACGGGTCTTCGGGCATTGCCGTGGGCATGGCCACCAACATCCCGCCACACAATTTGAACGAGGTTGTGGACGCTTGTCTGCACCTGTTGAAGAACCCAGAAGCCAGCATCGACGAGTTGATGGAAATCATTCCGGCGCCGGACTTCCCCACCGCCGGCATCATCTACGGCCTGACTGGCGTGCGCGAGGGTTACCGCACCGGGCGCGGCAAGGTGGTGATGCGCGCCAAATGCCACTTTGAAGACATCGACAAAGGGTCTCGGCAGTCCATCATCGTCGATGAGATTCCCTACCAGGTGAACAAAAAGACGCTGCTCGAGCGCATTGCCGAACTGGTGCACGAAAAGAAGATCGAGGGCATCAGCCACATCCAGGACGAGAGCGACAAGTCCGGCATGCGCGTTGTGATCGAGTTGAAGCGCGGCGAAGTCCCCGAAGTGGTGCTGAACAATCTGTACAAACAGACCCAGCTGCAAGACACCTTCGGCATCAACATGGTGGCGCTGATCGACGGTCAGCCCAAGCTGTGCAACCTGAAGGAGTTGGTTGCGATCTTCTTGGAACACCGGCGCGAAGTGGTCACGCGCCGCACGGTGTTCGAGCTGCGCAAGGCGCGCGAACGTGGTCACGTGTTGGAAGGCCTGGCGGTTGCGCTGGCCAACATCGATGAGTTCATCGAGACCATCAAGACCTCAGCAACGCCCCCCATCGCCAAAGCGGCTTTGATGGGCAAGGCATGGGACTCGTCGATGGTGCGCGAAATGCTGGCTCGCGCTGAAGGCGGCACCACGGGCGGCCGTGCGTCATACCGGCCTGAGGGCTTGTCTGCCAGCCTGGGTCTGCAGGCTGATGGCGGTTACCGCCTGTCTGATGACCAGGCGCAAGAAATTCTGCAGATGCGCTTGCAGCGCCTGACAGGCCTGGAACAGGACAAGATCATCAGCGAGTACCGCGAGGTGATGGGCGAGATCGCCGACCTGCTGGACATCTTGTCCAAGCCCGAACGTGTCACCACCATCATCAGCGATGAGTTGACGGCTTTGCGCCAGGAGTTCGGCACGTCCAAGCTGGCGGTTCGGCGCAGCGTGATCGAGCGCAACGCGCAAGAACTGGGCACTGAAGACCTCATCACGCCAGCCGACATGGTGGTGACCCTCAGCCACGGCGGCTACATCAAGAGCCAGCAGTTGGGCGAGTACCGGGCGCAGAAACGCGGCGGTCGCGGGAAACAGGCAACCCAGACCAAAGAAGACGACTGGGTGGACCAGCTCTTCATCGCCAATACCCACGACTGGATCTTGTGCTTCAGCGACCGCGGCCGTGTTTATTGGCTCAAAGTTTGGGAAGTGCCCCAAGGTGGCAGGGCGTCGCGGGGCAAGCCCATCGTCAACATGTTCCCGCTGCAAGCCGGCGAAAAGATCACCGTCGTGCTGCCGCTCACCGGTGACACGCGCAGCTTCCCCGACACCCACTACATCTTCATGTCCACAGCAATGGGCACGGTGAAGAAGACTTCGCTGGACGAGTTCAGCAACCCGCGCAAGGCCGGCATCATTGCAGTTGACCTGGACGCTGGCGACCACCTCATCGGCGCGGCGCTGACCGACGGCCAGCACGACGTGATGCTGTTCAGCGACGGTGGCAAGGCTGTGCGATTTGCTGAAGACGAAGTGCGCCCGCTCGGCCGGACGGCGCGCGGTGTGCGCGGCATGACGTTGGAGGATGAACAGCGGGTGATCGCCCTGCTGGTGGCCGAAGATGAAAGCCAGAGCGTACTGACTGCCACCGAGAACGGCTACGGCAAACGAACCAGCATCACCGAGTACACACGCCACGGGCGGGGTGGCAAGGGCATGATCGCCATCGTGCAGAGCGAACGCAATGGCCGGGTCGTCGCAGCCACGCTGGTGCGCGGCAACGACGAGATCATGCTCATCACCGACAAGGGCGTGCTCGTGCGCACCCGCGTCTCGGAGATCCGCGAACTTGGCCGCGCCACACAAGGTGTGACCCTGATCGCCCTGGACGACGGCACCAAGCTGTCTGGCTTGCAACGGATCGTTGAAAACGACGCCCAAGGCGAAGAATCGGCTGTAGCTGAGCCGGCTGACGAGCCTTCCAACAACGACAACGCTGGCGACGCCAGCCCGGAGACCAACTGATGCGCAAGAACCTGATCCTGGCAGCGCTGTGCGCGGCGGCTGCCAGCACCGCTATGGCGCAAGCGACTGCGCCGGCTGCAACAACCACGCCAGCGGTCTCGAGCCCAGCGAAAAAGGAACTGGTCAGCAAGCTGCTGGAGCTGCAGCGTCCTGCGATCGAATCGTGGGGACGAGCCCTGGCTGAGCAGCCTGCAGGGCAGGTCATGCAAGCCGCAGGCGCAGCGCTGCAACAACGCATTGCACCGGACCGCCGCGAAGTCGTGGCCCGCGAGATCGAGGCCGATGTGCGCAAGTACGTGGACGAGACCGTGCCCATCGTGCGCGACATGGCGGTGAAACTGGCGCCATCGACCATGGGCGTGGTGCTTGATGAACGCATGGACGAAGCCGAGTTGCGCCAGCTCATTGCCGTGCTTGAGAACCCGGCTTTCAAGAAGTTCCAGACGGTCTTTGGCGATGCGCAGCGCAGCCTGCTCGGCAAATTGACCACTGACGCTCGCCCGGCCATGGAAACCAAGGCCCGGGCGCTGGACGCGGCTGTCGGCAAGCGCCTGGGCATCACGCCAGCGCCTGCAGCGGCTCCAACCGGGACAGCGCCCACGACAGCACCGGCGGCCGCGGCCAAGAAGTAGGCGGCGCATGGCCGACACACCCGTCGTCCACCCGGACCTGCTGACGCTGCGCGGTCAGATTGATACCGTCGACCAGGAGTTGCTGGCGCTGTTGAACCGCCGCGCTGAACTGGCGCTGGTGGTGGGCGAAATAAAGAAACAAGAAGGTTCGGTGGTCTTCCGTCCAGAACGTGAGGCCCAGGTCATCGACGGTTTGAAGGCCGTCAATCGCGGGCCCCTGCACACCGACAGTGTGGCACCGATCTGGCGCGAGATCATGTCGGCCTGCCGTGCACTGGAAACGCCCACGCGGGTGGCCTACCTGGGCCCAGCGGGCACGTTCAGCGAACTCGCGGCACTCGGTTACTTCGGGTCTTCGCTGTACCGGGTCCCCTGCGCCAGCATCGACGAAGTGTTTCGTGCCACCAGCGCTGGCGCCGCAGACTTTGGCGTCGTCCCAGTGGAAAACTCTACCGAAGGCGTCGTGGCACGCTCGTTGGACCTGTTCCTGCACACGCCACTGTTCATCGTTGGCGAAACAAGCCTGTTCGTGCGCCACAACCTGCTGCGTCGGCACGACAGTCTGGACGGTATCAGTGCCGTGCTGGCCCACCCGCAGGCGCTGGCCCAGTGCCATGCATGGCTGTCAACCCACCTTCCCCACGCCGAGCGCAGGCCCGTGGCCAGCAACGCTGAAGGCGCGCGACTGGCTGCGTTGGACCCGCAAATGGCAGGCATTGCCAGCGAACGCGCGGCCAGTGAATTCGGCTTGCACATTGTCTCCCCAGCGATCCAGGACGACCCGCACAACCGCACACGCTTTGCCATCGTCACCCGGCCTGACCTGCACCCGCAGCCCAAGGCATCGGGCCACGACTGCACCAGCCTGGTGGTGTCGGTGACGAACCGGCCCGGCGCGGTGCACGACATGCTGGTGCCGCTGAAGACCCATGGCGTGTCGATGAGCCGGTTCGAGTCGCGCCCGGCCCGCTCTGGCCAGTGGGAGTATTACTTCTACATCGACCTTCAAGGCCACCCGGATCAGCCCCACGTGGCGCTGGCGATGAGCGAGTTGCGCGCGGTCTGCGCTTTCTTCAAGGTCTTGGGGACCTACCCCGTGGACGTGCATTGACGCACGGACGCACAGATTTTTCTTCCAGGACACGATGTTCAAGCAACTGGGTTTGATCGGCTGCGGTTTGATGGGCGGCAGCTTCGCACTGGCGCTCAAGCGCGCCGGGCTTGTCAAACGCGTGGTGGGTTACAGCAAGTCACCCACCACCACGGAACGCGCGAAAAAGCTCGGCGCGATCGACGTCTGTGCTGAATCCGCGTTGCTGGCTGTTTCTGGCTCGGACCTCGTGCTGATTGCTGTGCCCGTGGCGGCGACTGAAACCACGTTCAAAGCCATCCGCCACCTGCTTGAGCCTGGCACACTGCTGATGGACGTGGGCAGCACCAAGGGCGACGTTGTCGACGCCGCGCGGCGTGTGCTGCGCGAGCGCGTTCACTGCTTCGTACCCGCGCACCCGATTGCCGGCAAAGAGGCTGCGGGCATTGACAACGCCGACGCCGAGCTGTTTCGCGGTCGGCAGGTCATCCTGACGCCATTGCCACAAACCGAAGTGGAGTTGACACAAAAGGCAACGGACCTGTGGTCCCGCGTCGGCGCCAGCGTTTTGATGATGACACCCGAGAACCATGACGCTGCGTTTGCCGCAGTCAGCCACCTGCCGCACCTGCTGGCTTTTGCCTACTTCAGCGCGGTGGCCAACCAGCCAGCTGGGCACGACTACTTGTCGCTGGCTGGGCCCGGGTTTCGTGACTTCACGCGCATCGCTGCGAGCAGCCCCGAGGTGTGGCGCGACATCCTGGTGGCCAACCGCGAAGAAGTGCTCAAGCAGTCGGCGCGATTTCGTCACGCCTTGGACGCTTTGGAACTGGTCATGCGCAGCGGCAACTCCGAGGCGTTGGAAGGCCTTATCCGTGGCCCGGCCGAGGGCCGCGCCGGCTGGCAGATGAGCGCGCCCTCGCAGCCGCGCTGAGGTCTGATGTTCGAGATTGCGGCTTTGGACCTGCCTCCGCTGCGCGGTGCTTCGGGTCGCGTGGTGTTGCCGGGGTCCAAAAGCATCTCCAACCGCGTGCTGTTGCTGGCCGGCTTGGCCGCGGGCGACACTGTCGTGCACGGGCTGCTGGCTTCTGATGACACCGCCGTGATGCTGGCCGCGCTCAAAGCGCTGGGCTGCGGTGTGCGCCAGGAAGGGTCGGCCGCGAGTGCTGTCACACACATCCAAGGCCTGGGCGGCCACCTGCGCGTTCATGACGCCAAGCTCTTTGTTGGCAACGCTGGCACGGCCATGCGGCCGCTGGCGGCAGCGTTGGCGGTCCTGGCCACACAACAGGGTGGCTGCTTTGAACTTTCCGGCGTACCGCGCATGCACGAGCGGCCCATCGCTGACTTGGTGGACGCCTTGCGGCCCTTGGGCTGCGCGATCCAAGACCTGGGCCGCCCTGGCTACCCGCCGCTGCGCATCAGCGGCCAGGCTGGCGGCATTCTGACCACCGCCCGCCCGATCCGGGTGCGCGGCGATGTCTCGAGCCAATTCCTGACGGCGCTGTTGATGGCCCTGCCGCTGGTACAGGCTGGCGCAGCGCTTGAACCGTTGGTGATTGAGGTAGAGGGCGAACTCATCTCCAGGCCCTACATTGACATCACGCTCAAGCTGCTGGCGAAGTTTGGTGTGGCGGTGCAGCGTGAAAGCTGGCAGCGCTTCACGGTGGCCAGCGGCAGCCAGCTGCAAAGCCCGGGGCGCATTGAGGTAGAGGGCGACGCGTCTTCAGCGTCTTACTTCGTGGCCCTGGGCGCGATTGCGGCCCATGCCGGCGCACCGGTGCGGATCGAAGGTGTGGGTTCGGCCTCGATTCAAGGCGACATCCACTTCGTCGATGCCGCGCGGGCCATGGGCGCCATGGTGAAGAGTGGCCCGTTGTGGCTGGAAGTGCACCGCGGGCGCTGGCCGTTGGCGGGCATCACGATGGACTGCATGGCCATCCCAGATGCCGCGATGACCCTGGCCGCCATGGCTTTGTACGCCGACAGCCCCACCCACTTGACGGGCATCGCCAGTTGGCGTGTCAAAGAAACCGACCGCATTGCTGCCTTGGCCGCTGAACTGACCCGGCTGGGCGCAGTCGTGGCCAGCGGCGCGGACTTCATCCACATCACGCCGCCGCTGACGGGCCCGGCCAGCACCTGGCGCAGCGCCGCACTGCACACCTACGACGACCACCGCATGGCAATGTGCTTGTCGCTCGCCGCCTTCAATGCTTTGGCCGGCCGTGCTGACGATGCGGGGCCTGGCCTGTCGCAGCGCATCCTCGATCCGGCATGCGTGGCCAAGACCTACCCCGACTACTTCGAAAACCTGTTCGACCTGGCAGTGACAGCACCGGGCGACGTACCCGTCATCACCATCGACGGCCCCAGCGCTTCCGGCAAGGGCACGCTGGCAGCCGAAGTCGCCGCCGCGCTCGGCTGGGGGCTGCTGGATTCGGGCGCGCTGTACCGCGCCGCCGGGCTTGCGGCCACCTGGGACGGTGTCTCGCCAGATGATGAAGCCGCCGTCGCACACCTGGCCAGCCTGCTGGAACTGCGCTTCGGCCACGGCACCGAGAGCGGACGTGTGTGGCTGCGCGGCCAGGACGTCAGCGACGAGCTGCGGCTGGAAAGCACGGGCCAGCTGGCGTCGCGCGTGTCGGCCCTGCCGGCCGTGCGTCAGGCGCTGAATGACCTGCAACTGGCATTCCGCCGCGCCCCAGGCCTGGTGGCCGACGGGCGCGACATGGGCACCGTGGTATTCCCGGGCGCAGCGCTGAAGGTGTTCTTGACCGCCAGTGCCGAAGAACGTGCCCAGCGCCGCCACAAACAGCTGTCTGCCAAGGCAAACCCGGCTAAACTCAGCGACCTTTTGTCGGAGCTTCAAACCCGTGACGCCCGCGACCGCAATCGCACCGCCTCACCCTTGAAGCCCGCAGAAGACGCGCTGTTGCTGGACAACTCGCACCTCGGCATCGGCGCTTCGGTGCAGCAGGTGCTGGCTTGGTGGCAACAGCGTTCGCCGCTCAAGGCAGTGGCCTGACACCTCAGGCCGTCGCTGTACACGGCAAACAGTCCTCACCGCATTCCCACCAGCAGCCGTCAGGCGTTTGGTGCAGTGAAGTTTTTCAACCCAACGTGCAACACCCGTTGCAGGCATTGCCCGCTCTGCTTTCAATCAACCCCGGGCCCCAAGGAACCACATGTCCGTTACGACCACCGTCACCTCCACTGGCAACAGCCAGGCGGCCGATTCGTTCGCCGCAATGTTTGAAGAGTCTCTGCAGAACAACGACATGCGCATCGGCGAGGTCATCTCCGCCGAAGTCGTGCGCATCGACTTCAACCACGTGGTGGTGAACGCCGGGCTGAAAAGCGAAAGCTTTGTGCCCATCGAAGAATTCAAGAACGACCAGGGCGAACTCGAAGTGCAGATCGGCGACTTCGTCTCGGTCGCCATCGACGCCATCGAAAACGGCTACGGCGACACCATCCTGTCGCGCGACAAGGCCAAGCGCCTGGCCTCGTGGATGAGCTTGGAGAACTCGCTCGAATCGGGCGAATTCGTCACCGGCACCGTCAACGGCAAGGTCAAGGGCGGCCTGACCGTGTTGGTCAACGGCATCCGCGCCTTCTTGCCTGGCAGCCTGCTTGACACCCGCCCGGTCAAGGACATGAGCCCGTACGAGGGCAAGACCATGGAGTTCAAGGTCATCAAGCTCGACCGCAAGCGCAACAACGTCGTGTTGTCACGCCGTGCGGTGGTCGAAGCTTCGATGGGCGAAGAGCGCGCCAAGCTGCTGGAAACGTTGAGCGAAGGCGCCATCGTCACCGGCGTGGTGAAGAACATCACCGAGTACGGCGCGTTTGTCGACCTGGGTGGGATCGACGGCCTGCTGCACATCACCGACATGGCCTGGCGCCGTGTGCGTCACCCCAGCGAAGTGGTCACTGTCGGCCAGGAACTGCAAGCCAAGGTGCTGAAGTTCGACGCCGAGAAAAACCGCGTCAGTCTGGGCATCAAGCAGCTGGGCGACGACCCCTGGCACGGTGTGGCCCGCCGCTACCCCAACAGCACCCGGCTGTTCGGCAAGATCACCAACATCGCCGACTACGGCGCGTTTGTGGAGATCGAACCTGGCATCGAAGGGCTGGTGCACGTGTCGGAAATGGACTGGACCAACAAGAACGTGGCGCCGGCCAAGATCGTCACCCTGGGCGAAGAAGTCGAAGTCATGGTGCTCGAGATCGACGAAGACAAGCGTCGCATCAGCCTGGGCATGAAGCAGTGCAAGGCCAACCCATGGGAAGAGTTCAGCGCCACCGTCAAGCGTGGCGACAAGGTCAAGGGGCCAGTGAAGAGCATCACCGACTTTGGTGTGTTCGTGGGCCTGACCGCGGGCATCGACGGTCTGGTGCACCTGTCGGACCTGTCCTGGCACGAGCCGGGCGAGACCGCCGTGCGCAACTACAAGAAGGGCCAAGAGGTTGAAGCCCTGGTGCTGGCTGTGGACGTTGAGCGCGAGCGCATCAGCCTGGGCATCAAACAGCTGGACGTGGACCCCTTCACCAGCTTCACCACGCTGAACGACCGCGGCGCGCTCGTCACCGGCATAGTCAAGGCCGTGGACCCCCGTGGCGCCGAGATTCAGCTGAACGAAGACGTGACCGGCTACCTGCGTGCCAGCGAACTCAGTCGCGATCGGGTGGAAGATGCACGCAGCCTGCTCAAGGAAGGCGACGAAGTCAGCGTCATGGTCATCAACGTTGATCGCAAGCTGCGTTCGATCCAGTTGTCGATCAAGGCCAAGGACAACGCCGACCAGCAAGAAGCCATGCAGCGCATTTCGCAGACCAACGAACGCGAAAACGCCGGCACCACCAGCCTGGGCGCTTTGTTGCGCGCCAAGCTGGACAACCAGAAAGAGTGACGTTCCGGCTCCCTCTCCCGCAGGGCGGGAGAGGGCCTGAGGCAAGTTCTCCCGGAGCCGCTCGATGACCCGTTCTGACCTCGTGACCCGTCTGGCCGAGAAGTTCTCGCAGTTGACGCAGCGCGACACCGAGTTCGCGGTGAAAACCATGATCGACGCCATGTCCGACGCGTTGGCGCGCGGCCACAGAATCGAGATTCGCGGTTTTGGCAGCTTCTCCGTCAGCCGCCGGCCGCCACGCGTGGGGCGCAATCCGCGCAGCGGCGCGCAGGTCACGATCCCAGAAAAACTCGTACCCCACTTCAAGCCTGGCAAAGCCTTGCGCGAGGCGGTGGACAGCAACGTGGCTGAGCGCAGCGACGTCTTCTAGGTCGCGCACAACGACACCCTGGCGCCGATGCGGATCCTTGCGTGGCTCTTGCGGGCCTTCATCTTCTTCACGCTGTTTGCTTTTGCGCTGAACAACCAACAAGCCGCCACCGTGCGCTGGTTTTTTGGTGTCCAGTGGCAAGCGCCGATGGTCATCGTGGTGCTGTTGGCCTTTGGCGCGGGCTGCGCCTTGGGCGTCTTGGCGATGGCTCCACCGTGGTGGCGCCAGCGCCGCCAGGCCAGACGTCTGGTTGCGACACCGGCCAAGCCCGGCGCACCGGCAGCCGTCGAAACCGCCAGCAGCACAAACTCTGAATTTGCCAGCGAACATCCACCGCGGGTGGGGCTTTGACCACGCAGCCGGGTGGCCGGGCCTTTAGAGCTGCTGGCGGCTGATGGATGTCCTGCTGCAGTGGTTGTTGGTCGGCGTACCGGTGGCTTTTGGTCTGGGCTGGTTGGCCTCGCGCATGGACTTGCGCCAGGTCAGACGTGACTCAAGCGACTCACCCCGGGCTTACTTCAAGGGCCTGAACCTGCTGCTCAACGAGCAGCAGGACAAGGCCATTGACGCCTTCATCGAGGCCGTGCAGAACGACCCCGACACGGCCGAACTGCACTTCGCGCTGGGCAACCTGTTCCGCCGTCGCGGCGAGTTCGAACGTGCCGTGCGGGTGCACCAGCACCTGCTGGGCCGCGCTGACCTGAAGGCCGCCGAGCGTGAACGGGCCCAGTACGCGCTGGCGCAAGACTTCATGAAGGCCGGGCTGTTTGACCGTGCAGAAACCGCCTACCGCGCCCTGGCCGGCACTGCCTTCGCCAGCGAAGCCTTGTTGGCCTTGCTGTCGCTCTATGAACGTTCGCGTGAATGGCCACAAGCAGTGGAAGTGGCGCACAAGCTCGAGGCCGCGGGCACCGGTTCGTTTGCCGCTCGCATGGCGCATTACGAATGCGAATTGGCGCTTGAGGCCGACGCGGCTGGTCACGCCGATCAAGCCGATGCAGCCCTGCAACGGGCCCGCAAGCTCGGGCCGCTGGCTGCGCGGCCACTCGTGCTGCTGGGCCAACGCCAGCGCCACAACGGTGACCTGACCGGCGCGTTGGACACTTGGGAACTGCTGCGCGCACGCCACCCCCAGGCCTTCTTGTTGGTAGCCGACGCCTACGCACAAACAGCCCTGAGCGCCGGCCGCGGCGGCCCAGCAGCGCAGGCCTTGCAGGCGCTTTACAAGACCTTGCCTGCGACCGAACTGCTGAGCGCCCTGCGAATGCTGCAAGACCCCAGCCGGGCCACGGCAACGCCAGGCGCGGACATTGCGCCGTCGCCTACCTTGGCCCTGCAGATCCGCCAGCACCTGCAAGACCACCCCACGCTCAGCGCCGCACAGATGCTGCTGGCGCAGCCGCCCAACGCCTGGGGCGACGGTGGCTTGGAGGCCTTGCGCCACGCCGTGGCCGTGGCCGCCAAACCGCTGCAGCGCTATCGCTGTGCGGCCTGTGGCTTTGAGGCGCAGCAGTATTTCTGGCAGTGTCCGGGTTGCTTGACCTGGGACAGCTACCCGGCGCAGCGCATCGACGCGTTGTAGCGCTGTAACGGCGAGTCAGTTCCCGGCTGGCTCGGAACTGAGGATCAATCCGTTGTCACCGGCTACGGCCCGGCCTCAGCCGCGTGTGCCAACTGCTGTTCCACGAGTGCCATCACATCGCCCTTGCTGGGTACCTGCCCGCGCCCGCCGATGCTGGCGACCAGCCCTGGGCCGGTGATGCCGGCCAGCCCTGGCTCATGGTCGCAGTAGATGCCCACCGTTGGCCGCCCGAGTGCGGCGGCCAGGTGCGTGAAGCCGGTGTCCAGGCCGACCACCTGTTGCGCACCGGCCAACACCGTGGCCATCTCGCCGACTTTCAGAAACGGTGGGACATCACCTTCGCAGCCTGCAGCAATCTGCTCAGCCAGGGTCTGTTCAGCTTCGCGACCCCACAGCACCAAGGGCAGCCAGCCGCGTTCTTTCAGGCGCCTGCCCAGCGCCACCCAGCTGCGTTCAGGCCAGAGTTTTTCGGCCCGGCTGGCGCTCGGGATCAACACCGCGTACGGCACGCGCGGCACCCAGCCGCTGGCGAGCACGCGCAGACCGAAATCGGGTGCGGAGGTCGGTGCGGCATAGCCCAGGTGCGCTGCGGCCAACCAGCGGCAGCGCTGCACCGCATGCAGGTTCTTGGGCACAGCAGCGCTTCGCTGGTAGGCCCAGGCGGCCCAGGGTTCGCGCAGACTGGCGCGGTCATAACCGACCACCGGCCCGCAGGCCTGGCGTGCCCACAGCGCACTCTTCACCAAGCCTTGCAGATCCAGGACACAGTCGTAGGGTTGCTGGCGCAACTGCTGCTTCAAGGCCGACATGGCGCGCCAGGTGCTGCGCTGCATCAGCGCCTGGCGCCACTTGCGCCAGGCCATGGGCAACACCCGTTGCAGGCCCGGATGCATGCCCGGAATGGCCGCAAACGGCGCCTCCACCAGCCAGTCGATCTGCGCGCCGGGATGCTGCGCCAGCACGTCGGCCACAACCGGCAAAGCGTGGACCACGTCGCCCATGGACGAGGTCTTGACGATCAACAGCCGCAGGCCCTGCGTCGCCACCTCAAGCACGACCGGCGTGCTGGCGTTGTTCAGCCACCAACACCGGGTTGAAACGGGCGTCGTTGTACATCTTGAACTGGCGGTAGACCTTGAAGTAGGCCCGGCCCGCGGCAGCGTCGGCCAGCAGCTGATCCAGACAGTGCGCAAGATCAGCACGCTGCTGCAACAGGCGTTGCAGCTTCACAGCACTCGACTCGCGGTGATCGACATCAACGTCCTGGCGTCGGGTTTGGGCGCGCATGGCATGGACCTTCAGCGCCATGATGGACATGCGGTCGATGATGCTGCCGGCCGTTTCGCTGTTCAGGCGTGCGCCTGAGGCCACCACGGCCTGTGGCGCATCACTGCGCGCCGAGGCCTCGTCCACCAAGCCCAGGGCCAGCAGCAGCAGTTCGTCCACGCGTTCTGTGGCGTCGTTGCGCGCCTGGTTGAAACCATCGATGGCACGTTTGTTGGCGGCGATTTCGCTGCCCGCCACGGTTGTGCGCCGCGCCAGGTCTTCTTCGGCCCAGAGCTGGCTGTTGAAGCGGTGGTTGGCCAGCACCCAGTTCAGCACCGCGGGGACGGGTTCGGGCAACCCGGGCACCACGGCTGGCCAACCCGACGCAGACAGACAAGCATCGTGCAACTGGCTGACTTGGGCAGCCGACAAAGGGGGGGTTACGACAGTCATCGGCTGCAGGCTGGGACCCTTGGCAACGCAGCAGTGCAGCGCGCAGGCGGGTCATTCGGGCTGGCAAAATCGCCTCGAATTATCAGCCCCGTGCACCCCTTCGAGCCCCGTCGACCTTTGATCGTGCGCCTGCGCAATTGGGTGGGTGACGTCACGTTGAGCTTGCCCCTGCTGACGCGGCTGGACGCCGCCGGCTACGACCTGCGCCTGGTCGGCAAGGGCTGGGCCCGCGAACTCCTGGCGGGCCACGGCTGGCCCGTGCAGGTGCTCGGCAAGACGCTGGGCGAGCGCGTGGTGCAACTCCGCGCATTGCGCCGCCAGGCACTGCAAGACGACCCAGCGTTTGGCCGCCGCCTGAATGCCCTGTGCTTGCCGGATTCGTTTTCCAGCGCGCTGGACTTTCGCCTGGCCGGCCTGCGTGCTTTGGGCCACGCGAACGAAGGCCGCAGCCCCCTGTTGGGCCGCGCTGTAGCCCGGCCGCCCGGCCAGCATGAACTGGCGGTGTACTGGCAGCTGGGCAGCCTGCTGCTGGGTTCAGCCGCTGAGCTGCCCACGCAGATTGGCTTGCGCCTGACAGCGCTGCAGCGGGCCCAGGCGGCTGCGTTGCGCGAACAGCATGGCCTGGGGCCCAGATACATCGTCGTCTGCCCATTCGCCGGTGGCACCTGGTCGGGCCAAGACAAGACCTGGCCGGCGTTCCCGGACTTCGTGGCCAGCCTCGCCGCACGCACGCGCGCGGTGAATGGGCCGCGTGTCCTTATCTGCCCCGGACCGGGTGAAGAGGCACTGGCCCGTGAGTGCTTCGGCACCGCCGTGGTGCTGACAGGTGTGGGCCTGGGTGCCTATGCAGCGCTGCTGGCTGACGCGGCCCTGATGGTCAGCAACGACACCGGGCCGGCCCACATGGCCGCGGCAGTGGGCACGCCGTTGGTCAGCGTGATGGGGCCCAGCAACCCCGCGCTGTGGCGCCCCTGGGGGCCGAACGTGCAAGTACTGCAGGGTGGCATGCCAGGGCAACCTGAATGGCCCACGCTGGCGGCTGTCGACAGCGCAGCCCAAGCCACGCTGGCGCTGCCGATCGGCTGATGGATTGAGGAGGTGGGCCCCCAAATGTGGGCCCACAGCAAACCCCTCCGCGGGGGAAAGACGGCGAAGGCGTGGTCTTCCAGAATTCTTTTCAGCCCAGGTCGATGTCACGACATCACTGGGCCCCACGGGCCTTATCAACCCACCTTCACCCACACTTTCTCAGGAGTTCATCATGATCAAGCACCTCATCGCCACCATCCTGGCCGTCTTCGCTCTCAACAGCTTCGCTGCGGTCGACGCCAACCGCGCCAGCCAGGCGGAACTCGAAACCGTCAAGGGCATCGGCCCAGGTCTTTCCACCAAGATCATGGATGCGCGAAAAACGGGCGAGTTCAAGAACTGGGACGACCTGGTGGACCGTGTCGGCGGCGTCGGCCCCAAGAACGCCACGCGCTTTTCGCAAGCCGGCCTGACTGTGGCAGGTGTCGCTTACGACAACACCGCCAGCGCGCCCGCTGACACGCCCAGGAAGGCCGAAAAAGCGCCAAAGGCTGAACGCGGTGAAAAGGCGGTGAAGCCGGCAAAAGCCGAGAAAGCAGACAAAGCGCCGGCCTGACGAGTCGACCCGTTCAGGGGATGGAGATGTCCGGCACGGCCGTGCGCTGTGCCGCACCCCAACCGAAAAACTGCAGCACCTCGTGCCGCCGCGCCAACGTGTCGGCGTGCCCCAGGGCCAGCAGTTCCTGGGTGTACGGCGCCTCAAACAACAGATAGCTGGCCAGGGCTGAACCCCGGGCATCGACACCGCTGCCGCCGACACCCACGCCGCGCAACAGCGCCCGCACCGGCCCAGGCAGGCTACCCAGGTGGCGTGAGGCAATGTCGTCCAAACGTTGCGACGGCGAAATCACCAACGCCTCCAAGGGCTTGAGTGCGCTGTCGGCCAAGACGGAGGCGGGCAACAGCGCCAGCGTGCGGTTGATGCGCCGCATGCGTTCGATGTCCACCGCCAGGGCGTCCAGGAAGATGCTGGACATGGCGTGGCCGGCGATCTGCGCCAGCGTGGGGTAGTCGGGCAGGGGCATGACACGGCCCGCTGGCTCGTTCATTCGCCCGGCGCCAATGATCAACAAACGTCGCGCACCCAGGTGGATAGCGGGTGACAACGGCGCGGTCTGGCGCATCGAACCGTCGCCAAACCAGCCGCTCTGCCCGGCGTGGCTGAGATTGGCGGCAGGGAATACAAAAGGAATGGCCGACGATGCCAACAAGTGGCTCAGCCCAATCGTGCTGGGCGCGGCCACGCGGCTGGAGCGCTGCCACGGCTCAATCGGCACGGCGCTGTCGTAAAAGGTGAAGTGCTCGCCGCTGCTGTAGCTCGACGCGGTGACAGCCAGCGCGTGCAGATACCCGCCCGCAAACATCGCAGGCAAGCGCTCAAGCGGCACCAGGCGTTGCAGCAAGCCCGCCAGCGGGCTGTTGTCCAGCAACGAGCGCGGCCGAATGCGCCGCCAGCGCGCAATGATCCAGCCGATGGACAGCATCGTCAGCCAGCGCGCACCGGTGCGCACCACCCCCACCGAATCAGCGCGGTAGACCTGATCGGCCGAGAACCCTGACCAGACAGTCACCAGGTCGTCCACCGCCGCGTCAAAGCGGTCAGCGCCGCAAGCCAGGGCGGTGGCGTTGATGGCACCCGCCGAGGTGCCGCAGATCACGCCGAACGGGTTGCTTGATGCGCCCTCGCCAGTCGGCTCCAGTGCCCGGCGCCGCAGTTGCACCAGCGCCTGCAACACCCCCACCTGGTAAGCCGCGCGTGCGCCACCCCCGCTCAACACCAGGCCCGTCAAAGGCTGTTCAAACATGCCTGCTCTTGTGTAGTGCCTAACCGTCGAACAGCGGTGACACGGTGGGCTGACGTTTGTCGGCGTCGACACATCGCCAGCTCACTCGTAGACCACAGCCGCAGCGCCGCCGGTGGCGATGCTGCGCCAGCGTGCCAGCGCTTCGTCACTGGGCCAAAAGCGCGCGGCGTCACCCAGGTCCAGCTCGGCGTCAGCCGTGCTCCGCTGCAGCTTCAGGCGCACGGCCAAACCCTGTGTCAGTGCACCCTGGTCACTGTCCACCACCCGGGCTGGCCACAGGCGCAACACGTCGGCCACCGGTGGTGCGCCGCCACTGCCGTTGACGCAAACACGCAAGTGTTTGCCGAACCTTGCACGCGCAGCGGGCAAGTCCCACAGCTGGCTGATGTTCAAACGCCAGCCGCCGGAAAAACGATCGGGCTGGACCTTGCCCTGCACGATGACCAGGCGGTCTTCCTGCAACAGCTCTTTGTTGGCGTCGATCAATTCGTCGTTGGCCACGGCCTCTATGGTGTCGCTGCCGTCGTCCAGCTGGAAGATCAGCACCCGACCGCTGCGTCCAGCCGCGGTACGCGGATCGGTGACGATGCCAGCCAGCAACTGCGGTTCGCGGCTGTCCACCAGGTCGGCGATGGAGCGGCGGGCGAAACGCCGCACTTCGTCACGCCAGGCGTCGAACAAGTGACCCGAGAAGTAAAAGCCAATGGCCGACTTCTCTTGCATCAGACGTTCACGCACGTCCCAAGGTGCCACGTTGACAAGGGCTGGCTCTTGACTGCTGCTGCCGTGGCCAGCACTTTCTTCGGGCCCGAAGTCAAACAGCCCGACCTGGTGTGCGTTGGCGGCCTGGGTCTCGGCCCAGTCCATGGCCAGGCCCACACTGGCCAGGGCGGCAGCACGATCAGGGTGCAGACTGTCGAAGGCACCGGCCTTGACCAGCGCTTCAACCGCGCGTTTGTTGACCCGTTGTTTGTCGACGCGGGCACAAAAATCGAACAGGCTGCGGAACGGGCCGCCGCCCTGCCCGTCATTCGCCGCTGTGCCGTTGCGCGCGGCCACGATGGCGTCGATGGCGCTCTGCCCGGTGCCCTTGACGGCGCCCAGGCCATAGCGCACGGTACGGTCGTCAATCGGCTCAAACCGCAGCGTGCCGCGGTTCACGTCGGGCGGCTCAAAGCGGATGCCGAAGAGTTTGGCGTCACTCAGCAGCACCTTCAGCTTGTCGGTGTTGTCGGCCTCAATCGTCATGTTCGCAGCGAAGAACTCGGCCGTGCAATGCACCTTCACCCAGGCCGTGTGGTACGCCAACAATGAGTAGGCTGCGGCGTGGCTCTTGTTGAAGCCATAGCCTGCAAACTTCTCCATCAGGTCAAAAACTTCGTTGGCTTTCTCCGGACCGATGTGCTTGGTGGCCGCGCCTTCGCGGAAAGTGGCGCGCTGCATCGCCATCTCTTCGGCTTTTTTCTTGCCCATGGCGCGGCGCAGCAGGTCGGCACCACCCAGCGAGTAGCCGCCCAGCACCCGCGCGGCTTCCATCACCTGTTCTTGGTAAACGAAGATGCCGTAGGTTTCTTCCAGCACCGGCGCCAACAAGGGGTGCGGGTAGGCGATGTCTTCCTTGCCGTTCTTGCGAGCGCAAAAACTCGGAATGTTCTCCATCGGCCCGGGTCGGAACATGGCGTTGAGTGCAATCAGGTCTTCCAGCCGCCCCGGTCGAGCTTCGCGCAGCATGCCTTGCATGCCGCGGGACTCGAACTGGAACACGGCCTCGGTGCGGGCGTCCGAGAAAAGCCTGTAGACACGCGCGTCGTCCAGCGGCACGCTCTCATAGTCGAACTGCTCGCGGCCGGGGCGGCGCTGGCGGATGAAGTCTTTGGCCAGCTCCAGGATGGTCAGCGTGGCCAGGCCCAGGAAGTCGAACTTCACCAGGC
>Ga0105048_10005486_pt1 | contig 20504 bp, 19 predicted proteins | sample MAT05_FD_78382 | JGI IMG/M metagenome (GOLD analysis project Ga0105048, IMG submission 78382) | Freshwater microbial communities from Lake Fryxell liftoff mats and glacier meltwater in Antarctica - MAT-05 | ecosystem: Environmental > Aquatic > Freshwater > Ice > Liftoff microbial mat | place...
GGGTGCCGGGTAGAGGACTCGAACCTCCACGGCCTTGCGGCCACCAGCTCCTAAGGCTGGCGTGTCTGCCATTTCACCAACCCGGCCGGGCCGTTTGAGGCGCTCCATAGTGTACGGCGATGTCGCCTCCAATGTCACCGACTCATCAAAAGCATCGCACCACTGCATTTTGCACAGCATTTTCCGTCAACATCGGAGAATGGCAACCGCGAACACTCCACGACTTTCGATTTGATCTTCGGTATCTTCGGCGAGCAGGGTTCAGGCTCCAATTGCGCACCGTGAATCATGCGGATTGCTTAATCACAGTGCGCAAATTCACGACACTTCGCGAAAATTTTTGATGTGGTTATCCGCACTTCAGCTGCCACCCCTGACAGTTCCAGGTTGACCACGGGAACTTCTACGGCGACTCCACGAACGTTCGATGCCTATCGTGAAATCTTCGAGCGACGTAACTTCGGCCGGTATTTGACGAACGCGATGATCGTCGCTCTGGCGACGACTGCCTGGGGAGTAGCTGTCGCGGCCTGGTCCGGGTATGGCTTCGCACGGTACGACTTCCGGTATAAATCAGCACTGATGGCATTTGTCCTGATCGCGCAGTCCTTTCCACGCATCCTGCTCGTTATCCCCTATTTTCAGATGGCGAACAAACTGGGACTCAAGGACACGTACCTCGGAATTATCCTCGCGTACAGCACGTTCATTCAGCCGTTGTGTCTCTGGATCATGAAAGAGTACTTCGAGCAGATTCCGCGAGAACTGGACGAGGCGGCACTCGTCGATGGTGCGACACCGTACCGCGCTTTCTGGGATATTATTCTGCCGCTGGCCCGGCCCGCTCTCGGCGCGACTGCCATCATCGGCTTCCTGACCGCCTGGAACGAGTATGAGTCGCATTGGTGTTGATCAGCACAGAACGAGTGCGAACGTTCTCCGTCGCCGTCGCGTCGTTCATCGGTGAGTTCACGACTGAGTGGAACCTTGTTATGGCGGCTGCGGCTGTTGGCACCTTGGCGGTCGCGATTTGCTTCCTCTTCTTTCAGAAGCAACTCATGCAGGGACTTACTGGAGGTGCGGTTAAGGGCTAACCCTCTTTCCTCGCGAATCTTGAAACTCCTGAAAGGGTCTCGTGTTGGACGAAAGACTCGCTATCACCGGAATACGTACGGTGACGGTCGGCGCAGGCTGGCGAAACTACATCTATGTTCAGGTCGACACCGATCAGGGCATAACTGGTCTCGGTGAGGCATCACTCGGAGGCCAGACCAACGCCGTTCTCGGGGCGATCAAAGATCTGGAACCACTGCTCATCGGAGCCGATCCGTTTCGAATCGAGCACATCTGGCAACAGGCGTACCGGCACGCCTTCTGGCGCGGAGGCGTAACCTTCCTCAGCGCGCTCGCCGGGATTGAAGTCGCGCTGTGGGACATCAAGGGCAAAGCGCTCGGCGTTCCCATTTCAAAAATGCTCGGTGGACTCGTTCGTGACAAAATTCGCGCTTACGCGAATGGGCCACGCGGCAATACTCCTGACGAACTCGCCCGTTCCGCCGCCGATCTCGTCAGTCGCGGTTTTTCCGCGCTCAAGTTTACCCCGTTTGATGCCACTCCAATGCTCGCCGGCAGCCGGTACATCAAGGCCGCTGTTTCAAATGTCCGGGCGGTTCGGGAAGCAGTCGGTCCTGAAGTGGAATTGATGATCGATGGCCATGGCCGTCTTTCACCATCGGTCTCTGTTCGTGCGGCCGACGCTCTGGCCGAATTCAATCTCATGTTTTTCGAGGAACCGTGCTTGCCGGAACATGCGGTCGCGATGACGCGGATCGCGAAGAAATCTCCAATTCCGATCGCGACGGGTGAGCGCCTCTCGACCAGATGGCAGTTCCAGGAACTGTTGGCTTCCCGCACCATCGGCGTGCTTCAACCTGACATTATTCAGACTGGCGGCATCGCCGAAGCGCGAAAGATCGCGGCACTTGCTGAAATGCACTTCGTCTCAGTTGCGCCGCACAACCCATGGAGTTGGGTCAATACCGTCTCTTCACTTCATCTCGACGCGGTGACTCCGAATTTCCTGATACAGGAAGTCATCACCGAACCTGAGCCCTGGAAAGACGCGGTGGTGCTCACCCCCCCAGAGATGGACGCGGAAGGATACTTCCGACCGCCAACCGGACCGGGTTTGGGAATCGAACTCAACTTCGACGCGGTCAAGCGCTTTCCACCAGTCGTCGGACGACCACCGGCACTCTGGCACGATGACGGTTCGGTCGCTGACTGGTAGCTATCAAACAGATCGGGAGCACCGTGGAGCACTCACGACCGGCAGCAGGCCGCCCTGAACTCAAACTCAAAATTACGGAGGTCATTCCGCACATTCTCTTTGCCGGAAGGACCAATCTCATCTTCGTCGAAGTTCGCACCGATGGCGGGATCACCGGAGTCGGCGAAGCCAGTCTCGAAGGGAAAACCGAAGCTGTCGTTGGCGCAATGAATGACATCAGGGAGTACCTGATTGGCAAAGATCCGACGCTGATCGAGCACCACTGGCAAACGATCTATCGACATTCCTTCTGGCGTGGCGGGGTGGTCATCGGCAGTGCAATTTCCGGCATTGAACAGGCGCTTTGGGACATCCTCGGCAAATCTCTGGACGTTCCCGTGTATGAACTCCTCGGCGGCCGGGTGAGGGACAAAGTCCGGTTGTACGCCAACGGTCCTCGCGGTGAATCACCGGAGGAGATCACAGAATCGTGTGTCCAACTGGTCGAGCGCGGGTGGGGAGCGCTCAAACTCGCACCATTCAGCGCGGTGACTGGAATCGCCGGTCAGCCGGAACTGCGGGCAGCTCATCGTCAGATGCAGATGATCCGGGACGCCGTCGGCCCAGATATCGACATCTTGATCGACTGTCACGGGCGATTGACTCCAACTTCTGCGGTTCAAATGGCACAGGTTCTCGAGGAGTTCGATATTTTCTTCTTCGAGGAACCCGTTCTTCCCGAGGATCCCCGGGCTATGGCCGAAGTAGCCGCTTCGATCAACATTCCGATCGCCACGGGTGAGCGGCTCTTCACAAAATGGGGGTTCCGCGACATTCTCGAACTTGGCGCCGCGCATGTGCTGCAGCCGGATCTCGCACATTGTGGCGGGATCTGGGAAGGTCGGAAGATTGCGGCGGCCGCCGAAGCGTGCTATGTCGGGATTGCACCGCACAACCCGTATTCATGGTTACTGACGATGACCAGCGTCCAACTCGACTTCGCTACACCCAACTTCCTGATCCAGGAGTTTCTGGTCGACCACCCGCCAGAAACGGAGCGGCTCTTCGCACAGCCCTTTGCGTGGATCGGAGATGGTTGGGTCGAACCGCCGACGGCGCCTGGTCTCGGCGTCGAACTCGACTGGGACGTGATTCGCGCGCATGAGCAATTGGCGTACACGAACACGTATCAACCCTCACTTTGGCATGTCGACGGCTCAGTAGCCGACTGGTAGTTCAGCACAGCAGCACTTGTGCCGAAGACATCACAATCGCGAAACGGGCATGCGACGATCCGTTGACAACGCCCTTTTGATCAACTGCATCAAAACACTCCGGTCAGCAATCTGACCGGAGTGTTTTGTGACCTGGAATTTAAGTTCGTTTTGCCTATTCGTCGATGGTGACAACTCCGGTGGAACCATCAACCGTAATTCTCTGTCCACTTTGAATCAGCCTCGTTACGCCCGCCGCCCCGACGACGGCCGGAATACCGTACTCGCGGGCAACAATTGCGGCGTGACTCAATGGTCCACCCGTTTCTGTCACAAGCCCGGCCACCGTACCAAAGAGCGGTGTCCACGTCGGCATTGTGGCGATAGCGATCAAGATTTCTCCTGGCTGAATAGACTTCGCCTCGTCGAGCGTTCGTGCAACTCGTGCGGTTCCGGAGACATGGCCGCGAGACCCCGGTTCTCCGCGGAGTTTTCCAGTTCCGGAGGTTTGCTCGATCGGCAAACCGAAGAAGCGGAGCATCGCGCGATCCATCGGATTGCCACTCGGCGGCGGACCAGACGGGGCCGCTCCAACAATCAGCGGCGGAACGAGCCTGGCGGATGCTTCGAGTTCAGCTTCCCGCTCAAGTACGAGCACCCAGGCAGCGCCGATCTCTTTCTCCGACAACATCCGCGACGAGAATGACTTCACTTCATCGTGGGTGAGCATGAAGATATCGTCGGCTTTTACGAGGACGTCATCGGCGACCATTCGCCGACCCAATCGCATGAAGAGCAATCGTGACTGCGCCATGGCTCGCTGTTGGATGTAAAAGTTGCGCTCCTCCTGAAGGAAGTTCGCCGCCCGGGAGGCCTGTGCCAGAAACTCGAATTGACCCCGAACGGACTCCGGTAGCTCCATGATCTGTTCGCGGGCGGCATTGAGTGCCTTGACGCCATCCGTTACAGCCCGTTCATGTTCTGCGCGCGCGTCATGACCGGACTTTAAATATGATTGAAGGTTTTCGATCGCGATCGTCGGGTCCTCCAACCAGGTCGGGCCGGTGAAGTCGAAGAGGTCCTGACGAAGACCATATTCACGAAGATAATCGCGGAGCGCCGCCTCGTAGTATTCGCCGATCGGAGCAGATCGCAGTGCGTCGATGACTCCCTTGGCCGGAGTCGAAAGAAGCAATTGATCGAGTCCCGCCACCTTCGCCGCCGCGGCCAGGTCGGACTAGCCCGCGCCCGCTTTCTTACTCTCTGATGGCAACCCGATCAGCAATTGATGGGCGTCCTGCTCGGATCAACCGAAAAGGTCCGCGTAGAACTCATCGAACAACTGACTCGCGAGCAAAACGGGAATAACGATTGTGAAGTGCGTCTTCCAAAGATCGACGGCGACAGCCGCCACCTCATCGAGGAGTGACGGTAACTCCTGACGCGCACAGGTTTCAACGTTCATGGTCTCCAGGAGCCGAAGGTTGGTTTTGATCTTCGGCAAATGCTCGTTTTCCCAGCGGGAGAGCATCACGGGTAACTCGGACTGCATTGACGCTTCGGCACGTTCCCCGAGCTGAATTGCCTCAATCTCATCTTTCGGAATGATCGGCAAGAACGCCTGAAACAGATAGTTATTCTGAAAAGTCAATTCAGCGCTCTGGAGCGGAACGTTTAGATCACGAACCGCCCGGGTAAACCCTTGTGCAAACGCCGGCCCCATCACGGTCTGAAACAACTTGCTAATCGGCGCCGGAAAGTGCAGCACGTCGGACATAAAAGTGTATTCAGGATTCTCTTTTTCACTGAATGTGACCACAAACGCAGTCGCTCTCGCAGAAACTGCAGAAACGCTCATTTCGTAAACTCCAATAGGGTTGGTTCAAATCAAGAACTGAATAGAGATTCAAAGCGGAATGAAGACTGCCGTGATTGCTGGCCTAGCGCCGTAATAGTTCTGGCCTCGAAGAAATGGACTCTTCAGTTGGCAATACCTCCTTCGAGGTCGGCGGCATAGCCAAGTCGTTTTGCCAGTTTGCGGGAAGTTATTGCAACTTCGAGGACTTGAGAGTCGTTCAGCGACTTCATCGTTCGGAGCATGCGCGGCACCGGAAGCTCGCGAGATCCGCCTCCACTCTGACCGGGCACAATCATCAGTGCTTTCTCGCCAATCAGAGACTCCCTGACGACATTCGCTTGATCAACGGCAATGTGGTCCGGTGTAACCATGCCCGAAACCAGCGCCTCGCCCAGTCCCCACGTTGCGTTGATGATCAGGCGATTACTCGTCCCTTGAATCGGGTCAGCTGTGAAGACCACGAACGACACATCTGAGCAAACCATCCGCTGGACCACGACGGCAATCGACGAAACGTCGTCCGCCTGCTCGACCTGCAGGCGATATGCGAACGCCCGCTCGGTCCAACGCGAAGCCCAACAGCGTTTGACCGCATCTTCGAGGAGGGCCATCCCCTCCACACCCAGAATGGTCTCGTGAAGACCGGCGAAAGAGTGATCCGCGGAATCTTCCGCCGTCGCCGATGACCTCACCACGACCGCCAGTGTTTCGTTTCCGCCGAGGGTCAACCGGTCATACCCTTCGGCTATCTGTGCCTTCAGGGTATCGGGGGTCAATGCCGACTCAATAGCCCGTCGAATCGCCGGAAGTTCGCCTTTGGAGACGCCCGAAGCGCTCGTCGCAATGCCGATGTGCCGGGCTGCCGCCGCGTATGCGCTGGTCGTCAACGCGAAAGCCGGTGGCACCTCGGCGCCAAGCGCAGCTAACCGACTGAAACCCGCGCCTTTTCTACCTACGACGGAACGTTCGACCGGATTTCCGTCAGGCCAGACAACTTCTGACCCGGTTCGATATGAACCATCCATTCCATTACCTACACTTACTAATTGCGCATTTTGCTATTTATCCGTGCTATTCCATTAGACTCCGCTCAAACTTGCAAGAAACCAGAAGTGTTTCGGCTTACGACTCCTTTCCATTGGGTATCCCGTCCCGTTCCATGCTCAGATAGGAGATCGCGGTCACTCGGATCGCACTCCGTCATTCATATGGTTTCCGCCGAAATCTTCCGCCAACCGATCTACGTCGTCCGACGTAGGAGACGATCCGCCGCGCTTGCATGAATTCCCGCTTGATCTACACTGCAGTGATAGTTTGAGCATGCATTCGCCGTCAGAAAGGTGGTTCTTTGTGTACTCGCGCATCGTCGTTCCGCTTGATGGTTCAGTACTCGCCGAGCACGCGCTCTCACACGCAAAGGAGTTGGCGAAGTCGCTCGATGTCCCGATTCACCTTCTGCGCGTTGTCGACGTGACGAGACTCGAACGCTACGGTGCTTACGGGCTCGCGCTCGAATATGCCGGTCTCGCCGAGGTCGCGCAGGAGGAGGAGCGAGCGGCACGCGAATACATGCAAACAGTCTTGGAAGGAGCGACGGAAGCAGGGCTGAATATCACGTTCGAAATTCTTCGCGGGCTTGTCGTGCCATCGCTAACGCAGGCCGCGAACGCCGACGATCTGATCGTCATGGCCTCTCACGGCCGGACCGGCCTTTCACGTTGGTTCCTTGGCAGTGTGGCTGAAGAGGTGGTGCGCCGGTCGGCGAGCCCCGTGTTGATTGTGCGTAGTTCCGGCGTAGAGGACGGTTCTCCGATTCGCTTGCTTTGAAAGAAGAGACTGCGCGGTCCCGGAACATCGACCAGTTCGCCCGCTGTTGATTCGGCGACTCAGTGCGTGGCGCTGAAAACGATTCACATTTTGTCGAAAGACTGCTAATCTGCGTTGCTCCTGTCACACTTATTCCTGTTTCGAAAAAGAGAGGCGATCATGTCCAAGCTGTTCGAGGATCTCGGGGTACGACCGGTGATCAATGCTGCGGCGACCTACACGAAACTTGGTGGATCGATCATGCCACCCGAAGTGCGTGCGGCGATGATCGAGGCTGCCGACTCCTTCATCGATCTCTTCGATCTCCAGGCGAAGGTCGGGCAAAAACTCGCGGAGTTGACCCAGAACGAGGCGGCTTTTGTCACTTCAGGAGCGGCAGCCGGGATTGCGATGTGCGTGTGCTCCTGCATGGTCGGGAATCAAACAGACCAGACATTTGCATTCCCCAGCCTTGAGGGTGTGGAGAAGACTGACGTCGTCGTGTTCGAGGCGCAGCGGAATGGCTACGATTACGCAATCACCCAGACTGGCGCCCATGTCATCGAAGCCGGTTCCTCACTCGCGGGTCTTGAAGCTGCCCTATCCGACAAAACGGCTTGCGTCTTCTGGTTCGCCGGAGACGCGTTTGCCATCGAAGGTGTTGGATTGGAGCAGGTGGTCGAGATCGCTCATGCCCGCGACATCCCGGTGATCGTCGATGCTGCTGCGCAGATTCCCTATGTATCGAACCTCTGGCTCTACACCAAAGAGCAGGGCGCCGATGCTGCCATCTTTAGCGGCGGCAAGGGGCTCCGCGGTCCACAGTCGAGTGGACTTGTGCTCGGTACGCAGAAAGTCATCGACGGGTGCAAGGTTCATTCGGCCCCCAATCATAGTTTTGGCCGACCGATGAAGGTGGGCAAAGAGGAGTTTGCCGGCATTCTGGCCGCGGTGAAGTGGACTCTCGATCAGAATGAGGATGAACTGATCATGGGATACGAGCAGACTGTCGCAAACTGGATCGAAGATCTGGCCGGAATTCCGGGCGTCCGGGTGGATCGTTCCTATCCAAGTGAGGCGGGTCAGCCATATCCACGCGCCTACGTCCATCTCTCCGCACCCAGCCCGTGGACACCGGAAGCGGTGGTTGAAGCACTCTGGGATGGTCCGGTCCGAATCGCGGTGGTTGTGCCAAATGGCGCCGGCGATGCGGTCGCGCTCAATCCGCAGACGCTGCAACCTGGTGAAGATCAGATCGTAATGAACCGACTGCGCGAGGTCCTGACCAGCAAGCCGTAATACGCTCACTGTGGAGAAAATACCTCTGGCCGCACGATTTCCTTGTGCGGCCAGAGGTCTGAGATCGACGAGCATCAGGCGGGGGCTATCAACCGCCGGGTCGATGTGGGGGTACTGGACCCCACGACAATCCACGCATCCAGTTTTCAGTAGCGCAGTTGCCCCGCACCACTCCGTTCTTTCCGCTTAATAGTCCATCGGTCGAGAATGAATTCCTGGATCGGCAGACCAATGCGGCTGTCCGAGACCGGTGGGGTTGTACACAATCTCACCGGCACGAATGGTCAGATCGCAGGTCAGTTTCGAGGTGCCGTCGAAACGGAAAAAGGCGGAGTCTACATACGAGAAGTCGCCTTCCTCCAGCGTGAAGACGGCGACGTCCGCGTCGGAACCGGCCGAAAGTGTCCCGAGTTCCGGATGACCGATCTCCTTCGCCGGTTCGACTGTCGACATTCTGATCACATCTGCCAGCGGTACTCCAAGATTGTGGATTTTGTTCATGGTCGTCAGCTTGTCGATAACCGCGCCGTGAACATTCCCCGTGTGGAGATCAGTGCTGATTGAATCTGGAATGAACCCCTGCTTAATCGCCGGAACCGCATTCCGGAACCAGAAGCTACCGGCTCCGTGCCCCAGATCGAAGATCACGCCGCGTTCGCGCGCCTTCCACATGTGATCGTAAAGCTTGCCTTCTGCATTGATGATCGGAAACTGTTGGGCAAAGACGTGGGTGTGGACATCGCCGGGTCTCAGCTTCTCAAGAATGAGCGTGGGATAGGGGCGAAGAGGCAGCATCGGAAAGAAATCGACCATCACCGGCATGTTGCACATGTTGCCCGCTTCCACCGCAGCGTCAACTGCCGTCCACGGGGCATGATCATCGTCGAACGCACGATTCGCCCAGGAGTGGGCCGTCTTGATTCCAACGACTACCGACCTGTATTCCTCAGCAATTGCCGCGGCGGGTTTCGGGCGAAACTGGTCGAAGTCGTGTTCCCACTCCCCCAGCATTCCGTCGGCGACGATATTCAGATAGGAGAGAATACGAATTTTGGCCGTGTCTATAATCTCTTCTTTGAACTGAGCAAATTCACGCCAACCGGCCGTCCCGGCGACGACAATAGTGGTGACACCGGCCGAGAAAGTATTGACGATGGGATTCAACGACAATCTCGATCGCGCATGACGATCGAAACAGTGGACATGCATATCGATAATGCCCGGAGTCACGATCCTGCCGAAAACGTCGATCTCCCTCGCTTCTGGCCCGATCAACAGTGCCGGCTCGACCGCGATGACCTTTCCACCGAAGAGCGCGACATCCGCGACTCCGTCCAGCCCGTTCGCAGGATCGATGACGCGCCCGTTTCGCAGTACAAGATCAGCCGAGATCAACGATTCATTTGCAGTCATGAATGGCCTGCTGCTTCCACCTGCAATGCCTTCTGAAACAGCGCGACACCGTAAAACTCGTACGATGCCGCCTTGTCAGGTACGTCGACGACGTGAACGGTGAATCGGCAGGGAACACCATTGTCAGGCAAGTTGTCCGCAAAATAACTGCCATATGCTTCCGCGTATTCCCTGTACAAACGATCCTGCTCCGCGTTGAAACCTGCAGGATCGAGCGCTGGATTAGGCCCTTTTGGCTGGCAGCCGAAGACATGAATCTCCAGAAAGTCGACATCTCGAAGTGACCGGCAGATACCAGCCTCCTGCAGCCACTTTTCCCAGCACTGGAAGACAAGCGGAATTTCTCTGAGCGGTTCCATCGTCACCAGTTCATCGAGCCCGAGCACCGATTTCGCGGAATACCCGCCAGTAAGACCGGCAAAGTGGATCCTGAGATCACCATCCGGCTGCTCCTCGGTCACCAGTGCCGAAAGAACAGGTCGATCACCGGTCGAGTAGTACGTGAGTTTTCCGCGCTTTTTGACGTTGAATGACATTCCGCTTCCTTTCAGCACTGGTTTCGACGAAGTTCAGTGGAAACTTGCCATTGTGTCCACAACAAATTCAAACCGTCCTCGCCGGGGCATCAGTTCGATGTGCCGGGCATTGTCACTCAGTCGGACTGATCACGCCTCTCCAGTCCGCTGAGTGGAGAGAACTCTGAATAACCGGTGAATTCGAGGTTGCATCCCGATAGTTCAGACGCTATAGTCAAGTTATGGATATTCTTGTGCAGTCCTTCACGAGCGGCAAAACTACCAAGACCATGGTCTTCATTATGAAGACCAAGACTATCTTGCCTGCCGATCGAAGGATGGACTGCTAACGCGAACGAGCGAAAGCGAACATCCAACGAGACGGCAGGCGGGAGCGAACAGCCCCCGCTTTTTTGTTTAAGTTGCTTGTTTGATTCTAGCCATTGTCGATACCTACCTGGAGCGGGACAACCATGATCGTACTGAAATTCGGCGGGACCTCAGTCGGGAATGCCGAACGAGTTCAGGATGCGGCATCTATCATCGAACTCCAACCGATCCCGCGTGCTGCGGTGGTTTCAGCTGCCAGCGGTGTGACCAATCTGCTCCTGGCCGCCGCGGCCGACGCTGCAAGTGGCAACCTGGCGAAGATGAGCGATTCCGTGGCGCGGATCAACGATATTCACAATGGAGTACTGGGCGGAATTACTGACCCGGCCGAGCGAACGCTGGCGACAGCCGATGTGATCATGCTTCATACCGCGCTCAACTCCGCACTTTCAGACGTTGCGACCGCCCAATCGCTCAGCAAACGCGATTCCGACCGCATCGTTTCCACCGGCGAAAAGTCGATGAGTGTCATGATGGCGGCGACGCTTCGCTCCCGTGGCACTCCAGCGGTTCACGTCTTCGCCGACACGGTCGTCGGCACCGACGATCGATTCGGTGCGGCTCGTCCGGATCGGCAACGAACGCGAGAACAGGCAGCCCAGCACGTTCTCCCTCATCTGGCAGCGGGACTGACGGTTGTCATGACTGGTTTCATCGGGGGCGCGCCGGATGGTTCGACCACCACATTGGGACGTGGCGGTTCTGATTACTCCGCGACCCTGCTCGGTGCCGCGCTCGACGCGCACGAAGTCCAGATCTGGACCGATGTGCCCGGTGTCCTCTCGGCCGATCCTCGGCAGGTGGCCGATGCCCGAGTGGTTCCCACAATCAGCTATGACGAAGCCCAGGAACTCGCCCACTTCGGCGCAAAGGTGCTCCACCCGCGAACCATTCGGCCCGCCGTGGCGCTCGATATCCCCGTTCGCATTCTTTCAACCTTCGCACCGGAGGAACCAGGCACGCTCGTCATCCGACATGCCACCGGCGATCACATCAAAGCGGTCACTGCGATGAAGGGGCTAATGCTGCTGACGATCGATGTTCCCGAACTCGAGGATCTTGCTGCTGCCGCTTCTGCGGTGTTCGGCCGGTTGCATGAGGATCATGTCGAAATCGTACAGGTCTCGCAGGCATCGTCGCGACGGCGAATGACCTATCTGATCGACCCAGGGAATACCGGCGGTTGCGGAGTCATGAGCCAGCGGATTCTCGGCGCACTCGAAGACTTCGAAGCCGATGTCAGCTGTAACGAAAACGTGGCTGTCGTCGCTGCCGTTGGCGACGGCGCGGCAGCGCAACCGGCCGCACTCGGAAGATTGCTCGGCGTGCTTGATCGGGCGAGTATCCCGGTTTTGGCATCGAGTCAGCAAAGCTCGAATGTTGCACTCGTTGTCATCGTGCCCGCGCAACATGCGGAACGGGCGGTCGAACTCATTCATACGGCCTTTATCGGCCCGAAACCTGCCAGTGCTCGCGGACGGCGCCAGCGCAGAGCACGGGTCATGTCGGAATCGGTACGGGTCGGATAGCCGACTCGTTTCTTTTGTTCAGAGGGAGCCTGTCGTGTCACATTCACGAATTCCGGTAGCTATCCTTGGCGCGACGGGGAGCGTCGGGCAGAGATTCGTCCAGTTGCTCGCCGGCCATCCCTGGTTTCGGATCGCCGAAGTTGTCGCTTCCGACCGCTCAACCGGAAAGAGCTATCGGGACGCCACTGATTGGCGTGTGGACGCCTTCATGCCGGATGACACTGCCGGTTTGAAGTTGAAGGACTACGGGGACGAACTCGATAGCCCGGTCGCTTTTTCGGCCCTCCCGGGCGACGTCGCCGGCGAGATCGAACAGCGGTTGGCAAAGGCCGGACACGCCGTCCTTTCGAACAGCTCCACGCATCGGATGGACCCGGACGTGCCGCTGATCATTGCCGAGGTCAATCCAGGGCATGCAAAGGCGATCGAACGGCAAAAGAGCAACCGGGGCTGGTCCGGGTACATCGTCACAAATGGCAATTGTTCGGCCATCCATCTCGTAATCACGTTGAAACCGCTGCAGGATGCATTTGGTCTTGAATCGGTGGTGGTGACCACACTTCAGGCGGTTTCTGGAGCGGGATATCCTGGCGTGCCATCGCTCGACATGATCGACAACGTGGTTCCGTATATCGGCACCGAGGAGGAAAAACTCGCCGAAGAGGCACGTAAATTCCTCGGCACGTATGACGGTGAATTTCACATGGGCGATTTTGTCGTCAGTGCGACCTGCACGCGCGTTCCCGTGCGCGATGGTCACACTGAGGCAGCATCGGTGAAGTTGCGAACGCCGGCGACACCTGCAGAGGTGATCGAAGTCTTTCAATCGTTCAGCGGCCGTCCACAGGAGTTGGGATTGCCCAGCGCTCCTAAGAGACCAATCGTGGTTCGATCCGAATTGAACCGCCCCCAGCCTGCACTTGATCGGGATACGGAGCGCGGCATGGCGTCCGTGGTTGGCCGCGTTCGTGAGTGTCCGATCATGGGAATCAAGTACGTGCTACTCGGTCACAACACCATCCGCGGCGCCGCCGGCGCCAGCATCCTCAACGCCGAACTCTTCAAAGAAGAGGGGCTGTTGCCGCTATAGCGTTATGGGGCATAAGGTCCAGGCAACAAGCTACCGGGAATCGCGAGAACCTCTTGACCCACCAGTCAAGAGGTTCTCTTTTGCCGCTATTCCAAAGGGCCAGTTCTTCTCGCGTCTGCTTTGAAGCCTGGACCTTGCAGCTTGAGGCTTGTCGCTTGTGGCTATTTCTGCCCCGACTGGCGGAACTGCCAATCATCTTCCCAGAGATTGAAGTGCAGATCGCGCTTCGGGTGTTCCTTAATCAGATCGATATCGAGATCAAGACCGAGACCCGGTCGCTCGGGCAAATCGAAGTACCCCTCGGCATTCACCTCCGGGCACCCCGGGACTGCCTGCTTGATATACGGCTCGACGAAATCGTCGAAACACTCCTGAATCTTGAAGTTGGTCAAGGTAAAGTCGACATGCACACTGGCGGCGGTGCAGACGGGACCCTGTGAGTTGTGCGGCGCGACAGTTACAAAGTGCGCGTCGGCCATCGCTGCGATCTTCTTCAGTTCCAGCATGCCGCCGCAGTGGATGATGTCAGGTTGGATGACATCTACTCCGCTGCCAGCCAGTAACTCCTTATAGCCGTAACGCGTATAGCAGCGTTCACCGGTCGCGACTGGAATCCGGATCTGTTCGCTCGCGCGTTTGAGCTCCGCCATGTTTTCCGGCGGAACTGGCTCCTCGACAAAGGTGGGCATGAACGGCTCGAGCGCTTCCGAGATTCGGACTGCGGTCGATGGGCTGAATCGACCATGCATTTCGACCAGAATCTCGACATCTGGTCCGACTTCGGACCGAACCGCCTCGATGATCGCGATTGAATTCAAGAACTCTTCGCGGGAGAGTTCATATCCACCGGCGCCAAATGGATCGAGCTTGAGCGCTTTGTAACCTCGGGCAAGCACTTTCTTCGTAGCGCCCGCGATCGCTTCCGGCGTGTGCTCAACCTGGTACCAACCATTCGCGTAGGCCTTCAACTTCCCCTGTGCCTGTCCACCCATGATCTTCCAGCACGGAACACCCAGCGTTTTGCCGACGATATCCCAGCACGCGATTTCGATCGCGCTGATCCCGGTGTAGGCAACGACTCCGCCTCGCCAGAAGTCGTTCCGGAACATCCGTTGCCACAGGTCTTCGATGTTGAAAGGATCGCTGCCGATCACATTGTTTCTGGCTGCCGCGCCGATGTACCCGACAACGGCATCCTCGAGATTGGTCAGACTCGCCTCGCCGATACCGGTGACACCTTCATCGGTCGTGAGTTTGACGAAGACCAGATTCCGCCAGTTCGTTCCGAGGACGAATGTTTCAACGTTGGTAATGCGCACGAAGAACTCCTCAGCTGGCCAGCACTTCGTTGATCGAACGCTCAATGATACCGACGATTTCGGTCGCTTCTGCGCTGGTAGTGGTGAGGGGCGGAGCGATTGCCAGCCAGTCCGCTCCCGGACGAAGCAGCAGTCCATTCCGGCGACAGGCACTGTAAACCGCCTTGCCAATCGGCTGGTTGAAAGCGAGCGCGCGGAGCATACCCATGCCGCGAACTTCGGAAACGATCGGCTGCTGGGTTCCGAGTTCACGCAGTTGTCCGGCAATCTCTTCGCCGACCCTGGCAGCGTTACCGATCACGTCGTGATCGAGCAAATAGTTCACCGCAGCCTCGCCGACCGCGCAGGCGACCGGATTTCCGCCAAAGGTATGACCGGCCCAGAACTGAATCCCCGCTTCCGGCTCACCCCAGAAGGCTTCCGCGATCCGATCCGAAATCAGGATCGCGGAGAGCGGGGCGTATCCGCCGCTAATGCCCTTGCCGCAAGAGAGGATGTCCGGCCAGACTCCAAACTGCTCGGCCGCGAAGAGCTTTCCGGTTCGACCGAACCCGGTGATGATTTCATCGAAAATCAAGAGCACATTGTGCCGGTCACAAATCTCGCGCAGGCGCGGGAAGTAGTCCGGGTGAGGAACATGAACACCGGCCGACAACATGATCGGTTCGGCGATCACGGCCGCCACCGTTTCAGGATGTTCGTTGACGATCGCCTCTTCGATCAGATCGACACAGGCGAGCGTGCATCCACCCTGCCGCGCACAGGCTGCGCAACCGGGTCGATTTGGCGGTGTGACATGGACGAAACCCGGAGCGAACGGCTCGAATTTCCACTTCCAGTCAACCTGGGCAGAGGCGGCCATCGCGTTCCCGGTTCCGCCGTGATAGGAGCGATAGCGGGAAATGACCTTGTATTTCCGCGGATGCCCTGCCTGCATGAAGTACTGGCGAGCAAGTTTGATTGCTGCCTCGTTCGCTTCTGAACCACCACTGAAGAATTTGACGGTGTTGTACTGCTCGGGCGTGATTTTGAGAAGCAGATCGGCAAAACGAAGTGCCGCCGGATTTGTCGACATTGTCGGTGCGGTGAAGGAGATCTTCTTCGCCTGCTCCGCCGCGATATCGACGATCGATTCAAGGCCGTGTCCAAGATTGACAGTGAAGACGCCGGAGAGACCATCGATGTAGGTCTTGCCGAAAACATCGGTGACTCGAATACCTTTGCCACTCTCCAGAATCAATGGGTCCTGTTGAAACGACTTCATCTGGGTGAAGTCCACCATGATCTGGGATGTGTCAACGGACTTTTCGTCTGAGATCATTCGGTCCTCCTTTGGATTTTCCACCCCGCTGACTGTTAGCGGGATGACACTACGCCGACTTCTTCTCGACTCCCCGTTCGCCATCGGGTGATTCGGTTCCACTCCGGAAGAGCGGTTCCCACCGCGTTCTCAATGAATGAGAATGGAAAATGATGTACCGCGCGGCTGCTTCAGGATCACGCTGCCGGATCGCATCAAGGATGTCCTGATGTTCACGATTCGACGCGTCTATATTCTCAGAATCTATCAAACTTCGGTTGCCCAGGCTGAGAAGGAATAAATCGGTCTGCTCTTCGTTACGAGATACCATCTGGCGCAGAGATTCATTGCCTGCTGCCTTGCCCAACCAGTGATGAAATTCTCGCCCGGAGCGGAGTGCGGCATACATATTGGAATCAACCAGTGCCCGCCGGCCATGGTCGATCGCGTCCTGCATCTTATCGAGGTGATCGTCAGTCGCCAGCAGTGCGGCTCGGCGCCCCAGGTAGGGTTCAACAACTTCGTTCGCACCGAACATATCCAGAAACTCTTCGCGAGAGAGCTCCCGAATGAAGAGTCCCTTCCCACGGCGTGGGGCGATCAAACGCTCGTGTTCTAGAATCGCCAGCGCTTCTCGTACGGGAGTACGGCTGATACCGAGCGCCTCGGCCAGCCTCTCCTCGATGAGTGGTTCATTGCCTTCAAGTTTGGCGTCAAGGATTGCATGCTTGATCGCCTCGTACGCAGCCTCCCGAAACCGGCGAGACCGTCCAATGGTGATCAATTCGAGTCCCTGATTCATATCTTCCACCTGTCGCACTGCCGAACTAAGACAAAACGTATTGGAGTTGGTGTTCAACTCGAGGCAGCGCTGAACTGTTCACTGGCGATGAGTGGGATTAACTGTATGCATGTATACAGCCGCAACCGGTGTTTTGTCGACACCTAACTCACTTCATTTGATGATAATTGAACTGTTATTCGACCTGGGTGAGTTGGTTGTCCTGCATTTTGCCTCGTTCGTTTGAGTTTGTAGCAATTGTCGAATTGACAGGCAAGAATGACGCTGTTAGATTGCATGCACCGAGGTCAACAAACGAGCGAAAACAGTCCGTGATAGCAGTCGTGTATGCGGAAAACTGACGAATTGGTGGCTGGCGGCGCCCTTTGCCGTCGTGACTCTTCAACATCGAAGGGGGTCAGTCGATGATCACTCGAAAATTGTCACGCCGCGATACGTTGAAAATTGGCGGAGTCGCGGCTGGGGCCGCACTTCTTCCGACCGGATTCGCCGCCAATGCGCAAGATGAGGTCACACTTACGTTCTGGAGCGGCACATATACCTTCCAGGATCCGACCGACAAAACGAAAGACAAGAGCGAGTTTTATATTTATCAGGCAATCGATCGCTTCCAGGTCGCCAACCCGGGCATCAAGGTCGAACTTGAGAATCTGGCCCAGGATCCGACAATGTTCGTGAAGTACCGCACGGCAAGCGTAGCCTCGAATGGACCTGACATTGCATCGATGTGGTCTGGTACCTACTTCCTGAGTCTCAAGGACTTCATCGAGCCAATCGCAACCTATTTCACGCCTGAGGAAAAGGCGCGAATCCTTGGCTGGGAAGCCGTGGTGGAAAACTTTGACCCCAATTCACCTGATATCTATGGTGTCCCCTCGGGTTCAGATGGAACGGTCTGTTTCTTTTACAACAAAGAACTGATGGCAGAGGTCGGCGTCGATCCCGCGACCAACTGGCCGACCGATTTCGAGGGATTCGTTTCGCTGCTCGAGCAGATCAAAACCGCGGGCACAACTCCGCTCGGACTGGAGAGTTACGGCTATCTCTGGCACATTCTGATGTACTGGATCGCCCAGACAGTTGGGGGTTCGGCCGGCATTGGCGAACTCGGCAATGGCACACGCAAATTCAACGATCCTGTCCTGGTCGACATTGTGGCCAAATGGCAGGGACTGACTGCTTACTCAGCCGAAGGCGCCGAATCCATGCAGATCAGCGATTCTGAGCAGTTACTCCTTAACAATGAGTCGGTTCTAACAACCGGCGGAATCTGGATCGCAAACGACACACGGCCGGTCATGGGCGACAATCTCGGCATGATAAAGATTCCGAACTTCAGTACCGATGCCCCGATCCAAAATGGCGGCATCGGCGGTCCAGGGCACGCGCTCTTCGTCTCTAACTATTCCGAGCACAAGGCTGAAGCGGTCGCGTTCATCAAGTTCCTGATGAGCCCAGAGGAACAGGTTTTCAAAGCCCAATCCGGTCAGAGCACACTGCTGAACGTCACCGATGTGGACGGCACGCAGTATTACGTGGATGAACTCCTGAAAACGCAGCAGACATGGTCGAACGAACCGAGCACCATTTTCTGGCCCGACAACACCCTACCGGCTGATCTCACCACCGAAATCAATGCCCAGGGGCAACTCGTCTGGACGGGCCAGATTTCGGCTGAAGAATTCTTGTCCGCACTCGACGCAAAGCGCGACGAACTTCTCGGCGCCTGACCGCAGGTTGAACTGAGTGACAGTCATGTCTGCGACAAATAGTCCGGCGCCAGGCATGCGCGATCCGAATCGTGAATCGCGGGTGACTATGGGTGAGAGAGAATCTCGGCCCGTATTCACCCGCCCCCAACCCAAAATTTCATTGAAACGACGGGAGCAAATCACCGGACTGCTCTCGATCCTACCGGCTTTTCTGCTGGTCGGAATCGTTGTCTGGTGGCCAATCGCGCGCTCGTTCCGGTACAGCTTTACCGACTGGAACGGAGCCAAAGCCAACTGGATTGGACTCGACAACTACCGCAACATTTTCGAACGCGGCGATTTTTGGACTCCACTCAAGACGAATTTTGTCTTCTTCCTCTCGATTCCTGGAATTCTGCTCATCAGCCTGGTGGTTTCCGTGCTTCTCTTCGAAGAAACTCCGGGCTGGCGCTTCTTCCGCTCCGTCTATTACATCCCGACAATCCTTTCGACGGCCATCGTTGGCATGCTGATGCGAGTCATGTTTTCCCCGCGCGGTGCTGTTAATGGACTGCTCAAAGCGGCAGGATTCGACGGACTCAGCCGTAACTGGCTCGGCACTACCTCAACTGCCTTTGTGGTGCTCATCTTCATCTTCTACTGGCAGACACTTGGTCAGGGAGTGCTGATCTTCCTCTCCGGGCTTGCCTCGATTTCCACCGATTTGATCGAGGCCGCCCGTCTCGATGGCGCCAACTGGTGGCAACGTCTCACCCAGATTCTGATTCCGCTGCTAATGCCGACGATCGGATTCTTCTTCATTTTCAATGCGGTCTACTGCTTTGTGGGGCTCTTTGCGCTCGTCTACACCGTGACGAATGGTGGCCCCGGCTTCTCGACCACTCCAATCGACTTGCTGATCTACCGGAAGGCATTCGAGTCGGGAGATCTCGGGTATGCCTCAGCGCTTTCGGTCATGCTGTTTATCATCGTGCTCTTCATTTCGGCCGTCCAGCTTCGCTTTTTTGATCGCCGGAGCACGGAATAGATGACGTTATGAAAGTGCAGCCGGTCGGGTTCGTCGCGCGATGGGTGATATTCGGAGTTCTCGCTTTTCTAGCGACGATCGCGCTCTACCCACTCTTCTTCATGGCGATGAGCAGCATCAAGACGGCGACTCAGTACATCAAGGACCCGATTGGGCTCCCAAATAGTTGGACTTACTTCGAAAATTACAAGGCGATGTTCACGGAGTTCGGGATACCGCGCTACTTTTGGAACACGTTCATCTGCATCGTAGGTGCATCGATTTTGACATTGTCACTTTCGATCCCGGCGTCATTCGCCTTCGCAAAAATCAGTTTCCCTTTTCGCGGATTCCTCCGTATGGCAATGATCGCGACGCTCATCGTGCCCGCTATCACCTTCATCGTGCCCGCCTATGTGATGATGGCGAAACTCGATTTGATCAGCACTTATCGCGTTGTTATCTTGCTTTGGGCCGCAACGACCGTTCCCAGCAACGTCTTTCTTCTAAGTTCGCTCATGCGAGGCATACCCAATGACATTCTGGAAGCCGCGAAAATCGATGGCGCCGGGTATTGGGAAACGATGCGGCGAGCGGTGATTCCATTATCAGCGCCGGGAATCGTGACGGTGTCGATTTTCAACGTGACGACCTGGTGGAATGATCTCCTGATTCCACTCATCTTCCTGCAGACAAACGACAAAATGACGGTCACTGTCGGAGTTTCGACTGTCGTCGGTCGCTTCAGCACCGACATACCGCTGCTCATTACCGGTCTCTTGCTTTCGTGCCTGCCACCACTTGTCGTCTATCTGGCGTTGCAAAGAATCATTCGTCGCGGTCTCGTGATCGGCGCCGTCCGCTAGGGCGTTCACACAATTGTTCGAAGGTGTATGCAAATCCAAAAGGAGTTCATTGTGGGAGCGAACATAACGATCATTGGGGCCGGAAGTGCTGTCTTTTCACTCAGCCTGATCCGGGA
>Ga0105048_10005487_pt1 | contig 20503 bp, 14 predicted proteins | sample MAT05_FD_78382 | JGI IMG/M metagenome (GOLD analysis project Ga0105048, IMG submission 78382) | Freshwater microbial communities from Lake Fryxell liftoff mats and glacier meltwater in Antarctica - MAT-05 | ecosystem: Environmental > Aquatic > Freshwater > Ice > Liftoff microbial mat | place...
GGGAAGTAGGGCGGGGGAGGGCGTCGAGCCATTCTTGGATGCCCCTTCGCCCAATTCGTTGCATCCTTGCATTGCACTGCATGCTTTGCATTGCAGGCGGCTTTGCAACGGAAGCCCTCGCTGCAACGAAACGCTAAAGTCTGCAACGAAACTCGCCCGGGTCATTGGGCCGCTGCTCGCTCCATTAAAAGCGCCATTACGACTGTGCCTTTCGATCGAGACTCATCAAAACCGGCTGGAATGCTGTCAACTAAACAAGCTCCAGCGACATCCTCTGGTCGAATCCGAGGACAGCCAACCTGTGTTTCGGCGATTCTCCCATGCATTTTAGTGATCAGGTCGTTTGATCTCAGGAGCATTTTTGCCAACTTATCTTGTCTTGAAATGTCCTCATCGCTAGGCTTCGGCCAATCACTCGCCCTCAGTAGCGGATTGCCTGTGGTACGAAAGAAGTGGACTACGAAGGTGGCACAAGATAGTCCGGTAGCCTCCTGAGCGATGACGAATGTGCCCGTATCAGGATCAAAATAGACGCCTTCCTCGTATTGAAGGTTGTACGGCATGTTTGCGCCAGCACAGTTTGCGCGATAAATCTTGCGGCAGTATCCAGCAAGGGCCACCAACTCTGCCGGATGCAGATTTGGAACCACACAGACATATTGTTGCCGGGTCGCTATGTCATATTCTTCGTCCCGCAAATCACGATCCCAAGCAAAGTGCAATATCCGAAAGTTTTGGAAGTCTTCGGCCAGATAGACAATGGCAACATGTGGTCCGTCGCAGCAAGCCACTCCCAGACTCGCCGGTAGGCTTTGCTGCCCAAGGATTCGCGACATGCCAGGAGACATCTAGGCGTACTTCCCTAGCGTTGCTCCGAGCCCGTCGTTGGCGTAGAACTGCTGAGATCTGTCGAGGAACTGAGCGCGGGCGTTCAACTTAGGTTTTGCCCGTCTAGTGACAATGAGGAAGGAGATTACTACCGATAACAAGAGATTGCTCGGCTGAGCCATCGCCAAGACATCATCGCACGACTCAAAATCATTTTTCTGAAGAAGGTCGTCAATGAAATTGTACACGGCATCGACTGCTTTATGCTCACTATCCCGAGATAAAACACTCAAACGGTGAAAAAACGTAGCGATGTCAAGGCTAGAAAGGCGATTTGCTCGCTCTCCACGTTCACGACGCGAAAATGCGTCAAGAGGTAATAAATCTGTCGTCGACATTTCCGGAGTATATCCAGTTGAGGCTTTTGACTTTAGTTCTGCACCATCATTATACTCATCTTCAATGGCAGAAGGGGACTTCACAATAAAGCCAGTGGCGCAGGTGACAAGTTCCTCTCGCGTCGGGAAGCGTGCCAACCATTCCTTTGAGGTGCTTATCGTTGACGTCTTTATGAGATGTCTCCCATGCGGATGATTTCATCTGCCAGTTGCACCATCTCGCCAAACAGATCGACAAGCCGTTGGTGCGGCAATGACCCTTCTGGTGTGAACTGATTGTTAATATCAATCTCGGCACGACAATAATATTGGTCTGTTACAGGATTCTCTTGGCCGCGAACCGCCTTTACAAACCTAGCACGAGACCACTTTGTCATCCGGTTGATCCTGACACCGTTTACTGCTATCGAGTCTCTGGGTCTATTAATTTGATAGGTTAAATCGGATGCCCCTTGGTCATGTATGTCGAAATTAAGATAATCAGACAGCGATCTGTATGCCAATTCGCTGCTGGCCACGGGCAGCAGCACCACCGCGCCAAACGCAATTCTGTCGGTGGGCGGACATCTCGCAGTCAGCCACCGTTTTGCAACCTCATTCAGGACGTCACGCCGAATCAAGTAAGGGGTCGCAAAACTTGGGGCTCCGTCCTCTGTTGCTGCATCGCCTAAAACCCAATCGATACGACCGACCATTCGATTAAATCCGAACGTAAGCAAAGATTCATTGAACATGCCAGTTTCGTACTTCTCGTTGCTTTTTGGCTTAGATACGCTGCTATCTGGCTCTTGACCAGTCACATGTCGCCACTCGTCGTTAGCCTCCACCTGAGGTCCGTGAAAGGTAGTTAGGCGCATAGACTCGCCAATCCAAGCGGTCAAATCGGCACGCGGGCTATCGTCGCGGCGAGGCATCAGGAAGTCCTTGCTTTGTGCAACTTGCTAACCTTTTCTTTGGCTGCGTGAAGAAGCACCTTCCTGGCCCACGCGGCTAAGCCATCCGGCTCGTCAGCGATCGCCTGCTGAATCAGCAGCTTTTGTTCGGCTGTAACGGGTATACGGATATCCGTACTCATTCGCAAGCGTTCGTCTTTTACTGGTCTGGCCATGGTTCGTAATTGTAGACATCTTTTTCCCAAAAAGCAAACTTTCTACTTGATGGGTAGCAATAAATTGACTACATTTACTCTGAGTGAATTACTCAGAGGATTTGGCCATGACTCCCAGAGAAGAACGCGGCCTTATTATCGCTGCCGTCTGCAAGCTAAAGAACAACGACGACGAATGGCTCGTCCCGTCGCAGTCCAGCGGCGAGAAGACCTACCGCGTCAATCCGACCAAGCAGACTTGCACCTGCCCGGATCATGCCGAAAACGGTCATAAGTGCAAGCATTTGTTTGCGGTCGAAATCACGATGAAACGAGAAATTGCCAGCGACGGCACGGTGATTGAAACGAAGTCGATCACGTTCACGGAAAAGAAAACCTACCGGCAAAACTGGCCGAGCTACAACGCCGCGCAGAGTGTCGAGAAGGATCGCGTCCAGCAACTTCTCTTCGAGCTCTGCAAGGGCATTCAGGAACCGGAACGGAACAAGACCGGACGTCGCCCGCACTTGGCGAAGGATGCCATCTTCGCGTCCGTCTTCAAGGTCTACAGCACGTTCAGCGCTCGCCAGTTCGATTCGGACCTGCTCCGGGCGCACGAACGCGGCTACCTCACGAAGCCGGTTCCGTCGATGAAGACAACCGCCTTTACGGAAGATTCGGTCTTCACGCCGATCCTCAAAGAACTCGTGGCCCAGAGCGCCACGCCGTTGAAGGCGATTGAAACCGATTTTGCCATCGACAGCAGCGGCTTCGCAACGAGCCGATTCGAGCGATGGTACGATCAAAAGTACGGCGTCACCCGTCGAAAGTGCCTTTGGGTCAAAACCCATATCGCGTGCGGTGTCAAAACCAACGTCGTGACCGCCGTTCGGATTCTCGACAAGGATGCTGGCGATTCGCCTCAGTTCGTTCCGCTCGTCACGGAAACCTCGCGCGAGTTCACCATCGGCGAAGTGAGCGCCGACAAAGCCTACGCCTCTCTGGAGAATTTTGAAGCCGTTGCTGGCTTCGGCGGAACGCTCTATGCGACGTTCAAGAGCAGCACGACAGGCGCGATCGGCGGACTATTCGAGAAGATGTTTCATTACTTCCAGTTTCAGCAAGAAGAGTATATGAACCACTATCACAAGCGTTCGAACGTGGAATCTACGTTCAGCATGATCAAGCGAAAGTTTGGCGATAGCGTCCGTTCGAAGACCGACGCTGCGACGAAGAATGAAGTGCGCTGCAAGCTACTCTGTCACAACCTCGTCTGTCTGATTCACGAGCAGGAAGAGCTTGGCATCTCGCCGATTTTCTGGAAGAATGACGCCTGCAACGTATTAGATCAGCCTGCAACGCATTAACGGTCATTTATGCGAATGCGTTGCAAAGCCCATTGCAGGCCGGTCCCGGTGAGACGGTGCAATGGAAAGGGTGAGAGGGAGAGGGTCATGCGCCCCGGCGTTTGCCCTCGACTTCGGGGTTCACCAAGGCGGTCAGCTTGCCGCCGGTGACGCCGGCGATGACGTTTTCCGCACAGATCCGGGCCATGGCGTCGCGGGTTGGCACCGTGGCGCTAGCGACGTGAGGGGCGATCGTGCAATTTTTCAACTTGTACAACTCATGATCGGCCGGCAGCGGTTCGGGGTCGGTGACGTCAAGACCCGCCGCGAAGATGTCGCCATTGCGTAGAGCTTCCGCGAGGGCTTTCTGGTCAACGAGCGGACCGCGTGCCGTGTTGATGAAGACGGCCGTCTTCTTCATTTGTTTGAACAGGCCCGTGGTAAACATCCCCTTGGTCTGGGCGTTCAGGTCGGTGTGAACAGAGACGAAATCGCTCTCTTTCAGGAGCGTTTCGAGTTCAACCTGGGTCGCTCCCAATTCCTTTTCAACGGTCTCGTTTCGGTGAAGATCGGTGTAGAGCACCTTCATGTTCCAGCCAAAACGGCAGCGGCGGGCGAAGGCGGCGCCAATGCGTCCCATACCGATAACTCCCACCGTTCGATTGGCGAGATCCTGCCCCAGCCAGCCGACCGGCTCCCAGGTTTTCCAACGGCCGGCCTTGGCGTCCTCGACGCCTTCGACGATGCGGCGGGCCGCGGTCATGAGCAGGACCATGGCCATGTCGGCCGTGGCGTCGGTGAGCACTCCCGGCGTGTTGCCCACGGCGATGCCCCTTTCCGTGGCAGCGGGGATGTCGATGTTGTTGAAACCGACGGCGAAGTTGCTAACGACCTTCAGCCGAGGAGCGGCGTCGAGGAGCGGACCGTCGATCTTGTCCGTGAGGAGCGAGACCAGACCGTCGCAGGTGGCGATCTTCTGTTTGATGATGTCGTAAGAAGGCGGCAGTTGATCGGGCCAGACTTCCATTTCACACGCGGCGGCAATCTGCTTGAGGCCGAGTTCGGGAAGCTTGCGAGTAACAAAAACGCGGGGTTTGGCGGCCATGGTGATTCTCAAGGGGATAATCGCTCTTCAGACGGTATGGCCGAGTATATCGGCGGAAGCGGCGGCACGGAACCAAAATCGCGAAACTCGTCAAGAGGATTCGATTGGGCGTTCCGGCGGGACTGGCGGACCATGGTCGAATTGGGGCTGACACGATTGGACGATCGTGGTACAGGTTCCTTTCGAGCGTGGAAACACGCGCCAGTCTCCCCCGGAACGAGTTGAGGATTAACGATCATGTCACGCTGGAAAATCATGGCCTGCATGCTCAGTGTATCGCTGGGCGGCTTGGCGATTTGCGCCGGCCAATCGAACGATAAAACAACGCCTCCCGTGTCGCTCCCGAGTCCGACGCCCACCGACGCTGCCCCGGTCATGCCGGTGGCAACCAAGCCGATGTCGGTTCCGGACGCCCTCGAAACCCGGCCGCCCTTGCCGACCACGGCGCCCCAGTTCGCGGAAATCGAGTTGATCGTCCCCGAGGCGAGCGCCCCGGTTGGTCCGCTCGCGTTGGTTCCGCAGATGCCGATGGCGACCTTCACGACTGAGGAATTCATCACGCCCGAAATTCTGCCGTTGCCCCGCGTCGTGTCGATGCATCCGGTTGAGATCACGACGACCCAAGGCTACGGAACCAGTTCGGCAATCCCGTCCGACTTGACGCCGATCATGACGGTCCCCGTGGCGCAGCTGGCGGAGCCTTTGACGCCGCCGATGGTCGAAACGCCCTTGATGACGACCGAAAGTGTGCCGGCTCCGCCGTCCTACAACGAGGCGCCGCGCGTTAACGAACTGTCGCGAGTTCAGCAATACGACGTGCCCCAGCAGCAGGCAACGCCGCCCGCGTATCCGCAGGCGCCTGTTCCCGACTTTCAGTCGACCCCGTTGCCCCCGCTGCCGCCCATGCCGCCGCTTGGATATGTGCCGCCCGTTCAACCGTTGCCGCCCACCATCGCGACCCCGCCGATGAGCAAGCTGAAGCTGCTCATGCGTTTGGGTGATGGCCGCCCGCGTTTCGAAATCCGCAATTCGACCGGCGAAGATCTGCTCTTCAAGGTCTACGGCGAGAAGGTCGAAATGCAGGCGAAAGAGGCCACGGATTCCCCGATCTCGGGTGTCTCCGCGAGCGGTAAAGTTCGCTTCACGGGACCCGGCATCGAAGGCACCTGCGATAAGTTGTTGATTCTTTCCGGCACAGGCGAGGTCCTGCTCAACGGCAACATCAACATGAAGACCAAGACCGGCAAGAACTGGAGCGAGATGAAGGCCGAGACCATGATCTATCGGATCGGGGCCAACGGCCTGTCCACGGCTCCTTCGCCGTCGCCGATTGTCCCGGTCAATTATTCCATCCCACGCTGAGTGTCCGAAATTCCGACATCCGGCTGGTTTGGTCGATGAATGCATAGATGCCGCCAGTTAGCCGCGAAGTGTGAATTTCCACATTTCGCCGTTGACTGGCGGCAAATTCTGTTTTTCTCAGCTCGATTCAGCCCTCTATTCGGAAAGATGCGAAAAATCCGGACCGGTTTGCTTGCCAACTGGTCATTTAGGTTCAAGAATTTTCTCAAGACCGGCCCGGAGGGATTCACCGGGCGGCGGAGAAGAACAGATGACCCAGCTAATGAACCTATTTTCGAACATGACCATTACTGACCCAGCCATCTGGTTGGCGGTCGGTTCGGGTCTCGTCGTGGTATTCCTGTTCCTGCTGCTTGGCAGGCGCAAACGCAGGCAAGCGAAGATCATCGGAGCCAACAACTCTGACAATCCCGAAGTGAATCCCGCTGATGCCTGGCTGCAGCCCACGAAGCGGGTCGACGAACGGCGCAAGGCAACCCGGAGGCTCGGCGTGCCGACGGCCATCTCGATCGTTGATTCCAAGAAATCGAAACGCCCCATCGATGGCTTTGTTCTTGATCGGTCCAGTGGCGGCGTACGCGTGGCGGCTCAGAAGCCGTTCCCGGCAGGCTCGACGCTTCAGATTCGTCCTGCCAACGCCTCGGACGATTCCCCCAGAGTGATCATCATCGTTCGCAGTTGCCGTGAAGTGGGCGACCACTTCGAACTCGGCTGCCAGTTCCAGGAAGAACTTCCCTGGCATGTCCTGCTCATGTTCGGTTGAGCGAACCGAACACGCGCTTCTCGCGAATGTACATTTCCACCGCGCGTGGAACAAAGTAAAGCAAGCTTCGCCCTTCCCGTGCCCGTTGCCGTAAATCGCGGCTCGAAATCTCAATTAACGGCACCCGGATGGGCTTCAGACGAACTTGATCGCACGGCATGTCCAGGGATTCCGCCAATCTCGCAGCCTCCCAGACCTCAAACCCAAGTCGATCAGCCACCAATAAAGTCGCCCGCTCAACAATCTGCTGTGGCTGATGCCACTTCACCAGATCGGGCAAACAATCGGCGCCGACGAGCAAAAACCACTCGTGATCAGGGTGAGCTCGAGCCAGGTCAGCCAGCGTGTCGGCCGTGTAACTGGGTCCCGGCCGTTCTTTTTCAATGAAATCGACCCGAAAATGCGTCTGCCCGGCCAACGCCAGTTGCAGCATGTCGAAACGGCGTTCGAACGAAGTGATTGCTTGTTCGAGCTTGTGCGGCGGGCGTGCACTCGGCACAAACCAGACCTGATCGAGGTTTGCCTGCTCGCGGGCTTGCTCCGCTGTGATCAAGTGACCCAGATGCACCGGATCGAATGTCCCGCCAAAAACGCCGATGCGCATGCTAGCCCCTGGATTAAGGGTAATGGATGCTCAATCGCATTTTATGGATGAAGGGGTCGCGCTGTCCCTGGGCAATGGGCGGTCGAGGAGAACTCGCCCCGCCAACAGACGCATCATCACCGGCTTGACGATTGTCCTTCGCGAAGATATTTCTACTGAACGACTTGTGCCGACACGAACCCGTGCGGTCGTCAACCAGTCATTTGAAAGTCGGCGTCGAGGCTGCGTAGCTCAGTTGGTTAGAGCAGGGTCTTCATAAGGCCAAGGTCGCTGGTTCAAATCCAGCCGCAGCTATTGCCTCTATGCCTTGTGCCGAAACAACTTAAGTTACTACCCATCGACGGTCGATGGCGTGGCTGGAATCGCCACATTCTTCCGTACTAATCTACTTCCGAACAATCGAACACCTGACGGAAAGTGAGGCTAAACCAAGCCGCATGTTCGTTCCGGCGTTAACGTTCACGCTCGTCACACTTGCGGTCAAAACTGTCCGCTATCCTGAAGGCCGTCGGAAAGACATCGTGGTTCGCCAGCTGGAACTATTCCTTATCTAAGGCCGATATTGCTCGCATCGTCGCGATTGCCTTGGCCAATGGCGGGCATTATCAACGTGCTATTTTGGACGATTCTGCAATGATGCCAAGTATACCTGTAACGACGTTTGTGGGATGCCGAACGCGATGCCGCCCGCAAGGCCGGCGAGCAGGCCTTGGCGGTCTCCCTCGGAAAGCCCGACAGGACACTTTCCAATTGGCGTCTGTCTTCCGGAACGCTCCGTCACAATGATATGGTCGTCGGGGTCTGTCGAGATCGCTGGCCTTCCTGCGGTTTGGTCCGCTGATTGGCCCACCAGAAACAACTCAGCCGAGGAAACTTGAGTTTTGACGACCGATTCATCTTGGGCGATCGTGACGATCGGAGCGTTCGGGGTCAGGGCGTGGCGAATCGCCTTCAAGAATTCTCCGGTTTCCAGGGCGAGACCGTCTTCCAGAGAAATCGCCGGGTTTGAAGCGACCAACAAAGCCAAGTCGCAACGGTCGTTGGCAAAGCCGGACCGCAACAGTTCTTCCGGGGTCGTTTCGAGAATCGCAAGATCGATCCCCGGATACTGCAAAAGCTGCTGCGCCCGCTCGTGTGGATCGGCGGGCGCGGGCCAGCGGCGGCCGGCGACACGGAACTCGGTGCGCCCGACGTAGCCAACTCGCCGCCCGTCTTGGGAGAGCGCGGTCTGAAGAAACGAACTCGCGGCCGAGTCGCCGTCGCTTATCAGCGCGACAACGGGAATGCGTCCCTCTTTGCCGGGCGGGAACATTGACGCGACGATCGCATCACCAACTGGGCGCGGCGATTCCGCCCAAGGCGCCATGTGCAGCCAGAGCCCCGGGCCGGCGTTGATCTCGATGACAACTCCCTGCTGCGTTTCGAGTGGTTGACGGATGTCGAGAGCCACGACGTCCAACCCCGCGACCGGGAGTCGCATAACGTCGGCCGCTGCCGCCGCGTGGGTGGCGATGCTGGGGTGAATCACATCGGTAAGATCGATGAGATTGCCTCCGTACTTGAAGTAGGGAGGATTCCGCCGCACCAGCACGGACTGACCATTGGCGGGAATCGAGTTCACGGTGAGCCCGTCAACAGCCAAGACGCCGACGGCGACATCGTCGAGAAAGAGTTTGCTCCAAGGGCAGTCGCTATCCAGTTCCCCTCGCCGCGGATCGCGGTTGACCAGTGCGACTAGCTCGGCGATCGTATGCTCGCCATCGCCCAACACCTGGGGCGGATCAATGCGCGTGACGGCCACGATCTTCCCGTCGACGACCAAGACGCGATGCTCGACGCCTGGCGCGAACTGTTCGATGAGTACCCAGGTGCTGTGCTGCTTGGCGTGTCGAAAGGCCGCCTCCACCCCTTCGCGGGTGCGCAGGTCGAGCGTTACGCCGATCTGCAGGTCACAGTCCTGCGGCTTCATTGCAACGGGCAATCCCAATTCTTGGGCAGCGCCCCAGGCATCCTCTTCCTTGTCGACGAGTTTCCCGATCGGCACCGGCACCCCGGCCTTGGTCATCAACTCTTTCGCCAAGTATTTGTCGGTCGAGTTGGTCTCCGCCATGGCGCTGATCGTGTCTGGTTCGGAGGCCTGGCAAAGATGCTGCTTGGAACCTTGTCCCAGCAACAAAATGCGAGCATATTCGGTACTCAGACGCCGAACGGGAATGCAGCGTCGGCGGGCGGCGTTCACGATCTCGGCCGTGCTGTACGGGTAGCGGGATTCGTATTCCTGAGCTTTGAGCCGCTGTTCCTCTTCGGGAGTAAGTGCGACGTCACCGTGCTTGGCATCGTTGATGAGGCGTAATGCAATCTCCGCGGCGGCGAGACCGACGATTTCATGGGGGCATTCGACGGCGACCACCCTGTGGCCGCTTGGCGTTGCGGGACGAACGGTCCAGAAGGAAGCCGTGACACCGACACGGCGTTGTAAAAAAACGATCGCCTGTGCGAAAGCTTGGGGAACGTCGAGTTTACCGATTCCTTCTGAGTTGTCGGCGAGTGCCTTCAGGACGCGATTGGCAGACCCGGCAACGAGGTCGGAAGTGTCGAGGATGATCTCGATAGTCGGGCAGGCGGCATGGATGCTGGGCCCGCGCAGATAGCGCATTCGCTGAATGTTCAAGAGAGGTTCCCGTGAGACGAGAATTCAAATAGACTACCCAAACGAGGTCAAAAGCGGACGAAGAATTTGCTTCGTCTACAGATCATACGGAGAGAAACCATCAGCACAACCATCTCTCCCGGAAATTCTGTTGAACATTCCGTTCCGAAGCGCGAACGCCTTCCTTCCATCGATATTCTGCGTGGATTCGTCATGGCTGTCATGGCGCTTGATCATGTTCGCGACTATTTTGCCATCGACCGCGGCAATTGGATGGACCCGACCGAAACTCGCCCCGAGTTGTTCCTGACTCGCTGGTTCGCTCAGCTTTGCGCGCCTGCCTTCTTCCTGCTCGCCGGTCTGGGCACCTATCTCTCGTTGTCGGGAGGCAAGCCCAAGAGGACGGTGGCACGATATCTATTCATACGCGGCCTTGTCCTAATTCTGCTCGACTTAACGTTTGTACGCATCGCCTGGGACTTCAATTTCGCATATGAAGGCGGGTTGTGGTTCATCGTTCTGACATGCCTGGGCGTGTCAATGATCGTATTGTCGCTTTTGCTCTTCTTACCGACGTTTTGGATTATCGTTTTCAGCACTGTGGTCATCGGCGGAAGCAATTTGCTCGACCGGGTGTCGAGTGAAGAATGGGGGCGGTTCGAGCCGTTGTTCACGTTGCTACATTCTCGCAGCGGCGACCAAGCGTTCGGCATCGATTTCTACGTTTCCTATTCATTTCTGCCCTGGATTGGCATCATGTCGCTGGGCTTCGGGCTGGGGCCGCTGTTGCGGTTGGAAGCTTGGCGGCGACGGCGAAGTCTATTCCTGATCGGATTGGGCTTCTTCCTGACGTTCGTCGTCCTGCGTGCGTTCCGCCTTTACGGCGATCCTCGCCCTTGGGTCACGAATCCGGACAATCCGCTTACTTACCTCGCGTTCTTCCGGACCAAGAAGTATCCCGCATCGTTTCAGCATGTTCTCATGATGATTGGCACGCTGTTGATGGTGTTGTCCGTGCTCGACCGTATCAAGTCGCCGGGAGCTATCAGCCGTTGGTTTATACAGTTTGGACGTGCGCCGCTTTTTTTTTACATCTTACACCTGTACGTGCTGCACGGGCTGGCGGTGCTGGTCGGCTTGATGCAGGGATTCAGATTGAGCGAACTATTGGTGCTCTATTCGAGTCTGCCGGCAGGCTTCGGTTTCCGCCTGCCGGCAGTCTTTATCGTCTGGCTGGTTGTGCTGGCGATTTGCTTTCCGATATGCGTTTGGTTCGACCGGGTTAAGCGGCGAAGTCAATCGGTCTGGCTATCGTACCTTTGAGCGGGCGGTGCTGTCGCTCGACTTTCGAATCGTTGGATGAATGGGATCCTTGCCAACCAAGTTCAGGACGGCCAACGTCATTGCCTTCACACCTGTCTTCAGGGTCGGCTCCATCACCGGCGCGAACTTGTCCGAATGCAAGCTTGGAAGTGCGCTGTCGTCGCCAGCCTCGGCCAGAGCAACCTTATCGGCCGCCTGGGTGCCCAGGAACAAGAGCGTCGACGCGATCCCCTCGCGGCCGAAGCGGGCGAAATCTTCGCCACCCATCATCGGCGGCCGTTGACAGACATGACTATCGCCCAGCCCTTGCCGAAGGATGGCAACCGTCTTGTTCAGAAGCTTCGGCTCGTTAATGACGGCCGGCGTGTGCCAGTTGGGATTAATTTTGACGAACGGCTCAGGAGCATTGGCGCTCACGGCCACCCCTTTGGCCATGCGTTCAATTCCTTCGAGCACCCGTCGACGAGATGCATCTCGGGTGGTGCGAACGGTTAGTTGCAGGGTGACTTCATTCGGTATGACGTTAGCCTTGACGCCGCCATGAACCGTGCCGACAGTGAGAACCAGCGGGTCGGTCGGGTTGTTTTCCCGGCTGACGAGTGTTTGCAGATCGAGGATGAGCCGAGCAGAGAGGACGACCGGATCAACCGTCATATGCGGCCAAGCCCCGTGGCCGCCCTTGCCGCGGACAACGATCGACACCATGTCGATGTTCGCCATGGCCAGGCCAGGAGTGTAAGTGATCGTCCCTGCGACACTCTGCGGGTCGCAATGAAGCGCCAGGCAATAGTCTGGCTTCGGGAACTTGGTGAAAAGACCTTCGCGAATCATCGCGTCAGCCCCGCACCCAATCTCTTCGGCCGGCTGGGCAATGAAAACCAGTGTACCTTTCCAGTGATCGCGCATCCCAGCCAGGGCGCGAGCGGTGCCGATCCAGCAGGTCATATGGATGTCATGCCCACAGGCATGCATGATGCCGACGATATTGCCTTCACGGTCGCGGGACTCGGCTTCGCTTGAATAGGGAAGTCCCGTTTGCTCCGTGATCGGCAGGGCGTCCATCTCGGTGCGGACCAGAACCGTTGGTCCATCCCCATTTCGAAGCACGGCGACGAGAGCATTGCCGCCGCCGAAGTTGCGGGTGATCTTGAATCCAGTACCTTCCAATTGTTTCACGAGATAGGCAGAGGTTTGCGTCTCGCAATAAGACAATTCGGGATGTCGGTGCAGATGCTTGTAGGACTTTTCCAGTTCGGCGTAGTGAGCAGCAAGATATTCGTTTGACGCCGTAGCCCAAAAATCGGCTTGCGAGGCGGCTTCGTTTCGCTCGGCTACTTGAGCGACGACAATTTCATGCACAGCTTCGGTTCGCACGGCAGCCTGAACGACGGCGACCGCCCGCTCGTCGAATTCACTCGTGGCCGGTTTAGGTGCGACGGGGATCGGGCCAGGAGCTGGTGAAGTCAAATTTTCAGCAGGTCCCGCAAAGGGTGAAGTTGTGACAAACGCCACAATTCCGATGATCAAGGCCTTCCCGCCAAGGAATCGGCGAGCGGCCAACCATGCGCAGGTGTGCGAGAGTGCCGAAAGCATCGATTAGGATCCTGAAAGGTCGAAACTGATGGTAGGAAAACAAAGGGTGTTCAGGCAGGGTGCATATCTAACCCCGACTACCAGGGCGGGTACTGATTTCATACCAAATTTTATCCGTTCGCGGACAGAAATACAAAGAAAAATTCGCGAACCCGACGACATCTCTCCGAATTGCGACATGCGACGCCTTCTCGAGGGGGGGCACGACATGGTTTGCTAAGAAAGGAACCACGAATCAAACGAATCGCACGAATAAGAAGGCGGGGCTGCGATTTTCTTCTTCATTCGTGAGATTCGCTTGTTTCGTGGTTCCCTTGCCTTTTCTACAAACCCTGTCGTGCATCCCCAGAGGGATCCTCGGTCGCTTCCTTTTGCGGTACTTTCACAGATATCTTTCCAGCAAGCGCTGGCTTCCGGGATCCAGGTTTTGCAGATCGGGTATCAGGTAGCGAACTCCGTGAGCATCGAAGATCAGTGCACGATGATCAGCGAGGCGACGCACGTCTTCGTCGCTTTTGAGGGGAAATCGGGTCGGCCCCCGGTCGGTCTCGACTTCCCATTCGCTAGGCTCCACCGTCCGCGAAATGCGCAATACCCGGCGGATGATCGGCATGAACTGCCGCTGATGGAGTGTTCCCTCAAGTAAGCCGCGTGCAGGCTCGGCAACGGTTTGCAAGTTGGCGACCCATGCCAGTTCTTTGCCCTCCTTCGTGACGATGGAAATGCCATTATCCGGGTCGGTGATCGGGAAAGCCCGAATCGCCTCGACCTCAGCGTGCTGTTGACCGCTCTCATCGACAAAAATGAGCCGGCCCAGTTCGTCGTGGAGCAAGGTGAGCAGGGGATTTTGGAGTTCGCCGTTCGTGTTCATGGGTCCCTGTTGAGATTCGTTTGGTCTCATTAAACGGCATGTCCTTGAACCATTTCGATCTGGGCACGATGCAGCTGCGCATATTTGCCGCGTAGCCGAAGTAGTTCGTGGTGCGTTCCTGTTTCCACGATGCGGCCGTTGTCGATCACCACAATCCGATCCGCGCGCCGTAAAGTGCTCAGCCGGTGGGCGATGGCGATGGTAGTTCTGCCCTTAATAAGCACATCCAAAGCCGCTTGAATGTCTCGTTCCGTCTCGGTGTCCACGGAGCTGGTCGCCTCGTCCAGAATGAGAATGCGCGGGTCGATCAAGAGCGCTCGCGCGATGCTGATCCGTTGACGCTCGCCGCCGGATAGCGATTGGCCGCGTTCACCGACAAGCGAATCGTAGCCGTCGGCTAGCTTCAGGATGAACTCATGAGCTCGGGCAGCGCGGGCGGCGGCGACAATCTCCTGCCGTGTCGCGCCCGGTTTACCGTACGAGATATTTTCCGCCACGGTGCCGTAGAACAGGAAAGGCTCCTGAAGAACGATGCCAATGTTCTTTCGGTAGGCTTCGATCGGGAACGTGCGAATGTCGATGCCGTCAACACGAATGGCGCCTTGGGCCACGTCGAAAAAGCGGCACATTAAATTAATGAGAGTACTTTTGCCCGCCCCAGAAGGCCCCACCAGCCCGATCATTTCCCCGGGGCGGATTTCCAGGTCGATGCCGTGGATCACCTCGCGCGGCCCGTACTTGAACCGGACACCGGCCAGCTCGATGGCGCCCTGCAATCGCCCCGGCGCGACCGGATCAGTCGGCTCGGGAACACTGGGGACCCGGTCGAGGATCTCGAAGATCCGTGCGGCGCTGGCGGCGGCGCGTTGGACGTTCGAGAACATGCCGAGCAGCGACTCACTGCGGGCGTAAAAGCTGGCGATGTAAGCGATGAACGCGGTGAGGATGCCAACAGTGATCGAGTGCTGGTGGACGCGGTATGCCGCAAATGCCCAGATCACCAGCAGGCCGATTGTGGTCAGCAATGTGATTACCGGGCCCAAGAACGACCACATCCGGTTGACACGGTCGTTCGAGGCAATCACCCGCTGGTTCGTTAAGTTGAAGCGGTCGATCTCGCGTTGCTCCTGCGCAAAGGCTTTGACGACGCGAATGCCTGGAATGGTGTCGGCGAGCACGCTGATCATGTCCGCCCAGGCCACCGAACTTCGCGTGTAGTGGCGGAACATGCGGCCGCGAATCCAGTGGACGAGCCAGACAATGATGGGGAAGGGAAGAAGCGCCGCCAAAGCGAGCATCGGATCGAGGTAAAACAGGATGGCCGCCGTCATGACGATCATGAGTACGTCTTTGACGAAGTCGATCAGGTATCCGGATAGAAAGTTGCAGAGGCGGTCGGTATCGGTGGAGATGCGCGAAAGGAGGTCGCCGGTACGCTTCCCACCGAAGAATTCCAATGACAGACGCTGCAAGTGGGAGTAGGTGCGCTGACGCAAATCGGCACTGATGCGCTCGCTGACCCAGGCGGAGGCGTAGGAACTCGCCCACCCCAGCAACCAACCCAAGATTGCGGATAAAAGCAGGCCTCCCAGGCACCAATAGACGATATTGAAATCCGCGGCCTTGCCTGCTTGGTACGGGATCAACACCTGGTCAAGCAGAGGGATCGTTAAATAGGGAGGCACCAAGGCGGCGGCGGTCGTGGCGATCGTCAGGGCGCCGCTCACCAGAATCATCTTCAGGTGAGGCCTGGCAAAACCGACTAAGCGGAGCAGCGAGGCCAGCGAACCCGCCTCGGCATTCGGACTGCACGCGGGGCATTTGATTGCCGCGGCCGGCATCAGGGCGCCACAACTCGGACAGATGGACGTAGCGTGCGCGGTTCGGCCCGTTTGAGCGGCGTCCAACCGGTCCGCCAACATTCGTGCCGCGGAGGCATGACCGATCGTGAACCGCCATACGCTTATCCGCCCGGCGGGTCCCAGGAGTTCCAGGGTTCCCACGCTGCCTCGTTCGCTGGCGGTCAAGTGAATGTCCGGACCGACGGACCAGCTTTGGCAATCAGCGCTTTTGCTTTGAAAAAGAATCAGGCGGCGGGGCGTCAACACTAAAAGAGCTTGTTGGTAATGGAGGTGTGCATCGAGATCAGGCTCGAACCATGCCAGCGCTTTTTCGTCGGAGTCAAGCCGTGCGTCGACGAGGTTTTGCCAGATTTTGGGAAGAACAGAACTCGATTCCACGCGAGGCTCCCGTTTCCCCGATTCTACTCCGAGCCGGTGGGGTCGACCGGCAGAATGCTTGATTCTGGACAGATTGTGTTGCCTTTTTACGAATTCCTAATAGCAAAGGAGTTCCTCCTTCTTGGATTTAATTTGCGAACATAAAATACTTCTCCTCATCCGCGCAATTTCGTGCATGTGGTACGTCTCACCATCAGTAAGGCAGTGAGAAGATGGTGCGATGAGGCAAGATGTGCGAACCTTACCGATTGTCCGGCCCCGCCATGGCACTCCTCTGCTTGACAAACCGAAAATCCCGCAACATCCGGGTTGCCGTCTCAAATAATACCCTCACCTGCGACCCGGCTGGATCCCCCTACTCATACCGCCAAACATGGAATTCCAACGTATTCTTGCCCTTCGTGGTCCTAACATCTGGGCACGATTTCCCGTTCTCGAAGCTTGGATCGACCTGCAGGATCTCAAGGACAGTGCGTCTTCCGAGATCCCCGGCTTCATCCCGCGACTCCAGTCGATGCTGCCCAACCTGGTCGAGCATCGCTGTAGCGAGGGAGTGAAGGGTGGGTTCTACCAGCGGCTCGAACGAGGCACCTACCTGGCGCACATCCTTGAGCATGTCGCCCTCGAGTTGCAAATTCTCTCCGGCGACGACGTCCACTTCGGCAAATCGCGGATGACGAACGCCGACGGCGTCTATCGCGTCGTTGTCCGCTACTTCCATGAGGCATTGGGTCGGGCCGCCCTCGAGTGTGCCCGCCGCCTCTGTCTGGCAGCGGTTCATGACCTCCCATTTGATGTCGCCGGTGAGGTTGCCGAGCTTCAACAGGTGCGGCAGCGATCTCGCCTGAGCGACGTAAACACGGCCGTGCTCGCGGCGGCAAAAGAACGCAACATCCCCACCTGGCTGCTCGACAGCGGCGGACTCCTCCAGTTAGGCCAGGGTTTCAAGCAGCATCGGCTCCTGAATAGCTTGACTGATCGCGCCACCGCGATTGGCGGCTCCATCGCCTATGATTGGGAATTGACCCGCGGATTGCTTGAAGCCGTCGGTGTCCCCACTCCCTATGGGAATTCTGTCGGCAGCCGTGATGAAGCTTGGAGTTCGGCTGAATATGCCGAATTGCCCGTCACGATCCGACCTCGTTATCAAAGCGGACGGGGAAAGCCGCTCGGTCCTTTTCAGCAGCAGCACGAAGTTCAGGCCGCTTACGATCAGGCCGTTGCCGAGGGCTGGAGCCCGATCGTCGAACATGCGGCCAAGGGCCAAACTTATCAACTACTGATGATCGGCGAAAAGCTTGCCGCCGCGACCCTTGACGAGAAGTTAGTCTCTACACCGGTCCATCCCCAGGTCATTGCCCGTGCAGCCGATGCATTGCGAGTCATCGGGCTCGACCTCGCCCAAGTCACGGTTGTTTGCCCCGATCTTTCATTGCCACTCGAGACCCAGGGCGGCGCGGTGGTCGATATCCGCAGCCAACCCCCGTTGGAACGCTTCCTGACGCCGGAACTGGGGCGACACCTGGTCGAACATCTTTTCCCCGCCGACCAATCCGGACGGATTCCGTTGGTCTCGGTGACGGGCACCAACGGCAAGACGACGACGACTCGCCTGACGGCCCATCTGCTCGGCCAGGTCCATGGGCCGGTGGGTATGTGCTGCACCGAAGGGATCTATGTTGGCAGCCGTCGCACACAGAAGGGCGATTGCAGTGGACCCAAGAGCGCCCGCGCCGTGCTTCAATATTCCAACGTCCAGGCGGCCGTGATGGAGGTGGCTCGCGGCGGCATCCTCCGCGAGGGCCTGGGCTTCGACCGCTGCGACGTGGCCATCGTGACGAATATCGGCGAAGGCGACCATCTCGGTCAAAATGACATCGATACCCCCGAACAACTGGCTTACGTCAAAAGCACGATCGTCTGGTCCGTGCTGCCGACCGGATCGGCAGTGCTTAACGCCGCTGATCCGTTGGTTGTCGACATGGCCCAGTACTGCTCGGGGAAGATCATCTATTTCGCCCTATCCGAACATTTTCCGGTGCTGGCGGCCCATCGGCAACAATCAGGCCGAGCGGTCTTCACGCGCGAGAACGTCGTGATCTTCGCGGAAGGCGACCGGGAAACGCCGTTGCTCGCGCTGACGAATGTGCCGCTCACGCAGGGTGGCCGTGTCGGTTTTCACGTCGAGAACGCCCTTGCGGCCGCGGCCGCTGCCTGGGCACTCGATCTGCCCCTCGAAAAAATCCGCCAGGGGCTCGCATCGTTCGAACCGAACATGGACAAGGTGCCGGCACGTTTCAACCTGCTCGATATCAACGGCCTCACCGTAGTTCTGGACTACGGACATAACACGTCCGCCCTGGCCAAGCTGTTCGATGTCTTGAATCAGTTCCCCCACAAGTATCGGACGGCCATGTACTCGGCGGCAGGAGACCGCCGCGATGAGGATATCGTGCGCCAGGGAGAAATGCTGGGCAACGCATTCGATCGCGTGATCATTTACGAGGATACTTATCTACGCGGCCGGCAACATGGAGATATCACGCGATTGTTCCGCCGCGGCATGCATCAAACAGGTCGAATTAAAGAAATTCTGGAGGTTCAGGGTGCTATGAAAGGTTTGGAAATGGCGATGGAAATAAGTAAACCGGGGGAGCTTCTGCTCATCCAACCGGATCTAATAGACGACGGCGTCGCGTTCCTAAAGCAAGTTCTTGCCAAGGGCGGTCGCGAAACATCACTGGAAGAAGCTCTGGAAGCAAAATGGCCTTCTAAAACGGAGGGCGCTCCAAACCCTACGATGGCGTCCGGCACTGAGGTGCTGGGCGCACAAATCGAGGTTCGCGTGAACCACCTCGGCAACGCGGTGTTCGCCCGGAAGGCTTTCTCGGCCGGGCAACCGCTGTTGACGGGGACCGGACCCTTCACTCGTGAACGCTCGCTGTACACCATCCAGGTTGACGATGACTTCCACATCGTTCCCAATGAGCCGCTCCGATTCTTGAACCACTCGTGTGCACCCAACTGCGGGCTGGTGATTCATCGCGGCTGTGCCGACATCACCGTCCACGCGCTGACCGACATCCGGACCGGCGAGGAACTCACACTCGATTACGCGACCTTCGAACGCGAAATCGCGGCGTTCAACGGCCCATGTTTGTGCGGCGTTGCGGCTTGCCGCGGCCGGCTCACCGGCTACCGGGATCTCTCCGCCGAGCGGCGCCAGTTTTATGGCCGCCATGTCGCCGAATACTTGCGTGATTCGCATTCGCCGATCTCAGTGTCGGCGCCCATGGACATGGCGCCGGTGGACATGGCGCCCGTGGGAGTTTCCTCCTGAGGCAGGATGCCTTTGCCCCGTTCGCCCATTTAGAACAAGGCCCGTCACGGTTTCACTATGCAATTTCGGCGTACCTGGTTTCTGCGCGGGCCCAATTACTGGGCAATGATTCCGGTTGTGGAGGCTGAGCTCGAGCTGGGCCTCCACGACCAGAAGTCCTTGCCTGATCATTTCCTGCCCCAACTACGTTGCTGGCTGCCTGGAATCTCCGCCACGGAGAACCACTTGGCGGAAGTCTTCCTTCAAGTTGTGGCCGCCTTGCAGCGCTCAGTTGGTGATGACAACGACTTCGGCCTGGTTCACCGTACGCGCGAACCCGGTTTTTATCGCGTCGTGTTTGCCTTTACCGAAAGCGCCATCGCCCAGGCTTGCCTCGACGGCGCACTCCAACTCTGCCTGGCCGCCTGGGACGAACTGAACGCGGACGTTGCGACTCTCCTCCAATCAATCCGTACTACCGCCCTTAACAGCCGCCTGGGACCCAGCACGGCAGCCATCGTCGATGCCGCGGTGAAGCGAGGCATTCCCACACGTCGCTTGAACGCCGGCAGTCTGGCGCAACTCGGCTGGGGCACGCGTCAACACCGTATCTGGACCGCCGAGACCGATCGCACCACCGCCCTGGGTGAAACCATCGCTCAGGACAAGGAACTAACGCGCCATTTGCTTTACGGCCTCGGGGTGCCCGTCCCGTGGGGACGGCCCGTCACGAGCGCCGAGGACGCCGTCGCGGCCGCCGAAGAAATCGGCTACCCCGTCGTCGTCAAGCCGCAGTATGGCAACCAAGGCCGCGGCGTGGCCACCAATCTCTGCACGCGCGAGCAGGTCACGCAGGCCTACGCCGTTTCCCGCCAGGAGAGTTCCTATCTCATAGCGGAGAAGTATGTGCCGGGCGATGACTACCGCTTGCTCGTGGTAGGCGATCGCCTCGCCGCGGCAGCGCTGCGCGAGCCTGCCCATGTACTCGGCGATGGTGTCTCCACCATCCAGCAA
>Ga0105048_10005488_pt1 | contig 20503 bp, 17 predicted proteins | sample MAT05_FD_78382 | JGI IMG/M metagenome (GOLD analysis project Ga0105048, IMG submission 78382) | Freshwater microbial communities from Lake Fryxell liftoff mats and glacier meltwater in Antarctica - MAT-05 | ecosystem: Environmental > Aquatic > Freshwater > Ice > Liftoff microbial mat | place...
AACTCGTGCGGGTGCGGGCGCAGACGGATCGGGTCGATCTCGTGGGTGCGCTTGTACTCGATCCACGTCTCGATCAGGTCGGGGGTGAACACTCCACCCTCGGTCAGGTAGTCGTGGTCGGCCTCAAGTGCCTTGAGCGCCTCATCGAGCGAGGACGGCACCGTGGCGATGTTTGAGTGCTCGTCCGGCGGGAGCTCGTAGAGGTCCTTGTCGACAGGCGTCGGCGGCTCGATCTTGTTCTTGATTCCGTCGAGGCCGGCCATGAGCATCGCCGAGAACGCCAGGTACGGGTTCGACGACGGGTCGGGAACGCGGAACTCGATGCGCTTGGCCTTGGGCGAGTTGCCCGTGACCGGGATGCGCACGGCAGCCGAACGGTTGCGCTGCGAGTACACGAGGTTGACCGGAGCTTCGAAGCCCGGCACCAGGCGGTGGTAGGAGTTGACCGTCGGATTGGTGAAAGCCACCAGCGAGGGTGCGTGGTGCAGCAGGCCACCGATGTACCAACGGGCCATGTCCGAGAGGCCGGCGTAACCGAGCTCGTCGTAGAACAGCGGAACGCCGTCCTTCCAGAGCGACTGGTGGGCGTGCATGCCTGAACCGTTGTCGCCGAAGAGGGGCTTGGGCATGAACGTGACCGACTTGTTGTTCTTCCAACCGACGTTCTTGACCAGGTACTTGAACAGCATCAGGTCATCGGCGGAGTGCAGCAGCGTGCTGAACCTGTAGTTGATCTCGGCCTGACCGGCGGTGCCGACCTCGTGGTGCGCGCGCTCGACCTCAAGGCCGGCGTCGAGCAGTGCCTTGGTCATCTCATCGCGAAGGTCGGAGTAGTGGTCGACCGGGGCAACGGGGAAGTAGCCGCCCTTGTAGCGGGTCTTGTACCCGAGGTTTCCACCCTCCTCGACGCGACCGGTGTTCCAGGCGGCCTCGATGGAGTCGATGTAGTAGTACGACGCGTTCTGCTTGGTCTCGAAGCGGACGTCGTCGAAAATGTAGAACTCGGCCTCAGGGCCGAAGTACACGGTGTCGGCGATTCCGGTGCTCTTGAGGTAGGCCTCGGCTTTGGCAGCCACGTTGCGGGGGTCGCGGCTGTAGCGCTCGTTCGTGAACGGGTCGACGATCGAAAAGTTCATGTTCAGCGTCTTGGCGGCACGGAACGGGTCGAGCACGGCCGTGCTGAAGTCGGGGACCAGCTTCATGTCCGACTCGTGAATCGCCTGGAATCCGCGGATCGAGGAACCGTCAAACATCATGCCGTCGTTCAGGGTTTCGGCGTCGATCGTGGCGGACGGCACGTTGAAGTGCTGCATCACACCGGGCAGGTCGCAGAAACGAACGTCGATGAACTCGACGTTCTCCTTCTTGACGTAAGCCAGAAGCTCGTCAGCGTTGCTAAACATCCATCCTCCTTGCTGGGGTACGCCCGGGGGCGGACCAAGGGGGTCGTGAGTGCGGCGATCCCCCTCGGCGCTGAGCGGGTCGTACCGTGAACAAGGGCTGACGGTAGGAACTGGGGATTTCCCGTCGGTGTCCCGATTGTTTCGTTGCTGTAACACTCCTGACCGGCGGGGTCCGGGAAGGCGGAGCGAGCGCTCCACGCCTAGCCTGGAGGCATGGATCGCAGGGACCTCGGCTCGTGGCTCTCGGGGCCGATTGCTGCTGCTGGCCCCTACGTGGGGGACCAGGAGTTCCGCGGCCAGAAGTTGGGCCTGCCGCCTACGGGCCCTGGATCGGTCGCCGGCTTCGGTCGACGCGTGGTGGCCCTCTTCGTCGACTGGCTCCTGAGCGTGGCCCTGGTGACGGTCTTATCCGGTGGAGCGTTGGGCTTCGCAGCAGCCCCGGGCAACGCGACGCCGTCGGCCTTCTGGACCCTCGGAGTGTTCTTCCTTCAGGTTTTCACTTTCACCTGGCTGACCCAGGCCACCATCGGGCACCGGCTCATGGGCATCGGTATCGCCGACATGGCCGGCGGACGGATCGGATTGCTCAGGGCTGCGGTGCGCACCGGCCTGATCTGCCTGGTGATCCCGCCGGTGATCTACGACCGCGACGGCCGCGGACTGCACGACAGGGCGGCCATCACCATTGTGCTTCGCGCACGCTGACGCGCAGAACTACTGAACGATCCTGACAGGGTCGCCATCGATGGTGGCAGTCCACGTCGTCGCATCGGTCACGTTGCCCGAGCCGAAACTCACCGCCACCCGGAACCAGCAGCCGCCTTGGCTGTTGAAGTCGCACGTGTAGTCGGTGGGTATCGGAACCTCGATGGTTTGGGATTGGCCGTCCCAGCCTGCGGAACTTCTGATTCCGGTGATCCGGCACGTGGGCAGGTTGGCGTTCTGGAAGCCGGTGCCGACGCATCCGGTCAGGGATCCCATGGTGGTGGTGCCAGTGGGCCCAACGCGTCCATCCAACGGCGGCAACATCTGCACCGAGCCGTTCGAGGCCGCATCACCGACGTCGAAGAACTTGAAGATGATCTTTTTCCCCGCTGCGCCGGGAAGCGCGCGGATCAGGTTGAAGGTGGTGGATGAGGCGTCAGAGTTGGCGAAGATCGGCATCCGCTCGTAACCGGCCACCGAGACCTGCTGACCATTGCTCGAGATCGCGCGCAATCCGAAGCGGTTGGAGCCGTTGCCCTTGACCGATGCGTTGTCGCCGTTCTGACTAAACACGGCCTGGGCATTGCCGTTCGGCACGTTGGTGCGCACCTGCAGGTAGTAGTCGGCATCCAGGAGCGTGGGATCCGGTGTGAACGTGCACAGCGTGACCCACTGGTGGAAAACGCCGGTGAGCGCGGCGTCGTAAGCGCCGCTGGAGGATCGCAGGCTGTTGGCCGACGGCGTGTCGTAGCCGGCGTACTGGCGAGCGCACGAGGTGATCGGCGCGCCGTTGGCTGGCACCTGATCGTCGTTGGGCTTGCGTAGGCCGAACGAGGTAATGGTCGCGATGTCGGTGTTATCGGCCGAGGGCGAGGTCACCCGGTTGCCGCCGTTCCACGTGTCACCCGTGCAGAACGACGGAATCGTGGCACTGATCGGCAGGGGATTGTTGCGGTACCGGGTCGTCGCGTCGGGCGCGAGCGCGTTCATCCCGTTGGTGATGCCCGACGTCGGCAACGAGGCGCATCGGGAGTCGGTGTTCACGAACGCTGGGTCATAGATCTGAAGCGTGATCGGACCCGTCTTAGCGGGGTCCCTTACCTTGACGGTGAAGAAGTAGCCCTCGGGCCTGAACTCGGTATTGTCAGAGTTCGCCGACGAGTTGGCACAGCCCGACTCGTTCCCCTTGCACTTGCGGACGGCGTACTGATCGCCTTGCGTCTTCCACACACTCGGGCCGTGGACGTTGGCCCAGAATTCTGGATTGCGCTCGCAGTTGGAGAACGAAGAGATGATCGAGGTGGGTACCGAGGATGAACTCGGCTCATTGCCGAAGACGTTGCAGGGGCTGCCCATCGGCGCAGGGCCGTTGAAGTCGGCGACGGCGGTGCGGGTCAGGGTCTGAAACGGAAAGCCGAACGAGCCCGCGATCTGATTCCTGATCGTGCTCGACATCGTCACTTTGAGCTGCGAGGGCCGGGCTCCTGCACCGATGGCGACGGTGATGTTGGGGCTGGAGAGGGACCAGCCGTTGCGGCTGATCATGTCGTTGGCCGCTGTAGTGGCGGCTCCGAGGTCCTGCGGCATTGATGGCACGCCAGCCAGAGCCGCGGCGTCCACGGTCTTCTGAAGCCGCTCGCCCTCGACGTACCAGCGAGCGACATCGACCGCGAAGGCGCAAAACATGAAGAGCAAGGGCGTCATGATGGCCACCCAAATGGCCACGACGCCGGCATCGGTGCTGCGCACCTGTTCGAAGCGGCGCCGCATCAGGTTCATGGCTTGCACGATCCAGGACGAAGCGGCTCAAACTTCATGACAGCACGGTCGCTCACCTTGAACGAAGTTCCGAAGAGCCCGGTGATGGCTTTGTGGGTGGCCTGCATGAAGACTCCCACCGCCTGCGCGTTGGGATCACCGGGACAGGCGTTGATGGTGTTGGTGTTCCACGAGCCGGTGGCGTCGTCGTTGAACCGACCGGCTGCGTCGTTCCAGACGTACTTGATGCAATTGGTACCCGGGCAGCCGGTCATGGTCGTGTTGCCATTGGCTCCGGGGTAGCCCTTGTCGTTGGCCCGGTAGACGTAGATGAAGTCGATGTTGTTCTTTGGCATCGCGCTGCCGGCACGCTCGATGGAGTCCGCCGTGTCCTGCGGCATCGTGGTGATGCGCGGCTCAGAGGACGCAGTTCGTGCTCCGGTACGCACCGCTGAGTTCACCGTGACGTAGTCGCGCAGCAGCAGGCTGAACTCGATCATGCCGAACACGAGCAGGATCAGGACCGGGAAGATCAAGGCGGCCTCGACGGCCACAGCGCCGTTTTCGGTGCGGTGCGGGCGCAGGCGTTCCATGAACGACCGATGCTCACGGGCACGGGTGCTCACAAAACCTCCTGGGGCCGGGCAGCGGCGCACGAGAGATGCAGCCGGTCAAACGGACGGGTGTAACGCGCGGGGCCGTTGTGACGATACGGGTCCGCGGGCCAAGAATGGCACACCTCACGCCCGCGAGAACAAGATCACAAGGGCCTGATGCCCGTTGGACGTTGTGGTTGTGGCCGTTGGTTCCAGGGCGGGTCGTCCGTTCGCAGGATGCGACGGCTCATTCGAGCCCGAAGGCCGACCGGAGACTACCGATTCGTGCCGGATGTCCGATTCAGCGCATTTTGCCGCGGGGGACGCGGCCGCCCTTGGGCATGGGGCCCTTGGGGATGGGCATCTGCTCCATCAGGCCGCCGAGCGCGCCCAGGCGACGGCGGATTTCGGTCACCTCCGCCGGCTTGAGCTTCCGGGGGAGCTTCTGCACCTTGCGCTGCACCTTGCGCAGCGGAACGGTTCCCTCACCCTCACCCACGATGATCTCGGTGACCGGTGCGTCGGGGACGAAGCGCGTCATCCGCTTGCGCTCGTTGGCCAGCAGCGAGCGCAAACGGATGGGGTCGCCTTCGCCGATGAGCACGACGCCGGGGCGTCCGACAGCCCTGCTCACCATGTCCTGCTGCTTGTTGGCAGCCACCGCCGGCGTCATGGTCCAACCGCGCACGCCCTGGATCACGGCTGCTGCGGCCCCAGGCTGACCTTCGACCTGGGCGTAGGCAGCGCGCTCGACCCGACGACCGAAGATGATCAGCGACACGATGAGGCCCACCGGGAAGCCGATGATGGCGAAGTACAGCGCCTGCTCGACGAAGATGCCGACAGCAACGACCGCGCCCCACCCGAGCATGAAGAACGCGAAGATGACGAGGCCGACCCAACGGTCGACCTTGCGCGTCATCGAATAGGCCTCGCCGATCTGGCGCAGACGCCCCTTCTTGGCGGGAGCGGCAGGAGCGGAGTCGTCGGACTTCTTCTTCTTGCGGAGGGCCATGGCCAGAGCCTACGAGCAGGACGGACGAACCGTCCGATCAGGCCGGTCCTTCAACGGCCAGCCCCCTAGGGCAGGTGGGCTCAACCCGACCGGTGCTTTCCCTGCGACTTCTGCTGCTTGCGCAGTTTGCGCTCACGCTCGATCTCGCGCGCCTGCTCCGGATCGGGCGCCCCGCCCCCGAGCCGGGCCGACAGCCACCAGCTGTCGGCGGCGTTGCGTGGCTGATCGGGGTAACGGGCCTGCAGCTCGTGCAGCATCGAGGTAATCCGCTCGCGCACCAGCTCGGTGGCCACCTCATGGTCCTGACGACGTTCGAACCGCATGGGCTCGCCAACGGCCACCAGGATCGGGATCGGCCGCAGCGAGAAGCCTTTCGTCCTGGCCTTGGTCCATACGCGTTGCGATCCCCAGATCGCCACCGGAAGCAGCGGGACGCCGGCGGCTGCCGCTAGCGCGGTCGCACCCGAGCGGAAGTCGATGGGCTCGAAGGATCTGCTGATCGTTCCTTCCGGAAAGATCCCGACCAGTTCCCCGGCCTTGAGCATTCGGAGCGAGGCGGCAAAGGATCCGCTGCCGGCATCGCGATCCACGCTGATGTGATGCATGCTCCGCATGATCGGACCCGCGACGGGATTGTCAAAGACCTCCCGCTTGCACATGAATCGAACGAGGCGCTCACGTTCATCGGCAGCCGCACCGACGAACGTGAAGTCCATGAACCCGGTGTGGTTCGCGGCGAGCACGGCGCCACCGGTCAATGGGATGTGTTCCGTGCCGGTGATCTCCAGGCGCAGGCGGAGGCCTCTGAAGGCGGCCTGCGTCATGGTGACGATGGGCGGGTAGGAGCGGTCGACGAGCGGCTCGGCGCCCTTCCCGGCCGCAGGCCCCGTCGCAGGCGAGGCGCTCATGCGCTGCTGGCGGCGTTGGCCAGCGCCTTGGCCTCCTGGGCCTCGCGGAAAAGTCGACCGGCGCGGTACGACGAACGCACGAGCGGGCCCGACATCACGCCAGAGAATCCGATCTCGCGAGCCACGGCATCAAGGGCATCGAACTCTGCGGGCTCGACCCAGCGCTCGACCGGGTGGTGGCGAGGAGTGGGGCGTAGGTACTGCGTAATCGTCACGAGGTCGCAGCCGGCGCTGTGCAGGTCGCGCAGCGCTTCGTGAACCTCGTCGATGGTCTCGCCCATGCCCAGGATCAGGTTGGACTTGGTGATCATTCCCGCCGACCGTGCTTGTGCAATCACGTCGAGGGAGCGCTCGTAGGTGAAGGCAGGGCGGATCCGACGGAAGATGCGCGGAACCGTCTCGAGGTTGTGGGCGAACACCTCGGGAGCAGCGTCGAAGACTTGCTGCAGCAGCTCAGGGCGCGCATGGAAGTCGGGGACCAGGATCTCCACTCCGCAGCCCGGGTTCTGCGCGTGCACCTGACGGATCGTCTCGGCATACAGCCACGCACCCTCGTCGTCGAGGTCGTCGCGGGCCACGCCGGTGATGGTCGCGTAGCGCAGGCCCATCGTGGCGACCGATTCACCGACGCGGCGCGGCTCGTCGGTGTCGAGCGCCTCGGGCTTGCCGGTGTCGATCTGGCAGAAGTCGCAGCGACGCGTGCACTGCTCGCCGCCGATGAGGAAGGTGGCTTCGCGGTCCTCCCAGCATTCGAAGATGTTGGGGCAGCCGGCCTCTTGGCACACCGTGTGCAGGCCCTCGTCCTTGACCAGTGCCTGCAGCGCGAGGTACTCCGGACCGGTACGCAGCCGCGTCTTGATCCACTCGGGCTTGCGCTCGACCGGAACAGCCGCGTTGCGCACCTCGAGACGGAGCAGTCGACGTCCGTTGGGGTCGATCTGCGTCACAGGTCCTGGCCTTCCTTGCGCGCTGCGATGCGCGGTCGCGAGGGTGTGTGGTTGTTACTGGTGTGGCTGTGCTGCGGCCTGCTGCAATGCGAGGAACGCTTCGCGTCGCTGCTGTGATCGTACGCGCCGCTCCCGGGCGCCACGAATGCTGATGGCGATAATCGCGACCAACGCAATCACGCCGCCCACTACGGCCCCGATCACTCCGGATCGCGTGAGCGCCTGCCCGAATGGTTCGTACATCGCCGTCAGTAGCGACTGATCCTGGAGGCCCACTCCACCCTCGCCTGCCACCTTCTTGAGCAAGCGGCCGGTCAGCACCACCGCCCCCATGGCCAGCGCGACGTCGACTCCGAGCACGAGGGTGAGCCGCAGTCGGCGAGTGCTGAAGGCGTATGCGCCGGCCAGGGCGAGAACAGCGAGAAAGGGAATGAGCCACCACAGGCCACGCAACGCATCGAGAGTCTCGGTATAGGGCGCGACCGTCGAGGTGGTGCGGATCTCGAGCGGCGCAGGCACCGGGGTTCCGGCGGCGGCGAAGGCGTATCCGGCCTGCGCAAGCTGCGCGCTGATCAAGGGGCTCAACGGTGCCAGGTCGATGACGACATCGGTGCCGTCGAGCTGCTGCTGAGTGGGTACGGCCCCGTCGAGGAGCGCCACGATCTGAGTTTGGGTAGCGGTTTGGCCGGAGGCCCACACGGCGGCAAAGGTGGGGGAGGCGATAGCCGATGCGATCGCCGAGACCACCTCGGGCTCGAAGAGGTCGGGCTGGAGCTCGGCGCCGTCAGGGCCACTCGGTGTGCCCGCCAGACCATCGGCTTGATCCAGAAGCGGATCGCCGATCTGCGTCAGAAGCTCCTCGGTGACGGCATCGATCACCTCGGGGTTGGCGGCCACTGGCTGCACGGTGCTCACATAGCCGGAGGTGGAGATCAGTCGGCCGTTCACCCAGGTGGTGATGGCGGTGAGCCCAAGGAGTCCGCTGGCCAGGATCACCAGCACAACGGCGACGCGGTTGCGGCGGGCCTCACGCCGCACCTGCTTGCGAGCATCGCGTTCGGCGGCCACACGCGCCGCTTGCGCAGCCACCTGCGGGTCGATCGCCGGCGCCGGTGTCACAACCGGTGGCCCGGTCGGCGGGGGTTGCGGCGAGGGCGTGAGCACCGGAAGCGGCGCGCCGGCCATCGTGCCGGCCGTTGGCGGAGGCCAGGAGCCGCTCACGAGGCTGGCACCAAGGCGGAGTCGCCGACGAACTCTTCGAGCAGCGCCTCCTCGACCGTAACGAGAAGCTCATCAAGGCCCACGTGGCGACCGAGTTCGCGGCTCATCGTGGTGACGGTGGCATCTTCGATGCCGCACGCGACGATCTGGTCGAAGGGTGCGAGGTCATTGTCGACGTTCAGTGCGAAGCCGTGCATCGTCACCCCGCGGGCCACGCGCACACCGATGGCGGCCACCTTGCGGGCATTCGATTGCTCATGGTCCACCCAGACGCCTGTGCGCCCCTCAACGCGACCAGTCGGTAGACCCAGCTCGCCGCAGGAGGCAATGAGCGCGGCCTCGAGGCGGCGGACGTAGGCCACGAGGTCGAGCGGCATGGGCAGCGCCATGATCGGGTACCCCACGAGTTGACCCGGCCCGTGCCAGGTGATGCGTCCACCGCGGTCGGTGTCGACCACAGGCGTGCCATCGCGTGGCCGTTCGAAGTCCTGGGTGCGCCGGCCTGCGGTATAGACGGCATCGTGCTCCAGCAGCAGAACCGTGTCGCCGATCTCGCCAGCTACCCGAGCGGCGTGCAGTTCGCGCTGAAGGGCCAGGGCGTCTTGGTAGTCGACGCAGGCTGCTTCCCCCGAGCGCAGCCCACCCAGGCGGCGCAGTGTCAGGCGGGATTGGGGCACCGACAGAGCCTAACTCTGGCGGCTGCCACGAGGGGCCGAGCGTTCGATCCGCTGCTGACAGAACCTCCAGCAGACCTGGCCCACCCCGGCGAGCGGGGACGTGGGCTTCGCGGGAGGATCGGATATCAGCGGGGGCGGTCGCTCGCCATGCGCCCCCGGTGCCTGCCACCCCGTGCTCAAGGAGACAAGTGTTCGAGGCCACCGCCGACGCACCGAAGCGCAGTCTGGGCCGAAGGCTCGCGGCCATCCCCTCTGGTCGACGGACCAAGTGGCTCGTGCTGATTCTGTGGTTGTTCATCGCTGCCTTCGCCTTCACCGCAGGTCCCAAGTTGGCGGGTGAGCAGCAGAACGATTCCTCGACCTTCCTGCCCAAGTCGGCGGAGTCCACGCAGGTGGGTGAGCTCGAGAGTAATTTCCGCAACGGTTCGGCCATCCCGGCCGTCGTGGTCTACGAGCGCATCTCCGGAATCACGGCTGCCGACCGCGCCGCCGCCGCTGCCGACGCCCGGGCTATCGCTCAGGTCGATCGAGTCGCCTCTCCGCTTGCCCCGGTCGTGATCTCCAAGGATGGGCAAGCTCTGCAATTCGTCGTGCCGATCGATTCGAGTGGAGGGTTCAGCACCCTGCCCGGCACGGTGAAGGAACTTCGGTCGATCGCGCAGAGCGCTGATGGCCTCACCGTGAAAGTGGCCGGTCCGGCCGGATCCAGCGGCGACTTCCTCCAAGCATTCGGAGATATCAACACCACGTTGCTGCTGTTCACGGTGCTGGCCGTCGTGCTCGTGCTCCTGGTGACCTACCGCAGCCCGTTCCTGTGGTTCGTACCGCTGCTTGCGGTACTGATCGCTGACAACCTCGCCCAGGGTGTCAACTACATCGCGGCCTCGAACGACTGGCTCGTGGTCAACGGGCAGACAGCCAGCATCCTGCTCGTTCTGGTGTTCGGTGCTGGTACCGACTATGCATTGCTTCTCATCTCTCGGTATCGAGAAGAGCTACGCCGGTTCGAAGACCGTCATGAGGCGATGGAAGAAGCACTCGTGCGATCGGCGGGCGCCATTGCGGCCTCGGCGATCACAGTGGCGATTGCGCTGCTCACGTTGCTCTTCTCCACACTGGAATCCACTCGGGGACTTGGCCCGGCTAGCGCTATTGGCATCCTGTGCGCGCTGTTCGTGATCCTCACGCTGCTTCCCACGCTGCTCGTGGTGGCTGGACGCTGGATCTTCTGGCCCTTCGTCCCGCGCTTCGGCACCGAGAGCCACGAGGCGAGCGGTATCTGGTCGCGGGTGGGCCAGGCGATCGACCGACGTCCGCGCCGAGTCTGGGTGGTCACCGCTGTACTGCTGGCTGGAGTGGCCGTCGCAGCGACGGGTCTGAATGCCTCGGGGCTTCCGGCGCGTGAGTCCTTCCGCACGACGGTCGACTCAGTGGTTGGTCAGCAGATCATCGAGGATCACTTCGAGGCCGGTCGTGGAACGCCGGTCGTCGTGATCGGGCAGGCGGATGCGTCCTCGCAAATCCAGAAGGCCGTCGGGAACACCCAGAACGTCGCGCTAGTGAGCAAGCCGGTGGTGCGCGACGGACTCGTTCGCTTCGAAGCGACGCTCGCCGTTGCTCCCGACACAGATGAGGCCGGGGTGGTCGTCGAACAGTTGCGCGACGTTCTTGCTGACACGCCGGGGGAGGCCAAGGTGGGCGGCGATGTGGCCGTCAACCTCGATACTCGCGACGCTGCGGCCCGCGATCGTCTCGTGGTGATCCCACTCGTGCTGCTTGTGGTGCTGATCATTCTCATGATCCTGCTCAGGGCGTTCACAGCGTCGTTGATGTTGATCCTGACGGTGGTGCTGTCGTTCCTGGCCACCCTGGGTATCTGCGCACTGCTCTTTGACCTGGTGCTGGGCTCCACCCGCGTCGACTCGAACTACCCGTTGTTTGCCTTCATCTTCCTGGTGGCATTGGGTGTCGACTACAACATCTTCCTCATGACACGGGTGCGCGAGGAGTCTGAGCGCCTCGGTACCCGCGCTGGCGTGCTGCGTGGGCTCGCGGTGACTGGTGGCGTCATCACCTCGGCCGGGATCGTCCTTGCTGCAACCTTCTCAGTGCTCGCCTCGCTGCCGATCACCCCGCTGTTCCAGATCGGAACGACGGTGGCAGTGGGTGTGCTGCTCGATACGTTCATCGTGCGATCGGTGCTGGTGCCAGCACTCTCGCTCGACATCGGACGTGCCATCTGGTGGCCCTCAGCCCTGGCAGGATCGTCAGGCCCGGCCGATGACGACGGAAGCGCACCGTCCGCTGATCAGGATCCTCAGAACGGACCGGCGACGGGCGAGGCCGAACTGCTCGCTCGCTGATCCTTCGATCCGGCGGTGAGCCCCAGATCCTCGAGCACGGCCGTGGCCGCCCGCCGCCCCGACACGAGGGCGCCTTGGATCGAGGAAGTGTCGCGGTGGTCACCGGCGACATAGAGGCCGTGGTCGATCCTGACGCTGCGTCGGAAGTTGTGGGGCGCAGGCATCGCGGGAAGTGCTGCAGGGATGGCGCGCACGGCCACCGACCGCCAGGAGGTAGTGCTGGTCGAGTAGATGCCGGCGAGCCGCGCACGCACCGCCAGGTCGAGGCCCGCGGGATCGTGGCCAGTGCCCAGCACAGAGGCAGCCACCAGGTGCTGTCCCTCGGGTGCATACTCCGGCGCCGCGTTCGAGAGCACCACGGTATTGGCGATCAGCCGTTGTTCGCCATCTGCCACCAGGAGCGCATCGCTGATGGGCTGCTCCTGCACCGCGTAGTACAGAGTGGTGACGCCCCGCATCGTGGGCGCGGCGAGCGTCGGCAGCAGGACGTTCGCGCTCGTCGGATCGGTGGCCACAATCACGGCGCGAGCTGACGTGGTTCCCTGACTGTGCACCACGGCGCCTCGTTCGACGCGCAGCACGTCGATGCCCGTCACGATCGAATCGGCTGACAAAGGTGCTGCGATAGCGCGTGGCAGCGCCTGCATTCCGGCAGCCGGAACCACGACATCGCCGGTGGCCATCGTGCGAAGGGCAAGTTCGACGAACCGGCGCGAGGTGGTGAGTTCACTTTCGAGCAACACCCCTGACAGGAAGGGGCGCATCACGCGCTCGATGGTGCGAGCCGACAACCCCATGGCGTGCAGGGCCTCGTTCATCGAGATGTCCGGTTGCGCTTTTACCGTCGCCGCGTCGGTCGTGAGCAGGGACGCCAAATAGCGCAAGGCCCGAGCGCGATCCTGCACTGAACCGATGGGAAGGGTCAGCAGGTCGCGAGCGTGGCGTGGATCCTGGGAGGGATCCACGAGCCGGTGCAGTCGACCGGCCCCGAAGACGCCGAGCCCGCGGGTGAAGGGCCGAGGATCTAGTTCGCTGATCGAGATCAGCCGCTTCAGCTCTGGATACGCGGTGGCCACCACCTGGAAACCTCGGTCGATGATGAAGCCGTCGACCACGTCCGAGCGCACGCGTCCACCGATGCCATCGGAGGACTCGAGGACGAGGCAACCGATACCAGCTGTATTGAGGTGGCGGGCAGCGGCCAGGCCGGCGAGCCCGGCACCGACGACGACTACTTCGGCGTCGGAGGGAACCGCGTGCTTCATGGCTTCAGGATGCCAGGACGTCAGTCGGCCACAGCGGACGCGAACGTCGATTCGAAGTCGTGGTGGGTGAAGGTGTAGCCCGATGCCAGCAGCCGGGTGGGCAGGATGCGCTGGCTGGCGAGCGTGTCGTCGGCAAACTCTCCGAGCACGAGGCGAAGGGCGGGGGCAGGAACGGCGACAACAGTTGGTCGCCCGAGCACTCGGCCCATGATCGCGGTGGCGTCGGCATTGGTGAGCGGGGTGGGCCCGGTGAGATTCACCGCGCCCTTCACGGCGTCGTTGGTGAGGCAGTGGATGATCGCGCCCACCTCGTCGGCCATCGAGATGGGCGACCAGTACTGCTTGCCGCTACCGATGCGACCACCGACGCCGGCTTTGAACAACGGGATCAACTTCTTCCACGCACCCCCCTTGCCCGACACGACCAGACCCGTCCTCAGGTGGACGACGCGGATACCTGCCTCTTCTGCGGGCGCGGTGGCCGCTTCCCACTCCTCGCACACCCGGGCCAGAAAGCCTTCACCCCTGGGTGCGGATTCATCGACGGCTGTTTCGCCGGTGTCGCCGTACCACCCAATCGCCGAGGCGTTGAGAAGCACGGCAGGCGGCGTCGGAAGAGCAGCCAATGCTGTGGCCAGAACGTTGGTGGTGACCACCCGGCTGTCGCGGATCTTCTGCTTGTAGGCCGTGGTCCACCGGTGATCGCCGACACCCACGCCGGCCAGGTTGATGGCGGCATCGATGGTCCCGAGCCCTGTTGCATCCCAGGGTCGGGTCGGATCCCAGGTCACCTCGTAGATCGCGTGGGAGGGACGACGCACGAGGCGGATCACCTCGTGCCCCTGGGCGGCCAGAGCAGGGACCAATTCCGATCCCACGAGACCGCTGGAACCGGCCATGACGATGCGCATGAGTCCATGGTGGCCCTGTGCGGTGTTAGCGGCCACCGGAGTTCGAAAAGACTGAAGGCCCCGAGCGTGGTCGAGGCCTTCAGTGCAGTGCTGCGCGAGGCGGCTACAGGCCGAGCTCGGATTCGAAGTCGCCCTCTTCGAGGCGCGACTTGAGTTGCACGAGGAAGCGGGCCGCGTTTGCGCCGTCGACCAGCCGGTGGTCGTAGGTGAGGGCGAGGTAGACCATGGATCGAACGGCGATGGATTCGCCACCGAACTCGTCCTCGACCACCATCGGACGCTTCACCACGGCGCCGGTACCCAGGATCGCCGACTGCGGCTGGTTGATGATCGGGGTGTCGAAGAGGGCGCCGCGGCTGCCGGTATTGGTGAGGGTGAAGGTGCCACCGCTCAACTCATCGGGCGAGACCTTGTTGTCGCGAGTGCGCGCCGCGAGGTCGGCATTCTGCTTGGCCAATCCGGGGACGTTGAGATCGCCGGCGGAGTGGATGACCGGAACCAGGAGGCCGCGCTCGGTGTCGACCGCGACGCCGAGGTGCTCGCCCTCGTAGTAGGTGATGGTGCCTGCAGCCTGATCCATCGAGGCGTTGAGTGTGGGGAACTGCTTGAGCGCTTCCAGAGACGCGCGCGCGAAGAACGGCAGGAACGTGAGCTTGACACCCTCGCGGGCCAAGAACTCCGCCTTGTGTCGGTCGCGCATCATCGCGATGCGGGTGACATCGACCTCAACCCCAGTGGTGAGCTGGGCTGAAACCTGCAGCGACTCGACCATGCGCTCGGCGATCACCTTGCGGAGCCGCGACATCTTCTCGGTGCGTCCACGCAGCGCCGAGGCACCCGGTGCAGATCGCGCAGCCGAGCTTGCACCGGTTGTGGCGGGGGCGACCGCGGGTGCTGCCGCCTTGGCCGCCTCTGCCGCCTTGCGTGCCTCAATGACGGATTGGATGTCTTGCTTGCGGATGCGTCCGCCGACGCCGGTTCCGGTGAGCGACGAGAGGTCGACACCGTTGTCGGACGCGAGCTTGCGGACGATGGGAGTGACGTAGGTGTCGCGATCTCCTGCCGGTGCTTCGGGTGCCGGTGCGCTCGGTGCCGGGGCCGCAGGGGTCGGGGGGGCAGGGGTCGGAGCCGGTGCGGGTGCGGGCACCTGAGCAGAGGTCGGAGTAGGCGCCGGAGTAGGAACCGGAGTAGGAACCGGAGTAGGAACCGGAGCAGGTGTCGGCACGGGAGCAGCGCCCGCTGCGCCGATCAGACCCAGGGTGGCGCCGACCTCAATGGTGGCGTCCTCGCCAGCCACGATCGAGACGAGGACTCCGGCGACAGGCGAGGGGATCTCGGTGTCGACCTTGTCGGTCGACACCTCCAGAAGGGGCTCGTCGAGCGCGACGGAATCGCCGACATTCTTCAGCCAGCGCGTCACGGTTCCTTCGGTGACGCTCTCGCCCAAGGCCGGTAGCACCACTGCGGTGGTCTGGCCGGTGTTCTGGTCGGTGGCCTCCGCCGCAGCAGGTGCGGGTGCTGCGGCGGCAGGTGTGGAAGGCTCGGGAGCGACTGGTGCGGGCTCAGGGGCGGCGGTCGGGGCGACAGGCTCGGGGGCGGCAGCGGCAGCCGGAGCCGGCTCAGGGACGGGAGCCGGAGTAGCGCCGGTCGATTCACCCGCGTCGCCGATCACCCCGAGTTCGCCGCCAACCAGCACGGTGTCGTCCTCGGCGGCGCTGATCGAGAGCAGCACGCCCGCGACGGGCGAAGGGATCTCGGTGTCGACCTTGTCGGTCGAGATCTCCAGAAGCGGTTCGTCGAGCGCAACGGTGTCGCCGACGTTCTTTAACCACCGGGTGACGGTTCCCTCGGTGACGCTTTCACCAAGCTGGGGCATCGTGACGGAGACCGGCATGGGTCTGGGTGCTCCTTCGTCCATCGATCGTGCGTGCAGGTGGTCGGGTCGTGCAGCCCGGCCAGGTTCGGCCGGGGTCAAGACTGTCAGGCGTGCGCGTGCAGGGGCTTTCCGGCCAGTGCCAGGTGGGCCTCGCCCAGGGCCTCGTTCTGGGTGGGGTGGGCGTGGACCAGGGCGGCGACGTCCTCGGGATAGGCCTCCCAGTTGACGATTAGCTGGCCCTCGCCGATGAGTTCACCCACCCGCGAGCCCACCATGTGGATGCCGATGACCGGGCCATCGTTCAGTCGCACCAGCTTGATGAAGCCTGTGGTGGCCAGGATCTGGCTCTTGCCGTTACCCCCCAGGTTGTACTCGTAGGTGGTGATGTTCTGGGCGCCGTGCGCTTGCTCGGCCTGCGCCTGGGTCAGCCCCACCGAAGCGACTTCGGGCTCGCAGTAGGTGACGCGAGGGATGCCGCTCTCGTCGATCGTGCGCGGGCTCAACCCGGCGATCTCCTCCGCCACGAAGATGCCCTGCTGGAAGCCGCGGTGGGCCAGTTGTAGGCCGGGGACGATGTCGCCCACGGCCCACACGCCAGGGACGTTGGTGCGCAGATGGTCGTCGGCCAGTACGAAGCCGCGGTCCATTGCCACGCCCTGCTCGGCGTATCCGAGTCCATCGGTGCGGGGTCCGCGCCCCACGGCCACGAGCAGGTAGTCGGCCTGCAGCACCTCGCCGGATTCCAGCGACACCTTGACCCCGTTGGCGTCCTGGGTCACGCCGCTGAAGCGCACGCCGGTTTTGAAGCCGATACCGCGCTTGCGGAAGGCACGCTCGAGGGCCTTGCTGAGCGCCTCGTCCTCGGCCGGGACGAGGCGAGGAAGCGCCTCGACGATCGTCACCTCGGAACCGAAGGACTTCCAGATGCTGGCGAACTCGACGCCGATCACGCCGCCGCCGAGCACCACGACGCTGGTGGGCACCTCGACGAGCGAGACCGCCTGGTCGCTGGTGATGACGCGGCCGTTGATGTCGAGGCCCGGCAAACTGCGCGCGTAGGAGCCGGTGGCGAGCACGACGTTGCGTCCGACGTACTGCACGCCGGCCACTTCGACAGTGTTGGGCGCCACCAAGCGCCCCTCGCCCTCGACGTAGGTGATGGCGCGGCTCTTCACCAGACCCTGCAGGCCCTTGTACAGACGGGCGACGACGCCGTCCTTGTAGCTGAGCACCTTGGCCATGTCGATACCGGCCAGCGAGGAGAGGACGCCGAACTGCTCGCCTTCGCGTGCGGAGTCGGCCACCTCGGCCGAGTGCAGCAGCGCCTTGGTGGGGATGCAGCCGTTGTGCAGGCAGGTGCCACCGAGCTTGTCCTTCTCGATCAGCGCGACGCTGAGCCCGAGTTGCGAGGCGCGGAGGGCGCAGGCGTAGCCGCCGCTCCCGCCACCGAGGATGACGAGGTCGTAACCACCAATGGGGGCCTCGGACACGCAGCTCACTCCAGATTCTCAGGGATCTTGGACCGGCGACCGCGCTCGGCGGCGCGAATCGATCCATCCTCCCATCCCTGGGCTGCACGGCAGCACCCACCTCGCCTACCGTGGAGAGGGTGCGCACCGGACCGGATGAGGTCCGCGTGCCGTCGCTGAGGGCGGCGGCATCGCACCGGGAGCTCTGGAGGGCACGTGGGTCTGTTCGGACGCCGCAAGCAGCGTCAGGCTGTGGGGTCGATGGATCGCACCGCCGACCGCACCGACCGAAAGCACCTCGAGGAGTTCATCAACGCCCACGACGGCGTCGAGGCGTTCATTGAACCTCGCACCACCGTGACCGAGACGACCATCGTGCTGGTGGCTCGCTCAGGGCAGTGGACCCGACGCCGGGTACCGGACGAGGCCACAGCCTTTGGTTGGGCCCGGAAGGCCGGCATCCCGTGCTACGACGCCAAGCTGGTCGGCTACCCCCAGCGCATGCGCGACTGGGACGCCCGCAAAGCGGCCGAGCGTCGCAAACTGCTCGATCCCTGATCCGATCGGGGTGGCCGGTTGGCGTCAGCGCCCGCTGCGGCCCTTGGCCTTCTTGGTGGCCTTCACCTTCGACTTGCCATTGCCTGAGGCGTCCTCGGATGAGGTGGGGGCAGGGGTCGCGGTTGGCTTGACCTTCTTGCCGCAGTCCGATCGGGCTGCTTCACGGATGACCTGGCCGCGCTTGTCGCCCGTGGTCGTGCGTGCCACGTACGAAACCCACTCGCCATGGTTGCGCGCCGTCTCACACGTCACGACCGCATCGGTTGGGGTAGTGGTGGTGGGTGGCGGGGTGGTGCCTGGCGTGGTGACCGGTGGGGTGGTGACCACGGCGTCGGTCGTCGCAGGCGGTGTGGTGGGAGGCGCGGTGGTGTCGGCTGCGGTGGTCTCGATCACGCCAGATGGCTGGTCCTCGGCCGGCGCGACCGCTGCCGCGGCTGCTGTGCCAGCTCCCACGATGGCCAGGGCGAAAACTGCCGCAGCGACGCGCGTGGTGAGGGTGTTCGTAGCGATGGGGGACATGTGGTGGTCCTTTGCTAACGGCGATTGCCGTGTGCTCGACGTGGTCAAGCACGTGCCTCGTCCCCTGGGGCACCCTCACTGTAGGCCGGGCTCGCGTTCTGGGAACCAATTGGGGCCGACTTCACCCGATGGGACCAAGCCGCCTGCCAGTTGGTCACCGTGAAGCCTCGACGGGTTTCGGCCATAGTGGTGGCCATGACCTCAACCGTTGCAGCTGCCCAGATGACCGTCGTCGAGATCCCCTCCTGGGGTGAGGCCGACGTCCTCACCGTGGCCACCCGGCCGATCCCGGCGTTCGGTGGTCGCGACGTTCTGATCGAGCTCGACGGGATTGGTGTGAACCCGGTCGATTTCAAGGTGCGAGGCGGCAACTATTCGGCCGCCTTCGGCGAGGACTTTCCGATGGTGCTCGGGCGCGACTTCACCGGGCGGGTGGTGGATGCCGGGGCCGATGTGAGCACCTGGAAGGCAGGTGACGAGGTTCTCGGAACGCTGCGCATGGATCCGCGCCTCGGCTGCTACGCCACGCACCTCGTCGTCACTGATGCAGTGCTGGCGCGTCGACCTGCCGGGATGAGTGCGGCCGTAGCCGCAGCGTTGCCGGTCGCAGGCTTGACGGCATGGCAGGCCATCGTGGAGGTGGCAATGGTCTCGCCGGGGCAGCGCGTACTTGTGCAGGCGGCTGCCGGTGGCGTCGGACACTTGGCGGTTCAGCTCGCCCACTATGTCGGCGCTGAGGTGATCGCTACAGCGTCGGCGCGCAATCATGATTTCCTGCGTTCGTTGGGCGCCTCGACCGTGATCGACTACACGAAGGATCGCTTCGAAGACGTTGTCGAGCCGGTCGACGCCGTGATCGATTGCGTCGGCGGCGAGGTCTACGAGCGCTCGCTCCACGTGTTGAAGCCGGGCGGAATCGCAGTCACGATGGCAAGCCGCCCGCAGCCTGAACTGGCCGAATCGCTCGGCGTGCGTGGGGCTCTGGTGTTTGTCCGCCCCGACCAGATCCAGCTCGAGGGACTCGCCACCATGGTGGCCGATGGCCGACTGAGCGTTCATGTGGATCGCACCTTCCCACTGGCGGAGGCGGCCGATGCGCATCGCCTTCAGGAGACAGGCCACGTACGCGGAAAGCTTGTGCTCATTCCCTGAACTGTGCCTCTGCCTATATGGACGTTGAAGAAAGGGTTGCCGCCATGGGTGTTTTCACCGACGAGGAACTGAGTTACCTGCGCTCGCAGCGGATGGCGCGTTTGGCCACGGCCTCAAGCTCGGGATTGCCCGACGTTGCCGCCGTTACGTTCAGCATCGACGGCGACGCCGTCATCAGCGGTGGGTACGACATCACCAAGACAGTTCGGTACGGCAACCTGCTGAAGAATCCGCGCGCGGTCATCGTGATCGACGACCTCGTGGCGGTGGATCCATGGACGCCGCGCGGCGTCAAGGTGCGCGGAGCCGCCGCGCTTGAAGAACACAACGAGTTGCTGCGCATCCGGATCACCCCCGAGGTGATCTGGAGCTGGGGCATCAACACCGATGGTGCGGAGAAGCGATTCCGCAATGTCGAGCGGCGTGACGTCGCGCCCGGAGCGTGAGCCCCGAGTTGGCGGTGGTGTGATGCCCAGCGATGTGCCCGGATCATCCGTCGGGCCACGAATCGCCGGAGACGGCGAACGCGATCAGGTGGTCGACCTGCTCGTCGAGGCCTTCTACGAGGATCCGCTGTGGAGTTGGGCGTTCCCCGACCCTGGTCAGCGTCGTTCGCAGCACAGGGCCCTCTGGGGCGCTGCCGTCGATGGCGCGCTTCGCTACCCCTGCGTGTGGTTGGCCGACGGTGCATCGGCCGCCTCCGTGTGGATCCCCCCTGGCGGCACCGAGCTCTCTTCTGAGCAGGAGGAAGGGTTCGACGCACTAGTCGTGGATCTGCTTGGTTCGCATGCCGGACCCGTACAAGCGACCTTCGAGTTGTTCGACCGCACGCACCCTCGAGATGTTCCGCACTACTACCTGAGTTTGCTCGGGACCGATCCCACGCGGCGCGGCCACGGATACGGCCTGGGTCTGCTCGCGGACAACCTTCGAGCGATCGATGCAGAAGGCGCTCCGGCGTATCTGGAGGCCAGCAACGTGGTGAACGTTCCGTTGTATCAACGGTTCGGATTCGAAGTGCTCGACTCGTTCACGCCTCCGGGCGGGGCTCCGGAGGTCTTCACGATGTGGCGTGAAGCGCGAAGGGGACAGTCGGCTGCGGTCAGGGCCGATCGGGGACGTCGGCCACCTGAGCGCCGAGAACGGTCACGAGGGCGTCG
>Ga0105048_10005489_pt1 | contig 20500 bp, 19 predicted proteins | sample MAT05_FD_78382 | JGI IMG/M metagenome (GOLD analysis project Ga0105048, IMG submission 78382) | Freshwater microbial communities from Lake Fryxell liftoff mats and glacier meltwater in Antarctica - MAT-05 | ecosystem: Environmental > Aquatic > Freshwater > Ice > Liftoff microbial mat | place...
TATTAAAGAGGCAACAAAAAAATGGACTATGCCCATCAGAAATTGGGGAATAATCCTAAATCAATTTAACCTTATATTTGGAGACCTTAAAATGAAACCATAAAAAAGTATTTTACACACTTAATGGGATACTGTCAAAAAAGTATTTCACACACTTAATGGGATACTGTCGCTTAGCCTATACTATTTGCACTCTGCTGCTGGAAGTGTGTTCTATTTTTCTTGAATTGCCTAACCTGTTTAAAGCAAAATAGGATTATATGCATTCAGCCACATAATGAATTAGCTTTGCAACAAAAATGCCTATTACACCGTTATATCTACCCATGAAATTCGGCCCTTTACTTATTTTGTGTTTCTTTTTGGTTTCTTGTAAAAATGGATGCAACCAAACCAAAGTCAACCCCCAGGATTCAGCGATTGTGTTGAAAGTAGATTCAGCAAAATTCTTTGCGGAGAGAAACAACCCTATGACGGCAGATAGCATTATGCCGCCATCTCTCAAGGACACGGCCAAGTTGGATGAATATGGCAAAGACAGTTTGCGTTTGGGCGTAGCATTTCAATACGCAGCCAATGAAATGTGCAGGGTTCTCAAACAAAAAAATGCTGCCGCTTATGTAAAATTCACACCTCCAGCAGTATTGACAAAATACGGAGGAGAAAAGAAATTCATGGCTTCCCTCAATCGTTTTTTCCAAGAAGAAACTGGGGAAGTTGACAGAATTGTGGCAGGTCCTATAAAAAGAGTTGCGGCATCTACCGACGACCAAGGTTATAGCCACGGTTGGTATTGCTTGATGCCCGTTCGCAGATTTATTCGCAGCAATACCGGTGAAGTAGCTATGGAAATGCAATGGTTTGGCGGCCAAACATTGGATGCTGGCAAACACATCTATTTTTTAAACGTAACCAAAGTACCCCGCGACAAAATCTTAAGCCTAATGCCTGATTTGCGGTTTGTGTTGGATCCGGAAGCTGAAGTGCAAATATTGCCATAAAAAAAGGTTGCCGAATGGACAACCTTTTCTCTAAATAAAATATTTTAATTTACGCTTCGTCTTTCGTGGTCAAGCGCATTTTACGACGTGTGGTTTTTGGCTCTTTGGATTCAATCTGTCCTTCAATACCTGTAACCGTTTGATCCACCAAAATACGACCACAATGCTCGCAGTCAATGATGCGGAAGTGGGCACGTATATCGCTGTGTCTTTGGGGTGGAATTTTGGAGAAACAACCTCCGCAAGCGCCACGAATAATTGGTGCTACAGAAACGCTGTTGCGCATGTTGCTGCGAATGCGGCTATAGGCACGTGCCAAACGAGGCTCCAAGCTTGACATTGCTTTTTCACTTTCTTTGGTAATGCGGGTAATTTCTTCTTCGTTCTCTTTCTCAATTTCGGTCAACTCGTTGCGCTTGTAATCCAAATCCTTTTTGCGGCTGTCTAAGTCTTCTTGTGTTTTGGCCAAAACCTCTTGCTTGGATTCTAGCATTTTGCCAAACTCGCGCATTTTCTTTTCAGCGCCTAAAATCTCAAGACCGGCAATTTCCTTTTCTTTGGTAATGGCATCATACTCACGGCTGTTTTTGATGTTGCCTAACTGGTCATCGTATTTTTCAATGTTTTTATTGAAATCCTTTACGGCAGTTCTTTTGTTTGTGATTTCAACTTCAAGTTCGGATATCTCTTCCTTAATGTGATCCACGCGGGTTTCAATCCCTACAATGCTGTCCTCTAAATCTGAAACCTCCATAGGAAGTTCTCCCATCAAAGCACGGATATTGTCTAATTTTGAGTCAATTTGCTGCAGTCTCCAAAGATCCTGTAGTTTCTTTTCTATCGATACGTCCATTGTTTTTCTTAGTAATAGTAGTTAATTGGATTGGTTTGGGTACTTGAAAAAATGGTTGCAAAATTAGGGAATTTATCTGATAAAAGCGAGCCAAACAAATCAATTGTATATTTTTCGCTTTCATAATGGCCCATATCGCATATCATCATGGTTTTTTCAGCATCAAAAAACTCGTGATACTTCACGTCTGCCGTGAGATACGCTTGAGCACCAGCGGCCATTGCATTGCCTATTAAAAAACTACCCGAACCACCACAAACTGCCACTTTTTCGATAAAATCATGTTTGGTTTCTGTAAATCGAATCACTTTTGCCCCCATATTTTGCTTTACCAGCGCCAAAAATTCGTCTGGTGTGTGCTTTTTGTGCAACTCCCCTATCAAGCCACTTCCGATATCTAAACTTGGGTTCATCAAACGATGTGTATCGTAGGCTACTTCTTCATAGGGATGGGCCAAAAACATGGCTTGTAAGGTTTGGTTTAATGCATATTCTGGCAAAACCATCTCTACCTTGGTTTCATGCTCTGTATGCCTTATCCCCTTTTCGCCAACATACGGATTTGCGCTTTCAGAACCCCTAAAGGTTCCTTCTCCTTGAAGGTTAAAACTACATTCATCATACTCTCCAATTTTACCTGCACCTGCCGCAAAAAGCGCGTTTCTCACTGCCTCTGCATGCGCATCTGGCACATACACAGCAAGTTTTAGCAACTGGCCTTTTTTTGGAGACAATATGCTGCAATTTTTCAAACCCAACTTTTCTGCAATTTTTGCATTGACCCCATTTTTGAGTACATTGTCTAAATTGGTGTGGCAGGCATAAATGGCAATGTTGTTTTGGATGGCTTTGATTACTGTTCGTTCTACATAGTTGTTTCCATTGAATCGTTTTAACCCTCTAAAAACAATGGGATGATGGGCAATGATGACGTCACAACCCTCACGAATGGCTTCATCTACCATTTCTTCCGTGCTGTCCAAACAAAGCAAAGCTTTTTGAACTTCTGTATTTTTATTTCCTACAATTAACCCACTGTTGTCGTAATCTTCTTGCAACGCAGAGGGTGCAACGGTTTCAAAAAAATCTATTAGTTCCGCAAGTTTCATCGCGGTTTCAAATATACCACCATAGCCAACAAATCTGGCCAATTTATTGCACCTTTGCAGCTACAATGAAATCAGCCATTTTAAAGCCTGGGAAAGAGGTTTCCATTCGCAGAGGTCACCCTTGGATTTTTAGTGGGGCAATAGCCAAACACGATGAAATGGAAGCTGGAGATTGGCTAGAAGTGTTTGACCATAAAAACCAATTTATTGCTGCAGGTTTTTGGGGAACCGGTTCCATTGCAGTTAGAATTCTCAGCAGAAAATCTGTTTCGCCCGATTTGGCATTTTGGAAAGAAAAAATCCACAATTGCTTGCATACCAGAAACTTATTAGATTTCTATCCAGAAGCAAATACCAATGCATACCGGTTGGTACATGGGGAGGGAGACAGCATTCCAGGCTTAATTGCGGATGTTTATGGCACTTGTGTGGTTTTGCAAGCGCACGACTACGGAATTTACAGGAACTTGGAACTTATTAAAGAAGCAATACTGGAAACTTTGCCTTGGAAACCAACGACAATTTATAGCAAAAGCAAAGCAACCTTGCACGACAAAACTGTTGAAGATGTGCTGCTATTTGGCAATGAATTAGAAACCGTTGCAAAAGAAAATGGCATTTCCTTTAAAGTGAACTGGGCGGAAGGGCAGAAAACGGGTTTCTTTTTAGACCAGCGGTTTAACCGTGAATTGGTTGGAAAATTTAGCAAAGACAAATCTGTGATGAATTGCTTCAGCTACTCAGGTGGATTTTCGATTTATGCTTTAAAAGCTGGGGCTTCAGAAGTTGCAAGCATAGATGTTTCGCAAAAAGCAGTGGATTTGGCCAATGAAAATGTTATCTTGAACCAGTTGGACGAAAACAAACACCATAGTGTTACTGCAGATGTTTTGGAATATTTGAAAGAGCAAAAAGACCAGTGGGATATCGTGATTTTAGACCCACCTGCTTTTGCCAAAAATCTAAAAAAGAAACACGCCGCTGTTATGGGTTATAAAAGATTAAATGCTTTGGGCATGCAAGCTGTAAAGCCAGGTGGATTGTTGTTCACATTTTCTTGTAGCCAGGTTATAGACACCGATTTGTTCACCAATACCATTACCGCTGCAGGCATAGAGTGCGGCAGAAATGCACGTATATTATACCGCCTTGGCCAGGGACCGGATCATCCAGTGAATTTGTTTCACCCAGAAGGCAGTTACCTCAAAGGATTGGTGTTGCAAATTGATTGATTAAGGGGCGTAAACCGATTCCCCTTTTTTAATGTTTACAATGCTATAATAGTAATTTTTGCCTTTTATGTTATAACGAAACAATAAACCTCCTTTGTGCGATACTGGCGTTTTGCCAACGTTGCTGCCTGTAAATTCAGGTTGGTTTGGAAAATTCTCTCTTTCGGGAAGCACAAAATAACTGCAAACAACCAGTAGCGTATCTCCTTGCATTGGTTTGCCATCCCAGGTTTCTTTGTGGCTGTATCTTACCTCCACTTTGTCTGCAAATCCATCCATCCAAAAACTATCAAAGCTAAGTTTACCGCAAGACTTAACTACCATTTTAAAAGCTACCGCGGTAGTGGTTGGAGAACCTTGCACTCCGGGATGGAAAGTAGTTTTAACTGCATCAATAACCTTAAAGGTTCCACTTTTATAATAAACTTGCGCCTGGGCTTGACCCAAAAACACCATCAAGGCGAACAATATTCCTATTTTTTTCATTTTCTAATCTTTCTTGGGTTCAAAATAAATCTTTCTTTCCCATATTTTAATATCATCGGTAATGCGAATTCTGTACCAACCTTTTTTCTTAAAACGCAATCTGGTGATATAAACCAAAGATTCCTGTTTTGAAATTACACCCGAAGAAACGGCACTGTATCCATCGCTTTTTAATTCATAATAATATTTTTTCACCGGATTGACATTGGTTTTTAATTCGAAATCCGCATGAAGTGTGTCTAATGTGGGCCAAGTATAAAATGGGTTAGAACTAGTACCACCAATCTGTGTATTTTCAGACAGTTTTATGGCCAGTTCAAAATCTGGAATACCAAAGCCCAAAAAGGAATCGGGTTGTAAATAATTTTTCGCACTCATACATACCAAACTTCGAATTTCTGAGGCAGTCTTTGTCGAAAACATTTGAAAAAACGAAGCGATTGAACCGGCAAGAATAGGTGCAGAATATGAAGTTCCATTGGAGCCATAAAAATATCCACTGGTGCCAGCAATAATGGCTTTCTTTCCCATGGCGGCCAAATCTGGTTTCATCCGCTTGTCGTAAGTAGGACCCATACTAGAAAAGCCTGCCCTTATGCCATCCTTATCTACTGCGGCCACGGCAATCACACCCACTGCATCGGCTGGTGCACCTATTTTACCCCATTCACCATCCCCCTCATTTCCAGCTGAGTTGACCATGATAATGCCTCTTTCATAAGCCATATTTGCGGCAAGGGTTATCAATGCAGTGTGCCCATTTAATTCTGCGTAAGTATGGCCAAACTCCGACTTATCAAATTCTGTATAACCTAAGGAAGAGCTAATTAGATCCACACCCATGGAGTCTGCATATTCAGCACCAGCAAGCCATTGAGCCTCTTCTGATGGAAATTCTGAACGTGCATCCTCTGTTCTTAACAATAAATAAGATGCATCTGGCGCGGTGCCCACCATAATACCAGGTACATTAGCAGCCATGCAACCCAGCACATGCGTTCCGTGGTCGTCGTCGTTGTAAACATTGCCATCTCTATCTACAAAATCTGCGGATCCTATTATTTGATTGTTGGCGCGCAATGAGTCGAAAGCGCCGAGCACATTGGCTTGATAAAAGCCTGCATCCAAAACCGCAATCCAAACGCCTTTGCCTCTAAAGCCACGTTTGTGCAACACCTGTGTATTTGACATTTTCACTTGGTCCCAGCCCATTCCATAGCCATCGTTGTATTCTTCAGGATTCGCTTGGTTCTTTGCATCGATATGCCCTGTTCCAAAGTAATCCATTGATTCAAATTGACCGGTAGTTTCTGGGTCAAAACCCGCTGCGCTTCTAGATCGGCTCCAATAACCCATTAACGTAACTTTTTTCACATAATTGGTTTTAGAAAGCGTTGCGGCTAACAAAGAGTCTTTGGTTTGAACCAAAATGGCATTCATCCAACGCGAGGTGAGCAAAACCTTTAGTCCCATTTCTTTTACACTATTTACATAAACCGGCGAAACAGGTAAATCTTGTATGCAAATACTGAATCCGTTTTTTCTTCTTCGGGCCAATGATCTTTCACTTAAAAAATCCCAGGGCTTTAAAATTGAATATGGTGTGCCCGTCTTGTCTTTTAATTCTACCCAAAATTTATAGGTTGTTTCATTTGCGCCTGCCGATAATTTTGTTGAAGACAAACAAAGAAATATTGTAAATAATAGGAAACTCGCAGTTGCTTTTTTCATGTTGGTTGTCTTTAAATACGCCTACCTCGTTTAAAGTAAACGAATCCCCTATTTTTTTTGTATTCTTCGCAAATTCCAAATTACAATATGACCCTGTGGCTGTCCACTTGGATTGTATTCTATGGATTTATCATATTTGTAAACCAAAGATTTCACTTTGGTATAAATTTCAACTTGTTTATCGCGTGAAATCAAAGTGCTATCGTCTTGTTGCGTCACTTCTACACAATTTGTACTTGCCAAATAATTATTGGAAAACCCAATATCAATTCCCGTATAACTATATTCGTGATAACCCAAATTGTTGTAAATGTTTCCATCCCATCTTCGTTTGCCCGAAATAGGAAAAACCATCTTTACGTAACGTTGGTTTTCTTCCACCCGCTGACTGCCAAAAGCATCTAAATAAATAGAATTTAGTTTGTAAAACGAATAGGTCAACCCAGTATCTCGGGAAATATACTGTTCTACCCGTAAAGCAATATTTCCTGATAAGTCCGTAAAAGTATCAATCACTTTTTCTTTCACCAAAAAATGAAATTTTGCCAATTGCCCGCTTGTCCATACATAGGCAGATGAATCTAGGTCGTATTCGCGCAAATCGCCGGGTTTATAGTCAAAATATGCTGGTCCAGTCGATACAAACGATTCTGTTTTGTTTTTGCATTGGTTTAAAAACACAACAAATAAAATCATTGTGAAGGCAAATAGAATAGAATGAAAATATGGCTTTAAGTTCTTCATTTTTGTGCAAATCTATAAAAAATCCAAGCGACGGGAATGAACAATACATTCAACAACCATACCGAAATCCAAGGCGAGATAACACCAGTTTGGCCCATGGACATAAAGTATTTGCTAAAAAACAAAAAGAATATAATAACAAATATGCCTATTGCGAGTGAAAACCCGAGTCCTCCACGGGTTTTTCTGCCAGCCACACAAACACCAATTATGACCAAAATAAATGTACTAAACGGACTTGCATAGCGCCGGTACAATTCTGTTTTTAAAAAACTAATATTTTCAGAGCCGCGAACTTCCTCTTTTGCAATAAAACTGCGCAATTCTGTTTGGTTGAGACTTTGAACATCTTCTATTCGAAAGAAAAAATCCCTAGGATCAAATTGCAGCATGGTATCCAAAAAAGGCTTTCTAACTATTTTCTGATTTCCATCGGGTAAAAATTCCCGAATCATCACCATTTCCAATCGCCATTTATTTTCCTTTTTATTCCATTTTAAAAACCTACCAAACATATTGCTTTGCAGTTTTGTACCATTGTAACTTTCCACATTTACTCCAATTCCAGTGCTGTCGTTGTTGTTAAAATACTCCATGTACATAATAACGCCGGGCTTTATTTGCCGGTATATTGTACCCTTGGCCTGGCTCCAATAATCACGCAAATACATATTTTCGAATTTTACCCGTTTTTTATCACTTCGCGGTATAATCCAGGCATTCAAAAAATAACTTCCCAAAGCCAGCATAGCTGAAACGGCCATATAGGGCATTAAAATTCGGCGCAAAGACATACCGCCAGCCAACATGGAAACAAATTCGCTGCTGCTAGCCATGCGAGAAGTTAAATACAATACAGCTATAAAAATAAAAATGGGACTAAATGTGTTTATTAAATTGGGAATAAAATTGGCATAGTACGTAAAAATAATTCCTTTTACTGGGGCATGGTGCTCAAAAAAATCATCCAATTTTTCGGCTACATCAAATACAACAATGATGATTACAAACAGCAGTATTGTAACAAAAAAGGTTACCAGCAAGCGCTTTGCAATGTATTTATCAATTATTTTTATCATTGCAATTTCTGGCTCACTTTTTTAACCATTTCATCTTTCCAAACGGCAAATTCGCCATCCATTATTTTCTGTCTAGCCTGTCGAATGAGCCACATATAAAATCGCAAATTTTGCAAACTCGCAACAATAGGACCAAGCATTTCACCCGCAACAAACAAATGTCTTACATAGGCTTTTGAATACTCTGGAGTCAAGGTTTCATCTAGGGGAGAAAAATTGTCTGCCCATTGTTTATTGCGAATGTTAATCATTCCATTTGCCGTAAAAATGGAACCATTTCTTCCATTTCGTGTAGGCATAACGCAATCGAACATGTCAATTCCGCGCGCAATACATTCGAGTAAATTTGCAGGCGTTCCCACTCCCATCAGGTATCTGGGTTTGTCTGCGGGCAAAATGGCAGTAACTTCCTCCGTCATTTTATACATTTCTTCAGCCGGTTCTCCTACACTGAGTCCGCCAATGGCATTGGCATCCGCATGAAACCTGCACACATATTCTGCGCTTTCTTTCCTCAAATCGCTATACACACTGCCTTGTACTATGGGCAATAACGATTGATTGTAGCCATACAAAGGTGAAGTTTCGTTCCACTTCGCAAAACAGCGATCCAACCATCGGTGCGTCAGCCCTAAGCTTTTCTTAGCATACGCATGATCGCAAGGATATGGGGTACATTCGTCAAAAGCCATCACCAAATCTCCACCAATAATTCGTTGCGTTTCAATTACATTTTCCGGTGTAAATAAATGTTTAGATCCGTCAATATGGCTTTTAAACGTAACACCTTCTTCTTTCATTTTCCGCGCCGCTGTAAGTGAGTATACTTGATATCCACCACTATCGGTTAAAATCGGTCTTGGCCAGTTTGAAAAAGCATGCAAGCCACCCGCTTTTTGCATAATCTCATTGCCCGGACGCAAATACAAATGATAGGTATTCCCTAAAATAATTTCCGCATTGATGTCCTCCAAAAGAAAATCACGGTGAATGGCTTTTACCGTCGCCGCAGTGCCCACAGGCATAAAAATAGGCGTATTTACAGTGCCGTGGTCGGTTTCAAATTTACCGGCCCTTGCGTTGCTTTTGGGGTCTTTATGTGAAATGGAAAATTTCAATTTTGTGCCATTAAAGAAATTCCAAAAAGTCTAGGTAAAATCGAATGGATGGAGCTTGAATAATAACTGTCAGGTATGCGAACCAAAGCATTGTTGATGCCATTGGTCATGCGCAATTCTATGCATACATCCACAAAATCCAAACGAAACTCCCAGCCCAGCCCCATTTCATAATAATATGTATCTTTTTTAAATGCTACGAGTGGTTTACTGGCCCCTATGGTTACATCCTGGTTGCTCTGAAAATCATGACTCCAGCGTAGACCCGCCAAAACATAAAATCTTGTATTTTTTGGCATATCGCTGTAATATTTTAAATCCACAGGCACATCAAAAGAAATGGTCTCTATTTTAATATTGGGTCCAATGGAATTTTTCCAATAATACTGCAAATTACGCTGGTGCAATTGCAACATGGTTTGCGTTTTCAATTCAAACTTGCGATCCTTTCCAAATTTGTAGGCAAACGTGCCACCAAATCCTCCACCGGCTGAACTTTGAGGCATAATTCCAACCAAAGAATCAATATGTGCGGGTTCATAAAAAGTTTTATCCAATTCCATGCGCATTTTGGCCTGTGTTGCACAAAAAGCAATGCCCCAGAAATAATGCTTTCGAAAATCTCGTGTTGGGTCTATTTTCTGCCCTGCAATGGGCAAAATAAAAGCACCTATTAGTATGCAAATAATTATTTTTCGCACAAATAAATACTACTTATTCCAAAGGTTAAGGGTTGGACGCGTACATTTTTATACCCGCACTCTTCTGCAATTTTCACAAAACCAGCACCTTCAGGAAATGCAGATACACTCACAGGCAAATAGGTGTAGGCTCTGGCATCTTTTGAAAATAATTTACCAATGGTGGGCACCACTCTTTTAAAATAGAACCAATATAAAGCGCTTACAATGGCGCTTTTGGGTTTGCTAAACTCTAATACAGCCAAATGCCCCCCTACTTTCAATACCCGTCGCATTTCTACCATTCCTTTTTTCAAATCTTCAAAATTTCTTACTCCAAAAGCAACGGTAATTGCATCAAATTCATTGTCTGCATACGGTAAATTCTCTGAATCGGCCTGTAGCAGAATGACCTTCTTGTCCAAGCCCATTTTCACAAGTTTCACTTTTCCATTGGCAAGCATTCCGTTGCTAATATCTACACCGATGATACTTACATCCCCCAATTTGCAGAGTTCAATGGCCAAATCTGCAGTACCTGTAGCAACATCTAAAATGTACTTATGCCCATAATTTCCAATGTATTTTCGCACCTTTTTCCGCCACCCACGGTCGATTCCCAATGACAACAAGTGATTTAAAAAATCATAACGGTGAGAAATATTATCAAACATTTGCTCAACTTGTTGTTTTTTTGATGCTTCAGAAGCTGGATCTGGTTTAATTTGCAGGCTCAAAATAATAGAGTTGCAAATATAGCCAAAATCATTGACTTGGCTTTGATAGAATACGTTTATGGACATACAAAAATCAACATTTAGAGGGAGCTGGGAACGCGAAGATGCTATGGGCTTCAATGCCTTACCCGAATTTGCGTTTATTGGACGAAGCAATGTAGGAAAATCTTCCCTCATCAATATGCTTTGCAACCACAAAGGTTTGGCTAAAATAAGTTCCACACCTGGTAAAACACAAACCTTAAATATATTTGATATTGATGGAAAGTGGCAAATTTGCGACCTTCCAGGTTATGGTTACGCCAAAGTGAGCAAAGAAAAGCGTTTCTTGTTTTCGAACATGATCAAACACTACCTCGAACAAAGGGAAAATTTAATTTGCCTGTTTGTATTGATCGATTTGCGCATACCACCCCAAACCATCGATTTGGAATTCATCAATTGGTGTGGAGAAAGTTCTATTCCTTTTTCCATTATTGGCACCAAGGCCGATAAAGTGGGCAAAAACAATTTGGAAGAAACCTTAAAAATTTATACCGACAAACTTTTTGAAGTTTGGGTAGAATTGCCCCCCATTTTTGTTAGCAGTAGCGAAGACAAAACGGGCAGAGAAGACATTTTAAAATATATCAAAGAATGCATGAAAAAAGACAAATAAAATGCGATTCCTCACCAAAAATTAATAGTCCAAATGCCTTTTCCATGCCCCACCATCAAATAATAGCCGGGCCGAACCGTTTCAATATCGTAAATGGGGTATTTCCTTTCTGATATAGGAATTGTCATATTGAAATTGTCTTCAACAAACCAAAAGACCATGTTTCCAGAATGGGTAAGCAATATAAAATTACCTTTATCTTTATCCATACTCCAAATTCCCTCAACAGTATTCTTTTGGATAGACATTTGTAAATCTCCAAAAGTTCCACTTTTCAGTTTATAGGATGTAAAACCGCAATAATTCAACGTATCAAAGTATTGCAATTCATAAATTAATCCATTTATTTTTTTTAATTTTCTCCATTTTTTTATATCAGAATGAATTCCAATTCGCGTAACATTTGGACGATACACCGCCGAATAAATTTCATTCTTTGATCCGCCACAAACTGACCAAACAAAAGAAAATGGAAAGTTTTTCACTGTATTCAATTCCGCAAGAGAAGTATCCGTTTCCGCAACAAAACCATGTGGAACAGATTTATTCCCTGTCGCCACTTTTGTACTCCCACCGCAGACTACAATCTTTCCATTTGGCAAAACAACAAAGTCGTAAAATGATTTGTTTTTGAACCGCTTAAAATACTTTTTTTCAAATATTTTGGTAATTAAATTGTATTTATAAAAAACGCCTTTTTCACAAGCCAAATACACAAAATTGCCAAATTTTTTTATTTTCAAAATCGAATTGCCTGCATTTGGATAATTTACATCAGAAAGTGTCCTATTGGTGTCTATTTTTTTAAGAACGCCATACTCACCGCCAATCCAATACTCATTGTCTGTTATCTTGACTATGGAATAATAACTACTGTCGCCAGTGTGACTTTCCGATACAATTTTTAGGGCTTGCCCTGATGCGTATTGCACCCAAAATAGGAAAAAGCTATATAAAATATATTTGGTCAATATAAATTAAACGAATAAAAAAGAATTAAATTCCAAATTAATTATTGATTTTCAAACATCAACTCGCGAGACCGGGCAATGAGGCGATTCATAGGCTCGTACATGTGCTCATCAGTCACCAGTTGCATGTGTTCAAACAAGGCTTCAATGGAAGGTGCAATGTGAGAATCGCGCAAATTGAACGCTTGGGTGCCGCATAAAAACTCGATAGACAAAATGGTTTTTACGTTTTCCAAAACCTGCAAAGCTTTTACGGCAGCATTGGCACCCATACTTACATGGTCTTCTTGTCCATTGCTGCTCACAATGCTATCTACACTTGCAGGCGTGCATAATTGTTTGTTTTTTGAAACTATGCTGGCGGCGGTATATTGCGCAATCATATATCCACTATCGGTGCCTGGCTTTGAAGCCAAAAATGGGGGTAAGCCGCGCTGACCACTAACCAACAAATAGGTTCTTCTTTCACTAATGCTGCCCAACTCTGCCAAGGCCATGGCTGCGTAATCTAAAGTCAAGGCCAAGGGTTGTCCATGAAAATTGCCTCCACTTAAAATCAAATCTTCCTCCATAAAAGCAATGGGATTGTCCGTAACACTGTTTAATTCAGTTTCCCAAACTCCAATGCAATGTTTAAATGCATCTAAAGACGCACCATGTACTTGCGGAATACACCTAAAACTGTATGGATCTTGCACCGCAGGCCTAGATAAAGTTTGCATATGACTGTCTGCCAATAAGGCACTAATTTCAGCGGCAACTTCAATTTGACCGGCATGAGGACGCACCCTGTGCAAGGCTTCGTGAAAAGGATCTTTTCTGCATAAAAACACATCCAAACTAATGCTTGATATTTGTGTAATTCTCGTTTTTATTTTTGCAATGCCTTCTGCCACCTGCACTGCATGCATTAACATAAATTGGGTTCCATTGATCAATGCCAAAGCCTCTTTGGGTCCCAAAACCAAGGGCACAAAGCCAAACTTAATTTCCGCTTCAATGGTTTCTAACCATCCAGTATCGGCATGATAAACGCGACCCAACCCTATCAAGGGCAAACACATTTCAGCCAACGGCGCTAAATCTCCACTGGCACCTAAAGATCCTTGCTCGTGCACTTCTGGTGTAATTCCTTGATTGTAAAAAAACAACAAATGATTGAGAACCAATTCACTCACCGATGAATAGCCTTTTGAAATATTGATAATTTTCAAAAACATCATCAAGCGAACACTTTCTATTGGTAAAATATTTCCAGTACCAGCCGCATGGGTTATCAATAAATTTTTCTGTAATTCATGCAATTCATGTTCTGGTATAGCCACATTTTGCATTGCACCAAAGCCCGTGTTCACTCCATAAACTGGCTTGTCTTGGTTGGCCAAATAATCATATAGAAAGCGACAAGATGCTTGGATACCCTCCAATATGTCTAATGGTATTTCAAGTTTTTCTTTTGAACGCCAAAGGTCAATGACTTCAGTAATGGTATATGTTTTTTTTAAAATTGCCATTTGTGTAAATGATTGGGTATGTCTGTAAGTTTATAATTTATTTGTTCGCCAGTTTGTAAATCCTTTAAAGCAATTTCGCCATTGATTCTTTCGCTTTCACCAATAATGGCGGCAAAAGCAATTTTTCTCGCATTTGCATAATCCAATTGCTTTTTCAATTTTGCAGGACCGGGATAAACCTCTGAAGCAATATCCCCATCTCGCAGCAAATTTACCAATTCAAATGACATGGATAGCGAATCTTCGTCCATAGGACAAATTAAAACCCTCACATCGGAAGTTGCCAAATCAGGGTAAAGGTTCGTCGCTTCCAAAATATCGCAAATACGATCCAAACCAAAAGAAATGCCCACACCAGGAACATCCTTCAATCCAAATACGGAAGTAAGTTCGTTGTAGCGACCACCACCGCCGATACTGCCAATATTAAAGCCTTCTGGCAATGCTCCGTTTTCTGGGACCACTTCAAAAATACAACCTGTGTAATAACTAAGACCGCGGGCCAAACTCAAATCGAGTTGCAATTGGTTTTTGGTTTTAACCAGCGAAAACATGGTATTTAATTCCCCAATTACAGTGTTCAACTTATCACTATCTGCGCCAACTATGGTTTGCAATTCATTTAAAATAGTGGCATTGTTTTCCGGTTTTCTTGCTTTGCAAATAGCATCCCAAAAATCAACACCATTGGGTATGTTTTTTTCCTCAATTTCTTTGCGAACACCTTCTAAACCTATTTTATCTGCCTTATCTATTAGCTGCATTAGGGTATTCATATTCGCCCCGCCACCCACAAATTCTGCAAAAGCATCAAAAATACCGCGGTGATTGATTCGGATAACAACGGGTAAATTTAAATTAGAAAAAACATCGTCATAAATTTTAATTAAATCTACTTCATTCAATATAGAATAGCTGCCAACAACATCGGCATCACATTGCCAAAACTCTCTGTATCTGCCTTTTTGAGGTCTATCTGCACGCCAAACAGGTTGCATTTGATAGCGGCGAAAAGGAAAGACAATCTTATCGCGATTCATCACTACAAAACGTGCCAAAGGTACAGTTAAATCATAACGCAATCCACGATCTGCAATACTAGAAACCAATTTTTTGCTGTCTTTCTTAGCCAATGCATTTTCATCCGCTTTGCTTAAAAAGTCACCATTATTGAGTACTTTAAACAAAAGTTGATCGCCTTCATCGCCATATTTCCCTTGTAAAGTTCTTAAATTTTCCAATGCGGGTGTTTCAAGCGGGCGAAACCCATACAAGGCAAAAACCCTTTCAATTGAACCCATCACATACTTGCGTCGCACCATAATTTCAGGGCCAAAATCTCTGGTACCTGATGGAAGTCCTGGTTTTTCCATTTTGCTGCGAAATTAAGGAATTTACTGTGAATTATTGCGCGAATTACCGAAGTATAACATGGTTATTGGCTTCAAAAAATGACACTTACAGCAACTTCAACTGTCAATTGTTGGCCTCAACCATCACTTTATGCGAGGAAATCCCATCGGCAGTGCGTATGCGCAAAATCAACATTCCTGAGGCTCTGCTTGGTAAATTTACCTGCTTCCCTACAGCAGTTTTTACCGCAAGCAGTTTACCCGAAATATCGAATATTTGAAGTTCCAAAATGGGCAACACAGAATTTACTCCCACTATACCATTTGCAGGATTTGGGTACAATTCAATTTTGTTTTCACGCTTACCTTTCTGATTTATAAATGCAGCACCGAATTCAAAAGCGCCTACATCCGGACCAGAACCCAAAAAATTGTCGTTTATATTTGCCAATAAAACCCCCTTGTCAATATCCGGACTTCCACTTTGCAATTGGAAATTACCTGCATTTGCGTTTACAAAAGATGGATTGCCAACAATACTATTTTTCAAATAAACATCCTTACCGCTAGTTACAGTTTTAATAGCTGTGCCAAATGTAACTGGATCTGAATATGACAAACAAGGCAATTGTCCATTTACTGGCTGAATTATGGCGAGGTTGTTTTTGGAGTTGTAATAATGATCTGAATTTGAATTATATGCAAAATTCGTATCGTCTTTGATTCCATCTAAAAACAAAGATGATGTGCCTTCTGAATAAAATATATTATTTGCAAACGTGAGTTTCTTCCAAGTTGATGCCCACAAATACATGGGAAACCCGAATGAATCTTTTGCATGAAATGTATTGTGGTAAAAATAAAAGGCAGGTGGATTGTTGGTTCTCGCACCGGCATTTAATTTTAGACCAGTACCCCAAATTTTATTGGACAATTTATTGTTACAATCCATAAAAAAGATATCATTGTTGTGGTTTACTTTATCATTGATATCGCGAATTACATTTCGCACCATATGAACCGGCCCACCTGAGGCACCTATAGCTGAAACCCCAACCTGACAGTGAGAAATTTCATTTTGAATAAACCTTGTATTGTTCGTATTACCGTCTGCGTTAATGCCGTTATAACACCATGATACTTTGTTATTTGCAATTTCTGTTTCCTTCAGAATTCCAATAGAACCCGATATTTGACCCAACAACCCCCCAATAACACCATCCACAGTGCACTTTTGAATTGCATTAGAAGCACAAACAGAATCACCCGAATTGAGCATAATAGCCGCAAACTCTAAATACCTTCCATAACTTCCATAATTTACTATACTCTGATCGCGCGTTTGCTTAAATGCACCGTGCGACCACAATGCCATTCCATCCTTAAACTTGCAATCTGTAATTAAATTATTACTGCTTTTCAAATTAAAACTCAATGCAAAATTGCAATAATCAAAACTACAATTAGATACGGTTACATTGTTCACCGAATTGAACTGCAGCCCAAATCCAGGATAACAGGCCGATGGATTGCCAAAGATGTCTTTGTCGCATTTGCCCTTTGCATAATTTTTAAATTGAATGCCCTTCAACACAATTTGGCTATTTTTATTATTTCCATTTACAATCATAAAATAAAAATATTTAGAAAAAGCAACTGTTGTATTGTTTGGATTTTTATGGTCCAAAGTTTTAATATACGTTTGGTTTCCAATGCGATAAAACCCACTCAATCCGTAATCCAACTTTGTTAAACATGGGTAGGTTGTAAAGATTGCATCGGGCACCCGAAATGCATATGGGTAAAGCCGTTCACCGTTCATCAAACACAACTGATTGAATTCCAAATTGGCATTGATGGTTGCGTAATACATGTGCGTATCACCTGGTACCTTTTGCCAAATATATTTTGTAGTATCTCCACCATCCATAATAACCGTTTCACCATCCGCTGCAACAATTTGAATAGGGGTTTTTTGCGTGCAATTTTGATTGAAATTAACCTGAATCTCGCCTGTGCGATAGGTACCCCCTTTTAGAATTACGGTGGTACCACAATCAACCAAACCAGACTGCATTAAAGTTTTAAAGTCACCCGGATTGGCCGCAGAATACAAGCTGCCATTACCATTGGGGCTTACATATTTTAGGGTGCTATTTTGCACCAATGCCGGTTCCATTTTCAACCGAAAAGTATCCGTCAAAATCTTTTGAACTATAATTGGAAAAGAATCTGTCCACGTTATTTTTATATGATACAATTTGCCTTTTTGCAAATTAAAAATAGCACCTCTAAAATACACTGGATTTTGTTGAAAATTGTAATCAGGAATTTGTGTATTATGCCAAACAGATTCGCCATCTAGTTGAAAATCAGCAATTGCTTTAGACGTGTGATCCGAATCCACGCCAGCGCCTAGCATTAACTCATAGCCTGCAGATTGGTATGCGGGAGAAACTTTCAAAGAAACTTGTGCCGAAACTTGGATAGCACACAAACCCAATAAAATTAAAATCCCAACTCTTACTCTATTTAAATTCATTTTTACACTATTAATTTAAAATCAATAACCCGCATATTCAAGGGTAATCTCCCATTGACGGTTGTCATTAAAATACAATAACAAAGGCCATTTCCCCCGATTTAAAACCTGAACTTCCATTTCCTTTTGGCGATTGCGCAGGCTCAATGAAGGCAAAACAACTTCATTGCCTGTATTGTCATCGTTGAAATAATACCCAGTATGGATTAGTCTTCCAGTTCGCATCAATCCAAATTGGGTGTGGTAGCTTTCTTTGAAATTTTGGTCTGTGCGCCGTTTTTCTTGTTCTGTAAAACCTGTTGTGTCTCCATCTTCCAAAGATGGGGCAAAATGAGGAATGCTCAAATAACCTTGTCCGTTTTTTTCCATTGCATCGAATTCGGCTTTTCGAAAAAAGAAAAAATGATCCTTGTTTTCTGTCAATTTACCCCCATTTGCAGAAAACACGGGGACCACAAAATTTGGAGCAGAAAGTGCTTTGTCTCTGAAATAAATGTCGTATTCAAAATCGTAAGTATAACTCCCCTCGTAACTACCGTCGATATGAAAACACTGCAAAGTATCCGACCAAAAAACATTGGTAGCAGTGAACTTGTATGTATTTGTTCCATATTCTGTAAGCAAATACCGAAGAATGCATTTAGACCCTGGCACAAAATCGGCATAATTGGATTCTTTGTTCTGAACATTGGTTAATTTTACACCCAAAAGTTTAAAATCTTGGGTCAATATCAATGGGTAATTTATATTGGGGTAGAACTGCAACTTGTTTTTGTAAATTGCACTTTCAACATTTATTGCTTGTAAGTTGATATCTGAATCGTCACCGCCTACTTTAATAAAATTAGGATTTCCAATAACACGAAAAGTATCCAACTTCTCTTTTGCATTCATTTGCATGGTGGTCCAGCCCTGCATTTGTAATTCTTGGTAGTTAATTTTAGACAACCAAATGGAGGATTGTGTAGATAAAATCTGCGAATCTTTGCCAAAGTAATTTTGGTAACTTCTAGAAAACTGGCTCGCTGAATCCAAGACTTTTAAAAACCCTTGATTGCCAGATAACAAATAATCACATGCATAAGGTGTTTCTGAAAGTGGGAAAATGCTCATATCATAGGTGCTACCATTCGACAAAACCTGATAATCCAAAGCCAATGCTTTGTTCAAGGCATTGGCAGAAGCCTCTTTAAAAAACAAGCGACTTTCGGGAATCGGACTTGGTTTCTTTGGGGGGTTTTTTTTAAATAGATTACAACTGGTAAGGGCAAAGATAAATGCCATTGTCGCCCATGAATAAACTCTCATATAGTTTTCGAAATTAATAGAAAACAACTTTAAATCTTAAATATTTCATCAATTAATGGAAAATTTACCTTTGGCACAGCATTTGAATATACATTTGCATAACAATGAAAAAGTTTCTTTTCATAGCCGGAGCCGCAGCCATATTTGCCATGGGCTCATTTTCCCACTCAGATGGTTTGCCATCTGTAAAAGTTAAAAACCTGGATGGTGCTGAGGTCGATTTCAGTACAGTTGCCGATTCTGGCAAAATCACTGTGGTTTCCTTTTGGGCCACTTGGTGTGCACCCTGCATCAAAGAACTTGAGGCAATCAATGACCATTATGCCGAATGGAAAGACAAGTACAATATGAAATTTGTTGCTGTGAGTATAGATGATTCACGTAACTCCAAAAAAGTGAAACCAAAAGTTTTGGGCTTTGGATGGACCTACGACGTGTACATTGACGAAAACATGGATTTGGCTAGGGTAATGAATGTAAACAATCCTCCAATGACTTTCATTTATGACCGCAGCGGAAAATTGTATTATTCACACCAAGGCTATACGCCAGGCGCTGAAGACGAATTGGAGAAAAAGCTAGAAGAGCTTACCAAAAAATAATAGAATAAATCTTGTTTATAAAAAAATGCCAGTTTCAACGACTGGCATTTTTTGTTTTTACCGTAATTCACGAATTTTGCAACCCTTAAATTATTATGATTTCAAAGCAATTGGAAAAAGCCTTGCAACTGCAAGTAGAAAAAGAGAGTTACTCAAGTGCATTTTACCTATCTATGGCCAGTTGGATGGACCAACAAGGTTATGAAGGTACTGCCTTATTTTTATACCGTCAAAGTGATGAAGAACGCGCGCACATGCTTAAAATATTTCATTTCATCAATGAAAACGACGGTCATGCGATGGTGCCAAAAGTAGAAGAGCCACCAGCAAAATTCAAAGACTATCTCACCTGTTTTAAGCAAGTTTTAGAACAAGAGCAAGCTGTAACGCGCAGTATACACGAATTGGTAACCCTAGCTATGAAAGAAAAAGACCATGCAGCCAACAATTTCTTGCAATGGTACGTTTCCGAACAAATGGAAGAAGAAACCCAAATCAAATCCATCTTAAACAAACTCAAAATCATCGGTGGTGACGGCAGTGGGCTGTATCTTGTAGACAAAGATCTAAGCACCCTTGGCATGATGGCCGGCGGCGCGGATGCGGGTGGGTAAGCATCAGAGCCCCTTTCAGGAGACTCTGGAACATGTGTATTTAGCTCCAGAGTCCCTTTCAGGAGACTCTGGAACATGTGTTTAGTACAACCATAAATACCGCAACACCCAAAACCCCGAGTCTCTCGCAGAGGACTTAGCATCAGAGCCCCTTTCAGGAGACTCTGGA
>Ga0105048_10005491_pt1 | contig 20498 bp, 13 predicted proteins | sample MAT05_FD_78382 | JGI IMG/M metagenome (GOLD analysis project Ga0105048, IMG submission 78382) | Freshwater microbial communities from Lake Fryxell liftoff mats and glacier meltwater in Antarctica - MAT-05 | ecosystem: Environmental > Aquatic > Freshwater > Ice > Liftoff microbial mat | place...
GGCTAAATGGCCGCCAAAAAGTGACACCAAAATAAACGGAATTGCCTCGGCCAGCCCTACCAGGCCAAGGGCCAAGGGGTCATGGGTAATCTTGTAGAGTTCGTAACCCAGCAGTACTTCCTGAATGAGCAGAGTGGCGGTAATCAGGAAACTATTTAGTACGTAATAGCGAAAATCAGGAATGCGCAGCGACGCGTAGGTATCGACCATGTACGAATTAACGGCTTTTTGAGCTATTTTGCGCCAAAAAATGGTAAAAAGTCCATACGAACTCGTGTTAAAGTATGTTGCATCAGTAGCTTAGAAGAAGCTCGCATGGCCATTCAGTCTGGGGCTGATGCCCTCGGTTTGGTTGGCCCAATGCCTAGTGGTCCCGGCATTGTGGATGATGTAGTAGCGGCTGCTGTGGTGCGTATCCATACCCCCGCCGGTGGCCACTTATGCTTACCAGCGAAACATCCGTCGAAGGAATTATTGCTCACCAACAGCGGGTGGGGGCCAACACCATTCAATTGGCGGATGCGGTACCAACAGGGACGTATGCTCGCTTGCGGGAAGCCATGCCCGCCATAAAACTGGTGCAGGTAATTCATGTAGTAGGAGAGCAGAGCTTGACCGAAGCCCTTGCTGCCGTGGCCGAAGGTGCCGATACACTCCTGCTCGATTCAGGGAACCCGTCGCTGGCAGTGAAGGAACTAGGAGGTACTGGGCGGGTGCATAACTGGCTGATTAGTCGACAGATTGTGGAGCAATCCACCGTGCCGGTGTTTCTGGCTGGTGGCCTCAAGCCCGACAATGCCCTCGAAGCTATTGAACTGGTTGCCTGGACATTTGCAGTGGTGTTCGGACGAACGAAGATCTGGACGAAGCGAAGTTGCGGGCGTTTTTTGCGGTGGTATGAAGATGAATTCTCACCGACCCTTCATCCAATTCCCCTTTTCCGGTTGGGGGCGGATGAAATAAACATCGAGCATGGCGTAGGGGCGGGCCATGTATTCGCGAATGAGGGTGCGGAACGAGTAGCCATCCGGTACGTCCTGGGCGGCAAAGGCAATAGCTTCTATACCCTCATGATTGCCAATGTACAGGGCGCGGGCGTTATGAAAGTTCTGCGAGATAATCGTGATCTTGTCCTGATTAAACACCTCTTTGCAGCGCACCACCGAGTCGAAGGTGCGAAAGCCAGCATAATCCAGCGTCATCACATCTTGCGGAATGCCAAGTTTGAGCAGAGCCTTTTGCATATCCATCGGCTCGTTGTAGTACTCCGAGTCGTTGTTGCCACTGAGGATGATGTACTTGATTTTGCCCTCTTTCCAAAGCCGTGCTGTGGCTTCCATCCGGTACCGGAAAAACAGATTTTCTTTCCCGCTCCGCACAAACTTGCTGGTGCCGAGCACCAGAGCTACATCGTTGGAAGGCAGTTGACCAATATCAAAGAAGATTTGATCACGGGTGCTTGTAACCACCCACCAGTTGCAGAGTAATACAACTACCACACTGCCAAAGCCAAGGGCTATTACACCTTTAGCAATGCGCTTCAGCACCAGCACCGAAAACAGGCGTCGGGGCTGGGTAGTATCGGTGCGGTTAGTTGTATACACCCTTGTATTCATCGCTTAAAAAAGTCCTAGTTGAGCCTCTACGGGCGCTACCGATGTTTCTATCGCTTCTGGTTGGTGTGGTTTTTCTATGATTACTTTTTCAGCGCCGTTGGCTACCATGTTTGGTTGCTTGGGAGCCAACAGTTTGACATCCTTAACCCGTACAAACGGAAGTTTATTTCCAAGTGCTTTCCAGCCACGAATGTCAATAAAGCCCGCAGGTTCCAAAACCATTTTCTCAATGGGCGCTTTATCTTTTATCTGATGCGAAATCTCGATACGCGGGTGCTGATCGGCAGTAACCGCTGACATTTTCGAGCCCTTCGTCTCACCGATAAAACTGAATTTCTTATCGATCGATGTTGTCTCGATTTTAAACCGCTTTACGTACCATAACTTCTGGTTTGCTTCAAAATACACAGCTGATAAAACCATTTCAGAATCGAATTTACTCAAGATGACAATGTCATTCGGCTCAAATCGATTCGTCAGATCAAAGCTGGTTAGTTCATATTCACCGTTTTTATAAGCGACAAAAACCAGGTCTTTGGCGTCGAAATTACCCAGGAACCGCCCTCGTTCATCGCGATTCAGGCGACCCAGGTGATCGTCGTACCAGATGTCGACTCCGCCTAGGGTGGAGGTGCCAGCCGTTTTCTGGGTAATCTTCCGTACGGGATATTTGGTCAGAATGTTGCCTTGTGCCGACCGATTTTTTACACCGATGCTCGCAAAGTCAAAATCAAACGCTTTCACTTTTGCCGAACTTTGAGCGGTCAGGTTTATAGTTACCACCTCAGCCTCACCGTTGTCGTTAGCCGTAAAATACGTCACCTTCGATTTTGGATTGCCCAGCGTCAGGTCATATTCGCGGTCGCGGGTTACGCCTGTCACGGAGAACCGTTTGGACATCGAAATGCCCGACTTGGCATCGAGGTAAATTAGGTTGTAGACCTTACGCTCGTCGTTTTTCTTGAATACGGAGCAGTAAATAATGTCTTTCCCAACAAATACCTTGTCCTGCACTTTGGTAACCAGGCATTTGCCATCGCGACGGAATACAATCACATCGTCGATGTCGGAACAGTCACTCACAAATTCGTCTTTCTTGAGACTGTAGCCTACAAAACCACCCTCGCGATCCACATACAGTTTCTGGTTGGCAGCTGCCACCACATTGGCCGAAATAGTGTTGAATGCCCGAATTTCGGTCATGCGATCCCGCCCTTTGCCGTACTTCTTCTGAAGATCTTTGTAGTAGGCAATGGCGTAGTTGGTCAGGTTGGCGAGGTTGTTTTGGGTCTCAGCCAGTTCCTGCTCCAGCTTACGCATCAGCTCGTCGGCCTTGAACGTGTCGTACTTAGAAATACGCTTGATCTTGATTTCCGTCAACCGCAGAATATCGTCCTCCGTAATTTCCCGGTAAAATTCTTTGCGGAACTTATACAGTGCTTTGTCGATCGTGCTGATAACGGCTTCGAACGTTTCGCACTCTTCAATTTTGCGGTAGATACGGTTCTCGATAAATATCTTTTCGAGCGAGCTATACAGCAGTTTCTCGCGGAGTTCAAGGCGCCGGATTTCCAGTTCGCGCTGCAACAGATTCACCGTTTGGTGCGTGTTGATGCGCAGAATATCCGACACGCTCACAAAATGCGGTTTGTCTTTGATAATGACACAGGCATTCGGCGAAATCGACACCTCGCAGTCCGTAAAGGCATACAGCGCGTCGATGGTCACGTCGGGCGAAACGCCTGGTTGCAAATGAACCAGCACTTCAACGTCTTTGGCTGTATTATCGACAACGGCGGCCACGTTCTTGGCGGGCGACTTGATGCGAATCTTGCCTACCTCAGCCGCTTTTACAATGGAGTCGATCAGGGTGGAGGTTGTCACCCCAAACGGGACATCGCGAATGGCCAGCGTTTTTTTGTCGACCTCCTCGATTTTGGCCCGCACCCGTACTTTACCACCCCGATGCCCATCGTTGTAATTGCTAACGTCGATCTGGCCACCAGTCATGAAGTCAGGGAAAACCTGGAAGGGTTTATCTTTCAGAATCTGAATGGAGGCTTCAATCAACTCGTTGAAGTTGTGGGGAAGCACTTTGGTAGATAAACCCACCGCGATTCCTTCTACACCCAGGGCGAGCAATAGTGGAAACTTAACGGGCAAGGTAACGGGTTCGCGCTTACGACCGTCATACGACAGTTGCCATTCAGTAGTCTGGTTATTGAAAACGATATCCTGCCCAAATTTCGACAGGCGGACTTCGATATAGCGGGGAGCAGCGGCACCATCGCCCGTGCGAACATCTCCCCAACTACCCTGCGTATCGAACAGAAGTTCTTTTTGGCCTATGTTGACCAGGGCATCCCCAATCGAAGCATCCCCGTGGGGGTGGTATTGCATCGTTTGCCCAATCACGTTGGCTACTTTGTTAAAGCGGCCATCGTCCATCTCTTTCAGCGCGTGCAGAATCCGACGCTGAACAGGTTTTAGGCCATCCTCAACGGCAGGAACGGCCCGTTCCAGAATTACGTAAGAAGCATACTCCAAAAACCAGTTCTCGTAGAGACCCGACACCACTGTTTGGGTATGCAGGGTCTCCTCTTGGGGTTCATCCGTGTTTGTTGTTGTTGTACGTTCGTCAGTTGGCTCCTGATGTTCGTGTTCGTTCACCATGAAATAGGTACGGAAATAAGTAACGTTAAAAAATCGGTGGAAGCGGGTAGGTCTCCCTACCAACGGCCCATTAAAGATACAAAATAATTCCGTGAAAACCGCGTTTAAAGCGGATTTTGAGGGAATTGGGGTCTGGAGTAAAAGTAAGGAGGGATGACACATCAATTATCGTGTGTCATCCCTCCTTACTTTTACTCCAGACCCTTTTATTGCTGTTCTTATCCTCCGTTGGCTCCTGCTTCGCGGAATAGCTGAACCCACCCTTTCAGAATCAGGGGCGGGGCCGTGGGGTCTAGCCCGTCAAAGACCACTCGTACTTCATAGTAGTACAAGGCCGAGGGCAACACTTGACCCCCACTCGCACTCCCGTTCCAGTTGATGGCAGGGTCCAGCGTTTCGTACACCTTGCCCCCCCACCGGTTGTAAATCGTCGTCTCCACGCTCCGCACAAACAACCCGCACGACTGGGGCGTGAATACATCGTTCTTGCCGTCGTTGTTGGGGGTGAACACGTTGGGCAACACAAACAGCGGACAGATGTCATTGCAGACTTTGTTGGAAGGCGTACTCTCCACCCCCCGCCGGTTCACCGCCGTCACGTAGTAGCAACCCGCCACTGTGGTCAGGTTCTCGTGGCGGAAGGTGGTGGTGGGGCTGGTGCCGACGGCCCTTAGCGGATCGTTGAGGTAGCGGCCATAGTAGATCTTGTACGACACTATCGAAGGGTCGCAGAGCTGGCTCCGGCTGTCGCGGGCGGGGTTGCTCCAGCGCAGGTTGTTGGCAAAGCTGGTCTGCTGGCAGAGGCTCTTGAGATCGGCCGTGGCACAGTTGAGCGAGTCCAGGCCCAGCTGGGGTGGGCAGGGTCGGGTAGTGTCGGCGGGGCTACCACAGGCGATCTGGGAGAAGTTGCTCAGCAGCCCCCGCACCAGGGTGGTGGAGGTGTAGCGGCCGATGGTCTCCACCCGGTAGCAGTAGCTCGAATCGATCGAGAGCGAGAGGCTTCTGACCCCGGCCACATAGTTGGTGTTGGTGCCCGTGTCGATGTATCGGTAGGGCTGGGTGGTGACCGGCACGCGGGCGATGAGTTCGAGGGGTACATTTTGTCCTCGTCGGGATCGGTAGACGCGGTGCTCCTGGCTGTCGTTGGACCAGGGGGTGTTGGTGGCCCAGACCAGTTCGAGCTGTCTCAGGCCGGGGTTGATGGTCAGGCGGGGGCTGCTGGCGGCTTCGGTGGCATCGACACGGGTGAGGGTTCCGTTGGGAGCCGTCTGGTAGAAGTCGATGCGGTAGCGGTAGGCATTGGCCTCGGTGTTGAGCGGCTGAGCCGGACTTCCTCGATCCACGAACACGGTGTCGGCGGCTCCAGGGGTGAGAGTGGAGCTGATGGCGGTGATCTGGGTAAAGTTGGTGCCGGTGAGTCCGGTGGCCCTAAAGACGCGGTACTGGAAGGGGCTGCCGCCATCGGCAGGGTTCAGCCCGATGGGCCTGGTCCAGCGGACGGTGATCCGCCCTCGTTGGGTGTTGGTGGAGTCGACGGTGACCTGGGTGATGAGGGGAGCCAGCAGGGGCAGTTCGACGCAGACCTGATCGGAGAGGACGCTTTCACCACCCAGGGGAATGGGGGAGAATCGGGCAACGATCCGGTAGGAGTAGGAGATACCTCTTCGCAGGGCGGTAGTATCCAGAAAGGAGGTGGTGCCGATGGGCACCATGCCGATTTCGACATAGCCACTCCCAGTGGGCAAGCCTGTCTGGCAAGTGCCTGAGGTGATGGGTGTACAGCCTTCCCGGCGGTAAACGATCATCTGGGAACCCGTTGTGGAGGCCGGCGTACAGGTGTAATTGTTCCAGGAAAGGAGTGTGGCCCTGCCGGTGGTGGTGACTTGTGGGCGGGCAGTAAGGCCGGTGGGGCGGGGAGCGATGATGCGGATGCGGAAGGATTGCAAGGTAGCCAGCTGATTGGCGGTGCGACCGGGAAAGTCGACTGCCCGAATCAATACATCGTACTCCTCGGTGCGCACATGAGCACAGGCCGTTTGCCAGCGGATGGTGCCGGTAGCTGTGCCGCTTTGAGGCTGGGTAGGGGTAATCAGGGTAGCAAACGGAAGCACTATAATGGGCGGATTATATTGCGCGCCTTCGGGAGTACGGTTGAAAATGCCGCCGAAGGCGCTCAGTTCGACGCGATGCCCGTCGGGATCGGTAGCCCGGATAGGCACCTGGATCAGTGAACCCGCTTCCCGGCACAAGTCGGGTAGAGGGTCGAGCAAGGGTCGGTTGTTGCGCGAGTCGGTGACAATGATCTGCATGTCGCGGGTGATTTCCCCAATGAGAATGCCATCGCGCCACTCTTCCACAATGAAAGCGATGTTGTACTGGCCGGCCACGGCGGGGGAGTCCCAGCAGAGGTCGCCGGTGATGGGATTGATGGTGAGGGTGGCGGGTCCGTTGCGGGTTTCATTTTGGGCATTGGGGTCCAGCCCACGCGCCGGGTCACGGTAGCCATTCACATCGAATCCCCGACAAGCAGCCGTGCGGGTTGCTTCCTGTGGGATAGCCATGCGGTAGGCAATAGAGTCACCATCAATGTCGAAGGCGACGGGGTTGTGGCAGAACTTCTGACCGATTCGGGCGGAGTCGAGGGGCGGGTTGAGCAGCACGGGGGTGGCGTTGAGGCCCAGGGCTGCATTCACCTGAATAGTGGTCCGAATCCAGAAGGGAATATCCTGCGAGGGTTGCCGCAGGTTGACCGTCTTGTCGTTCCTGTTTTCAATCGTTACCGAAATCTGGTATACCCCCGGCCCCTGATAGGTGTAATCGAAGCGATAAATATTGATCGACGTGTTGGGGTTGATGTTACGCCGGGAAAAGCGGGGTACGGTAACTAGGGTCCCGTCGCCCAGACAAAAAACAACCGACGTTGTCTGATCGGAGGCAATTCGTCCATTCTGTTCATCAAAATAAGCGGTGAGCGTAATTTCATACGTAAGCCGATCGGGAGATTTGCGTCGGGTCGTAATTTCCCCGGCGCGGACGTGGGTTGCGTAAGTAACTGTGGGGGCCAGTAATCCCAATAAGAGGACAAGGGCTAGCCAAAAAGTATATCGTGCGTGCATGTGAAGAACCAATACGTAAACCATGAACGTTTGGCACTGCAAAATGCGTATTTTTTGGAAAAATATGGGTATTGTAAATAATCCGTTGCCACTCTGGTTTTCGCCGAAGCGATAGTTAGTTTCTGCCGTTTTAAAGCCTATTGCCAAGTACAGATTTGCTTTCAGCAACGGATTATTTTGAGCATCAGCCAGTTTGTAAATTGTGTGTGCATAGAAGGAGCTAACTAAGTACCCTATCAACGATTTTAGTCTGGAAAGTGTATTTTTTCTGAGAGAGTAGATAGCAGGAGGGCGTGAGCAGTAATAGCTTCGTCAAAAACTGCTGGCTGTTTACACTTTATAAAACCCCTTTCGGTTCAGTAGCGTGGCGGGCAGGAAGCGGAGGTAAGTACCAACTTGGCGGGCAAACAGTTTTTGGGTGTCCAGATCGTAAAGCAAAGGTTGCCAGTTGCGAATGTTCACACTGATTTTCCAGAGGAAGATAATCGGTATCAGAATGAGGTAGTGAAAAATCAAGAAAAGATAAGCTCCAATACCGTATTGCTTTCTGACCCAGAGCAAGTTCGAAACCTGGGCTTGTGTTTTAAATCGATTGATATAGGTTGGTATGTGCTGCTGATACGTATCACTGCTGCCAAATTCTAAGTGTACTACAAAGGCGTCTCGGAGCATAAGCATCCGGCCTTGTTTGCCTAACCGATACCCCCATTCAACGTCTTCGCCGTACATGAAAAAACTCTCGTCCAGCTTGCCCGCTTTATGAATCACTGATGGGCGGGTCATGATGCAAGCGCCTGATAACCAATCAACCTCGTTGGGGTCGTCATAGTGGTTATCAGGAAAGGTTTTGTAGAGCAATTTATTGAAATAAGGCGTGGGTGGAACAATATAAAAATGCCGCCGAATCTTGCCAAAGGTGTCATAAATCTGGTAATGCACCTGACCCTCCCGGTTTATCTGCATGGCACCCACAGCCGCCACATCGGGTTGCTCATCGAGAACGCCTGCCAGCCGGGTTAGCAGGTCGTCAATGAGTAGCGTATCTGAATTGAGTAACAGTATAGTACGGCCTGTTGCATGGTCGAGGCCGAGGTTGTTGGCCCGCGAAAACCCTGCGTTGTACCCCATCTCGAACCACTGCACGGTTGGGTATTGCCCCAACACAATCTTTTTGCTATTATCCTGAGAGTCGTTATCTACCACAAGCACTTCAAAGGTGACCCCTTTTGTATGGGCGTACACCGATTGCAAACAATCCAGAATGAGTTGCGGAGTTTTATAATTTACAATAATGATGCTTACGTCAATCAAATCGGAGCGGTTGAATTGGCGGCAAAGGTAACAAGAAGGGCGGAAGCAGGAAAGGGAGGATGGAGGAAAGGCAGGGCAATCGCTTGCGGCCTTTTCAACCTTCCTCCCTTTACGAAGATGGTAATTTGTGATAGGCTAAATCGGCAATTAGGTTTTGACTCGCAAGGAACTATCCAACAGGTAGTTACCTAGTTACCAATTTGCCTTATTTACCTCCAGACAAGCACTTAATAGAGTACCCAGGTATCCTTTCCTCCGCCACCCTGAGAAGAGTTCACGACCAAAGATCCTTTGCGTAGTGCCACTCTGGTAAGTCCTCCTGGAATCACGTTCACATCCTCACCATACAGAATGTACGGACGTAAATCGACATGCCGTCCCTCGGCCTGACCACCAACCAGACACGGTACCCGTGAGAGTGAGATAGTGGGCTGTGCAATATAATTACGCGGGTTACCCCGAATTTTATCCCGGAATAAATCGTGTTCTTCGGCACTGGCTTTCGGACCAATTAACATGCCGTAGCCGCCTGCTTCGTTGGCTTCTTTAACAACTAGTTGGGCAATATTATCCAGCACGTATTCGCAATCTTCGGCTTCGCCACAGATATACGTTTTAACGTTGGGGATAACAGCGTCTTCACCAAGGTAATACTGTATAATACGAGGAACATAGGCGTAAATTACCTTGTCGTCGGCAACACCCGTACCCGGTGCATTAGCCAGTGCTACCCGGCCTTTTTTATAGACTTCAAACAGGCCTGGTACACCAATCATCGATTCTTTGTTGAACGTATGAGGATCTAAAAAGGTGTCGTCGATGCGCCGGTAAATCACGTCTACAATTTTGAACCCTTTGGTAGTTCGCATTTTGACGTAGCCACCCGACACAACTAAATCCCGCGTATCGACTAGTTCAACGCCCATTTGCTGAGCTAAATACGAATGCTCAAAATAGGCCGAGTTATAAATGCCTGGTGTAAACACAACTACGGTTGGGTCGGGGCGGTCGGCTATATGCTGGAGCATCTGGAGCAGACGGGTAGGGTAATCGGAAACGGGCCGTACCCCCGTGCGAGCCACTACCTCCGGAAATGTCTGCTTAAGGAGTTCGCGATTTTCGAGCATATACGATACCCCCGACGGACAGCGCAGGTTGTCTTCTAACACCATGTACTGTCCATCGTCGCCCCGAATCAAGTCGGTGCCGGTAATGTGACACCAGATGTCCTTGGGAGGTCGAAGCCCTAGGCAGGGTTCCAGAAAACATTTGCTCGACTCGATCAGCTGGCGCGGAACAACACCGTCATTTAGTATATGCTGAGAATTATAGACATCGTGAACAAATAGATTCAGGGCTTTGATTCGCTGTATAAGACCCTGCTCCAAACGCGACCATTCGGCAGCTTCGATAATGCGTGGAATGATATCGATGGGCATAATGCGCTCGGTGCCTTCGCCTTCCGAATAGACGTTGAAGGTGATACCCATTGCCATCAGCGCCCGTTCTACAGCGTGTTGGCGACTTACCAAATCCTCCCGGCTAATTTGTTCCACCCGTCGCCTAAATACTTCATAACCAGGCCGAACCTGCCCCTCAGCGGTGAACATTTCGTCGTAGAAATTCTCCAGCGCATAGTCTGAAAAGGAGAACATCGACGACTGACCCTGCGATTGTGATTGGCTCCTTGAGCCGAGTTTTTGCGATTGAAACTGCATGAGAAACCAAAAGTTAACGGAACAATGTAGGGTATTTTCGCTCAGGAGCCAAACTTTTATGTTGTTTGGTTAGCTAGTGTAAGGAGTTTACCCTGCACTGTTCCCTTGATCACACGGCTATGCTGTTCTGCTTTAGTTGATGGGCCGATTAATTACGGCCCTAAAATTTCGCATTTAACTTTGTGAACCAGAACGCTCCATTTGACCCCATCTGAACGGGGTCCCAGGCTCCGCCCGATTCGGTAAGCAGGGGGCTGAAATAATCGTTCCGGCGGCCAAATGGCATTGATTTAGATCCCGGGTAGACATTAAATACATTGTTTCCGCCGATTGCCAGTCGAACAGTCTGGTTCAACTGGCAACCTAACGACAAGTCGGTGGTTAATCGGGGTTTGTAGACGTCATAAGCAATTAAGCCTTTCTGACTGAAATTTTCTTCATACACGTTGAAGTTGGCAAGGGTCACTTCGCCAAACCGAACAAGCCGGAGCATCATATTCCATCGTTTCAGGCTATAGTCTGCCGTCAGATTGATTTTGGATGGCGGGGCTGCTGCCTGTGTGAAACGCCGTTCGCGTTCGTCAAAATAAGTATCTTCCTTGCCTTTGAGTCGGTCATTGGTTTGGACGTTTGTGATGTTTACCTGATTGAAGTTGGCTGTCAATGTGGTAGTTAAACGGCCATTCCGCACCATGGTACCGTGCTGAAGCACCACATCAATGCCGCGCACCGTACTCGTTATGGCATTGGTGAAAAACTGGGCTTGTCCAACTCGCAGTGCCGTCAGATCGGCACCAATATCAGGATCATCGTTTGTAAAAGCGCCGGTTAAGATCACCCGGTTGCGCACGTTTACGAAATACGCATCGGCAGTCAGTTTCAGGTTGGGCGTCAGGTGAGTGGTTATACCCAAACTGGCGTTAAGCGAGGTTTCCTGCTTGAGTGGAGCAATACCCAACTTTTGGGTCACGGGGCTGCTGTTGCGGGCCAAAAGTACTTCAACGGGTTTGCCTTCGATAAAGTTGGTTACGGTCTGGTTGAAATTTACCTGCGCAAGCGAGGGTGCGCGGAAACCTGTGCTGATGGTGCCCCGCACCAGAAAATTGTCGGTCACTTTCAGGCGACTTGTCAGTTTGCCATTGAGCGATCCTCCAAAATCGCTGTACTGTTCAAACCGGACCGCTGTTCCGATCATGAATGAACGGGTAATATCCGTTTCAATATCAGCATACGCACCAATGTTCGTGCGGGTTTTGTTGGTCACATCGCCCGGCTGAAAGCCCGGGAATCCTTGACTGCCAGCGGCCCGAGCCGGGTTATAGTTTTTGTAAGATGCCTCCTCTCCCGCAAAAATCTGGTAGTTCTCGACCCGAAACTCGGTACCAAAGGCCACATTGACGCTTTGCCGAAAATCGCGGGTGAAGTGCAGGCCAGTCACGTTTTGCCGGAGTTGAAACCCACCCGCATCGAAGGTTGTGGGCGAACGCTCCCCGATTGAGGCATTCAGCGTCTTTTCAACCCCGTACTGGAACCGGTTGCTGCCGAAGGTATTACTTACGTCCACATTCCATTTTTTCCACTCCCCGCGTAGGCCAGCGGTAAGGGCTGCATCGGTTATGTTGCTGGTGATAAGCGGGTCAAAACCAGTTGGGTAAATAGAGGGAATATTACGGTCGCTATCAGCCGACCGAGTCCAGGCATAGGCACCACCCCGACGGAGGGAAAGCCCCCCAAACGCGTAAAACTGGGCATTTTCGGAGACGGGTATTTCGGAATTGGCCCAAAGCGACAGGTTTCTGATTTGTGCATCGCCATATTGTTGCCGAACAATGTCGGGCCCGACATTGGCCCGCTGGGTGTGATTGCGTCCGTTATAGTCGGCCGTCAGATTCAGCACGCCATCGCGTCCGATTGGAATGCCATAATTGGCATTGAGGTTCAGATTACCCCCATCGAACGCTTTGTCATCGAAACGGTAACTGGCCTGATAAGCCCCGTAGTTGGCATTAGCGGTAAATTCGCGGGTGGTTTTTTTGAGTACAATATTGATTACACCCGCAATGGCATCGGACCCGTATTGAGCCGCAGCCCCATCGCGTAGAACTTCAATACGCTCAATGGCTGCAATAGGAATGGTGTTGAGGTCGGTACCCGTATTGCCTCGTCCGCGAGTGCCAAACAAATTGACGAGCGCCGACTGGTGGCGACGTTTGCCATTGATGAGTACAAGCGTCTGATCAGGGCCAAGCCCACGCAGAGAGGCTGGGTCTACGTGGTCGGCGCCGTCGGAACCCGTTTGCCGGTTTGCATTATACGAGGGAGCAATGTATTGCAAAACCTGCCCCAAATCGACCTGAGCCACTTTTGGGGTAATATCGCGCAGGCTGATGAGGTCAATGGGAGCGGGCGAATCCATTACCGATCGGCTCAGGTTTCGGGAGCCGACAATGGTTACTTCTTTCAAACTATGTTGGGCCGCTGTTAGCCGAACGGTGAGGTTAGCAAGCCTATTTTCTACCCGAATAAATACGGGCCGATCGGCAGCGTCGTAACCACTGGATGAAAATTGGATAGTGTACTGACCAGGTCGGAGCCGAAATGTAAAATTACCTTCGCCATCGCTCGACGTTCCCATTGAGGTGCCAACGGCCCGTATTTGAACACCGGGTATTCCCAGCCCCGTGTAAGCATTGACAACACGACCTTGCACGCCTTGGCTAAAGGATTGCACCGAATAAAGAAAAAAGAGGATTGATAAAAGTGTTTTCACAGGTAGACTAAATGGGTTTATGGGTTGATTTCGACACAACAGATGCCCGTATTAATAGAACCGTAAATCTGCTTAATTAACTGTGAATTAGCATTGAAATGGAACCGCTAAAGCCCCAGGAAACTACTTCCAGATGCCTTGTTGTGCTAATTTAATTACCTTTTCATTCAATGTATCATATCGCTCAAATAGCGTAACAATGGGGCTACGTGCAACGCTTGAATCATCTCCCTTTTATCGACAATAGCGAGGGCTTCCTGAGTCGAAACCAGATGAACTAGGCTAACAGCTTCTTACACTTTTCGTTTCAACTCGAAATGCTGACCCAGATACAAGCGTCGCACTTGCTCGTCGTTAGCGAGTTCTTCGGCGGTACCCTGTTTCAGAATCTTTCCTTCAAACAACAGATAGGCCCGGTCGGTAATCGAGAGTGTTTCGTTTACGTTGTGGTCGGTTATAAGAATGCCAATGTTGCGATGCTTAAGTTTAGAAACAATGCTCTGAATATCTTCAACGGCAATGGGGTCGACGCCCGCAAACGGCTCATCGAGTAGAATGAACTTAGGGTCAACCGCCAGCGCCCGGGCAATCTCGGTCCGTCGGCGTTCCCCCCCCGACAGTACTTTGCCGAGGCTTTTTCTGACGTGGGTCAGGCTGAACTCTTCCAGCAGTTCCTCAACCTTGGGGCGTTGCTCATTTTTGGGTAATGAACTGAGCTGGAGTACCGCCAGAACGTTTTCTTCAACGGTGAGGTCACGAAAAATAGATGCTTCCTGGGCAAGGTAGCCCAACCCCAGCCGTGCGCGTTTGTACATGGGCAGGCTCGTTACATCTATATCGTCGATAAATACCTTGCCACTATTAGGCTTAATGAGGCCCACGGCCATGTAAAATGAGGTAGTTTTTCCGGCTCCATTGGGACCGAGTAAACCCACAATTTCGCCCTGCGCTACCTGATACGATACATTGTTGTTGACCAACCGCGAGCCGTATTTCTTTATGAGATTTTCAGTTCTGAGGATCATAGCAAATTGTCCGCTAAACCTGTAAGCCGGGGTGTTGCCCGGTCCGAAGATTTTACAGGTTTGGCGTACACCGAATATCTTTTAATACTAACTGCAAACTGATTTGCCCGTTAAAGTGATTTTCTTCAATCTGGTAGCAAATCGACAATGGCTCGTCGTTGAAGAGCCGATTGGCCCATTCAGCGGCCATGCCAAAACCAATAGCCTGGAGCCGATACCCCGCTACCCGGCTCGCTGGTTGCCCCTGTTGCACCCAAAACTTGATGTGTTTTTCCTGCATTTTCGTTACCAAACCACTTATATACACGTTGTCGGTGCGAAAAACGGGCTGGAGATTGTGCGGCCCAAATGGCCCCATCTGCTTCAGAATACGCACAAATTTCGCGTCAATCTGGTCGAAATCAAGCGGCATATCAATCTCGATCATCGGTGTGAGCATTTCTTCCTGAATCCGGCCAGACACAACGGTCTCAAATTTTTGGCGAAAAGCCGGAATGTTCTCGGGCAATAACGTCAGACCGGCGGCAAAGGTATGTCCGCCAAACTGTTCGAGCAGGTCGGCGCATTCTTCAATCGCTTCGTACACATCAAATCCCGGCACCGACCGTGCCGACCCGGCCACTTTCTCGTTGGATTGAGTCAGAATGATAGTAGGGCGGTGGTAGTGCTCGATGCAGCGCGAAGCTACTATCCCAATAACACCTTTGTGCCACGATGGCTCAAACAACACCGTTGATTTAGCATTTTTTAACCATTCGTCGGCCTCAATCATCGCCAGCGCCTGATCGGTAGTGCTCGTGTCGAACTCCCGGCGGTTTTTGTTATGAACGTTAATATCGAGGGCAAACTGCTCGGCTTCTTCGTCGGTTTCGGCCAGCAAAAGCCGAACGGCTTCTTTGGCGTGTTTGATTCGTCCAGCTGCGTTGATGCGCGGTCCCAGACCAAAAACTACATTGTTGATGTCCAGCTCCCGTTGAAAACCTGCCACTTTAATCAGTGCTTTCAGGCCAATGCTGGGCGATGCGTTCAGGCACTTCAGCCCATAGTATGCCAGCACCCGATTCTCGCCCGTAATCGGCACAATGTCCGATGCAATACTGATCATCACAAGGTCGAGATAGGGGTAAAGCTGATCGAGGGGAATGTTATTGAACAGGCATAGTGCATGAAGCAGTTTGAAGCCAACACCACAACCCGTTAGCTCTTTATAAGGGTACTGACAATCAGAACGTTTTGGGTCCAGTACCGCAGCTGCATTGGGCAGTTCGGTGCCGGGGCGGTGGTGATCGCAGATGATAAAATCGACGCCTAGCATTTTGGCTTCAGCCACCCGCTCAATGGATTTTATACCGCAGTCGAGGGCTACAATAAGCGTAAATCCATTGTCGGCGGCCCACTGAACACCCATTTGCGAAATGCCATATCCCTCTTTGTACCGGTCGGGAATATAATAGTCGAGGTGAGGGTAAATGGTTTTCATAAACCCGTAGAACATGGCTACCGACGTTGTTCCATCCACATCATAATCGCCATATACCAGAATCTTTTCATTCCTTAACATCGCCATTGTCAACCGCTCGATAGCCCGGTCCATGTCGCGCATGTCGAATGGATTGTGTAGATGGCTAATGTCAGGGCGAAAAAAAAAACGAGCTTCGTCAAATGAGTTTATGCCCCGTTGAACGAGTAAACTGGCCAGAAAAGGACTTATGCTCAACTCACGCGTAAGGTTCTCGATAGCCGACCGTTGTGCAGGCGCATCTGGAAACGGCTTTGTGATCCATCGGCGAGAATTCATAGTCAGTGATCAGTTAGCAGTGAACAGCCAACAGTTCGATCCTTCGGGAGTAGTCATTAACTGTTCCCTGCTGGCGGTTGGCTGTTCACTGGAATTGTACGTATTTGCAAGATAATAGCGTTTTAACGAAAAACCGTAGCTTATGAACTTGTTGATACTCCTTTGGGCTGTTGCACCCTCCATTATTGGCTCCATCGATGAGCCAATAATGACTACCTTAACGGTTACCGTTCAGAACGTTCAGCGCAAAAGCGGCACCGTCAGAATTGCCCTGATGAAATCGTGTAAAAACTTTCCGGCCTGCAACCCAGAGAGTACTGCTGTTATAGATGCAAAAAACTCGTCGGTCCAGAAAGCCTTCACGGTGGAACCGGGCGAATACGCAGTGGCCGTTTACCACGATGTAAATGCCAACGGCGAACTGGACAAACGCATGTTCGGTATTCCCAAAGAACCCTACGGATTTAGTAATAATTTCAGACCCGTCATGTCAGCCCCTAAATTTGTCGATTGTATGATCACGGTTGGCGCATCAGGTAAGGCAATTGAGATTAAAATTGAGTAGGGTTTGGACTTTTTGTCGTACCTTTAACCGGCAAATAACATCACCTGCTATTTGCCATGAGCTTAGACTCCGCCAAGTTTCTTTACGAGGCCCTCACCTACGACGACGTATTGCTACTACCTGCCTATTCGGAGGTACTTCCCCGCGATACGAAAACCGAAACCCAGCTTACCCGCAACATCCGGCTTAATATTCCCCTGCTTTCGGCAGCAATGGATACGGTTACGGAGTTTGAAACCGCCATTGCAATGGCGCAGGAGGGCGGTATCGGTATCATTCACAAGAATATGAGTATCGAAGCTCAGGCCGAGCAGGTCCGCAAAGTGAAGCGGTCGGAAAGCGGTATGATTATCGACCCCATCACGCTATCACAAACGGCTACGCTTGGTGATGCCCACAAAATCATGCGCGAGTTCAAGATCGGTGGTATCCCGGTTATCGATGATAAAAACGTATTGGTTGGCATTCTGACTAACCGGGACCTCCGTTTTCAGCGTGAGATGAGCCGGTCGGTGATCGATATTATGACCAAAGAAAACCTCATTACGGCGCGCGAGGGGCTAACGCTCGAAGAAGCTGAGAGTATTCTTCAGCAATTTAAAATCGAGAAGTTACCTATTGTCAATGCCAGCTACCAGTTGGTTGGTTTGATTACCTACAAAGACATTATCAAGAAAAAAAGCCACCCCAACGCTTGTAAAGACCCATTGGGCCGTTTGCGGGTAGGGGCTGCTGTTGGTGTTACTCCCGACCTGATCAAGCGCATCGAAGCGCTGGTAAAGGCGGGTGTTGATGTAATCAGCGTTGATACGGCTCATGGGCACTCCAAAGGGGTGCTGGATGCCGTTCGCGGTATCAAAACCCGGTTTCCCAACCTAGATGTTATTGCGGGTAATGTGGCCACTGGCGAGGGTGCCAAAGCCTTGGCCGATGCAGGAGCCGATGCCGTGAAAGTAGGGGTAGGGCCGGGTAGTATCTGTACCACCCGTATTATTGCCGGTATCGGTATGCCCCAACTTACTGCCGTTTATGAAGCCGCAAAAGCACTCAAAGGGACCGGAGTTCCGATTATAGCCGACGGAGGTATTCGATTCTCGGGCGATATTACCAAAGCGATTGCGGGTGGCGCCAGTACAGTGATGATAGGATCGCTGTTGGCCGGAACCGAAGAGGCTCCTGGCGAAGTGGTATTGAATGAAGGTCGCCGGTTCAAATCGTACCGGGGTATGGGGTCGGTAGAAGCAATGGAAGACGGTTCCAAAGACCGTTATTTTCAGGATGCTGAAGATGACATCAAGAAACTTGTACCCGAAGGTATTGTCGGGCGGGTGCCTTACAAAGGCCGTTTGTCCGAGATTATTTATCAGATGGTCGGCGGCCTGAAAGCAGGTATGGGCTACTGCGGAGCGGCTGATATTGAAGCCCTTAAGGAAGCTAAATTTGTGAAAATCACCACGGCTGGCGCTAAAGAAAGCCACCCCCACGATATTCAGATATCTAAAGAAGCCCCTAACTATTCGTCGGGGCGGTAATATCTGAGCCAGGATGTAAGGGATTAATCTTTTTAATCCCCTACATCCTGGCTCAAACGTAATGAACCCGGCTTGTCAACCCATTTGGTGTGATGTTGATTTCGCGCACGGCAGGGGGTGTTTTGACCAAACTTATGCCCGGTGTAGCAGGGTCTAGCTGTATGTAAGTAGACGGGGTAATCAGTACGCTGGTGTTGCCACGAAAAGCTACGGTATCTGTGTGATAGTGACCGCTGATAACCTGCATCTGACAAGGCAAAGAACCGGTAACCTCAATCCATTTTTCGGTCTGACGAAACGGATATTTGGTATCCATAAATTCTGCGTTTGCAGGTAGAACTGGGTAATGGCAGAAAACCAGCACGTTATAATGGATTGCTTGGAGTTCATCACTTAACCAGTCCCATTGAGCGGGCGACAATTGTGCTTTCGAAGAATCTAAGAAAATAGCAGGATACCCTTCGAGCGGGCTGGCGAAATACAGTTCTGTGCCATGTAGATGATGGGTCAGGTAAAATTCTTCGGCCATCATGACCGAGTTATCGTGATTCCCAGGAATCACGAACCAGGTGCAGGGTAGGTCGAGCAGTTGTTGCCGAATCCATTGGTAAACGGCCCGGTCTCCAACGTCGTAGCAGAGGTCACCACCCAATACGAGGCAGGCCGGTTTCATCGTCCGCACGAAGTCGAGCGTTTTCAGAAAATTAGCCCGCACATCAACGCCCTGAGGCATTTCGCCCTCGGCAGCAATGTGGAGATCGGTGATAAAAGCAATTTTCATAAAAAGAGTTGGCAGTTTACAGTTGGCAGTAGCAGTTGGCAGTTTTCACACGTCAGCCACTGCCAACTGCTACTTATTTTTGGCTTCGTTCCAGTACACATCCATCTCGGCAAGGGTCATGTTGTGCAGTTGCTGACCATTGGCTTTGGCTCGTTCTTCAAGGTACTGAAATCGTTTGATGAATTTTTTGTTCGTTCGTTCGAGGGCTGTTTCGGGGTTGATCTCGATAAAGCGGGCATAGTTGACCAGCGAAAAGAGCAAATCGCCAAACTCTCCTTCGGCCTTTTTAAGGTCGATCACTTCACCTATTTCGCCCGGTCCATCGCCACAGTTGAATTCGTTTTTAAATTCCTGCATTTCTTCCTCAACTTTTTCCCAAACCTGTTGTTTTTCTTCCCAGTCGAAGCCAGCCCCCCGCGCTTTTTCCTGAATTCGCATGGCTTTCACCAGGGCAGGTAAGGAACCTGGTACTCCGCCTAAAACAGATTTATTCCCTTCTTTCAGCTTCAGTTGTTCCCAGTTTGCTTTCACTTCTGCTTCAGTATCTGCTTTTACGCGTTCGCCGTTGGCGTTAGCATAAATATGCGGATGACGGCTGATGAGCTTCTCGCTTATACTATGGAGCACATCAGCCATATCGAAACCGGCCGACGATCCGGGAGCGGGGTCGTCAACAGCGCGTTCGGAGGCAATTTTAGCGTAAAAAACCAGGTGTAGCTGAATATCACCAAGTTCTTTTTTGATTTCAGTCAAGTCGCCTTCCAGGATAGCGTCGGAGAGTTCGTAAGTTTCTTCGATGGTCAGGTGGCGAAGGCTGTCGAGCGTTTGTTTGCGGTCCCAGGGACACTGTTCACGCAACTCGTCCATAATTGTTAGCAGGCGATTAAACGCCATCAATTGCTCCTGACGGCGGGGAGGGAGGTTGGAGAATTCGCTCATTAAAACGTAATCTTATGGTAAATCTCGTTCAATGGCAGGTTCAAATCGCCTAAGCGGGCCATACTGTCGAGGGTTTTGTAGTCGGTGTTGAGCCAGGTATCGGGATTGGCAGTACGCTCATAAACCGATACGTAAGGGCGGTCTTGCCCAACATACACGACGTATTGCAGGGATGGAACATCTTTGTAAGCCGGCAGTTTGTCTTCTTTGTCGTACTTCATTGTCGATTCAGAAAGTACCTCAATCAGCAAGTAGGGGTTAGTGATGATGCAACGGGAGCCTTTTTTGAATAGCCACTGCCCCTGCGTCACCATCAAATCAGGCTGATAGTAGCTTCCATCGGGCCGGAGAATCTGCAACCCGGCATTGCTACTGGTAGGTAGAAAATCTTTGTCAAAGAAATAGTTGGCCAGTAGGCGGCTGATATTAAAAACTATCAGTTCGTGAAGGGCGGTTGCTAAACTCATCGCTATAATTTCACCGTTGTGATATTCCAATTTTCCGGGAAATTCTGGGGCAATGTCTAAAAACTCGGCCTCCGAAGCCGGGACCCGAAAAAACTCCTCCGTTTTGAGTCGTTCGATGAGTTGTTGAGCCAAATTATCAACCGCTACCATAGTGTTGTGCGTTTGTGTGTACTGATAAGCAAAGATA
>Ga0105048_10005494_pt1 | contig 20492 bp, 16 predicted proteins | sample MAT05_FD_78382 | JGI IMG/M metagenome (GOLD analysis project Ga0105048, IMG submission 78382) | Freshwater microbial communities from Lake Fryxell liftoff mats and glacier meltwater in Antarctica - MAT-05 | ecosystem: Environmental > Aquatic > Freshwater > Ice > Liftoff microbial mat | place...
GAGGGATTGTATTTGACAATAGCAAGCCGGATGGTACCATGAGAAAACTAATGGATGTGACTAAGATTAATGGGATGGGATGGAAATATACAATTGAGTTAAAGGAGGGTATCAAAAGAACTTATGAAGACTTTCTTGACTCACGCATAAATAAGGGGTAGTATTTAAGGTTACACAATATCGGGCAGAGAATAAATAACCAGAATACTCCTCTGTACCGCACAATAGCTCCTATATTAGGTATCGTATAACCAATGATCAGCATCATATTTATGAAAAAGGCCAACCCAAATATGTTAAAGTTATAGGCTAACCAATTTTTTTTTCTGCCATAAAACAAGAAGAAAATAATCAATACCTGGTAAAAAAATAATTCTAAAGCTGCCATGGAAACACTACTACCAAAGGCTTCCCATAAGTAAGGTCTTAAAAGGCTGTGATTGATTGCTTGAGGTAAATTTGTTGTAAACCCTGAAAAATCGGGCGTTAAATTATTCATGGGCATGTTTGTATTAGCCTCACCCAATAGTGCAAAATCCTGTTTTCGTTTTACTACTGCTGCAGGAAGATTTAACGATCCATACAAAAATCCTGATAAAAAAAATATCAAGCCAAATAAGCTGTATATAACAGGTACAACCAATCTTTTACTAAGGGGAAATGCTTTGCAGGCTATAGCTATTAACATGGCGGGCAACATGGCTACTATTATGTAATTTCTTAACACAAAAATAATCATGAGAGACATTATAAAAACCACGACTTGTTTAATTTTTATTGAGTCTCTGCTGTGCAGATAGGAATAGAATACAAAGCAGGAAAAAGCAATACCAAGAAAAACAAAACCATCTTTATGTACACATGATGTATACAACCAAATTGAAGGAATAAAAAAGCAGATAGCTAATAGAGGATATTTATAACCAGGATACATTTGCCTGAAAATTCTAAAAAAAGAAATATGTCCAAAAAAAACAATAGACGAGAATATAACCGAGTTGAAATAAAAGCTCCCTTTACTGATTATATTTAGAATGGCTACAAATTTAAAAAGCAGATTAAATCTTAAATAAGCCCAGAAACTGTAAGATGAGTCAAATACTCCCCCCCATCCATACTTTTCAATATCTATGGTAAGTGAAGTAAAAAATAATTTCGGATTAGAAATAAGATAACCATATTGTATTTTACCAATCTCGTTTATACTTGAATGATCTCCGATTGGAAACGTTTTACTGAAATACCATGCGCAGAAAATACCCGAAAACAATTTGATACCAAGCAAAACCCTGATTTCAGTATTGGTTAATTTCGCATTTTTTAAAAATGATATTTTTGGGAATACCCATAAGCATAACAAAATGTAAAGAACAAAAAAAGCATATTCCATATATTAAAAGATTTTGCTTCTGTAGCAATTTTCCCTTTTTTAAAATTAATAACTTAGTGGTTGGTAATTTCAAAGACTGCGTATTATCAAAGCTTTTAAAAAAAATGTCAGTACTTTTTTAATATAAATGGATAGGTAAAGAATATCAAAATATATTACCTTCGCCAGCAAATGTACCCTAATTATTGGGTTTTTAAAGTTGAAATCAATGAAAATTTTCAAGTCAGCGATTGTAATGCTATTTCTTATTTGTGCCTGTGGCATACAGTCTTTTTCTCAAGCAAGTTTATTAGAAGTAAACGATTTAAGCAACACAAATACAGATTCATACTCGCAAGAGGATCTCATAACGTTCTACAATAAAATTATTTCCTTAAATATCAGCGAGGAGAAGGCATATTTGCTACTGAAAGAAAAAGGTCTTCCAGACAGTGAAATTTTAAAATTAAAGACCAGGCTTGGTAATATTATTGCAACTGAAAAAAATAATAGTAGTAAGCGTAATGATAATGGCGCAACTGGTAATAAAAGTGAGCGCTTTTATGACAGTTCTAATGTAACGGCTCCAATGGAAAACATTGATAAAGATCTTTCTGTATTCGGCTCTGAACTTTTTTTAAGAAACAGTCTTGTGTTTGAACCAAACCTTCGTATTGCAACTCCTTCTTCCTATATTCTTGGTCCTGATGATGAAATTGTAGTAAGTGTTTACGGATTTAGTGAGCAGAAGTATAAACTACGGGTGAATGAAGAGGGCGAAATTTATATACCAAATGTAGGACCTATATATGTAAGCGGTTTATCTATTGGAGAAGTAACTCAAAAAATTACAGCAAAACTGGCGGCTACTATTTACCGGGCCATTAATTCCGGGCAGACAAAAGTACAGGTATCACTGGGGAAAATAAGGAGCATCCGTGTAACTGTCATAGGTCAGGCATATAAACCCGGCACATATACTGTTTCATCACTTACAACATTATATAATCTTTTGTACTTATGCGGCGGTCCTAACAATATGGGAAGCTTCAGAAGCATTGAAGTGATAAGAGGTAACGAGGTAAGAAGAACAGCGGATCTTTATGCTTTTCTTGTGCAGGGAAATCAAAAAGATAATGTCCTTTTGCAGGAAGGAGATGTTATAAGAATTCCTTATTATAAAACCCGGGTAAAATTATCCGGAGACGTAAAAAGAGAGGGGAAATACGAACTGCTAGAAAATGAAACTTTTGATAACCTGCTCCTGTACTCGGGTGGATTTAATGATTTTGCATACAGGGCATCTGTAAGTGTTATAAGAATAACTGATAAAGAGAAAAAGATCATTGATCTGAATGTATCCGGGTATTCTGGATTTAAGGCCAATGCCGGTGATGAATATTTTGTGGGAAGGTTGCAGGATAAAATTTCCAATAGAATTTCAATCACAGGTTCTGTGTTGAGACCGGGGAATTATGAATTAAGCGAAGGGCTAACGCTAAAATCACTGATTGATAAGGCTGGGGGTGTAACAGAAGATGCTTTTACAGAAAGGATATCAATTTTCCGTTACAACAGGAACAGGATGCCAACGGTTGTTTCAGTGAACCTGGATTCTGCTTTAAAAAGCAACTCTAATTTATCACTTCTTAAAGATGACTCTGTTTCAGTGCATTCTATATTTGATTTTTCTGATAACAAATATGTAAGTATTGAGGGAAATATACGCAAGCCCGGAATAATGCCATGGCGGGAGAATCTTACCCTGCAGGATGTACTGCTTAATGCAGGTGGGGTTAATGATTTTGGAGACTCTTCCACTATTGAAATATCCCGCAGGATTAAAAATGCTGATGTAACATCCCTGAATTATACAGAAACTCAGAATTTTGTAGTGAGCATTTCTAAAAGCAACGAATTGTCAAAAGATATTAAGTTGCAACCTTTTGATATTGTAACTGTCAAGAACTTGCCAGGGATGGTAACACAAAGAACGGTGATGGTTATGGGAGACGTGATAATTCCTGGAAAATACAGTTTACAAAAAAGCAGCGACAAAATTTCTGACATTATCAAAAGGGTGGGTGGTTTCAGGGCTTCAGCAGATAGCAGCGCTATAACAATACGCAGAATCAGGCGTTCTAATCTTAGCACATCAGAAAGGGAAGAACTCTTTCAGCGCCTGTTAAACCTCGACCGAGATAGCCTTGCATCAAATCAGCGTCTGCGTAATCAACTTTATAAAAATTACGATTTAATCAGCGTAAATCTTATGGCGGCCATGAGTAAACCTAAGGGACCGGAAAACCTGGTTTTAGAAGATGGCGATGTATTGACGATAGATAAAAATAACAATCTCGTAAAGGTTTCAGGAGAAGTTTATTATCCTACTATTGTTCCTGTAAAGTTAAATAAGAATGCAAAGTATTACATAGAACAGGCCGGCAGCTTTATGCCGTCTGCCCGTAAATCCGGCGCATTGGTTATATATCCGGATGGCAAAGCAAAATCGGTAAAGTCTTTCTTATGGTTTAAAAGCTATCCTAAGGTTACTCAGAGGTCTGAAGTTTTTGTACCACAAAAGAATAAAACCAATAGGAACAAGATAGGGGTAGGCGAAATCGCTCTCCTGGTATCTGCATTGGGAATTATTGCTAATGTTGTTATTACAACTACCAAATAAATATCCAGGTTCAAATTTTAATGTATGATACGGAAATCAGATGAAAACGACATAGTTGCCTTGTACAAAGGACCCGATTCCATGATAATAAAAATTCAGGATTTATATACTTACCTTATTAGAAAATGGTGGCTATTCTTAATTGTGGGATTTTTAGCAGGTAGTGCAGGGTTTCTTTATGCCTACATTCAAAAGCCTTTGTATAAAAGCAGGCTTACATTTGCTTTGGATGATGGCGGAGGCAGTGCGTCCGACTTCTCAAGCCTCATTTCTCAGTTTGGCATGGGAACTGGCGGGGGTAATGATGTTTTTGCCGGCGATAACATTCTTCAAATTTTGATAAGCAGGAGAATGATTGAAAGGGTTTTGCTTACGGTGGATACATTTAATAATAAACCGTATACTTTGGCTGAATATTATATTGAAAAGTCTTCGGGCAGTAAAGATAAAAATTCACCTCTTAAAGTTTACTTTCCAGTGGGTTTGGGGAGAGAAAAGTTTAACTATTTACAAGATAGCTTGCTTAAAAAAATCTATGCGGATTTTTCCTCTGCCAAGATCAAGGCTTACCGGCCAGATAGGAAGTTAAATATTTATGAAGTAAATATAACGACGCCCGATGAGCGGCTCACAAAAATTTTTACAGACAGACTTGTTTCAGAAACGAATAGTTTTTATACTGAAATAAGAAGTAAGAAAGCAAAAGAAACACTTGAAATTCTGGAGACCCGAGTGGCATCAATGAAGGGTAATTTAAACTCCAGTATTGACAATCGTGCCGCTGTGCAGGACGCCAACGTTAATCCTGCCTTTGCTGCATCACAAATTCCGATACAAAAGCAACAAACTAATATACAAGTTTACAGTGGGGCTTACGCAGAGATGTTTAAAAATCTTGAAATAGCTCGCTTTCAGTATCTTAAAGAAATACCTCTTTTGCAAATTATAGATTCCGCAAATTATCCGATGGAGAAGATTAAATTAGGAAAATTAAAAACAGCGATAATTTTTTCTTTTATATCCTGCATAGTTTTACTGTTTTTCCTGTGGTTTATGCGAATAATGAAGTTAAGCCGGAATGATGTCATAAGCGAAACTAACGTCTAACGTTTAGCTTTTATTTAAAAAAAAATTGTCTTACAAATGAACATATTAATTCCGGTATTAGGATTTGGCCGTTCTGGTGGGTATAGGGTTTTGTCGAAACTAGCCGATGAATTGATTAAGTTAAACCATCATGTCTGTTTTTTAAGCCCCGATGTTAGTAACGTTCCTTATTTCCCTACAAAGGCTACTGTTCTCTGGATAAACAATAATGGATCTATTGGAGATAGGAAGACTACAGAAAAAGAAGCTACTTTTTTTTTATATCAAAAACAGCTTTTGTTGGGTCTTCTAAAAATAGACTTAAAGTCATTCGATGTTATAGTGTGCAACCATTCTCTTACTACGATACCTGTAAAGCTTGCCGGATTAACATCAAAAACCTTATATTATGTTCAAGCATATGAACCCGATTATTTTAGCGAATTGCCAGGACTTAAGAATAAAATATTTGGCGCACTTTCAGCCTGGAGTTATAAAATGAATTTATTTACTGTGGTGAATGCGAAATTATACCTGCATTATAAGAGGCTTACTGCTACACGCTATTTGTATCCAGGGGTTGACTTTAATTATTTTTATCCGCTGAATACATTGTCAGATGATAACGAAATCATTACAATAGGAACTATTGGAAGAAAAGAAAAATTTAAAGGTACAATGGAAGTTTACCATGCTTTCAGAGAGCTGAAAAAAAAATATGTAAATCTTAGGTTGAAAATTGCTTTTGGAAACCCAGATGATTTCCCCGACATGGAATTTATAACCTGCGTGAATCCACACGGAGACGAAGCATTAGCGGCATTTTACCAGTCGCTTGATTATTATTTTTGCGCAGGATCGTCACAACTTGGAGCTTTTCATTATCCGGTCGTAGAAGCTATGAGCTGCGGAATACCTCTTATAACTACTAATTATTACCCCGCAAATCAAACCAATGCCTGGGTCATTCGACCAAATAACCACAATGACTTTATCTCCCAGTTTGAAATTGCAAATAACAATACATTCCTAAAGCAAGAAAAAGTAATGCAGGCATTAAAAGATGTTCAGGAGTTTGATTGGAAAGAAGTAGGTCGGAAATTTTCTAATTTTATTATTGAAAAACACAATACAATACAACGATAGTAATGATCTGTTGAAACCAGTTATAAAAACTTTTTAGAGTTTAGTCATGCTTATTTATATAGTATATTTTGTTCTTTTATCAATAATAGCTATCGAGTATGAGCTTAAACCTTTCCAAAGTGAAAGGTTACTTCTCTTGATTGTGTTTGCAATCGCACTTCTTGCCGGGTTAAGAAGTCAGGATGTATCCAGAGATTACCAACAGTATCAGTTTGCGTTTGATTCCATAAATGACTTTATTCAAGATGACTCCGGCAGATACTTTACAGTGTTTGAACCTGGATTTGTAGGTATTGTTCTTTTGTTCAGATTATTTTTTGTTTACAATTATGGAGTTGCGATATTTCTGTTTTTTGCATTTACGAGTACCGCGGCAAAAATCTATAGTATTTATAAATTCTCCATCAATCCATACCTGGTTATTCTTTTATTGTTTTCTCATTATTTCATTTTGCAGGAAATGACGCAAATTCGTATTGGCTTTGCATCAGCCTTCTTTATGGTAGCTCTCAATTCCTATTTCAAAAATAATTATAAGACGTATATTTTATTAATTTCAGCGGCCACTATTTTTCATTATTCAGCTATATTTTACCTGCTGATATTCTTTTTTAATAAAACAACTTTCAATAAAGTATTTTATGGTTTCTTTCTTGGAATTGCAATACTCTTGGGGTTTTTAAAATTGCCACTTTTTGGTTTTATAGAGACTCTTTTTTTAGCTGGAGGTTCTACAGGTAAATTAAATACTTATGCAGACGTTATACAATATAATCTAATTGATCAAATTAATGTTTTTAACTTGATTACACTTTTCAATATTGGCAATTGTTTTTATCTTATTTATGTCGTTCCCTGCGAGCATTTTTTAAAAAACAAATATTTAACGTTGTTTCTCAAATTAAACATACTTTCCATTTTTACTCTTTGTCTCTTTTCAGGAGTTCCACTCGTAGCATTTCGAATTAGTGACCTATTTGGAATTCTATCTATATTTAATTTTGCATATCTATGCAAATACCTTCCTTTTTCAAAATATAATATTTGGTTTATAGTGATGTTAGCTGCAATATTTTTTTATGTAAATGTGTTTTATGGGCATTTGCTTATGCCTTATAAAATAATTTATTTCAAATAAGATATGCAATTTCTACACGTTTTTTTCAATTTTAAAGCACTATCTAAGGCTATTAATAGATTTGCAAATTGCATGACTCAGTACCGTCAGAATATTTTGACAGTATTGCCAGAATTCCTTTTGTAAAAGCAGTAAGTTTTATCTCATTTTTTAACTTGTTGGGCTTTACAAAGGCAATAAGTTTATTATTTAAAAAAATCGAAACGGATATTGGGATTCTTTCAATAAATGTTATTGATAAGTGCTTTGTTTTAATATTCATCCTATAACTGAATGCTTTACCTGTCGTTGCCATGGGATCTTTTCCAAAGCCTAAATAATGAATTCCAATTTCAGAATTGATATTTCGATGGCTTTCGGCTAAGAATTTGTTCCCTTTTAAAGATTCGCTTTTATTGACGCCTGTAAAATAGGATTTGGCATTTTTTATAACAGAAAATAATGTATCGCTCCTACTTTTTATAATGTTTAACTTTTCATCATAAAACCAGATCATATTACTGGTAGAAGTCGCCATGGCATATTTTAAATTTTCCTGCAACCATTTCCACTTGGCAGTGTTCTTAAAACCCCTTTCGTACTCCGTGGAAGTTGCAAGTAATCCATCATAAAAGACTGGCTGGGCTATAAGTATTTCCGGAACCAGTTTTTTTGCTTGGGCTGACCTCATAAGTTCCGTGGTATGCCTTTGAAGATTTTCGACTGATTCTAAAAATTGCGAAGGCTTACTATACCAATATGCCGATTCATTACCGTCAATAAGTTTTACCTTTTTATTTTTTTCCAATAATATGCCCTCCATAAATGAGAGTAGTAATGCGAACCTGCTTTTTTCAAATGGTGCATATCTCATTTCATCTGCTACGAGGCTTGTTAACCATATAGATAAGATAGAAAAATCCTTGGTGTTGTTTTGCAAAGCTTTAATGAACTGTTTTCCTCTTTCCCTAACCATATCCTGCACTTGAGAAAAGCTATAGTTTGGATATTGTAATTTAGTATAAGTCCATGGGTTATACAAGGGATCTGCGTAGTAATATTCAGAATCAAATAATATTCCTTTTAACCTTCCTTCTTTAATAGCTCTTGAAACGCCCTTCATATTTTTTGATATAGAAGCCCAAGCTTTGTTGTCAAACCAGCTACCACCCGTTTTGCTCATACCCCTTATGAAAAGGTAGTTGTCTGTGTATCGGCCCCATTTTATGCAACGAAGTTTATCATATTTATAATAAGTTTCGGGGTGAATAGTAGTATCAAAAGATTCCATAATATATTTCTGAAAAGAAATACAAATACCATCGAAAGGAATGTTTTGCATAAACCCGATACTGTCACTTAACCTTTCTACATCAGGATTATCCCATCCAAAATGAAGTATTTTTGGTTGTTGACTTTTTGCGGAGATAAATAGAAAAAAACAAAAAAATGAAATAGCAAAATTTGCTAAATCATTTCTGTAAAGCTTTAGGATTAAAAAAGGTGATAGTCTAAGCATTTGCAAGTATTGATTTTATTTTTCCCTTTTTACAGAGTGCATCATGATGTCCGCTAAAAAGCAATGTGAAATCTTATGAAATAACATATGTTGTTTTTATCAAAAATACTTATTGTATTACAAATAACGTTTTAATGAATGAGTTGAATGTTCCAATTGGGAACGCTGCCCGGTTTAATTTCAAATAGCTTCTTAACAGATGGTATCTTAACATCGACGGCGTTTAATTTTTGTGCCGCTTGCTTGACTTTACGTTATGATATGTATTAGTATACACCTGAAAGACAAGCCAGTGTGGTACGGGAATTAGTTTTTGTTCCTTATTCCACCAATGTGTATACTTTTTATACTCCTTATATAGGATTATAGGAAATTTATATCTGGTTTATGATTGCTTTGTTTGGTGCAGAGCGTACCGGGATTTACCACAGGGATTTAAAACCAGGAATCTCCAGAATAGACTTTATTACCCCGTTTTATTATATCCCTTTCTGATGACCATTTTTCAAGACAAGTACAGCCTCTTTTCTACGTTGCTGCAAATGGTATTTTACATTAAATTGTTTTTGATGTTGAATACTTTTTTTCGTACTGAACTCATTGCAGGAAACTGCCAACACTACACAGGCTGTTTTAAAAAATATGAATCAGATTGCTGAGGGGTATAAAAATTTAGTATATTCTGCTATAAATAATTATGTTTGCTTTATTAACCTAAAAGGCCTTGGAAAAAAGAAAATGGAAAAGAATTTATTATTTAAGAAAGGAAGAGATTTTCTCAGAAGAAAAAAGATATACCGGAAACTTGAAAATAATCTAAAGAAAGTTTTTTTTAGAAAGAAATTTCTTACCAGGTTTAATCATAACCTGAAATCCTTCTATTTACAAAAAGGGCTTTCTTCTCAACCGGTTTCTCAATTTACTGACCATCTTTTAATTGATCGGTTAAAGGCACATTACCTTATCTGTAATGCAAATTTTGCCGGAAACAAAGATTCACAATGGTCAGATCATTTTAATAAACTCCAGGGGGATATTCATTCGGCATTTGTAGAGTCCCGGCAGGAAGTAATAGTTGATATTCTTAGAAACCCCGCTAACTATAACCTGTTTTATGGATTTGAAAACATGAGCCGGGATCTTCTCCAAAACAAACGGCTTGAAGATATATTAGAGCCGGAATTAGCTATGGACAGCCTGCTTTCATTATGCGAAGCCGTGGGAATAATTCCTTTTTCAAACCCGGAGTCTTTGAGGATAGGGCGGGCTATAGATCCGGAAACTGCTGTGGGATTATTGGACCAGGAATTTGGATTCACGCTCGATTTTCCCAACCCCTTTGCGGGTGAGTATGGCATTAAAATTAAAAGGGGTATTATATCATACAGGGCAATTCAGGCAATTTACCAGGCATGGAAAATTGCAAATATAACGAAAGACATTCCGGATCCTTGCATTCTGGAAATTGGAGGAGGCTTAGGCAGAACAGCGTATTATTGCCGGAAATTTGGAATAAATGACTATACGATTGTGGATATACCAATTAGTTCGCTGGCACAGGGAAATTTCCTTGGCAGGGTTTTACCCGAAGGAGATGTAACCTTGATGAAAGAACAGGTTGACCCCGTTGTTCAGAAAGATACGATTAAGCTAATTTATCCTGACGTCTTTTTTTCTTCGCAGAAAAAATACGATTTAATAGTTAATGTAGACTCATTAACGGAACTGGATATTGTAATAGCAAAACAATATCTGGAAAAGATCAGCGAGGCAGGAACTTGCTTTTTTTCTATCAATCATGAAATCAATTCTTTTAGTATTAACTCAATTTGGAAAGAAGTCCCCACCTTAAAAAAGTTGTATCGTAATTTAAATTGGGTTAGAAGAGGTTATGTGGAAGAGTTTTTTAAAAAGTGATATTATAACATATATATCCAACCGGCATTTCGAACTACCGGGTGGTTGGAGCTTATACGATGTTGTAAATATACTTATGAAAAAAGCATTATGAATAAAACTATGACCAGCAATAAATTTATTATGGTAGAGAAAATTCAATTTTCTTGCATAGGAAAACTCCATTCTTTTATTTTTTTTTAACTTACTGGCAGCAGCCAGAGATTTAAATGTTTTACAGAAAAATAATTGATTTCAAGTTATTACTAATCTGTTCGAAAATGGTTATAAATTGAAATCCTTTAATTTGCTGTTATCAAAAATTAACAGGATTAAATCCGAAACAGCATTTTCTGATTAAAGCGATAAATGAAATTATCAAAAAGAAATTTTACATGGTAGATATTGTAATTGTAAATTGGAATGCTGGAATGCTTTTAAAAAAATGTGTAGAATCAATTATTTATACTAGCAACAAATCACAAATAAGTAAAATTATTATAATTGATAATCACTCTGCAGATAATTCTATTAAGGATCTGCCGTATGATGAAAAGATTCTCACTATTAATAATTCTGAGAATCTTGGTTTTGCTAAAGCTTGCAACCAGGGTTTTAAAGTTTGTACGGCTCCTTATGTATTGTTGTTAAATCCGGATACACAGCTTTTAGAGAATACTATTGCAGAATGTATACGGTTTATGGATTCGAATAAACAAATTGACATTCTTGGTTGCCAGTTGCTCGATGATACAGGAGCCGTATCTCCCAGTTGTGCACGTTTCCCCACAGCATTTAGAATATTTATTGATGCCATGGGGTTGCCTAAAATTGCTCCTACATTGTTTTCTCCTGCTATTTTAATGACGGAATGGGATCATCTTCAAAGCAGGTATGTAGACCAGGTAATGGGTGCATTTATGTTTATGCATATAACTGTTTTTGAAAAATTAGGCTATTTTGATGAGCAGTTTTTTGTGTATTGCGAAGAGCTTGATTTTTCTTACCGGCTGGCACAAGCCGGAGGTAAAACATTTTACAATGCGGATATAAAGGCAATACATTCAGGAATGGGTACAACAGAGAATGTAAAAGCATTCAGGCTTTTTCTGAATTTAAGGAGCAGGCTACAATATGCAAAAAAGCATTTTTCAAAAATGGGATATATTTTAGTTTACTTCAGTACTTTCACAATTGAATTTATTTCCCGTTTTTTTTATCTCTTATTATCAGGCAGGCTAAGAGAAATAAAAGATTTGGTAAGTGGTTATGTGCTGCTTATAAAAAATAAGTTGCCATCTGCCCAATCTGCAGCCGGATAAAACATTATTTAGCAGATATTATTGACTTCTGAATTCATCCGGGTCATATTCTTATGAAAAGATAGTAAGTTAGAAGCCTAATTATTAAATTTGTTTTTTTTGCTGATGTTTCAGAAATGATATGAGCTTTGAGATAGTTAATTGAGATGTAATTGATCTTCGGGGTTATAAACAAAGTGGCATTCGTTTATATTTCCGGGCGTCTTAAACAAATGATAACAACTCTTTTTAAAGTTGACAGATATTAATTCTTATTATGGATTTTACAGGGTATAGGATTGGATTTTGGCCGTATGGATTGGATTTGAATAAAGCCGGAGACCGCCGCAGGTTTGTTTTCTACGCAAGAGAGAAAAATTTAAACTTTGAGATTGCCAGTACAGCCCAAGCTTATGATATTATTTATCTGAGCATGGGTTGCAATATTTCTGAGTGGCTCAAATACAGGAAGAAATTTCCGGATACTAAAATTGTATTTGAAGTAATCGATTCTTATTTTTTACAACGTCCCAGCCTCGTCACCAGGTTCAAAGGATTGGTACGGTTTCTTACAGGCAAAGAATCAAAACTTTATTTTAATTATCAATCTGCCATATTGGCTTTGATAAAAGAAGCTGATGCTGTTGTTTGTTCATCTGCCACGCAACAGCATTTTATTTTACAATACAACAAAAACGTACATATTTCTCTTGACTACTTCCTTGATGATATTACTCATACAAAAAAAAACTGGTCTGTTACCGGCAAATTAAAACTAGTATGGGAAGGGCAAGCTTATACCGTACATAATTTACTCAAGATTAAAGATGTTTTCAAACAGCTTGCTGATAAAGTTGAGCTGCATGTTATAACAGATTCCGTTATTGTTTATCCTTTTAAAATATTTAATAAAAAGACTTCAGTTATACTTTCTCAAATTCAGTGCGATCAATATTTTTATGAATGGCGGCAAGATACTTTTTCTAAAATCATTAGCGAAGCAGACCTTGCCATTATCCCTATTGGATCCAATAACGAGTTGCACTGGAACAAGCCCGAAAATAAACTTTTGTTATTCTGGCAAACAGGGATACCCGTTTTAACAAGTTCTACGCCGGCATACAGCAAAGTGATGAAAAATGCGGAATTACCATGCTTATGTACTGATATAAACGATTGGGTTCAAAGAATAGAAGCTTATATTAAAATGAACGATGAGCAACGAAAAGAATGGGTAGCCAAAGCCGACACCTACCTTCAAAAAGTTCATACAAAGGATAAAATAATTGAAAACTGGGATAAAATATTTTTATCACTTTATGAATAAAGCTGATGTTTTATTGCGTAAAGGGCATTGAGAATCAGACAAAATTTGCTGAATAAAATACTCATTTCCAATAGCGGCAAAGAAATAAAAGCTACTTTTGCAAAAAAACCGGATTTCGGTTAATTTAATAATGTAATTAATGAAAGTAGTCATTTTTGCAGGGGGGTTAGGAACCCGTATTTCCGAAGAAACAGATATAAGACCCAAGCCAATGGTTGAGATAGGAGGAAAGCCCATCATCTGGCATATTATGAAACATTACGAGTATCACGGCTTTAGTGAATTTATTATTTGCCTGGGTTATAAAGGTTACGTTATTAAGGAATATTTTATGAATTATTTTCTCCATAATTCTAACCTTACCATAAACCTGGCCGATAACAATGTAGAATTTCATAACAGCAATAGTGAAAAACTAAAAGTTACACTTGTAGAAACGGGTATCAATACCAAAACCGCAGGAAGGTTAAAAAAAGTACAGTCATATATAGGTGATGAAGACTTTATGCTTACCTATGGTGATGGTGTTTGTGATGTAAATATTAAAGACTTGCTTGAATTTCACAAAGCTCATCAGAAAATCGCAACTGTTACCGCCATTCAACTGGATGCCCGGTTTGGTGGTATGGACCTGGGTGAAAATGACGATGTAACTGCATTCCGGGAAAAAGCTAAGGATGACGGAAAATGGATAAATGGGGGATTCTTTGTTTTAAAGCCAGCAGTGTTTAAATACCTGGGAGAAGATATGGAAGACATGATGTGGGAAGATCAACCCCTGGAAAATCTTACAAATGATCATGAGCTGAAAGCTTACAGGCACAAAGGGTTCTGGAAATGCATGGATGCACTCAGAGATAAAATTGACCTGGAAAACCTATGGCAAAGTGGCCAGGCTAAATGGAAAAAATGGTAAACTAATAGCGTATGAAAATTTTAATTGTCGGAAACCTGGGTTATGTAGGCCCCATGGTAGTGAAGCATTTTAAAACAAACAAGGCCAATACAACTGTAGAGGGATACGATATAGGATATTTTGTTCAGGATTATACACATAACGGAATTACAGGCGATGTTCTTCTGGACAAACAATATTATGGGGATGTCAGGAATTTTGATTCACAGATTTTAAGATCAGTTGATGCCGTAATATATCTTGCCGCAATTTCTAATGATCCTATGGGAAATGTTTTTGAAAAAGCAACCATGGATATTAATGCAGAGGCAGCCATTAGCATTGCCGGCGCTGCCAAACAACATGCTGTTAAACATTTTGTTTTTGCAAGTAGTTGTAGCGTTTACGGATTTGCTGACTCGGAGCCACGTACGGAAACTTCGGAAGTAAACCCCTTAACCACTTACGCCAAATCAAAAATTAATGCTGAAAAGGGTTTGAGTTATTTAGCCGATGATAATTTTAAAGTAACCTGCTTAAGATTTGCAACAGCTTGCGGATACAGCGACAGGCTTAGGTTAGACCTCGTATTGAATGATTTTGTTGCAAGTGCAATTGCAGAAAAAAAGATATCTATTTTAAGCGATGGCACACCATGGCGCCCACTCATTCATGTAAAAGATATGGCCAGAGCTATGGATTGGGCAATCAACAGGGATAACGGCGATAATTTTTTAATTATCAATGCCGGAAGTAATCGCTGGAATTACCAGGTAAAGGAGCTGGCAGCCGCGGTACAGGAAAGTTTTGATGATATTGAAGTAAATATTAATAAAGACGCACAGCCGGATAAGCGTTCGTATAAAGTTTCTTTTGACTTGTTTGAAAAGTTAGCATACTCTTATCAGCCACAGGTAAATTTAACAGAGGCAGTAAAAGATCTCAGCAAAGGACTTTCAGCAATTCATTTTAATGATGTAAACTTCCGCCAATCAAACCTGGTAAGACTAAAGAGAATCCAATCTTTGGTAGAAAATTCAATTATCGATGAAAATCTTTTTTTAAAATGACGTTTACACCCCTGAAACTAAGCGGAAGTTATCTCGTTTCACTTAATGTCTTTAAAGATAACAGGGGATGGTTTGTCAGAACATATTGCAAAAATGAATTTGAACAAATAGGGCATGATAAAGAATGGGTTCAGATGAATCATTCTTTTACAACAAAAAAAGGGACGATACGGGGTATGCATTTTCAAAGACCTCCTTATGCTGAAATAAAAATGGTACGATGTATTGCAGGTGCTGTTTATGATGTCATTATAGATATCAGGCAAGGTTCCGCCACTTATCTTCAGTGGGTTGCTGTTGAACTTTCGGCTGCCAATAAAAACATGATCTACATCCCGGAAGGGTTTGCTCATGGCTTTCAAACTCTTACTGATGACGCAGAGCTGATCTATCAGCATTCACAGTTTTATGGGCCGGGCCAAGAAGAAGGCCTTTTTTACAATGATCCGGCTTTTCATATAGACTGGCCCCTGACAGTTACTGAAATTTCGGAAAAAGACAAGCTACATCATATAATTGACTCAAACTTTAAAGCTATACAATAATGCATTGCAGATTTTGTAAAACAACACTAACTGATACGTTTATAGACCTGGAAAATTCTCCGGCATCCAATTCTTTTTTATCAAAAGCTGAACTGAACGAGCCTGAGGTTTTTTTTCCTTTAAAAGTATTTACCTGCTCAGAATGTTTCCTGGTACAGGTAGACGAATACAAAAAATCTGATGCTATTTTTAGCAGCGATTACGTTTATTTTTCTTCTTACAGCACAAGCTGGCTGGCACATGCAGAAAAATATACCAATATGATGATAGAGCGGTTTGGCTTCGATCAATCATCGCAGGTGGTGGAAATAGCCAGTAATGACGGATACCTTCTTCAATATTTCAATAAGAAAAATATTCCGGTTCTGGGGATTGAGCCCACAGCCAATACTGCAAAGGTTGCCGCAGAAAAAGGAATTAAAAGTGTAATTGATTTTTTTGGTGTAACACTGGCTACAAAATTGTCAAATGAAGGAATAAAGGCCGATCTCCTTTTGGGTAATAATGTATTGGCACATGTGCCGGATATAGTAGATTTTGTTGGCGGAATGAAAATTATCTTAAATGATTGCGGTGTAATTACGATGGAATTCCCTCACTTGATGCAACTGGTGGATAATAACCAGTTCGATACAATATACCATGAGCATTTTTCATACTTGTCTTTTTATACAGTAAAAAAGATTTTTGCTTCGCAAGGATTGCAAATGTTTGATGTACAGGAATTGCCTACTCATGGAGGGTCTTTGAGGATATTTGCAAAACATGATAATGATGCATCAAAAGTTATTTCGCCTAATGTACAGGCTTTGCTTGACAAGGAAGCAGGAAAGGGAATGACAGGGCTGGCTTACTATGATAATTTTCAGCAAAAGGCATTAAATGTAAAATTGGATTTAATAAAATTTCTGGTTGAGCAAAAAAGGGCAGGCAATACCGTGGCTGCGTATGGTGCTGCAGCTAAGGGAAACACTTTAATTAATTTTTGCGGAATTAAAAAAGATCTGATAGATTTTGTGGTTGATGCCAATCCGCATAAACAAAATAAATATTTGCCAGCCAGCCACATACCTGTTGTGAATGAGGACTATTTAAAACAGCAAAAGCCGCAGTATGTAATTATTTTGCCCTGGAACCTTAAAGAGGAAATTACTGCACAATTATCTTATATAAAGGACTGGGGTGGCAAATTTGTTATACCTATTCCTTCTGTACAAATTATTGAATAGGTTATGCAAAAAGTATTGGTAACAGGAGCAACCGGCTTTATAGGTAATTACGTTATCGAAGAGCTGTTAAGGCTCAATTATGAGGTTATTGCAACATCTTCCGCTATTCAAAAAGCTGAATCAATGCCCTGGTTTGCCAAGGTTACATACAAAGAATTTAACCTAAAGGATTTGGATGAAAATGAAGATTATTTTAAATTTTTTAATCACCCGGATATTTTAATTCACCTGGCATGGGAAGGATTGCCTAACTATAAAAGCGATTTTCATATCACTGAAAATCTGCCACGACATGCTGCTTTGCTTCAAAATCTTATAGAAAACGGTTTAAGTGACCTCACTGTCGCCGGCACCTGTTTTGAATATGGCATGCAGGAAGGGGAATTGTCAGAAAAGACACAGGTAATGCCTGCAAATCCATACGCCATTGCAAAAAATGAACTTCGCAAAAAACTGGAACTTTTGAACGGTATAATCAACGATTTTTCGTTTAAATGGGCACGTTTGTTTTATATGTACGGATCAGGGCAAAATGCTAATTCCCTGTTGTCGCAGTTAGATAAAGCATTGGCCGAAGGAAAAGAATCTTTTAATATGAGCGGGGGGGAGCAGCAAAGGGATTTTTTACCTGTACAAAAAATAGCTGAATATATTGTGGCCACAGCCATGCAAAAGAATATAACGGGTGTGGTTAACATTTGCAGCGGCAAACCGGTTTCAGTAAAGGATTTTGTAAAAAATTATTTACAAAAACACGAAAAATTTATTCGCCTCAATCTTGGTTACTATCCCTATGCTGATTACGAACCAATGAATTTTTGGGGCGATAATTCTAAACTTATGAAGATATTATTAAATAAAAAGCAGGATTATAATTTTCTTCCAACAGCATGATAGTAGGGTGAGGCAGGACTTATTACAATATCTGACAACCCGCTTGTTTCCATCAGCCCAATTACCTGTTCCCTGGAAAAACGCTGCTCAAGTGTTGTTCCGAAACGATCCAAAGAATCGTTACGGATAATAAAAAAAGTTTTGTCTGCGTAATCTGATAATGGAATTTTTTTTGCCAGTTTTTTAAAGCCTGTAAAAGTAAAAAAGCGGGATATATATACAAAAGGCATATATAGCATAACCGCCAGGATATCACAGGTAGCTTTTTTTAAGCCCTGGGGTAATATACTTACAACTTTTCTTAAAAGATTGCTTAGCCAAAATAATGTATCAAAAACAAAACCCCTGTTATCGAGGTTGTAATATAAATAACAGTAGAAATACCCGCCCTTTTTTAACTTTTTTACACAATCTGCCATTGCTTTTTGTGTATCAGGTATATGATGCAGTACTCCTATGCTCATAGCAAAATCAAAAGTTTCATCGTCGAAAGGAATGGTCTCCACAGATGCTTTTGTTATGCGCACATTCTTGATATCTTTCAGTAGTTCATCTGCTGCAAAAACTGCGTCGCTTGGGTCAAGTGCTTCAATAAATCCCAATTTGTCAGATAAATATTTAGTCCACCTGCCTGTTCCGCAGCCTATATCCAGTGCATAAGTGCTTTTATTAATTATTTTTTCATTTAATATGTCAAAATACATAATAGCCACCGACCTTATTTCCTCATCTGAATAGTCCTTAAATTTCAACCATTCTTCGCCAAATGTCTTTACAACTTCTTTATCGATATTTTGGCCGTCTGTAGAAAAAAAGCTGATACTTCTGTTCTTTGTATTAATTACCTGTAACGGATCTTTATTGTACTCCTTTGTCATAAATATGATTGGTTCGCAAAAATATAAAAGTTAGGCTGAATGAGGGTAAAAGATTGAAAATAGATATCTTAACACAAAACAGATCTTCTTGACACTACAATTAAATATATGGTTGTTTATATATTTTTAATTGAATCATTCTATAACCTGGATTCTGGTTTGTGATAAAATTCCGTCACCAACAAGTGGGTACAAGGAAAAAGAATAAAAGATCGCTTTTAACAGTATAGGTGCTAAAAAAATAAATAATATTAACATGCCATAATGATTAATCTTGTGAGCTATACTGGTTGTACAGTGGTGATGAGAAAGAGATAAGAAACTGATGATGAAATGAACCCTTAAATGTATTTCTACAGTTTTTTAGCGACTATGCCTACAGTAAAATTCATAGACAGCGGTAAAATGTAAATTGCAAGCCTTTTATCTCTACTATATCAAAATGTTTTTTTAATTGCTTGATTAATACATTATAGTCAAATCCTTTATGCCCTCTTTCGTTACGCTTTACTTTATCTAACCTCCCAATTGTTGCATAAAATGCTTCCTTAGCTGAATAATTTTCAGTCTGTAATTTCATTAGGGTTTGTAAAAAATATTCGAAGATAAAGAACAAACCTTTCTCAACAGGCACAGAATAAAAGCCATAAGATCTGGTCGCCTTAGCAATGCTTTCCTGATAGTTTTCAAGTTCATCTGTAGTCAGATGTTCCAGAGTCTCCATGGAAATAGAGTAGTCATACAGCTTTTGCTCCGGATTAAATGTTGATAATTGATCGCTTTTAAAGAACTGGTATTGCGGATAATCTTTCCAGTCTATCAATGCATACTCCATACCTCCCTCCCAGTCTGCATCATAGCCAGCATAGGTATCAGGCTTAAATGGCAAATATTTAAGAGAACGTCCATCAAAAAAACCAAGCTCCAGAACACTGCCCCCCTGCAATTTTACTTTTTTTACTGCATTGTTTAGCCATTTGAATCTCGAATTATGAAAAAAAGCTCTAATGCCGCCACCTTCAAAAAGTCGCTCATTGTAAGTTTTATTTTCTATGCATCTATAAGCCATAATTATTTATAGTATTTTGATAAATGTAATTTGCTTCATTTACACTTCGGGGAACAATGAAATTGTCTGACAATAGCAGTTACCGGTATTTAACTGTTTGAAATATATAAAACGGAGCGGCAAAAGTATATAAAAAAGAATTGAATGCATTAAAAAAATCGTTTTTACACCAATATGTATTTTATTCATATTTTCATTTGCATCAAAGGGTATGATGAGCACAATAAAAATCTTTTGTTTTATTCATAAGCACATTACTTTTGTATTTTTATCGCTTTAAAACAATTATGCATACAATACTCATCACCGGCGGAGCCGGATTTATTGGCTCCCATCTTACCAGGTTATTTGTAACCAAATACCCGCATTACAAAATTGTAAACCTGGATGCGCTTACGTATGCCGGAAACCTGGCTAATTTAAGAGATATAGAAAATGCACCTAACTATACTTTTGTAAAAGGAGATA
>Ga0105048_10005496_pt1 | contig 20489 bp, 19 predicted proteins | sample MAT05_FD_78382 | JGI IMG/M metagenome (GOLD analysis project Ga0105048, IMG submission 78382) | Freshwater microbial communities from Lake Fryxell liftoff mats and glacier meltwater in Antarctica - MAT-05 | ecosystem: Environmental > Aquatic > Freshwater > Ice > Liftoff microbial mat | place...
GCGATTGAGCTTTCTGGCTTGACCAAGGTTGAGCTCGGCTTCGCTCTCGTTCTTGCTATTGCGGCCAGCGGCCTGGCTCTCGGTCTCGGTTTTCAGGAGCGCAGGCGTGCTTACGCGATTGCCTCGGCACTTGGTGCAAAGAACCGGCAGCTCGGGGGGTTTGTCTGGAGCGAATCCGGCTACGTCGCGATCGGTGGCCTCGCACTCGGGGGAATCCTGGCGACCGGGATGTCTTTTCTACTGATCAAGATTCTGACAAGTGTGTTCGACCCTCCCCCTGACGTCCTGTCGATTCCGTGGGCCTACCTCTCAGCTTCAGTGCTGGTGGTGGTAGTGGCGATCGCAGTGGCTGGCGCCGCAGTCCTGATCTCGCTCAGAAAGCCGGCGATTGAAGAGCTCAGGGACATCTGATGAACGACCGCATATGGCATGGAAACAGGATAAATATGCCTTAGGCAGTGTTTACTCTGGTCTAACCGACCTCCAATATGCCCTCCATACATTGGGTCTTGCAGGAAGCGCAAACCCAACGAAAGGTACGAATGAAGAACAACCTCAAAAAGGTAGCTCTGACGATTGCCGCCCTCGCCGCACTGGCGGTTGGTGGATCCGCGATTGCCCAGGCTGGAAACAGCTCGGGACAGTCGAACAGCCCGCCGGCGCAATCCGCGCCAAGCACTTCCGGGAGCACCTCCAGCAGCAATGCGGAGAGCGCCCAGGAGAACGGCAAAGAAGATGCTTCCGAGAAGGGTGAAGCGCCTGACAAGTCCGGCGCCGAAGGCTCCGAGAGCTCCGAAAAGGGTGAAGCGCCTGACAAGTCCGGCGCCGAAGGCTCCGAAGTACCTGGAGACGACGGGCCAAGCGGCCATGCCGATGAACCCGTCAACCCCAGCGCCAATAACTAGGCCGGAGGCCTGCGGAAACCCACTCCAGCTGAACGGGTAGATGTTCGAAGAGCGGCCCTTGCGATTGCAGGGGCCGCTTGGCGTTGGAGCAGTCGATACCCGGAAGCCGTACCGGTGTGGGCCCTTCGGCGGAGAAGCAGGAGGAGGTAGGCAGCATGCCGGGGTCGGGGTTTCCGGAAGTCATCCTGGTGATCGGCATCCTGCTGGGGCTGACCGCCTCGGCATCGCACTGGCCTGGCTGGTTGTGATTACCGTGCACCCGTCCGACGGTTGATTCATTGCCCTGATCCAGCTGGCTCTGGTCTCAGGCTCTACATTGCCTGGTTCGGACCGAAGGAGCCTTGCCGTTCGATTCCGCAAAAAAGATGGCTGAACCTGCGATTTTTATCGGGGCGACTGGTTCAAAATGGGTCTCATCCCGCATCACCGCTGTCTTTCTCGGTTTGGTTCTCACGAAAGTTCGCACTATCGCGATTGCTCTTTGCATTGTTCATAAATTTCTTGCGCCGCTCATTGCGACCAATGGACTTATCCAAGAGGTCCCGTTTCTTCGAATCAGCAGGATCAAGTCTGTGAAGCCGTTGGAGCTTAAATTCAGATCGACCTTCCGATTCGAGAATTAGAGGTTCAGACGCGAGTACTTCGTCAATGTGTTGAAGGGCAATGTTTCTTGCCTTGATGTACCCCTGAGTGGTTCTGTTGCCACTCAAAGCGTGACCTAGCTGGACGGCTATAGCCCATTCACCAACCCCTTGGCGCCTTAACCATGTCGCGCAGTAGTAACGCAGCTCGTGGAATTGAAGACCTGGGATACCGCTCGCAATTGCCACTTTGCTCCATCTAAAGTAGAAATTCGAAACCTCCCAATAGCTACCGTCCGCCATCGGAAACATCGAACCCGGGCCAGACGTTGGATTCAGTCGGGACCACGCTTGGACGGCTCTAGGAGTAAGCGCGATAGTTCGCTCACCAGACTTAGGGCCAGTTTCAGCGCGCTTCCTGCCCACCTGGAGATCTACAAGTACTCGCTTGCTCACCGGGTCGACGCATTCCAACGACAGAGCTACCGCCTCCGATTTTCGAAGTCCCAGGTATGCACTCGTGGCGATGATGCCGGCGATGGGTTGCCCAACCTCTGGTTCGAACAGTTCCAGAGCTGAAGCGATCAAGCTCTTTACGGTCAAGTCGCTAGAAGTGGTGTAACCGCCCCACCGACCGCCTGAGCTTGAAAGGCGGCCATCGGGGCCTCAAACTCATCGGTTGACCGGTAAGTCACTGATGAAAGGAAACATTTCGAGTCTAGGACTTACTCCTGCTCGTCCTTTCGCGATCCTTCGCGAAGTTTGATCCAATCGGGGCGACTGGATTTGAACCAGCGACCTTTCGACCCCCAGTCGAATGCGCTACCAAACTGCGCCACGCCCCGTGCGTGATTTGCCACTTTATAGGGACGGGGCGAAGCCCGATTACTGAAGAGCGGGTGACGGGAGTCGAACCCGCCCTAGGAGCTTGGAAGGCTCCTGTGCAACCGATACACCTCACCCGCGTGAGCTACAGCGACCCGAGTATATGGGGGTCACGGTCAAACAAAAACCGACCCAATCAGGCGGTCGGTATGAACGGGGCTACTAGGATTCGAACCTAGACGAATGGTTTTGGAGACCATCATGCTAGCCGTTGACATCATAGCCCCGAGACGCCCATTCTAGACAGGAACAGGCATGCGGCGCACCCACGCTCGGCTTTGAATCTGTCCGATCTGTTTGCGAACATATGTTCGTGCCACAGACTCTCGACAGAGACCGGAAGAATGCGGTCGCTGCTCTCCTGGAGGAGGGACTCTCAAACTACGACATTTGCAGGAGGACAGGGGTCCCAGGGGGACGATCCAGACTGGCGCCGGCGCGGCATACCCGGCGACGCCGTTCCGGGAGAGATCTTTACCGACACCTGCGACCAGCTTGGCATTCGGTGGAGTCTTTCGAACTGGCGGAACGTTTCCATCTCCCACTGGGACAGCGTGGCTTTCCTCGACACCTTCGTCGGGCCGAAAAGTTGACGTCCGATGGTGATGCGAACATACGTTCGTAGTCAGAGACTCACCACAGGAGTTATTGGCTCGCCGGCGCCGGGAGGACTTCCGACCTACCAACGGGAGTGGCGCCGGCCGGAGCCAGTCGACAGGTCAGTCGCGCCGAGGTCGTCTCCCGGTGCGGCTGACCTGTCGGCCACTTCACGGCGTGCCGGAGTCGAGCTCTTCGAAATGGATGAACTCGGGCGTCCATTGGCACGTGCGCAATGGAAATCCAGCCCAACCCCGTTCAGTCCCGGGAAGGGAGTGAGTCGAGCCAGCCGATCATCGCTTCCATCGGTTCGTCACGCCTCGCATCTAGCATCAGGTCATGACCCATGCCGGGGAACTCGAGCAGGTCGGCACGGAAGTGCCGGGCGGTTGAACGAACGTCGCCTATCGGGACGAGCCGGTCCTCCGGCGTGCCCAGAACCAATACCGGCGCTCCGCCCAGCGGCTGGCCCCCCGGGCGGTGGAGCAGAACCTGAAACTGGGCCAGGGCAGATTCACGGCCGGTCCGTGCTGCGAAACCATCCGCCTCGGCCGGGTCGAGTTCGTTGAACAAATACTCAGGCCGCATCGGCAGGGAACCACCGGCAAGGATCTTCGCGGCATCCAGGGGATGCTGTCTCGCGATCGACATCAGGGTGCCGACCCCGGGCCGCGTCGGAATCGACGAAACAAGAACCGCAGCCCGCGCCGGGTACTGCTCGATCACCTTCTGGACCACCAGCCCTCCCAGGCTGTGCCCGACCATTACCGGCTGCTCCGGAAGCGTGGCGGCCGTTCGAATCACGTCGTTCACATAGGCGCCAAGGTTCGCGGAGAGCAGACTGCCGTCACTCCCGGCATGGCCGCGAAGCGACACCGCACAGGCCGGATAGCCGGCCGCAGCCACACCCTCCATCCAGTACTGCCAGCACCATGCGCCATGCCCAGCCCCGTGGACGAAAAGGATCGGCGGTCGACCGCCATCTTCCGGCGGCTGCTCATGCAGCACTTCGAGTTCCGGCACTGGTCTCGTCTGCTTCACGGTTTGTTCGGGCACGATTCGAGCTTAGCTTCCAGGGTCGATTTTCATGCGGACGAGAGGACTCGAACCTCCACACCCTCTCGGGTACCAGGACCTAAACCTGACGCGTCTACCAGTTCCGCCACGTCCGCAAAACACCGATGCCAACGACAAGCATCCGCGATTGATTCTATGATCGCACTCATGGCCCTTGGAGAGGCGAGACCCGGTTACGAGCTTTGGCGCCCGAACCGTTCAAAATCCGGTTCAATCACAGCCCGCTTTGCGGTGGTGCTTCTGCTGCTGGTTTCAGCGGTCCTCATGATCATCGTCGTGATCGGTGGCTGGGACGTTCTGGTCGGTGGAGGCACCTTCGGGATCATCGGCATCATCTTCTCGCTGGTCTACATCCTGCTTGCGATCATGGTCGGCCGCTGGAGCCGTGGTGCCCTTACCCTCGCGATCGCCTTCTCGGTCCTGCTCATGATTTTCTGCGTAGTTGGTGCTCCATCATGGTTCGCCCGTGACAAACCAGGCTTCACAGATGCCGCGCTGCCTTCAGACCTGATCGGGCTGTTGGTAATAATTCTGATTCCGATCCAGATCCTGCTCGCAGTTGCTTCGGCGATCGGGTTCAACCAGCAGTGGCACGTCGAGGAAGAACGCCCGCTGGAAGGGACCATTGCCACCCCGCGTCAAGAGACACCCTCCAGAGGAGCCGGCAAGCCCGACAAGTCGCCCCGCAGTGCCGCCCGAACCACATCATCCGAGCCGACCTGAGCGCCGGGATCGGCATAGACTTACCGTCCTGCGGCGGTGGCGGAACTGGTATACGCGATGGATTCAAAATCCATTGCTCGCAAGGGCATGTGGGTTCGATTCCCACCCGCCGCATGAAGATCTGACTGGCTGAAACCTTGGCTGAAGCTGAAACAAATCCACCTTCGACCGGCACCCCGCCGACCGGCGTCGCGGGCAGTGACGTCGAAAGGCGGGCCGCCAACCGGCTTGCCGAAGAGCTCAGGAAGCGTGGGCGGGCCGTCTCAGTCGAATCAGTCTCGATCCGAATCTCGGAAGAAGGCACGATCAGCCTCCATGCCCTGCTGGCTGCTGCCGGTGGCCTGATTGGCCTGAAGTGGCCGCTCATCGGTGCGGCAATCGTGCTGATGGTCGCCTTCTCCTACTACGCTGAGCGCAGCCTCGGGCTCGCCCTGATCGGCCGGATCGTGCCCAGGCGCGCTTCACAGAACGTGCTCTCGCCTCCCCCCGGCCCCGCCTGGGACCGTGATGTTGAGGTGGTCCTGTCGGCCGGATACGACCTGCCTTCGGCCTACCCCACCGGCGAGTGGCTTTCGCGTCGTTTCTCCGGCCAGCTGACCACCGACCGCCTCGTGCTCTGGGCCGGGATCCTGCCCGTATTCCTCGCGATGATGCTGGATGCCGCTGGCGTCGACGGGACCTGGGTCGGCGTTCTCCAGCTGTTTGGGACCGCAGCCCTGCTTTCCATGGTGGCCGCGCAGGTTGACCGGGCCGCAGCCAAGAACGCAGAAGCCGACGATGAAGACCTCAAAGCCACTGAAAACCTGCTCGCCGTACTCGACGAAGCAATCGAAGAATCCGATGGCGATCCCCCGATCGCGGTCTGCTTCTTCGGCGCCGAATCGAGCTCGGCCAAAGGTGCCGCGGAATTCTTCTCGAACTTCGAAGCGCCGCTTCGGGCCGAAAACGCGCTGGTCATCAACTTCGTCAACGGGTCATCTGGCGACAGCCTCCTGAGCCGAAACAAGAAGGTGCTGCTCACAGCCAAGGAGGGCGATCTCGCCACCCTGCGCATGAACAATGAGCTTGGAGAAAAGAGTCCGATCAAGCCTCAGCCAGCGATCCTCCGCACAACGACCGCGGCCACGATCGCCCGGCGACGCGGCATTCGTGCGACCACCGTGGTCGGCAGCGGCGACGATGCGGTTGATGTCGGCCTCGACTTGATCGACCACGCAAACCCCCAGGAGACCGTTGCCTGATTCCGCCGCTTCACCCTCCACCCCGCTCTGGGAACCGAGCGCCGAGGTGGTTGAGACTTCACAGCTGACCGCTTTCGTGAGGTGGCTGAAAGCCGAACACTCGCTCGACTTCGAGGACTACGCCAGCCTCTGGAAATGGTCAACCGACGAGCCGGACGCTTTCTGGACGGCGATCTGGGATTACTTCGAAGTAATCCATTCGGGCAGTTTCGAGAGCGCGCTCGATTCGATGACGATGCCCGGGGCCAAGTGGTTCGAGGGGACCGAGGTCAATTACGCCGAGCACATCTTCCGCGACCGCGACCCGGATGCCGTAGCGATTTTCGCCGCGACCGAGACCCGCGACCTCGGTTCGACGACCTGGGGCGAGCTGCGCCAGATGGTCGCCTCTGCGGCCGCCGGGCTTCGAAGCCTCGGCGTTGGGCCAGGCGACCGGGTTGCCGGCTATCTGCCGAACACGGTCGAGACGATCGTCGCTTTCCTCGCCACCTCAAGCCTCGGCGGTGTCTGGTCAAGCTGCTCACCGGACTTTGGTGTCGGGGCGGTCACTGACCGCTTCGCCCAGATCGAACCGAAGGTCCTGCTGGCGGTGGATGGCTACACCTACGGCGGCAAAGGTTTCGACCGGCGGGATGTGGTTGCCGAACTCGCCGCCGGCATGCCCTCGGTGGAAAAAGTTGTCGTGCTCGGAAACCTCAATGACGAGCCGGATCTGTCTCCGATCCCTGACTCGATCTCCTGGCAGGACCTTCTGGCAACTGATCCTTCGGCCGAGCTCGAGTTCACCCGCGTCCCGTTCAGCTCTCCGCTCTGGGTTCTCTATTCATCCGGAACCACAGGACTGCCCAAAGCGATCGTCCAGAGCCAGGGTGGCATCCTGCTCGAACACCTCAAGAAGATGCATCTCCATCTGGACGCCAAGCCGGGCGACCGGGTCTTCTGGTTCACCACGACCGGCTGGATGATGTGGAACTTCCTCGTCTCCTGCCTGCTCACCGAAGCCTCGATCGTGCTCTACGACGGCAACCCCGGTCACCCCGACATGGAGACCCTGTGGCAACTGGCGGCCGAGGCGGAGATCACCTGCTTCGGCACTTCCGCCTCTTACATCTCGGCCTGCATGAAGGCGGAAATCGAACCTGGCAAAGGCAGGGACCTGAGCAAGCTGCGTTCGGTCGGCTCGACTGGATCCCCGCTCGCCCCGGAAGGTTTCGACTGGATCTACGAGCATGTCGGCAACGACACCTGGCTCTTCTCGACCAGCGGTGGCAGTGACCTCTGCACCGCTTTCGTCGGAGGCGTCCCCACCCTGCCGGTTTACCGCGGGGAGCTCCAGGCACGTTCGCTCGGGGCAGCGGTCGAAGCCTGGGACGAAGACGGCAATGCCCGGATCGGCGAAGTCGGTGAACTCGTCCTGACCAAACCGATGCCTTCGATGCCGATCTACCTCTGGGGAGATGAAGACGGCTCCAGATACCACGACAGCTACTTCGACACTTACGAAGGCATCTGGCGCCACGGCGACTGGATCGAGATCACCGAGCGCGGCGGCGGCATCATCTACGGACGCTCCGATTCGACGATCAACCGCGGCGGCATCCGCATGGGCACCAGCGAGATCTACCGCGCCGTCCTGAACGACCCGGCGATCGCCGATGCCCTCGTGGTCGACATCCCGAAGGAAGGCACCGAAGGCTGGATGCCGCTGTTCGTGGTGCTGGCCGAAGGCGCCGAACTCACTGAAGACCTGAAGAAGACGGTCGCCCGGGAGATCCGGACCCGCTGCTCACCAAGGCACGTGCCGAACGAGATGATCGAGGTCAAAACAATCCCCCGAACCCTCAGCGGCAAGGTCCTCGAAGTCCCGGTCAAAAGAATCCTCACCGGAACCGACCCGGAAAAAGCCGCCAGCAAAGACTCACTGGCCGACCCCAAGAGCCTCGATTTCTTCGTCGAGTACAAGAAGACCCTGAACACCTGAGCCCATCGCGAAGTAACACAGATAAGTGCTTCTATTGAGCACTTATCTGTGTTACTTCGGATTTCTCGACGTGGTTTCGCCGATGGCCATTCGAATGTTCGCCGCAACCTCCTCAGGATCCTCGGTGACCATCCGCCACGTGAACCGCAGTACCTGCCAACCCTCGGCCCGTAGACGGTTCTGCCTCAAAGTGTCGTTTTCGAAGGCTTCCTTACCGCGATGGAACTCGTATCCATCGGCCTCCACCAGCACCCCCTGGTCCTGCCACCGGAAATCCGGACGGTATTGGTGGGTCTTCCTGTTGATCTCGGGAGCAGGCACCTGATTCGTTTCTACAAGGTCGAGGACAAGCCCTTCCAGAATTGATCTGGCTTCTTTTATGTTGGGAATACGGCGGTAGACCATCGCCTTGAACAAGCCCCCACCTTTGCGCCCCTGGCTTCGGCTGGCAGAGGCCGCCAGCGCCCGATCGTCCAGAAGCTCGAGACGGTCAGCTTCCATGAAGGCTCGCCGAAATTGCTGCTTCCCGAGACGTGCCGCGCAGTCCTGAAGGGTACGGGCCGGCGTAGTCAGGGCAATGCCACGTTTGAATGTCACTTCACCCTCCGACCGGGGGTCGGATTGATGGGCCAGCAAGTAAGGCCACCAACTTTCTCCCTCAATTCGAATCAGAGCGCGGCGATTCTTTACAACGCCGGGGTTGCTCACCTCGACGGGATTCCGATGCCGGTGAAACCCCCAAATCGCGGCTGCAGTCCTGCCGTCGAGTGCCGAACCTTCGCCCGCCGCAAGGAGTGATGCCACCAGCAGTGCCTGCTCCGAAAGTTGTGGTCGCCCGACCAGGTAAACACCGGGGTAGATCGTAAAAAGACGAGCCCTGTCAACAGCACTTGCGATCGTGCGGGGTGGGACCCCGCGAGCGATGAGTTGATGTCGAGCCGCGACGCCATGCTGGGTGCCAGCCAGTTCCAGTGCAATCCGGAGGATCGAGTCTCTGCGGCCCATAGCCCTCAGACTCACAGGTAACGAATGACCAGTGGTTCGCCTGCAGCCAATAATTCTTGACGTCTCTCAGCCGGAGAAGTGACATGGATAAGTGCCTCCGGGGGGCACTTATCCATGTCACTTCTCCGGGGTGGGCTTCCAGTCGGCTGGGGTTTCCTGCCGGGCCATCACCAGGGCTGCGAGGCCCAGGTTCGCCCAGAATCCGACGACCATCACTGCTCCGAGGACGTCGCTGATGAAATGCCAGCCTCCGATTACCACCCCCACCCCCACCCCGACCGCCCAGGCGAGGGCGAAGAGCAAGGCGAACCCGCGCCACTTCGGCGGGGTCACGAGCCAGAGCGCGAAGCCGCCAGAAACCGCCGCGGTCGTATGGCCGCTCGGATAAGCGACCTCGATCGGATAGCTCGCCCCCAGTGCTCCCTGAAGCCTCGGATGCGCCAGCACGGCTTTCATCACCTGGGTCGAGAGATTGGCAAGAATGAAAACTCCAAGGGCCACAAGCAGGTGCCAGGGCCGCTTCCAGAGAAGGCCGAGGACCACGATCACGATCAAGGCCACAACCAGACCAGGCAGATTGGCGGTACCGGACACCAGGTTGGCGATCGATTCGGTGCGGGATCCCTCCGGCGCAAGCAGGTGGGCGGTGAGGGTCGTGTCGTAGTGGTTGAAGCGGTCCGATCCGTAAAAGAACAGGGCGAGCACCGCCACGCCCATGGCGCAGAGAAACGAGAAGAGAACCAGACGAGGGACCGCTTTCGGCATCCCCAGAACCTAGAGGTGTCGCATCAGCCGGGACTTAATGGCGGCAGGCGGGTGCGATCGGTGACGTCGTTTCGCTCGGATCAGGCCGGGGTGATCGATGAACGGCGCTCGGTGAACGAACGGTCGCGACCTTCAGCCAGGGTGAACCGGCCGATCAGCTCATCGCGCAGCGTCTCCGGTTCGATCACCGCGTCAATCACCATCTCCGATGCCAGGTGGAGGAGGTCGACACCCTTGGCGTATTCCTCACGCTTCTCGGTGACGAATGCCTCGCGCTCTGTTTCATCCTCGATCGCCTGGATCTGGTTGTAATAGACGGCGTTGACCGCGGCCTGCGGACCCATCACGGCGATCGACGCATTGGTCAGGGCAATGCAGGAGTCGGGCTCGAAAGCCGGGCCGGCCATCGCGTAGAGACCGGCGCCATAAGCCTTGCGGACCACCACCGAGATCTTCGGCACGGTCGCTTCGGACACGGCCGAGATCATCTTGGCTCCGTGGCGGATGATGCCCTGCTTCTCAACGGCGGTGCCGATCATGAAACCGGGCACGTCGGCCAGGAACAGCAGCGGGATGTTGAAGGCGTTGCAGGTGTTGATGAAACGCGCAGCCTTGTCGGCAGAGTCGACGAACAGCACCCCGCCCTTCTGGCGCGGCTGGTTGGCCACGACCCCGACGACCTTGCCATCGAGGCGGCCATAACCGACGATCAGTTCCTTGGCCCAGCGCTCATGAACCTGGGTGAACGAATCCGCGTCCAGCACCGAGTCGAGCAGTTCACGCATGTCGAAGATCACGTTCTCGTCGATCGGGATGATGTCGGCGAGCGGCTGGTCCGAAGACGGCGCTTTCGCTTCGACCACCGGCGACATGTCCCGCCAGCTGGTCGGCATGTAAGACAGGTAACGCTTGCCGGTCTCGATCGCTTCTTCGTCGGTCTTGACGAGGAAGTGGCCACAGCCGGACTTCGAGGTGTGCATCTTGGCGCCGCCAAGCTCTTCGAGGGTGACCGTTTCGCCGATCACCATCTCGGCCATACGTGGCGAACCGAGGTACATCGAGGCGTTGCCGGATCGCATGATCACGACGTCGCAGAAAGCCGGGATGTAAGCGCCGCCGGCAGCAGACGGGCCGAACAGCAGGCAGACCTGCGGGACCCGGCCGGACATCTTGACTTCGTTGTAGAAGATCCGGCCGGCGCCACGCCGCCCGGGGAACATCTGGACCTGCTCGGTGATGCGTGCCCCGGCCGAATCGACCAGGTAGACCATCGGAATCTCCAGCTTCAGTGCCCGCTCCTGGATGCGGAGGATCTTCTCCACCGTCTTCGGGCCCCACGAACCGGCCTTGACGGTTGGGTCGTTGGCCATCAGCGCGACCGGGCGGCCGTCAACCAGGCCGGTGCCGGTAACCACACCGTCGGCGCCGAGACCGTCCTGGTCCCAGTTGGCCAGCAGCGCGTCTTCGACGAAGCTGCCTTCGTCGACGAGCAGGCTGACCCGCTCGCGTACCGGGAGCTTCCCCTGCTCCTCGGACTTGGTGTGATGGCGCTCAGGACCGCCACCGAGGGCGGCCCTGAGGGCTGGATCGAGATCTACTTTGGGCACGGCCGGCTATCCCTGAACCGGCTTAGAGGCCCGGGTTGACCGAAACCGGCTTGTCACCGGAGTAGTCGTAGAAACCGCGGCCCGACTTGGTGCCGAAGAACCCGGCAGCAACCATCTTGCGGAGGGTCGGCGGAGCAGCAAAGCGACGCTCACGGAACTCGTCGAACAGCACGTTCGAGATCGACATCAGCGTGTCGAGGCCGACGAAGTCGCAGAGGGCCAGCGGACCCATCGGATGGCCGGCTCCGGCCTTCATTGCGGCGTCGATCTCGTCGATCGAGCCGATTCCCTCTTCGAGGCCACGGATGGCGTCAAGCATGTATGGGACCAGCAGGCGGTTGACGATGAAACCGGCCTTGTCCTTGGTCTCAACGGTCTTCTTTTTGAGCGCCTCGCCGTATGCGAGACCGACACCCATTGCTTCGGGTGAAGTGGTCACCGACTGGATGACTTCCAGCAGCGGCATGACCTGAACCGGGTTGAAGAAATGGAGTCCGAGGAACCGGGTCGGACGGGTGGTCACGGCTGCCTGGTTGATGACCGCCAGCGATGAGGTGTTGGTCGCAAAGAAAGCTTCTTCCTTGACGATCCCGTCGAGCTGCTTCCAGAGCTCGAGCTTGAGGTCGAGGTCCTCGGTGATCGCTTCGATGACAAGATCGCAGTCACTGAACTCGCTCAGGTCGAGGGTCGGGTGGATGCGGCCGAGGATCTCGTCGGCGGCGGACTGCTCCATCTTGCCCTTCTCGACCGCGCGGCCGAGCTGCTTGGTGATCTTGGCGATACCGGCGTCCAGCTTCTCCTGCGAGGTCTCGGTGACAACAACGTCATACCCAGCCTGGGCGCTGACCTGCGTGATTCCGTGACCCATCAGACCGCAGCCTGCGACCCCAACCTTCTTGATCTCCATCGAGGCGATCCTCCTGTAAAAGTTTTGCGCGCCCAGACCGTCCGGACGACCGGCATGGGAGCTTAACGAGGATTCCTTATCCGGGTCAGCCGAGGCGCCGGTTCGAAGGCGCCGACTGTTCAGGCCTGGACGCCCGAAGCCTCGATGCGCTTGCCCATCTCTTCGCCGAGCGCGGCCAGACCGGACATCGGACGGACCATCACGGTCATCTCGGCAATCTTGCCTTCGTCGTTGAAGACGAGGATGTCGACGCCCTGGAGCTGCCGGTCGTTCACCGTCGCTTCAAACTGGAGAACCGCGGTGTCACCGGTTTCGACATGCGCGATGTAACGGAAGTCTTCGAACACATTGGCGACATGACCCAACAGGAAAGCGGTCGCGTCAAGGCCTTCGTACGGCTTGTGCACGAAAGGACTGCGAAACGTCACATCTTCGGCGAAAAGACCCCTCGCCGAATCAAAATCCTTGGCCTCGGCAGCTGCTCTGAACCCGTCGCTCTTCATGGGCCGATCCTACACCGGCCGGAACACCTTCGCAATATGTTCCGAATCGGATCGCCGGGCTAGCGGTGCCACTCGACCGGTCCGGCCTTCAGCACGTGGGCACCGAGCGGCCGCCCGAGCACCCGCTGGGCTTCAGCCGATGCTTTGAGCAACAGGTTCAGGTCCACCCCGGTCTCGACCCCCATTTCGGAGATCATCGAGATGACGTCTTCAGACGCGACGTTGCCCGTCGCTCCAACCGGCACCGGGCATCCACCCAGCTCACCGAAGCTCGACTCGAAAGACTGGACGCCTTCTTCGAGGGCGGCCAGGACGTTGGCGAGGCCCTGCCCCCGGGTGTCATGAAAGTGAGCGGTCAGCTCAACCCCGTCCAGCCGTTCGAATGCCTGACGGTAGAACCGGCGCACCTGAACCGGGTTGGCCATGCCGGTCGTATCCCCGAAGCCGACTTCGCTGCAGCCGGCGGCCCTGAGGCGCTCGGCGAGGGCGAATACACGCTCCACCGGGACTTCACCTTCGTAGGGGCAGCCGAACGAAGTCGCGATCACTCCTTCGACCCGCAGCCCCGCTTCGAGCGCAACCGGGATCGTCTCTTCGAGCCCGGAGATCGATTCCTCGACGGTGCGGTTCACGTTCTTCATGTTGTGGGTCTCGGATGCCGAAAGGAAGAAGCTCGCTTCATCGAAGCGGTCACGGTGCTCGAGTGCTTTGTCCAGGCCCTTGCGGTTCGGGATCAGCACCGAGTAGGAGACGCCATCCCGGCGCTGAATGCCGGCCAGCACCTCGGGGCCGTCGGCCAGCTGGGGAATCACGTCGGGCCGCACGAAAGAGGTGATCTCGATCCTTTTGAGACCCGTTTCCGTAAGCAGGTCGATCAGGCGGATCTTGTCTTCGGTCGCAATCACCTCGGGCTCGTTCTGGAACCCGTCACGAGGACCCACCTCGCGGATGCTGACGCTGGAGGGAAGCCCCGTGTCCGGATCGATCACGGGCCACCGGCTCCATCGACTGCGATCACCCGGCGCTCGTGGATGCCAACGCCGATCGTGCGCTCCCCTTCTTTCACTTCGACCGCGAACCGAAGCTTGCGGCCGTCGACCACGTCATCGAGACGGGCCCACACCACACATTCCGCCCCACCAAGCGCTCCACCCACGTGCTTGATCGAGACTTCGAATCCGACCGTCGCTTTGCCTTCGGGCAGGAATGGCGCCACCAGCAGGGTCGCGTTGTGTTCCATCATCCCGATCATGCCGGGAGTTGAAAGCACGGTGGCTTCGATGGTCCCTCCGACGTCTGTGGTCAGCCGGCCTTCAACGGTAAAGGCCATTTCTCGCTCGGTTCCAATCAGGTCTTCTAGTGACATCCACCAAGAATATGCCCTGCCCGACCCGGGGCGCGCGTCGGCGCGAAGCTAGACTCCCGGGCCGTGAGCGAGAACGGAAGCACCCCCACAATTCCTATCCTCGGCGGCACCGGAGCCCTTGGTTCCGGTCTCGCAAAACGCTGGGCAAAGAGTGGCGCCCGGGTGGTCATCGGCTCGCGTGATGCCGGGCGCGCCCAGGAAGCCGCCGACCGGCTGGCTGAAGAATCCGGCGGCGAACTGGTTGGCATGACGAACGAAGACGCAGCGAAAGCGGCCGACATCGTTTTCCTGACGGTGCCGTTCCGCAACCAGTCCGAATACATGACCAACCTGAAGAACGTGCTGACCGAAGGCCAGATCCTGGTCGACTGCTCGGTCCCGCTCGCGGCCGCAATCAGTGGCAAGGCGACCCGCACGATCGGCGTCTGGCAGGGCTCGGCCGCCCAGCAGGCCCAGGAGATGGCGCCGAAAGGTGTCACCGTTGTGTCCGCCCTCCACACGGTCAGCGCCCCCGGCCTTTCCAGCCTGGATGTAACCCTCGGAGAAGACGTACCGATCTGTGGCGATAAAAAGGCCGACAAGGCCCGGGTCGCCGGGCTGATCGGAATGATTGACGGGCTGCATCCGGTGAATGCCGGCGCGCTGGAGATGTCGAGGATCGTCGAGCAGATGACTGCCCTCCTGATCTCGATCAACATCCGTTACAAGACCCACGCTGGAATCCAGTTCACGGGGCTGCCTGACGGCGATCCGTTCTCGTGAAAGTCGCGCTGCTCGCCGGAGGCACCGGCGGTGCCAAGCTCGCCGCCGGCATGCAGGCGATCATCGGATCCGACCTGACCGTGATCGCCAACACCGGCGATGACATCGAGATCCTCGGCACCCACGTATCCCCCGACCCCGACCTGGTCACCTACTGGCTGGCCGATCAGGTCGACCAGGTCCGCGGCTGGGGCATCAAGGACGACTCCTTCAAGGTCTTCGAGCGAATGTCGCGTCTGGGATCACCAAACTGGTTCTCGCTTTCCGACCTTGACCTCGCGGCTTGCCTCTATCGCAAGAGTTTCATCGACGAAGGTGGCACCCAGACCGCGGCGCAGGGTCAGATCGCGCGCGGCCTCGGAATCAAGGCGACCGTCCTGCCGATGTCAGACGACCCGGTGCGCACCCGGATCATGAGCAGCGGCGAGTGGCGCGGCCTTCAGGAATACCTGATCCTCGAAGGTGGCCAGACCGAAGTCGAAGGCGTCGAGCTCCAGGGCATCGCCGAATCCACGCCGACCCCGGAGGTCGCGGCCGCGTTCACCGAAGCCGACCTGATCGTCCTCGGCCCATCCAATCCCGTGATCAGCATCGGGCCGATCCTGGCCGTGCCCGGCATGCGCGACCTGATCATCGATGCGCCGGCGCCGGTCGTGGCCGTGAGTCCCTACGTGGCCGGCAAAGTCGTCAAGGGCCCAACCGACCATTTCATGCGTGCGATCGAACGCCCGACCACCGCGGCCGGGGTTGCCTCGCTTTACGCCGGACTGATCGACGCGATGATCTGCGATTCCGGCGATCCGGATCCGGCGCCGACCGAAGTGCGTTCTTTCTCCACCGCCACCCTGATGCACAGTGCAGAGAGCAGGGCGACCGTCGCCCGGGCAGTGCTCAAGGTCGGCGAGCAGCTGACCAGCAGCGAATGAACTCGGTCGCGATTGTCACGGCGAAGAGGTTCACCTCCGCCAAGCAGCGCCTGGCCGGTTCCATCGACGAAGACCTGAGGCTGCGGCTGGTCGAAGCAATGCTCGGTGATGTGCTCGAGGCCGTGAGCCGGGCACGCACCGTCGACCGAATCCTGGTGGTGACCGGTGAAGGCATCGCGGCGGACCTGGCCGGCACCTTCGGTGCCGAAGTAATCCACGACCCCGATGACCTCAGCCACTCGGGCGCGGCCCTGATGGGAATCGAGCGGGCGGTTGAGCTGGGAGCTGACGCCGTTGTCCTGTTGCCTGGAGATTGCCCTCTGCTTGACCCGAAAGAACTCGACCGCCTGCTGACCGGGCTGCCGGATCCATTCGTCACAGTCGTGCCGGACCGCCACGGGACCGGCACCAATGCCCTGGTTCTTTGCCCACCAAGGGTGATGAAACCGGCCTTCGGCGAAGGCAGCCTCGACCGTCATCTGGGCATGGCCCGGGACGCCGGCGTGCCCCATACGACTGAAGACCTGCCGACGCTTGCCCTGGACCTCGACACCCCGGCGGACTTCGTCGCCCTGACCGCCAGAATGGACATGGACCGCGGGAGCGCACCCAGAACTGCCAAAGTGCTTGGTATCTGACCAATGAGTGGACTGGGAGACATCACGATCAGCGCCGTACCGGGCCTCCCGGAGGTGACTGTCGGCTTCAACATCGGCGAGGCCATCAGCGAGCGGATCGACCTGACCGACGAAGACATCTTCGTGATCTCCCAGAAGATCGTCTCCAAAGCCGAAGATCAGGTGATCCGCCTCGAAGACGTGATCCCTACCGCCGAAGCGGAACAGATCGCCGAGGAACTCGACCGCGACCCCCGGGTCATCGAGCTGGTCAAGAACCAGAGCGTCGCGATCATCCGCAAGGACATCCCCCGCAGCATCCTGATCATGGAAACGATTCACGGCTTCGTCTGCGCCAATGCCGGCATAGATACTTCCAACCTGGCCAAAGAGGACACCGTTGCCCTCCTGCCGGAAGACAGCGACCGTTCAGCCCGGAGGATCAGGGCCGAAATCGAGGTTACGACCGGGAGACGCCCGGCAGTGATCATCAGCGACAGCTTCGGCCGCGCCTGGCGTCACGGCCAGTCGGAAGTCGCGATCGGCTGCGCCGGGATCGCCCCGCTGGATGACTGGCGCGGCCTCCATGACCGGTCGGGCATGGTGCTCGGTGCAACCAACATCGCGATCGTCGACGAGATCGCCGCGGCCGCCGACCTGGCCCGCAACAAGAACAGCGGCACCCCGGCGGTGCGGCTACGCGGACTCGGCCGTTTCGTGGAGACCGAAGACGGCACCGGCTGCCAACCAGTGCTGCGCACCGCCGAAGACGACCTTTTCCGCTGAACAGGAGCTTCAACGTGAATAAGGTCATTTTGTCCGGCAACGTCTCCATCGGCGGATATTTCGAGGACTCCGATGGCAACTTCGACTTCACGGAGCCGGATGAGGAGGTCCACCGCTACTGGAACGAAATCGTGCGCGATTCCGGTGCGCAATTGATGGGCCGTAGTCGGATGGCGATGTCGACCTCGGAGGACCCGGGCTCGGCAACAGCCTCGCCGAACTCGGTCTGGTTGACCAGCTTCGGATGCTTGTTAATCCGGTCGCGGTCGGCTCGGGCTAGCCTTTTCTCGGGCCAGCGTTCGCCAGATCCGACTGGAAGCTACTCGAGCAGAAGACATTCGGATCCAGCCTGCTCCTCGGATACGAAAAGACCTGATCAGGAAGCAGCGCCGTCGGCGCTGAGGCTCTCTACCAGGTTCACATCCGGGGCCATCGGGTCCGGATAACGCTGAATGATCCCGTAACCGGTGTCGCGCTGGGCGGCCTTGCGGCCGGCCCGGTGAGCAGAGTCGATCAGCTCTTCGACTTCGAGCCGCACCCCGTGCTGTGAGCCCGCCATGCGCGAGATGCTCTCTTCCATCAGGGTTCCGCCGAGGTCGTTGACACCCCACCGCAGAGCTTCGGTGGCACCTTCGAGACCCATCTTCACCCAACTGGCCTGAAGGTTCGTGATCGAACGTCCCAGCGCCAGGCGGAAAGCAGCGGTGTGCTTGAGGTTCTCTTCGATCGAGATCTCTTCCACCCCGTGCGTCCGGCCAAGCAGGGTGTTGAACGGAATGAAGCTGAGCGGGACGAACTCGGTGATGCCGCCCGTGCGTTCCTGAAGCGAGCGGATCACTTCCATGTGGCGGGCCAGTTCACGTGGCTCCTCGATGTGACCGAACATGACGGTCGAAGTCGAGCGCAGGCCGGAGGCATGTGAAGCTTCGATGATCTCAACCCACCGCGCCGCCGGCAGTTTGTTCGGGGAGATCCGCTGGCGCACCCCGTCGTCAAGAACTTCGGCTGCGGTACCAGGAGTCGATCCCAGGCCGCATTCGATCAGATATTCGAAGACTTCCCCGGGCGACTTGTCCGACTGCTCGCACATGTGGTTGATCTCCATCGGCGAGTAGGCGTGGAGGTGGATACCCGGTGCTGTTTCTTTCGCCAGTCGGAGCCAGCGGCCGTAAGTCTCCAAGGTCAGGTCAGGGTGGATCCCACCCTGCATGCAGAGTTCGGTTGCGCCGAAATCAACCGCTTCCAGGACCCGGCCGACGAATTCCTCTTCGGTCGATTCGTAGGCGTCAGGTGACCTTTTGCCCTGGCCGAAGCCGCAGAACGCGCAGCCGACCACGCAGATGTTGGTGAAATTGATGTTGCGGTTTACCACGAAGGTGGCGGTGTCCCCGGCCAGATCGAAACGCAGTTCATCGGCCGCGATGCGCATTTCTTCGATCACTTCGGGCCGGGTCTCGGCAAAAAGTGAGGTGAGCTCGTCTTCGGTGAGGGCCGCGCCCTCCCGCCCTTTGGCGATCGCTTCATAGGCCAGGCCCGGATCGAAGGACTCCTCGGAAATCCGGCCGGAGCCGAGGCGCGGGATGAAGCTCCAGTACTTCAGCTTGATCACGTCGAGCACGCCCTGTTCCATCCATTCGTTGTTCATGTACTGCGGATAGACGCAGAGGCGCTCGGTCAGCGCGAAACCCTCGGGAGCGAGTTGCTTCCTGATCTGGTGCGGGCTCGGGAAAGGATGCTCCGGGGAAATGTGGTCGCCGTTGGCGGACAGGCCACCGAGGTCAGTTGCCCCGCCTTCGACCAGTTCCGACCACCAGTCGGAGAGGTTCGGCGGAACCTGGACCCCAACTCCGGGCATCAGGCGCTCGGTTTCAGTGATCAGGAACTTGAGGTCTTCGATCGTGATCGGGCAGGCCCACTCAGGGATGGAAACGGCGGGATCCTGTTCCTCACCGCTCTCTTCGGTCGATTCCCAAAGCCCGGAATCAGCCGACCAGCGACCTTTGCCGGCCCAGCGCTCAGCCGAAGCTTCGTTGGCGATGTCCGCAGGCTCCTGCCCGTAATAGCGCGGATGCGGCACGAAGTTCTGGATGATCACTTCCTGGATGTGGCCGTACTTCCTGTGTAGGGCGGCGAGGGCCTCGAGTGACTCGATGCGCTCCTCCGGGGTCTCGCCAATACCGACCAGGATGCCGGTCGTGAACGGGATCTTCAGTTTGCCGGCCGCTTCGATCGTCGCCAGTCGCACCGTCGGGTGCTTTGTCGGCGACCCGGCGTGGACGGTCTGCATCAGCCGCTCGGAAGCGGATTCAAGCATCAGCCCCTGGGAGGCAGTGACTTCCCGCAAGCGGGCCAGGTCGGTCTCGCTGATCGCCCCGATATTCGTGTGCGGCAGGATGCCGCGCTCCAGAGCCCTTTCGCAGGCCCAGATCACGTAGTCGGTGAAGTCCTTATGGCCCCAGGACTCGAGCCGGGCAGCCACGATCGGATTGACCTCCGGCTTTTCCCCGGTCAGGAACAGCAGCTCCTTGGCGTTGCGACGCACCGCTTCGTCCAGTCGCTTCTCAACCTCTTCCGGCGGATGGATGTGAGCCTGATGCGTAGCGAAGGCGCAGTACTTGCAGTAGCACTGGCAGGTCCGGCTGAGGGAGATCGTGTAATTCCGGGAGAAAGTGACTCTGCGCATCTAACGAGACAACCTACCGCAGTGTTCCACTTGCCTCGAATGAGCCAATGTGCATCTGCGCGAAGTCCGAGGGCGTAACCTGAACGTGTTGCAGCGCCACCCACCGGCTGCATGAACTCTCAAGGAGAACCCAGATGAAACGTTATGCCGCATTTCTTGTCCTTCCAGTATTCGCACTTGCCGTATTTGCAGGTTGCGGTGGCAGTGACGACAACTCTTCCGACAACGCGCCGGCAGTGACCGAAGCGCAGCAGTCGCAGAAGCCCGACAGCGCTGCCGGCGATGCCGTAGTGGTCGACCTCGCGGCCGACCCCAGTGGTGCGCTTGCCTATGACACCGACTCGCTCGAGGCCAAGGCTGGCAATATCGCCATCGCCTTCACCAACGACGCGGCGATCGGCCATGACGTCGTTATCGAGAAAGACGGAGCCGAAGTGGCCCGTGGTGACGTGATTACCGGTAGCAGCGAAACCGTCGCCATCAGTAACGCCAAGCCAGGCGAGTACACGTTCTACTGCTCCCTCCCCGGCCACCGCGAAGCCGGCATGGAAGGCACGCTCACCGTCAAGTAA